>Ga0209148_1000057_pt1 | contig 360463 bp, 337 predicted proteins | sample AraplaCol_mMF_r2_2_FD_184288 | JGI IMG/M metagenome (GOLD analysis project Ga0209148, IMG submission 184288) | Arabidopsis root microbial communities from North Carolina, USA - plate scrape CL_Col_mMF_r2 (SPAdes) (version 2) | ecosystem: Host-associated > Plants > Roots > Endosphere | place... | reverse complement strand
GCCCGCTCATCCGGCAGGACGCTCATCAGCGCAGCGTTTGTGTTGAGATTCCTCAACTCGGAGCTGCGTAAAACATTCCGCCAAATCAAATTGAAATCATAGTCCGACGTCGCCTTGAGAACGCGCAAAGCACGCGGCAAATCTATGCCATTCTGCTCCAAAAACGGCGGATCTCCGAAAAATAGGCGTCTTTTTAAAATCGTACTTCTATCCAAAATAGTTTCGTCAACGTCAATAAACACCGGATAATTCGATGAATACTTACTCGATTCGACGTATGATGAAGACTTAAATGCAAGATCTTCAAAAAAATTCGTAAATCGCGATTCGTGAATTAGCACCGAGTCCGTATAATTCCCAATCGCCGGCATGCTTTCCCAATAATTTCGAAAAGCATGCGAGATAAGCATAGTCCTTCTTACTGCGATAAAATGAGAGTTTAGATGGCCGGCCAAGCTCCCTTGTCCCGTAAAAGGACTAGGCACCATTTCCTTGTGATCAGATATACCCCAGAAGTCACAATCCCGGCTTTCCATTTCCGAAAACATTTCCGAGAACGGGAAAAGAGGCCCGTAGAATGTGTGATTGAGCAGAAGGATTTCGTCATAGTCGCCGAGCTTGTTATAGCCTATGAACTTGAGCCCATCGCTGTACGCACCAACGTCGAACCCTATGTTTTCACGGATGACAATGTCGTCGACAGCAGACCGGACCGAAATTTCCGACGCCTTGGAAAGATCGCCATTGGAGACGAAGATGATCGTTTCTACGAACGGTCTCAGCTTGCCCAAAAGGAAGAATATGTACCCGTCAACAACACCGGCTTCATCGTAGAAGAAGAAAACTGCTCCACGGCGCATCCCCGATCCTCGCAAAACCAAATCCACACGGCATGGGGACCACGTCTCCCGCTAGAGTCTGTAGGCCGCAACATATTTCCCTGTCACGATGCCATAGCTCTAGCCGAGCCGTGAATCGATCCACCCTGAAAGTTCGCCGATACCTCGCTCTACATCATGCAACGGGCGCCATTCCAATTCGCGCACCGTCCTGTCAATGTTGGCGACAGCGCAGCGTACATCGCCGTTGCGGAACATGCCGTTGACGCGCGGCGCCGGCGCCCCGTACCGCTTCGCGATGATTTTCGCCAGGTCAAGGACGGTGGTCTTGAAGCCCGTGCCGACATCATAGGCGAGCGATTGCGACAAGTTTGTTGTCGTGGCCTTGTCGACCGCCGAGGCGACATCGTCGATGAACACAAAATCCCTTCCAATGTCACCATCTTCATAGATTGGAATGCTCTGGCCTTCCTTGGCCATCCTGATGAACAGCGACACAATTCCCGTGTAGCTGTTCGTCAAGGACTGGCCGGGACCATATACGTTCTGAAGACGAAGTACGTTGACGGCTGTTCCGAATGACAGGGCCCAGGCCCGCAATATCTGTTCCTGGGTCAGCTTGGTTGCACCGTAGATACTCGTCGGATTCGGTATCGTTTTTTCCGCGTCCATCGGCAAAGGTTCAAGACCGGGGAAATCCCACTCCGCGCGCTCGAGCTGCTGCTTCGATCTCTGCCCCGGATAGGTTGCCTCGCCGGTATCCCTGGATCGCCATGCCCCTTCTCCGTAGACGGCGCGGCTTGAGGCCAGGACAAAACGCTCCGGAACGTGCGATACCGTCGCGAAGGCATCCAACATTCGGGTTGTGCCGAGGACATTTGCCATCGCGTGGCGGGAGGCCTCGGTGAGCGACTGTCCCGTGCCTGTTTCAGCCGCAAGATGCACGACAACTTCGGGTCGGGCCATTTCCAATGCCCGCGTCCAGGTGGAAGCCTCGGTCACATCGGCAATGATAAGTTCAACGCGCGGATCAAGTTCGGCGGGACGCTTCCGCTCCGCGTGAATCTGCGGATGCAAACTATCGATGACGATTACGCGGCCGAAACGGTCCGCCAATTTGGAGGACAGTGCACAGCCAATGAATCCGGCTCCGCCAGTCACCACACATGTTTTCGACATTCAAGCAGTATCCGTGTTCATCGGTCGCTTCTCATGAAAGCCGGCGCACCACGGCTTCCGTCGATTGCTGCCAGTCCGGCGCCGTCCAGCCGAAAACGGAGGCGAATTTCGCGGTCGAAAGCCGCGAATTGGCGGGGCGGCGTGCCTTGGTTGGATAGTCCATCGTGGCAATGTCGCGTACCCGCGCCCAAGGACCATCAAGGGCCTGGCTTGTGTCGAGGATGTGACGAGCAAAGCCGCTCCAGTTGGTCTCGCCCGTGCCGGCCAGATGATAGGTGCCGAATGCACCAAAGCTCTTGTCGCCATGCAACATCGCCGCCGCATGCAGGATGGCGTCGGCGATATCGAGCGCGCATGTGGGATTTCCCCATTGATCGGCCACCACTGAAATCTCGTCGCGGTCGGCGGCCAGCCGCAGCATGGTTTTGACGAAATTCCTGCCGAACGGGCTGTAGACCCAGGCCGTGCGCAGGATCAGGTGGCGCGGCCCGGCAGCGGCCACCGCCTGTTCGCCGGCGAGCTTGGAAGCGCCGTAGACGCCCAGGGGTGCCGTTACATCGGTTTCGACATAAGCGCCGGGAGCACTGCCGTCGAAGACATAGTCGGTCGAAAGATGAATGACGGGAACGCCGAGCCGCGCGGCGGCCTCGGCCACTTTGCCGGCGCCGGCCGCATTGACCGCAAAGGCGAGATCAGGCTCATCCTCGGCCTGGTCCACCGCCGTGTAAGCGGCGGCCGACACGACGACATCCGGCTTGGTCGCGGCGATGGCGTCGATGACGGTCTCCGGTCTTGCCAGGTCGAGCTGCGGACGGCCGATGGCGACGACCTCCACATCCGCGTGCGCATGGCCGACTTCCAGCAGGCTAGCCGCGACCTGGCCGTCGCGTCCGGTAACGGTGAGCCTCACGCGCCCACCTTGCGGGCTTCGCCCAGTCTTTCGCCGGCATAGCGCTGCTCGCGGATCGGCCCCCACCACCATTTGTTGTCGAGGAACCAGTCCACGGTTCTGGCCAGGCCGCTGTCGAAATTCTCGCTCGGCGCCCAGCCAAGCTCGCGGCTGATCTTGGAGGCATCGATGGCGTAGCGGCGGTCGTGGCCGGGGCGGTCGGTGACGAAGGAGATCAGCTCGCGATAGCGCTTGCCGCCGGCCCGGGGGCGCCTGATGTCGAGCAGGTCGCAGATCGTCTCGACGACGGCAAGGTTGGTGCGTTCCGAATTGCCGCCGACATTGTAGCTCTCGCCCGGCGTGCCCTTGGTGGCGACCAGTTCCAGGGCTCGGGCGTGATCCTCAACGAACAGCCAGTCGCGCACATTGGCGCCGGCGCCGTAGACCGGCAGCGGTTTTTCGTCGAGCGCGTTGAGGATGACAAGCGGGATCAGTTTTTCGGGGAAATGATAGGGGCCGTAATTGTTCGAACAGTTGGAGAGCACCACCGGCAGGCCGTAGGTCTCGTGCCAGGCCCGCACCAGATGGTCCGAGGCGGCCTTCGAGGCCGAATAGGGAGAGGACGGCGCGTAGGGCGTCTCCTCGACGAACATGCCGCCGTCGAAGGGCAGGTCACCGAACACCTCGTCGGTGGAGACATGATGGAAGCGGAAGCGGCTCTTCCTGTCGTCGGCAAGGCCGCGCCAGTATTCGAGCGCCGCATTAAGGATCTTGTAGGTGCCGACGATGTTGGTCTCGATGAAGGCGCCGGGTCCGTCGATCGAGCGGTCGACATGGCTCTCGGCAGCAAGGTTCATGACGATGTCGATATCGTCACGGCGCAGCAGATCGAGCACCGCCCTCTCGTCGCATATATCGGCCTGGGCGAAGCGATAATTATGCGCGTTCTCGATTTGCCGCAGCGAGGCCAGGTTGCCAGCATAGGTGAGCTTGTCGAGATTGGTCACCCGGTATGCCGGATTGGCGCACAGATGCCGGCACACCGCCGAACCGATGAAGCCAGCCCCGCCTGTCACCAGAAAATTCATGCCGCTATCCTCATGCCCATCAGGCAAACACTTCGGCCTCGGCGAGCATCGGCGCCTTGAGGTCCTTGTCCGAAAGCTGGAACCCGCCAGCCACTGAAGGCCATTCGATGCCGATAGCGGGATCGTCGAAGCGGACAGACCGATCGTGCTCGGGCGAATAGGTGTCGGTAACCTTGTAGAGAACCTCGGTGTCGGGCACGAGCGTCACAAAGCCATGCGCGAAACCCTTTGGCACCAATATCTGGTTGCCCTTTTCAGCCGAAATCTCGCAGGCGACCCATCTCCCAAAGGTTTTCGAACCACGGCGGATATCGACGGCGACGTCGAGGATACTGCCGCGGATGACGCGCAGCAGCTTGTCCTGGGCTCGCGGCACGAGTTGGTAGTGAAGCCCTCGCAAGACGCCTGCCGCCGCGGAATAGGAGTGGTTGTCCTGCACGAAAACCAAGTCAATGCCTGCCTGCGAAAACCGCTCGGCATTGTAGGTTTCCATGAAGAAGCCACGTGCATCACCATGCCGCTTCGGAATGATTTCCAGCACGCCATCGATGCCGAGAGACCTGATCTCCAAAACTCAGCCCTCCGACAGATCGGCGACGCGCCGCCGCAGATAGGCGGCATATTCATTTTTGCCCAACCGGGTTGCGCGTTGCAGGACTTGCTCTGCCGTCAGCCACCCCTGCTCGAAGGCGATCTCCTCGGGGCAAGCGACCTTGATGCCCTGCCGATGTTCGATCGTGCGTACGAAGGAAGAGGCTTCGTGCAAACTGTCATGCGTGCCGGTGTCGAGCCAGGCATAGCCACGGCCCAATCGGTGCACCTGCAGCTTGCCGCGTTCGAGATAGACATTGTTGACCGCCGTGATCTCGAGCTCGCCGCGCGCCGAGGGGCGGATCGTCGGAGCGATGTCGACGACCTCATTGTCGTAGAAATAGAGACCGGTGACAGCCCAGTTCGACTTCGGCTTCTGCGGCTTCTCCTCGATCGTCAGCGCGGTTCCGGTCGCCTTGTCGAAGGACACAACGCCATAACGCTCGGGATCCTCGACATGGTAGGCGAACACCGAAGCACCCGCGTCGCGCGCAGCGGCGGCGCGGCAAAGCTGCGACAGGCCATCACCGAAATAGATGTTGTCGCCAAGGATCATCGAGACGCTGTCCTTGCCGATGAAATCCCGGCCGATAATGAAAGCTTCCGCAAGACCATTGGGATGCGGCTGCTCGGCGTAGGAGAATGCCAGCCCGAACTCCGATCCGTCGCCGAGTAAATCACGAAAGGCCGGCAGATCACGCGGTGTCGAAACAATCAGGATTTCACGGATTCCCGCGAGCATCAGTACGCTCAGCGGATAATAAATCATCGGCTTGTCGTATATCGGAAGGATTTGCTTAGAGACTGCTAATGTCAGTGGATAAAGACGCGTTCCACTGCCTCCAGCAAGGATAATTCCTTTCAAGAAGCTCTCCTTGACATGCCTTAGCCCCCCGGCCCTGACCGACCGTGCTTAGGTTTCATTCAATGGCTTGTCAATGCGGCACGCGACGCAGGAGAGGCCCGGTTTCGCACGCCAGGACATGACCTTAGCCACCCCTACCCAAAATACGCCTGGTACCACTCAACGAACCGCCCTACCCCGTCTGACACGGACGTGCCGGGGCGGTAGCCAACAGCCTCCTGCAGCGCGGTGGTGTCGGCGAAAGTGTCGGGCACGTCGCCGGCCTGCAGCGGCAAGAGTTCGATGATGGCCTTGCGGCCAAGCGCGCTTTCCAGCGCCTCGACATAGGCGGTCAGCTTCACCGGATTGTTGTTGCCGATGTTGAAGATGCGCCAGGGCGCGCTGCTCGTTGCCGGATCCGGGTGGCCGGAATCCCAGGTGGGATTGCCCGCGGCAGGATTGTCGCTGGTTCGGATCACGCCTTCGGCGATGTCGTCGATATAGGTGAAGTCGCGCGTGTGATTGCCGTTGTTGAAGAGCTTGATGGGCTCGCCGGCCAGGATGCTCCTGGTGAACAGGAACAGCGCCATGTCGGGACGCCCCCAGGGGCCGTACACGGTAAAGAACCGCAGCCCGGTGGTCGGCAGCCCGAACAGATGGCTGTAGCTGTGCGCCATCAGCTCGTTGGCACGCTTGGTCGCGGCATAGAACTGCAGCGGATGATCGGCCGGGCGATGCTCGGAAAACGGCATGTCGGTGTTGGCGCCGTAAACGCTCGAGGTACTGGCATAGGTCAGGTGCGCTATGCCGCCGTTGCGGCAGGCCTCCAGCATGTTGGTGAAAGCGACGATGTTGCTTTCGACATAGGCGCGCGGGTTTTCCAAGCTATAGCGCACCCCGGCCTGGGCGGCGAGATGGATCACCCGGTCGAAGTCGTGGTCGGCAAAGCAGCCGTCCACGATTTCCCTGTCGGCGAGATTGCCGTGGATGAAATGATAGCCGGCATTGGTGCCGCGGCTCGCCTCGGCCAGCAGCCGCAGCCGCGCCTGCTTGATCCGCGGGTCATAATAGTCGTTGACGCTATCGATGCCGACAACCTCGTCGCCACGCTCCAGAAGCCGCCTGGCGACATGATAGCCTATGAAGCCGGCGGCGCCGGTGACCAGAACCTTCATCGGAAGTGCCCTTCCTCAGGAATGGACCCCGGACGTCTGTTGCGCGCCAAGCTTCCTGCAGACCTCAGGAGCGCTTCAGCAGCGACCAGACGGCCGGCACAAGGCTTGCCGCCAGCGCAACCTTGATCAGGTCGCCGACGATGAACGGCACGACGCCGAACTGCCAGGACTTTTCCGGACCGATGAGCAGCGCCAGCCAGGCAAAGCCCATCGCCATCATCACCACTTCGGCAACCAGCATAGCGTTGAAAAGCTTGATCGGGTGGCGATCCCAGCCGCGATCAGCGGCCCAGCCGACAATCGCCGCCATGACCACGAAGCCGGCAAGGTAGCCGCCGGTCGAGCCGAGCATGTAGGCAATGCCCATGCCCTTTTCCGGAGTGCCCTGGAAGACCGGGAAGCCCATCGCGCCCTCCGCCATGTAGAGCAGCAGCGTGGCGACGCCGAGGCGCAGGCCGAAGGCCGCGGCGATCAGCAAGACGGCGAGCGTCTGCATCGATATGTCGACAGGCCCCAGCACAACCTTCGTCTTGGCCGACAGGGTCAGCAGCAGCGTTCCGGCGATCGCCAGCAAAAACTGTGTTGCCAGTCGAGCCGCGCCTTCCTGCGGCAAAGCCAGAAAAACAAGCGGGCGCATTGTCGTTGCAGTTGCCATGGTCTTCCCCAATCCGATCTAGCGCGACCCGATGATCGCGGTCCTGCGTTTTCCTATATTGGCTTGCGTGCTATGCGGCAATCGGTTTTGCCGTTCCGGGAACAATGTGCCGACATGGCTCTCAAATTCGATACCAGCTTCGATCCGCACTACGGCCAGGGCGTGAACGTCGGCCCGGACGTGCAGCGCGTCACCGTCCGGAACCCCAGCCCCTTCACCTTTCATGGCACCAACAGCTATGTCGTCGGGCGTGACACGCTGGCGGTGATCGATCCCGGGCCGGATGACGAGGCGCATCTTCAGACCTTGCTCGGCGTGATCGCCGGCAGGCCGGTCAGCCATATTTTCGTCAGCCACACGCATCGCGACCATTCCCCGCTGGCGGCCCGACTGAAGGAGAGCACCGGCGCCGTGGTGATGGCGGAAGGGCCGCACCGGCCGGCGAGGCCATTGCATACCGGCGAGACCAATGCGCTCGACGCCAGCGCCGACACCGCCTTCATTCCCGACATCGTACTGCCGGACGGCGCGTTGGTCGCCGGCGACGGCTGGTCGATCCGTACGGCTCTGACCCCCGGCCACACCGCCAATCATGCGGTGTTCGCGCTGGAAGGAACCGGCATCCTGTTTTCGGCCGATCATGTCATGGCGTGGGCGACGTCCATCGTGGCACCTCCGGACGGGGCGATGGCCGACTACATGGCATCGCTGGACCGCCTGATCGAGCGCGACGACCGCCTGCTGCTGCCTGGGCACGGCGGACCGGTGACGAGGCCGCGCGCTTTCATGCGGGGATTGAAGACGCATCGCAAGATGCGCGAGCGGGCCATATTGGAGCGGGTCAGGGCCGGCGACCGGACGGTTCCCGACATGGTCAAGGCGATCTATCGCGACACCGATCCGCGGCTGCATGGTGCCGCGGGACTGTCAGTGCTTGCCCATCTCGAGGACCTTGTGGCGCGCGGCATGGTATCGACAGATGCCGCCCCCGCTATCGACGGCATTTTCATGCCGGCGCGATAGGCCGGTCTGGCCCGGGTTCCTGCCCTCTCCTCAGGCGTGGTTTCGCAGGGAAATGCCTATTCGGCCGGAGCCGCTCCGACCTGGCCGGCGACTTCCTGATCCAGCTCCGCCAGGAAATCGGTGATGCGCGCGGCATTGTCGCCAAGGTCGTAGCGGCCGTAACGCGAGGCCGACCGCATGTCGACGATCACGCTATCGCCGTCATCCGTCACACGGATCGCCACGTCCGCCGGCAGGCCGAGCACGAAGCCCTTGGCGACAGCGGTGATGGTCACGTCGCTTTGCCCGGCTAGGTCGGGATAGGGTTCGGAAAGATCCCAGTTGCGACGGTCGAGCACGGTTTCGACGGCATTGACGATGGTTTCGAATGGCAGGTCGTAGCTGCGCGCGGTGACCAGCGGATAGCTGTCGGCCTGCAGTCTCTGTTCGCCTGGCGTCGACGGGGACAGCACATTCATGTCCTTTGTCCGCTCGCTGACGTCGAGCGCGGGCGGCTCGTCGAAGTCGGTTGAGATGTCCCGGAGCGGCGGATAGATAGTCGCCCAGTAGGCGGCAACGCCATAGGGGACCAGCACCAGCAGTGCCAGCAAGGCGCCGATGGTCAGGTCGCGGCCGCCGCGATCGCCGAATTTCCACAGTCTCGAAAAGGCAAAGGCGGCGAATAGCAGCGCCAGCGCCGCGAGCAGCGCAACGATGCCAAGCACCCACAGGAACACCGGCGTTTCGACGAGATCGAAGCGGTGGCCGACGAAGTCGGTCAGTAAAAGCACCGCTGAAAATGCGGCCGTGCGCCGCGACCAGCCGGCAGCCTTCGACGTTCGCCGTTCGGGAATGCTAACCATTGTTCTCTGTGTCGCCCCAGCCCGGACGGAGGTTTAGTGCCTTTTCGCGGCGGCTTGAAGCCGAAACACGCAACATCCACTCAATCCGTCGGCAAGCGATAGTCCCTGAACTGCTGGCGCAAGGTAATCTTCTGGATCTTGCCGGTGGCGGTATGCGGTATTTCACCGACGAATGCGACATCGTCGGGCATCCACCACTTGGCCACCTTGCCATCCAAGAAGCCGAGAATATCCGCCTTGGTCGGCTCCTTGCCCGGCTTGGCAACGACGACCAGCAAGGGCCGCTCGCCCCATTTCGAATGATGGACGCCGATGGCCGCAGCTTCCGCCACGTCCGGGTGGCCGACGGCCAGATTCTCGAGGTCGATGGTCGAAATCCATTCGCCGCCGGATTTGATGACATCCTTGGCCCGATCGGTGATCTGCATGTAGCCGCCGGCGTCGATGTGAGCGACGTCTCCGGTATCGAACCAGCCGTCCTCGTCGAATTGCTCCGCCCCGGCGCCACCATAATAGGCACGAGCGACGGCAGGGCCGCGCACTTTCAGGCGGCCGAAGGTCTTTCCGTCCCAGGGTTGCGCATTGTTCTCGTCGTCAGTCACCTTCATTTCAACGCCGAAGGGCGGGTAGCCCTGCTTCTGCTTGACATCGAGCCGAGCCTCGCCCTGGAGACCGGCATATTCCGGCTTCAGGGTACACAGCGTGCCAAGCGGCGACATTTCAGTCATCCCCCAGGCGTGGATGACTTCGACACCGTAATTATCCTGGAACTTCGTCATGATCGCGCGCGGGCAGGCAGAACCTCCGATGACGACCTTGTTGAGATAGGGAAGCTTCTTGCCGGTCTCCTCCAGATATTGCAGCAGCATCATCCAGACGGTCGGCACGGCGGCGCTGAAGGTCACCTTCTCGGTGTCGAGCAATTCATAGATCGAGGCGCCGTCCATCTTGCAGCCGGGCATGACCAGCTTGGCGCCGATCATCGGGCCGCTCTGGCCGAGGCCCCAGGCATTGGCATGGAACATCGGCACAACCGGCAGGATCGTGTCGCGCGACGACAGGCCCATCGCGTCGGGCATGGCGGCGATCATGGCGTGCAGCACGTTCGAGCGGTGGCTGTAGACGACGCCCTTGGGATCGCCTGTGGTGCCCGATGTATAGCACATGCCGGCGGCGGTGCCTTCGTCGAAGGTCTTCCAGGCGAAGTCGCCATCGACCTCGTCGAGCCAGTCCTCATAGGCGACAGCATTGGGCAAGGTCGTCTGCGGCATGTGCGCCTTGTCGGTCAGCACGATCACCTTCTTCAACGATTTGACGGCACCAGCGATCTTCTCCAGCAGCGGTATGAAGGTGAGGTCGACGAAGACCGCTCTGTCCTCGGCGTGGTTCATGATCCAGACGATCTGCTCGGGAAACAGGCGCGGATTGAGCGTGTGATAGATCGCGCCGACGCCCATGATGCCGTACCAGGCCTCGAGGTGGCGCGCCGTGTTCCAGGCCAAAGTGGCGATGCGGTCGCCCAACCCATAGCCATCCCGCTCCAGCCGCTGGGCGACCTTGAGGGAACGACGATGGAGGTCGGCATAAGTGGTGCGCTCAATCGGCCCCTCGATCGAGCGCGACACGATCTCGCGCACCCCATGCTGCCGTTCGGCGTTGTCGATAAGCTTGTGGCACAGCAGCGGCCATTCCTGCATCAGCCCCAGCATCCGGTTCCTCCTCCCTCGCGCATTTTGCGTCGTAGCTTCGGCTCATTGTGAAGCGAACCGGCGGATTGTCCAGTCACCCGCTTGCGTGGGCCGCGAATTTCAGGGTCCGTGCCGCGGCGGCAAGCGGTTGAATTCTGGCGTGTTTTGGATTTTGGACTGCTGGCATTCGTGCCAGCGAGATGGCAGGAGGGTCAAAATCACAGTGGCGAGAGCGTCCTACCCCACGAAATGACGGAAAATCCGCCACAATCCGGCCATCGTCGGCGTTAAGCTTCGTTAACGGGCAAAGGGGGCGATTGGCGACTGAAAGAGGTTCGCATGGACGCGCAGCTCGACGACAAAGCCCTTGAGAGCACACTTGCCGAAAGCCTGGCCGATCTGGTGCCGGACGAAAAGACTGTTTCCGAAGACGAATTTGTTGAAGTTGTCGGCGGCGCGCTCGAGGCGGTCGGCGGGACGCTGCTGTTCAAGATGTGTGTCCAGAACGAAGGGGAAGGCCAGCACGTCGCGGCCGCATCCGTCGGCGCTGGAGGCAATCGCCAGTTCCTGCTGCTCACCTTGCCGACCGGCGGCGGCTCGCTGAAAGTCGAGACCGTTTCCAGAAGCAGCAACCCGGTTGCCGGCATCGCGGCCGCTTATGCCGGACTGATGGACGCATTCAAGACCGCCGCCTGAGCCACGGCTGCAACTCGAAGCGCTGCAGCGCCACGCCTTGGTGATTGGCGCGCCTGTTTTCGTGATGCGAACCCACCTTGCGCGACAGCTGTGCCCGCCACACTTTAAGGGGCCACGCAAGGAGAACCAGCATGGACAAGATCGCCAACCCGGCACCCGGCTTCCAGCGCAACCCCGACAAGATCATCACCATCGAGCCCTATGTCGGCACCGTAACGGTGCGCGCCGGCGATACGGTCATCGCGTCGTCCACGAAGGCCAAGGTGCTGAGCGAAGCGCCCTATTCCCCTGCCTTCTACATTCCGTTCGCCGACATCGATTTCGACAGGCTGAGCGGCACCGAACACTCGACCCATTGCCCCTACAAGGGCGATGCCAGCTATTGGAGCGTGCTGCCCGCCGGCGAGACCGGTCAGAATGCGATGTGGGCTTACGAGCGGCCCTTCGACGAAATGACCGAAATCCGCGATCATGGTGCGTTCTACGCCAGCAAGGTCACGATCGAAGCAAAGCCGGGCTGAGCACTCCGGCTTGAATGCATTCAGGGTGCATTGAGATTCAGGTCAGGCCGAGTCGAAAATGGCTGATACCGAGAACCGGAGCGGAGCGTACTTTCGTACGTGAGCGCCGGAAGCGCAGGTGTCAGTCATTTGCAGGCCGGCATCACCTGAATATCAATGCACCCTCAGTCGGTGGTGCCGTGATTGCCTGTGCCGTCGGCATCGTCGAGACGTACGAAGGTCATGCCTTTGGCTTTCAGCGCCAGCAGGCCCTGCACCACGCCCTCGCCGGCGGCATGGGTCGGCTGGTTGATGTGTGAGATGATAACGTCGCCGTCCTTGGCAGCGGCGATGCGCTTGGCGGTTTCCTTGGCGCCGAGCAGCGAACCGCCATCGCCATTGATCGAGAAGCCGGCAATCTTGAAACCGAGCTTGCGGATCATCGCGATCGCCGAGGGGCTGTATTCGGCGGTGGCGCCGCGGAACCATTTCGGCGCCGGCTCGCCGGTCCTGGCAAGCGCCGCGGCACCCGACTCGACTTCGGCCAGCACGGCATCCGGGCTGCCGGCGCTCTTGATGCCATAGATCTTCTGCGGCGTGTCGACCGCCGGAATGTGGCGGCCGCCATGATTTTCCAGTTCGAAAAGGTCCGGATGCGCCTGCATGATCTCGACGGCCGCCGCATTGCGCTTCAGCCAGATTCCGGTGACGAAAATGGTGGCGGGGATCTTGTTTTCCACTAGCGCCGAGAGAATGCGCGTGTCGGTTTGTCCGTCGCAGGCATCGAGCGTGAGCGCAACGCGGCCGGCTCCGCTTGCCGCGGGCTTGATGTGCAGCGTGGGCTCGACCAGCGTCGCGGCATGGGCGCTGGATACAGCCACCAACGACATGGCGATCATGCAGAGATGTCTTTGCAGCAGACGCATCAAACCGAATTCCTGATTGGCGATTTCAAGCCGGCATCCAAAGACCCTCATGAAGGCGGAAATCGGACGATGGATAGCAGAAAAATGCATGGCGCGGCAATTTGACTGCCCTGGTGCACGCACCATCCGGCAGCCTGACGAGCCGTTGCCCTTCAGACAGCACGTTCCCGCTTCATCGCAGTGCGACTATGCAATGGCTTCAGCACGTTTGCGTGAGCTTTCGTACAAAGCCGTAGGCTTTGATCTCCCTATCCGCGCCCCGCTTTCGCCACCTGTATTGCGGCTTGCGCGGCCGCCAACCTGGCGATCGGCACGCGATAGGGCGAGCACGACACATAATCGAGCCCGACCTCCTCGCAGAAGCGGATCGATGCCGGGTCGCCGCCATGCTCGCCGCAGATGCCGAGCTTGATCTCCGGCCGCGTCGCCCTGCCCTTTTGCGCGGCCATGCGCACCAGTTCGCCGACGCCGTCGATGTCTAGCGAGACGAATGGATCCTGCTCGATGATGCCTTTCTGGCGGTAGGTCTCCAGGAACGAGGCCGCATCGTCGCGCGAGATGCCGAACGTGGTCTGGGTGAGGTCGTTGGTGCCGAAAGAGAAGAACTCGGCTGACTGGGCGATGACATGGGCGCGGATCGCCGCGCGCGGCAGTTCGATCATCGTGCCGGTGAGGTAATCGATCTTGACGCCGCTCTCTTCCATGACGCTCTTGGCAACCGCATCGATGCGCGCCTTGACATAGTCAAGTTCCTTGACCAGGCCGACCAGCGGCACCATGATCTCGGGAACGACCAGCGCGCCGGCCTTCTGGCCGGCCTCGACGGCGGCCTCGAAAATGGCGCGCGCCTGCATCTCGGCGATCTCGGGATAGGAGACGGCCAGCCGGCAGCCGCGATGGCCGAGCATCGGATTGAATTCGTGCAAGGCCTCGGTGCGCTGCCTGAGCCTGTCTGGCGATACATTCATGACAGCCGCGACCTCGGCGATTTCGGCCTCGGTCTTGGGCAGGAATTCATGCAGCGGCGGATCGAGCAGGCGAATCGTCACCGGCAGGCCGGCCATGATCTCGAACAGTTCCAGGAAGTCCGAGCGCTGCATGGGCAGGAGCTTGGCAAGCGCGATACGCCGGTCCTTTTCGGTATCGGCCAGGATCATCTCGCGCATGGCGACGATACGGTCGCCGTCGAAGAACATGTGCTCGGTACGGCAAAGCCCGATGCCTTCGGCGCCGAAGGAGCGCGCCATGCGGGCATCGAGCGGCGTTTCGGCGTTGGTGCGCACCTTCATGCGGCGCACCGCATCGGCCCATTCCATGATGGCGGCGAAATCGCCCGACAGTTCCGGCTGCAACATCGCCACGGCGCCCTTGAGCACCTGGCCGTTGCCGCCGTCGATGGTGATGATGTCGCCCTTGCGGAAGGTCTGCCCCATCGAGAGCAGCGTGCCGGCCTTGTAATCGACGCGCAGTGAGCCGGCGCCGGACACGCAAGGCTTACCCATGCCGCGCGCAACGACGGCGGCATGGCTGGTCATTCCGCCGCGCGTGGTCAGGATGCCCTCGGCCGCATGCATGCCGTGGATGTCCTCGGGGCTGGTCTCGATGCGCACCAGGATCGCCTTGCGGCCTTGCGCCTTCAGATCCTCGGCATCGCCGGAGGAAAAGACGATCTCGCCAGTGGCGGCACCGGGCGACGCCGGCAGGCCGACGCCGATGACATCGCGCGCGGCCTTCGGGTCGATGGTCGGGTGCAGCAATTGGTCGAGCGAGGCCGGGTCGATGCGGGCGACGGCTTCCTCTTTCGTGATCAGGCCGTCCCTTGCCATTTCGACGGCAATCTTCAGCGCCGCCTTGGCGGTGCGCTTGCCCGAGCGCGTCTGCAACATCCACAACTTGCCGCGCTCGATGGTGAATTCGAGGTCCTGCATGTCGCGATAGTGCTTTTCCAGACTGTCGGAGATGGTGACGAAGGACTGGAAGGCATCCGGCATCAGCTTCTGCAGCGACGGCTTGTCGGAGCCGGCGGCGATGCGGGCGGCCTCGGTGATGTTCTGCGGCGTGCGGATGCCGGCGACAACGTCCTCGCCCTGCGCGTTGACCAGGAACTCGCCATAGAGTTGCTTTTCACCGGTCGAAGGGTTGCGGGTGAAGGCAACGCCGGTGGCCGAGGTCTCGCCCATGTTGCCGAACACCATGGCCTGGACATTGACCGCCGTGCCCCAGCTTTCGGGGATGTCATGCAGACGCCGATAGGTGATGGCGCGGTTGTTCATCCAGCTCGAGAACACCGCGCCGATGGCGCCCCAGAGCTGCTCCTGCGGATCCTGCGGGAACGGCCTGCCGAGTTCTTCCTCGACCTTGGCCTTGTAGAGCGCGATCACCCCTTGCCATTCGATGGCCGTCAATTCGGTGTCGAGCTCGTGGCCGAGGCTGGCCTTCTGGTCTTCGAGGATTTCCTCGAACACCTCGTGATCGAGGCCCATGACGACATCGGAATACATCTGGATGAAGCGGCGGTAGCTGTCATAGGCAAAGCGCGCATCGCCGGAATCGGTGGCCAGCGCCTCGACCGTGTCGTCGTTGAGGCCAAGATTGAGCACCGTGTCCATCATCCCCGGCATCGAGGCGCGTGCTCCGGAGCGCACCGACACCAGCAGCAGCTTCGAGGGATCGCCGAACCGGCGGCTGGTCAGCCGGCCGATGTGATCGAGCGCGACCGCGACATCAGCTTCCAACCCCGCCGGATACGCGCGGCCATTGGCATAGTAAGCATTGCAGACCTCGGTGGTGATGGTGAAGCCGGGCGGCACCGGCAGGCCCAGGCTGCACATCTCTGCCAGGTTGGCACCCTTGCCGCCCAGCAGATTCTTGTCGCCGGCACGGCCTTCCGCCGCACCATCGCCAAAGGTGAAAACCCATTTGGTCATGCTTTGCTCTCCGGTTGCAGGAGATTGGAAAGATTGGCGAAACGGAAAGTTCCACCCTGGTCCGACTTTGGAGCGATATGATGCTGCAGTGCGAAAGGCAAGCGCCGGCAGAGCCGTCCCGCCGCTACAATCGATTAAGAAAAAGCCTCGCTTGGGCATGCGGCAAAAAGACTTGCCACCTCACGACTTGACGACTAGAACATAAAGGGAACAACGAGGTGCCCCATGAAACTGACCGGAAAACTCGACTATCTGGAAATGCCGGCGACCGGCGGCACGCTGGACCGGTTGAAGGCTTTCTACAGTGCCGCCTTTGCCTGGTCGTTCACCGACTACGGGCCGACCTATTCGGCCTTTGCCGAGGGCCTGGATGGCGGTTTCCAGGCCGATGCCGCGGAAGCACCGGCCAAGCCGCTGCCCGTGCTCTATAGCGACGACCTCGAGGAAACCCTCGGCGCCGTCGAAAGTGCGGGCGGCACGATCATCAAGCCGATCTTCCCGTTCCCCGGCGGCCGGCGCTTCCACTTCGTCGATCCGGCCGGCAATGAGCTGGCTGTCTGGGGTCAATAGCCCGCCCGAAAAGGATCCGATGGCATTTGTGGATTGCTCGATTTGGGCATTCCTGCCATCGCTCATAAGCATTGTGCTTTTCGGCTGCTCTGCTAATAACGCGCCGCACAAGCGACTCTGACGGCTATTGGGGCGTCGCCAAGTGGTAAGGCATCGGTTTTTGGTACCGACATTCCCAGGTTCGAATCCTGGCGCCCCAGCCATCTCATTGCCACCGGATGGTTGCACCGCGGCATGGTCCGCGCTTGGCCTGGATCGTCCTGCGGCTCAAGGCTTCGGACCGATGTCAGCTCTCTTCGAAGATTGTTGGAGCAGATGAAATTCTATTCGGTGGCCATATCGACCGCCTTTGTCGTCACGCTCGTTGCGGTTCTGGTCCTCGCATTGCTTCCAATGCCCGAGCTTCAGGAATTCGGGTTCGATATCGGTTTCGACAATGACAAGCTCAATCACGCCAGCGCATTCGCCACACTGGCTGTCCTGGGAGCTCTAGGCTGGCCCAGGCGTATAGTCACACTGGTCATTTTCCTGGCCCTGGTCGGGGCCGCGATCGAGATCCTTCAGGGCACCCCGCTGATAGACCGCGATCTCGACGTGTTCGACTGGGTTGCCGATTGCATCGGCATTGCGGGCGGCCTCGTGGTCGCGATATCTATAAATTGGGTCATGCGCCGCAAAGGCTGATGGCCAATCGCGTCTGGCCTACAGGCCGGACCATGACCAACCGACGCGTCAGCTCGCCTCGCGCATAGCCTCGGCGGCCTGCAGGTCGACCGAAACGAGCTGGCTGACGCCCTGCTCGGCCATGGTCACGCCGAACAGCCGGTCCATGCGTGCCATGGTGATCGGATTGTGGGTGATGATGACGAAGCGCGTCTCGGTGGTCTTGGCCATCTCGTCCATGAGATTGCAGAAGCGCTCGACATTGTGATCGTCGAGCGGCGCGTCGACTTCGTCGAGCACGCAGATCGGCGCCGGATTGGTCAGGAAGACGGCGAAGATCAGCGACATCGCCGTCAGCGCCTGCTCGCCGCCGGACAGCAGCGTCATGGTCTGCGGCTTCTTGCCGGGCGGGCGGGCAAGGATTTCCAAGCCGGCCTCGAGCGGATCGTCGGATTCGATCAGCTGCAATTCCGCCGTGCCGCCGCCGAACAGATGCGAGAACAGCCGCTGGAAGTGGCTGTTGACCACGTCGAAGGCGGCGAGCAGCCGCTCGCGGCCTTCACGATTGAGGCTCTGGATCGCCTGCCGGAGCTTGCGGATCGCCTCGATGATGTCCTCGCGCTCGGTAACGATCGCTTCGAGCCGGTCGGAGAGCTCCTTCTGCTCTTCCTCGGCGCGCAGATTGACGGCGCCGAGCCGTTCGCGCTCGATCTTCAGCCGGTCGAGCTGGCGCTCGATCTCGGCCATCTCGGGCATCGGGTCATCGGCTTCCAGGCCGGTATGGCGGATGACCAGATGCGGCGGCGTGTTCAGCGTTTCCTGGATGCGCGCTTCGACCTCAAGCCGGCGCTCGTCGGCCGCCGTCAGCCTTTCCTCGGCACGGGCACGGGTCTCGCGCGCCTCGGCCAGCGACTGGATGGCTGACGTGGCCAGCTTGTCCAGTTCGGCCTGCCTGTTTTCCGCTTCCTGCAGCCGGTCGGCCGCCGCCTTGCGCAAGGTCTCGGCCTCGGTCAATTGCGACAGCAGCGCGCGCCGCTTGGCGTCGATCTCGTCCGGAGCATCGGCCAGCCGTTCGCGCTCGGCCTCGGCTTCGGCCTTGCGTTCACCAAGGGAGGCAATCTGCGTCGAGGCGTTTTCGGCGCGGACCAGCCAGTTGCTGCGCTCGGCGCCGATGGCATCGAGCCGGCGCGTACGCGCCTCGGCCTCGCGCCGCAGCCCTTCATGGACGGCACGCGCATCGGCAAGCGTGGCGCGGTCGCGGGAGACGTTGGCCGAAGACTGTTCAAGCTGCAATTGCAGGTCGCCGAGGTCCGGCGCGTCCTGCAGCAGCATTTCGGCCTCGACGAAAGCCGCCGAGGTTTCCTCATGGCTGTCGACGATGCGCGCGCGCGCCTCATCGAGCGCCGCGCGCCGGCTCGCCAGTTCGCCGCCGGCCTTTTCGGCCTCGGCCAGCGCATTGCGGGCGGCGTCCAGCCGGTGCTGGGCGTCGCGTCCGGCCTGGCGCGTGTTGCGTTCGGCCTCGCTTGCCTGGCGAAGCGCCTGCTCGGCCTGTGCCAGCGCCTCCTCGGCCTGGCGGAGCACAAGCGTCGCCTGCACCGCCTCGGCATCGAGTTCGGCAAGCCGGTTCTTCTGCGCCAGCCTTTGTGCCGCGGCCGTCGGCGCATCGGCGCTGGCGGTCAGGCCGTCCCAGCGCCACAGCGCGCCTTCTCGGCTGACCAGCCTTTGGCCGGGCGCAAGCAGCGCCTGCAGCCGGCGGCCGTCCGCGGGCTCGACGATGCCGATCTGCGCCAGGCGGCGGGCGAGCTGCGCCGGGGCGCGAACCACGCTGGCGAGGCTCTTGATGCCTTCCGGCAGGGCAGCGTCGCCGGGCTGGATCTGGCTTTCGCCCCAATGCGCCGGCGCGCTGCGGTCGAGCGGCACGTCGAGATCTTCGCCAAGCGCAGCACCCAGCGCCGTTTCGAAGCCGCGCTCGACACTGATCTGCTCCAGCACTGAAGGGAAGAGATCGCCACTGGCGGCATTGAGGATCTTGGCCAGCGTGCGTGCTTCGGTCTCGATCCGCGCCAATTCGGCCCTAGCATCCTGAAGCGGCGGGCGGGCTGCACTTTCGGCGGCGCGGGCATCGATGACCGATTGTTCGGCCTGCGCCACGGCGGCCTCGGATTCTTCCAGCAGCGCCATGGCCTGTTCGACCAGAACGCGCTTTTCGGCCGGATCCGGCAGGCCGGCGACCCTGGAGAGGATATCCGACAATTCGCGGTCGACTTCGGCGAGCTGGCGGGCGAAGCGGTCGCGGCGCTCAGCGGTTTCGCGCAGCGTGCGCTCGATCTGATGGCGCGAAGCGGCGGCCTCGGCCCGTTCGGCGGTCAGCGCGGCTAGCCTGGCCTCGCTCTGCGCGAGTGTCGATGCCGCCTGTTCGAACGCCGCGCGGGTGGTGGCCTCGCGCTCGGCGGCGCCGGCGTTCTCGGAATTCAGCGTGGCTTCCTCGGTACGCAGGCGTTCGAGGACATCGGCATTGTCGCGCACCATCCGCTCCTCGCGGGCGATGTCGCCGTCGAGCTGCTGCAAGCGGCGCTCGATTTCGGCCTGGCGGTTGCGAATGCGGCCGGCCTCCTCCTCGATCTGCGACCTGGCGATCGACAGGCGCTGGAAGGCGGCGGCGGCGGCAGCTTCCGCGTCGCGCAGATCGGGCAGGCGATGAGCGCTGATGCCCTGCTCCTTGGCCGCGTTCATCTGCGCGGCGGCGCGGTCGCCGACCAGTGCCGTGGCAACAGCCAGCGCGGAACGTGCCTCGCCTTCCTGCGTCTTGGCCAGCGTCCAGCGCAGGTGCAACAATGTCGCCTCGGCCTTGCGGATATCGGCCGACAGGTTCTTGAAGCGCGATGCCTGGCGTGCCTGGCGCTTCAAGCTTTCGATCTGGCTTTCCAGTTCGCCGACGACATCGTCCAGGCGTTCCAAATTCTGTTCGGCCGCCTTCAGCCGAAGTTCCGCCTCGTGGCGGCGGGTGTGCAGGCCGGAAATGCCGGCCGCCTCTTCGAGGAGGGCGCGGCGCGCCTGCGGCTTGGCCTGGATCAGTTCGCCGATGCGGCCCTGCCCGACCATCGAGGGCGAGCGCGCGCCGGTCGACTGGTCGGCGAACAGAAGCTGCACATCCTTGGCGCGCGCTTCCTTGCCGTTGATGCGGTAGAGCGAGCCGGCCTCGCGCTCGATGCGGCGCGACACCTGCAACTCGTCGGCGTCGTTGAAGGCAGCGGGCGCCGAACGATCACTGTTATCAAGGAAAAGCGTGACTTCGGCGGTGTTGCGGGCGGGGCGCGTGCCTGAGCCGGAAAAGATGACGTCGTCCATGCCGGACGCGCGCATGTTCTTGTAGGAGCTTTCGCCCATCACCCAGCGCAACGCCTCGACAAGGTTCGACTTGCCGCAGCCATTCGGCCCGACAATACCCGTCAGGCCGCGTTCGATGACGAACTCGCCGGGCTCGACGAAGGACTTGAAACCGAGGAGGCGAAGGCGCGAAAACCTCATTCGCGCCGCTCCGCAAGCGGGTTCCGCAAATGTGCCCCGTGGTTTTGCGAATAGAGCCCGCGACAAGGCAAATGGATGGGCACGCCGAAGCGCTGCCGCTTCGGCGCTGAGCCAGCGTCAGAGCAGAGGGTCGATGATGGCCGACATTTCCTCAATCGACATCGCCCCTTTGTAGGTCTTACCGTTGATGAAGAAGGTCGGCGTCGAGTCGACCTTGAATTCATTGGCGCCGCGCTTCTGGACCGATCTCACATCGTCCAGAAGTTTCTGGTCCGTCAAGCAGGCCTCGAAGGACTCCTGTGTAAAACCGGCGAGCTTCGAGATTTGCAGCAGCGCATCCTTGGTGTTCGACACGCCAACCCAGTTCGCCTGCTGCCTGAACAGCACGTCCACCATCGGGAAATAGTTATCCTTGGCGCAGCGCGCCAGCATGAAACCGGCTTCCGCGCTCGGGTCAAACGGGAATTCGCGCAGGATATAGCGCGCCTTGCCGGTGTCGATGTACTTCGTCTTCAGGTCCGGGAAGGTGGTTTCGGCGAAATGCGCGCAATGCGGGCAGGTCATCGAGGCATATTCGACGATGGTGACCTTGGCGTCATCCTTGCCGAGCTGCTTGTCGGGCAGTGCGCCCGGCTTCAGCAGTTCCGCCATGTCGACATTGCCCTGGGACTCGGGAACCTTCGCGGCAGCCGGCGTGGCCGGCTTCGCGGGGGTGGCCGGATCCGCAGGCTTCACATCCGCTGCCTTGGCCTGTTCTCCGGAGTCGCTGCAGGCGGCGAGCAGAGCCACCGCCGGAATGGCGGCCAGCGAAGACAGGACGTTTCTGCGAGACAGACTTTTGCCGAACGGAGGACGGTTCATACGAATCACCTGACAAGGGTTGGATTTTGCAATGCAAAGGCACGAAAAGGCGAGAGTTGGCGCGAATTAAGGCATCTCCATCCCCAATCCAATCGTGAAACCTGACAAAGGTGATCACGAATGCGAGATGTTGACGACAAATCCATGACTGTCTTCAAGGGGTTTTTGACTTCCTTTCACCCAAAATGGTTGCGCCAAGCCTTTCCAGCGAGGCGCGCAGCCCGTCATCCTCGATCAGCCCGACCGTACTGGACAACTTGGTCTGCTCCGCCGCCGTCAAGGGCCTGAAGGTCGGTTTAGGCCGTCCCTTGTCCGTCGTCACCGGTTTTTGCACGATCCTGATGCGGCCTATTGCCGTAAAGCCGAGGAAAGCGTTGACCCGGTTGATGATCTCGCCGGTCTCGTGCTGCAGATGAAGTGCGGCCATGCCTTCGCAGGCAATGACCAGCACCGCCGGCTCGAACGGATCGTCCTCATGCAGGCGGCGCGGCCATTGGATTTTCTCGGGCCGTGAGCGGCTGGCGAGGCGCGGTCCGGCGATCTCTTCCCAGGACTGGACGAGACCAATCGAGATGCCTGCCCGCTTGCGCAGCACCGGATCGAGGATTTTGGTGGCAAGATCGCTCACCGGGACGGGATTGCCGTAGGGCGTTCTCCCTGCCATGTACGTTCTCCAGCCACGACCCCAGCAGATTACCGGCCAGGCCAATACACGATCAATGGCACCAGCAGACCAGACCCGCAAGGCCCAGACACGCCAGGCAATGCCGGACGATACCGCGTCGCGCCTGCTCGCCTGGTACGACGTGCATCATCGCGAGTTGCCGTGGCGGGTGAGCCCGCGCGAGCATGCAAGCGGCGTGCGGCCCGACCCCTACCGCATCTGGCTGTCCGAAGTCATGCTGCAGCAGACCACGGTCGAGGCGGTGAAATCCTATTTCCGCGCCTTTGTCGAGAAATGGCCCGATGTCGAGGCACTGGCCGCGGCGCCGACCGAGGACGTCATGAAGGCCTGGGCGGGGCTTGGCTATTACTCCCGCGCCCGCAACCTCAAGGCCTGCGCCGATCTGGTGGCGGCGCGCGGCGGCCAGTTTCCCGACACCGAGGCCGGTTTGAGAGACCTGCCCGGCATCGGCGCCTACACCTCGGCGGCGATCACGGCGATCGCCTTCGACCGCCCCGCCGCAGTGGTCGACGGCAATGTCGAACGCGTCATATCGAGGCTGTTTTCGATCACGACGCCGCTCAGCGAAGCCAAGGCCGAGATACGCGCTCATGTCGAGGCCATGGTGCCGGCGGCGAGACCGGGCGATTTCGCCCAGGCGATGATGGATCTCGGCGCCACGATCTGCACCCCCCGCCGGCCGCGCTGCATGCTGTGCCCGCTGCGCGAGAGCTGCAGCGCCGTCGTTTCAGGCGATCCCGAAAACTTCCCGGTGCGGCTGCCCAAAGCCGACAAGCCACAGCGACGCGGCGCTGCTTTCGTCGCCATGCGTGAGGACGGTGCCATTCTGCTGCGCAAACGGCCGGAGAAGGGGTTGCTCGGCGGCATGACCGAGGTGCCGACAACGGCCTGGACGGCGCGGGTGGACGGAGCCACCACGCAGGCGGCGGCGCCCTTTCCCGGCGACTGGCGACGCGCCGGGACAATCACGCATGTCTTCACCCATTTCGCGCTCGAGCTCGAAGTCTTTCACGCCCACATCAAAGGTGATGCGCCGGCTGGGCATTTCTGGTCTCACGCCCAGGAGATTTCCGGGGAGGCCCTGCCCACTGTCATGAAAAAGGCAATCGAGGCTGCGATACCCGGCGCGACGAAAAAGCAACGCCCGCATTGAAAGAGGCTTCATGACCGAGATCCGCCACATCGTTTTCGACATCGGCCGCGTGCTGATCCACTACGACCCGAACATTCCGTTCAGCCGCCTCATCCCCGATACCGCAGAGAGAAAGTGGTTCTTCGACAATGTCTGCACGCATGACTGGAATATCGAGCAGGATCGCGGCCGGAGCTGGGAAGAGGCAGAGGCGCTACTGATTGCGGACTATCCCGGCCATGCGGAAAATATCCGCAATTTCCGCCGCCATTGGCACGACATGGTGCCGCACGCCTATGACGACAGCGTCGCCATCATGCTTGGCCTGATCGAAAGCGGACACGACGTGACCATGTTGACCAACTTCGCCTCCGACACCTTGGCGGAAGCCCGCGAGCGCTTCGATTTCCTCAATCGACCGCGCGGCGTCACGATCTCCGGCGAGATCGGCAAGATCAAGCCGGATCGCGACATTTACGACCATCACGTGGCTGCGTTCGGGCTCGAACCCTCGGCGACGCTGTTCATCGACGACAGCCAGAAGAATGTCGACGGCGCCAAGGCTGCTGGCTGGCAATCGGTGCTGTTCACCGATGCCAGGACGCTTGAAGCAGATCTTGAACGCTTCGGAATCAAGGCGCGATCTGAATCGCTTGCGACGATCCGCTGAGATTCTGATTCAACGCGATATGCGATAATTCGGCAGGGGGTCAGCCCCCTGCCCGTTCCATGCCGAGACGGGCAATGCGGCGCAGTTCGTCGATCGGGGTCAGCCCGCCGCTGCGCTCATAGTGCCAGAAGGTCCAGCCATTGCAGGCATCCAGCCCCTGCACTTCGGCGCCGATCTTGTGGATCGATCCGGCGCTGTCGCCGATCGCCACCGTGCCGTCGGCGCGCACTTTGGCCGCCCAGCGCTTCTTGGCGTCGTAAAGCGTGGCGCCCGGGGTCATCAATCCGGTGTCGATCAGGCTGACGAAGGCGACGCGCGGCTCGGCGCGCTTGCCGGTCAACACCGTCAAATCGGCATCTTCCAGCGGCCGCACCGCATCGATACGCTCGTTTGCGGCGTCTATATAGGCCTGCTCGCGCTCTATGCCGACGAAATGGCGGCCGAGGCGTTTGGCGACCGCACCTGTCGTGCCGGAGCCGAAGAAGGGATCGAGCACGATGTCGCCCGGCTTGGTCGAGGCCATCATGATGCGGGCGAGCAACGCCTCCGGCTTCTGTGTCGGGTGCAGCTTGTCGCCATTGTCGTTCTTCAGCCGCTCGCCGCCGGTGCAGATCGGGAACAGCCAGTCGGAACGCATCTGGATGTCGTCGTTCGATGCCTTCAGCGCCTCATAGTTGAAGGTGTAGCCCTTGCCCTTCTGGTCCCGGGAAGCCCAGATCATCGTCTCATGCGCGTTCTGGAAACGGCGGCCGCGGAAATTCGGCATCGGATTGGTCTTGCGCCAGACCACGTCGTTGAGGATCCAGAAGCCCAGATCCTGCATCTTGGCGCCGACGCGGAAGATGTTGTGATAGGAGCCGATGACCCAGATGGTGCCGTTGGGCTTCAGCACCCGGCGCGCCGCCAAAAGCCAGGCGCGGGTGAAGGCATCGTAGGCCTCGAAATTCTCGAACTGGTCCCAGTGATCGTCGACCGCGTCGACCTTCGACTGGTCGGGCCGGTGCAGATCGCCGTCGAGTTGCAGATTGTAGGGTGGATCGGCGAAGATGACGTCGACCGATTTTTCCGGCAGGCGGTCGAGGGCCGCGACACAGTCGCCCTTGAGGATCGTGTCCAGCCATTCGGATTGCTGGGGAGCGTGGGACAACTCGTGGAGAAGACGCACGGCAGACATTTTTACACCCAAGGCACGCGTTACTGTTTACTCCCCGTTATGGTTACCGATCAGCGTAAATATTCGGTGAAGGCTCGCGGATAGGCCTGCCAGGTTTGCGAAGGCCGGGCCATTGGTGTATGCCGCGCCGCCCGAGGGCCTCACGGCCACTTCATCCTCCCTTTGTCCGGATCACCATGCCCCAGCCAGACCTTGTCATCTTCGATTGCGACGGCGTGCTCGTCGATTCCGAAATCATCGCCGCGCGGGTCGAGGCCGAGCTGATAACGCTCGCCGGATATGAGATCTCGGCCGAGGAGATCGCCGAAAGCTATGCGGGCCTGACGTTCAAGGACATACTGATGCGGATCGAGGAGAAGTCCAAAATCCCGTTCCAGGCGTCGCTGATCGACCGCGCCGAAGAGCTCGTCGACCGCAAACTGCGCAGCGACGTGCGTGCCATTGAAGGCGTGCGCGAGGCGGTCGCCTCGGTCACGACGCAGCGCTGTATCTGCTCCAACTCACGCTCGGAGCGGATAGAATTCATGCTGGAGAAGGTGCATCTGCTGCCGTTTTTCGCCGGCCGCATTTTTTCGGCGCTGGAAATACCGAGCAAAAAGACCAAGCCGGCGCCGGACGTGTTCCTGTTCGCGGCGGAACAACTCGGCGCGAAGCCGGCGAATACCTTCGTCATCGAGGATTCCGTGCACGGCGTCGCCGGCGCCAGGGCAGCCGGCATGCGGGTGATCGGCTTCACCGGCGCCAGCCACAGCTATCCCGGCCATGCCGACGCGCTGACCGAGGCCGGCGCCGAAACGGTGATCCGCCGCTGGGCAGAGCTGAAAAGCGTGATCGCGGCGCTATCGGAATGGTCGGCTGACGCCTGAGACGCGCGCCCGGCCGGACGCACGCTATGTCGATGACCGCTCAGTTCGTCGCGGCGGCCTTCTTCCTGTGAGTCTTCTTCGGCTTGTCGGTCGTCGCCTTCGGCGCGGTTTCGTCATAGCCGGCATAGGCCTGATAATCCTGCGCCGTCGGCGCCGGCACGACGATATTGGAATCGGTGAAGACGAACTGGGTGGCGACCGACGGATCGGTGACCTGGACCTGGTACTGGTGGATCTGCGAGTAGAGCACGTCGGTGCCGTGCATCACCGCGGTGCGGATCGGCATGGTGATGGTGCCGGGCGTAAATTTCGGTCCCGGCACGATCTTGCCGGCGACCGCGATCTTCATCGTCAGCTGTCCGTCGGCACGGCTGCAATCGCGGGTCACGTCGGAAATCGACGCCTGGTAAATGATCCTCGCGGAATCATCCGGCGGCGTTGCAGCGGCGGCGTCAGCCGCGGCCTGGGCCGCGGCATCCGCGGCGGCGTCGCCGGTCTTCTTGAGCTTCGGCTTGGCCTTCTTGACCTCGTTGGCATAGGTGTTGAAAAAGGCCGTACCGTCGCGGACCGTCACCCGCGGGCAATAGGCATTCAACTGGCTGGCCAGAATCTTGGGATCCTGCGGCGGCGGTGGCGCCGTCGGGTCCTTCTTGCCGAAACCAAGGTTAAGGATGCCATTGTCGCCCGATTGGCAGCCGGCGGCGGCGAGCATAAAGCCGGTGAGCGCAAGACCCGCCAAAAAGCGGCCACTTGATGTACGAAACGCCATGAAACTGCACTTCCCTCTCGTAAAGCTGGTGACGTATATCAACGCCGCGGCAAAAATGCGACTGGAGCCGGCACAGAAATTAACCACCTTGTGGTGAACGGAAACGCCAAGCGGCAACGGGACTGAGACATGCAATATGTGAGTACGCGCGGCGAAGCACCCGCGCTTGGATTTTCCGATGCGGTGCTGGCGGGGCTGGCGCGCGACGGTGGGCTTTACGTGCCGCACGAGTGGCCGCGGTTTTCAGCTTCCGAGATCCGCGCCATGCGCGGCCTTGCCTATCCTGATCTCGCGATCCGCGTGCTGTCGCCGTTCCTTGGCGGCGAAATTCTGGCGCCGGTCTTCGAACGCCTGGTGCGCGAAGCCTATGCCACCTTCCGTCACGCGGCGGTCTGCCCACTTGTCCAGACCGGCCCCAACACGTTTGTCCTCGAACTCTTCCATGGGCCGACGCTGGCATTCAAGGATGTGGCGATGCAGCTGCTCGCCCGGCTGATGGACCATGTGCTTGCCGAACGCGACCAGCATGCCACCATCGTCGGCGCCACCTCAGGCGATACCGGCGGCGCGGCGATCGACGCCTTTGCCGGGCGCAGCCGCACCGACATCTTCATCCTGTTCCCGCATGGCCGCGTTTCGCCGGTGCAGCAGCGGCAGATGACGACGTCGAAGGCCGAGAACGTCCACGCACTGGCGATCGAAGGCAATTTCGACGACTGCCAGGGCCTGCTCAAGGACATGTTCAACGACCACGCCTTCCGAGACCGGGTGGCGTTGTCGGGGGTCAATTCGATCAACTGGGCCCGCATCATGGCCCAGATCGTCTATTATTTCTCCTCGGCCCTGTCGCTCGGCGCGCCGGACAGGCCGGTGTCCTTCACCGTGCCGACCGGCAATTTCGGCGATATCTTCGCCGGCTACGCCGCCAAGAAGATGGGCCTGCCGATCGAACGGCTGGTCATCGCCACCAACGACAACGACATATTGGCGCGCACTTTCGCGACCGGCGAATACCGCACCAAGGGTGTCTTTGCCACCACCTCGCCTTCGATGGACATCCAGGTTTCGTCGAATTTCGAACGCCTGCTGTTCGAGGCCTCCAACCGCGACTCGGCGACCGTGCGGCGCTACATGGACGGCCTGAAGCAGTCCGGCGCCTTCACCATAGAAGCCCGCGAAATCAATGGGATGCGATCCGAATTCGACGCCGGCCGCGCCACCATGGACGAGGTCGCCGCCACCATCCGTTCGACGCTTGCGGCCAGCGATTACCTGCTGGATCCGCACACAGCCGCGGCCATGCATGTCGCGGCCGGCAAGGCATCGGGCGCCGTGCCCATGGTGGTGCTGGGCACCGCCCATCCGGCCAAATTTCCGGCCGCCGTCGAGGCCGCCAGCGGCGTCTCGCCGGCCCTGCCTGCATGGCTAGGCGGATTGATGACATTTGAGGAAAAATACACGGTACTTCCATCCGACCTGAAAATGGTGGAAGATTATGTCAGCCGCCGCGCGCGGGCGGCGCGTTAGGGAGTACGAACCATATGGGTGTTGAGGTAAGCCGTCTGTCGAACGGCCTGACAGTCGCCACCGAAACCCTTCCAAGTATCGAATCGGTTGCCTTGGGTGCCTGGGTCAAGTCCGGCGCCCGCAATGAACGTGACGAAGAGCATGGCATGGCCCATCTGCTCGAGCACATGGCGTTCAAGGGCACGAAGCGGCGGACGGCCTTCGAAATCGCCTCGGAGATCGAGGATGTCGGCGGCGAGATCAACGCCGCCACCAGTGTCGAGACCACCTCCTACTACGCCAGGGTGCTCAGCGATGACGTGCCGCTGGCCGTCGACATCCTTGCCGACATCCTGCAGGAGTCCGAATTCGACCCGCAGGAGCTCGAGCGCGAGCAGCACGTCATCCTGCAGGAGATCGGCGCCGCGCACGATACGCCAGACGATATCGTCTTCGACCGTTTCACCGAGACGGCCTTTCGCCACCAGACCATCGGCCGCTCGATCCTGGGTACGCCGGACACCGTCAAATCCTTCACCTCCAAGCAGCTGCACGATTTCATCGAGCGCCAATATGGCGCCGAGCGGATGGTGATCGTGGCTGCCGGCGACATCAAGCACGACAATTTCGTGCGCGAGGTGGAGAAGCAGCTCGGCGGCTTCCGCAGCAAGGCCGACAGCACCATCCCGCAATATGCGCAATATGTCGGCGGCGATTTCCGCGAGGACCGCGACCTGATGGATGCACAGATCGTGCTGGGCTTCGAGGGCCGCGCCTACCATGTGCGCGACTTCTACGCCTCGCAGGTGCTGTCGATGATCCTCGGCGGCGGCATGTCATCGCGCCTGTTCCAGGAAGTCCGTGAGAAACGCGGCCTGTGTTATTCGGTCTATGCCTTCCATTGGGGCTTTTCCGACACCGGCATCTTCGGCGTCCACGCCGCGACGGGCCAGAGCGACATCGCCGAACTCGTGCCTGTCATCATCGACGAGTTGCAGAAGGCCGGCGAGAACATCCTGCAGGAAGAACTCGACCGCGCGCGCGCCCAGTATCGCGCCGGACTGATCATGTCCGCCGAAAGCCCGGCCAGCCGCGCCTCGCAGATCGCAAGGCAACTGCTCTTGTTCGGCAGGCCGATCGCCAAGGAGGAATTGATGGAGCGCCTGTCGGCGCTGACGGTGGAGCGGCTGACCGACCTGTCGTCGCGGATGTTCTCGACCAAGCCGACGCTTACCGCTGTCGGGCCCGTGGGTACGCTGGCACCATATGAGGCGATCCTCGATTCGCTTCCGGGTACGCAGACCACGGCCCGCAGGCTCGCCGTCTAAGTCCCCAAAGCGTCGTGTTCGCGCTCCCTTTCTTTCGCCGTGACCTGCCGGCGCTGAAGGGCAACCTCGTCACGTTGCGCGTGCCATTCACCAATGACTTCCGGGAATGGTCGACGCTGCGCGGCGAAAGCCGGGCGTTCCTGGAGCCGTGGGAGCCGCGCTGGACCCCCGATGAACTCGACCGCACGGCGTGGCGCCTGCGCATCAGCCGCTACCGCGAGGACTATGCACAGGGAACCGCGATCGCCTTCTTCATCTTCGAGAAGTCGAGCGGCAAGCTGGCTGGCGGCATCACGCTCGGCAACATACGCCACGGTGTCTCGCAGAGCGGCCATGTCGGCTACTGGATCGGTGAGCGCTTCGGCGGTCGCGGCCTGATGACCGACGCGGTCAAGGTCGTGGCCCGCTTCGCCTTCGATACGCTGAGGTTGCACCGGATCGAAGCGGCCTGTATTCCCGACAATATCAGGTCGATCCGCGTGCTTGAAAAAGCCGGATTCCGGCGCGAAGGACTGTTAAGATCCTATCTCAGGATCAACGGCATCTGGCAGGACCACTATCTCTACGCCCGGATCGCGGACGATCCGCTGGACGCAGGAACGAAGGACTGATTTTTGACGAATTTCCTGCGAAACGGGCCGCTGTTCGCCTTTGTCCTCGCGGCGATGCTGACGCTGTGCGCGGCTTCGTCGGCCTTTGCCGTCGAACCGATCAAGATTGCCCGCGACGACGTCGCGCTCGACCTGTCGCGTGCCTTCGAGATCTACCGCAACCAGGGCGAAAACTTCCAGGTGTCGACCGCGCCCGGGCCGGACGGCATCGTGCGGCGCATCGAGGTCGAGGCCAATGACGCGCGTTCGACCGGCGACTGGGCGGTGTTCGCACTGGCCAACACCACTGACCAGCAGCTCGACCGGCTGATCGTGGCGCCGCATTTCCGGCTGGTCAATTCCGGCATCTTCTGGCCCGATCTCGGCGCCACCCGCATTGCCGCCATCACGCCCAGCGAGGGCTTCGCGCTCGACCGCCAGACCAGCCCTGACGCCGATGTGTTCCGGGTGACGCTGAACCCGGGAACGGTGATCACCTTCATCGCCGAACTCGCTTCGCCCAAGCTGCCGCAGGTCTATCTGTGGGAGCCGGAGGCCTATAAGGACTCGGTCAATTCCTACACGCTGTTTCGCGGCATCGTCATCGGTATCGCCGGCCTTCTGGCGCTGTTCCTGACCATTCTCTTCGTGGTCAAGGGGACCTCGATGTTCCCGGCGACCGCGGCCCTTGCCTGGGCGGTGCTTGCCTACATCTGCGTCGATTTCGGCTTCCTCAACAAGGTCATCGAGATCTCGCCCGGCAATGAGCAGATGTGGCGGGCGGGAACGGAGGTGGCGCTGGCGGCGACCTTCGTGGTGTTCCTGTTCGCCTATCTCAACCTCAACCGCTGGCACGGCCATTTCAGCTATGGCGCGCTGGTCTGGATCCTCGGGCTGGTGCTGATTGCCGGCGTCGCCATCGTCGATCCGGCGGTGGCCGCCGGCATCGCCCGCATCTCCTTTGCGGCCACCGCGTTGACCGGGCTCGGCCTGATCATCTTCCTCGGGATACGCGGCTATGACCGCGCCATCATGCTGGTGCCCAGTTGGGTCATGGTGCTGTTGTGGCTATGCGGGTCGTGGATGGCGATCACCGGCATGCTCGACAATGACATCGCCCAGCCGGCGCTCGGCGGCGGGCTGATCCTGATCATTCTGCTCATCGGCTTCACCGTCATGCAGCACGCCTTTGCCGGCGGCGCACTGCATCAGGGGCTGTTCTCCGACCTCGAACGCCAGGCGCTGGCGGTTGCCGGATCGGGTGACACGGTGTGGGACTGGGACGTGCTGCGCGACCGCGTCGTCACCAAGCCCGATGTCAGCATCCAGCTCGGCCTGGCGCCCAACAGCCTTGGGGGCGCTGCGCGCAACTGGCTGCCGGTGCTGCATGCCGACGATCGCGACACGTTCCGCACGACGCTCGACGTGGTGCTGGAGCACCGTCGTGGCCGGGTGGCGCAGAATTTCCGCCTGCGCGGCGCCGACGGGCACTATCACTGGTTCGCGTTGCGGGCGCGGCCGGTCATCGGATCGGACGGCGAGGTCATCCGCTGCGTCGGCACCATGGTCGACGTCACCGAGCAGAAGAAGTCCGAGGAGCGGCTGCTGCACGACGCCGTGCACGACAATCTGACCGGGCTGCCGAACCGCGAACTGTACATGAATCGGCTGGAAGCGATCATCTCGATCGCCCGCACCGAAGAGAAGGTGCGTCCGACCGTCTTCGTCATCGACATAGACCGCTTCAAGCAGGTCAATGACGGGCTCGGCATCTCGGCCGGCGACACCATCCTGCTCACCATCGCCCGGCGCCTGCACCGGCTGTTGAAGCCGAAGGATTCGCTGTCGCGCTTTGCCGGCGACCAGTTCGCGCTGATGCTGTTGTCCGAACAGGACCCTGCCCGCATCGCCGGCGTGGCGGACGCCATCAAGCACGCGATCAACAACCCGATCACCTTCGCCAAGCGCGAGATCGTGCTGACCGCCTCGATCGGCCTGATCACCTGGACCTCGGCGCAGACTTCGGCCGAGGACATGGTCAAGGACGCCGAGCTTGCCATGCACCAGGCCAAGCGTTTCGGCGGCGACCGGATCGAGCCGTTCCGCCCGGCTTTCCGCACCGTCGGCACCGACCGGCTGCAGTTCGAATCCGACCTGCGGCGCGCCATCGAGCGGCGCGAATTCACCCTTGCCTACCAGCCGATCGTGCGCCTGGAGGACGGCAGCGTCGCCGGCTTCGAGGCCTTGCTACGCTGGGACCATCCGCGCCGTGGCATGATCCCGCCGGCGGATTTCATTCCGGTCGCCGAAAGCTGCGGGCTGATCGTGCAGCTTGGGCTGTTTGCCATGCAGCAGGCGGCCGAGGACCTGGCAGGATGGCAAAAGCAGATCGGCGACGCACCGCTGTCGGTCTCGGTCAATCTGTCCAGCCGCCAGCTCATCCGCCGCGACCTGGTCAGCGATGTCCGCTCGGTCATCGCGCGAGCCAATCTGAAGCCGCGCTGCTTCCGGCTCGAGCTTACCGAGTCCCTGGTCATGGATAACCCCGAGCAGACCGCGCATGTGCTGACCAAGCTGAAGCAGCTCGGCATCGGCCTGTCGCTGGACGATTTCGGCACGGGCTATTCCTCGCTCGCCTATCTGACACGCTTCCCGTTCGACACGATCAAGATCGACAAGAGCTTTGTCGACGACAACACACCCAAGCGAGCGGTGCTGCTCAAATCCATGGTCAATATGGCGCATGAGCTCGGCCTCTCGGTGGTCGCCGAGGGCATCTCGGACGAACGCGATGCGCTGGAATTGCGCCAGATGGGCTGCGAATATGTGCAGAGTTTTATGTTCGGCGCGCCGATGCCGGGCGACCAGGTGCTGAAGACGTTGAAGGAGCAGTATCCGCTGACGCAGGCTTAGAGGCCGTTTGGAAACTCTACTCCTGCGGCCATCTGACGGCGCTTTCTGCGCTTCCGGTGCTCGCGTACCTTAAGTACGCTCCGCTCCGGTTCTCGAAATCACCATCATATGACTCGCATGAGCGAGTTTCGAAACGGCCTCTGCGTCGGCGTGATGGGTCAGGCGTGTCCGGCGGCCAGGCTGAGATGCGCCAGATCGATGCCGATCGAGGCGAGGATGCGATCGTATTTGCGCTCGATGTCGGCGTCGAAGAGAAGCTCGGGACTGGCGGGACAGGTCAGCCAGCCATTCTCGGCGATCTCGGTTTCGAGCTGGCCGGCGCCCCAGCCGGAATAGCCGAGCGCCATCAGCGCGTGACGCGGGCCGCGGCCCGACGATATGGCGCGCAAAATGTCGACGGTCGCGGTCAGGCAGATATCGTCGGAAACGGTCAGCGACGATTCCACGCGGTAGTCGCCCGAATGCAGGACGAAGCCCCGGCTGCGATCGACAGGCCCGCCATTGCGCACGACGAAATCGCGCGCCTGCGCCGGCAGGCGGATCGCCTCCTGCTCGTTCATGATGCCAAGCTGCACCAACAGATCCGGAAACAGCATCTGCTGTGTCTGGTTGATGATCAGGCCCATCGCGCCTTCATCGCTGTGCGCGCAGATGTAGATGACCGAGCGCGTGAAACGGTCGTCCTTCATGCCGGGCATGGCAATCAGGAACTGATCGTCGAGAAAGCCGCGTCCGGCGGCCGTCTTCTTGTGGCGCAACAAGTCCATGACAGGGAGGGTACCGTGTTTCCCGGGCGCCGAAAAGATGCGCCGCGCCGGATTCGACCAAAGCCCATGGTGCCAGGCCAGCATGGCTTGCCACTGGGGGTCACGCAAATATGATACCGGTCGGGCCATGAAATCATTGCCTCGCCACGAACGGACGATCAAATCACCGCCATGCAAAGCTTGAAAATACTGCTGCTCGGCGCCGCCATCGGATCGGCGAGCATTCTCCCCGCCTTCGCCTCCTCGTCCGCCTGGTACAATAGCGAAGGGGGCAAGGTGCGGCTGGTGACATCAGGCAAACCCGACGGAGCCGGCCGCATCCAGGGCGTTCTCGACATTGCGCTCAAGCCGGGCTGGAAGACCTATTGGCGCGATCCGGGCGACGCCGGCGTGCCGCCGCAGCTCAATGTTTCGGCCAGCACCAATATTGCCGATGCCACACTCTCGTTTCCGGCACCCCAACGCCACGATGACGGTTATGGCAAATGGGCAGGCTATAATTATCCCGTCTCGCTGCCGGTGGTGTTCACCTTGTCGGCCGCGAAGGATTCAGCCGTCATAGACGCCGACGTCTTCCTCGGCATTTGCGAAACCATCTGCATACCGGTGCAGACGCGGCTGACGGTCGACCCTGGTTCCGACCCCGACAATGCGGACGATGCAGCCCTGGTGAAGGCGAGTTTCGCGGCGTTGCCGGCGCCCGCGAGATCGGATTTCGGCATCAATGTCCTGCCGGGCGATCACGAGACGCTGGTTGTCGAGGCGAGTTTTCCCGGTGACCCCGAGGCGGCGGATTTCTTCGTCGCCGGCGAGCGGGACTACATGTTCGGCACCCCTTCCCGCAGCGAAAAGGACGGCAAGCTGATCTTCACTGTGCCGATCCTCGACCGCCCCTCGGCGACGCCAACGGATGGCGGACTTCACTACACGCTGACGAGTTCGGCCGGCGCGGTCGAAGGACTGCTGCCTTTCCCTTGATCCAGCTTGCCCGAACGGTTGCAGGACGCCGCCGAGTTCGCTACGCAAGCACGCATCCTTCCCATCCCCAAGCGAGGAACTCATGACCATTTCCGTTGGCGACAAGCTGCCCGAAGCGACCTTCAAGACGATGACCGCCGACGGCCCCAAGGCGATCACCTCGGCCGAGATTTTCTCGGGCAAGAAAGTGGTTCTGTTCGGTGTTCCCGGCGCCTTCACGCCGACCTGCAGCAACAACCATCTGCCCGGCTATCTCGAGAACCACGACGCCATCCTGGCCCGCGGCGTCGACACCATCGCCGTCGTTTCGGTCAACGATGTCCATGTCATGGGTGCCTGGGCGCGTTTCACCGGCGGTGAGGACAAGATCCTGTTCCTCGCCGACGGCAGTGGCGATTTCGCCAAGGCGGTCGGCCTCGACAACGACCTTTCCGCAGGCGGCATGGGCCTGCGCTCGAAGCGGTTCTCGATGATCGTCGACGACGGCAAGGTCACCGCGCTCAATGTCGAGACCAAGCCCGGCGTCGACGAGTCGGGCGCGGCTCATATTCTCGGTCAGCTCTGAGCTTCAACGGTCGCGTCGGGCGCGGCCCCGCGGCCGGCCTCGCCCCGTCGACCGCTTGCACTCCAGAACTGCCGCTTTCGGGGGGATCGCACCGATGTTTGACGTCTTATGGCGCGCTGTCGCGATCGGCATCGGCGCGACGGTGCTGATGGATCTCTGGGCGATCCTGCTTCACAAGGCGTTCGGCCAGCCACGGCCGAACTGGGGACCGGTCGGCCGCTGGGTCTGGCACCTCGGCGACAAGGTCTTTCACGATGATATCGGCGACGCGGCACCCTACGCGCATGAAGCGGCGCTGGGCTGGGCGTTTCACTATTTCGTCGGTATCGTCTACGGCATCATCCTGGTCGTGCTGGCCGGCGCCGGCTGGCTCGCCGCGCCGACCTTCCTGCCGGCCTTCATCCTCGGCATCGTCACCGTCGGCGCCGGCTGGTTCCTGCTGGCGCCCGGCATGGGTGCCGGATGGGCGGCCTCGAAGCGGCCCAATCCGATGCGGATCCGTGCGCTCAACCTGGTCTCGCACACGGTCTTCGCGCTCGGGCTTTGGGGCACGGCGCTGCTGATCCGCTGAGGGTCTAGGGCTGCTCCAACCTGTCGATCGGCCGCCATCCATGGATGACGCGCCGCGTACCGATATCGTAGGCAAAAAAGTTGCCGCCGCCCGCCGGTTGATCCGCTTCGCGGCCGATCTCCCGCCCGTTGAGAGACAGCAGCAGAAGCGTTCCAACGCCTCCATGGCCAGCCAGAGCGATGTCGTCGCCCTCATCGCCGTCGAGCACGGCTGCGACTTCGCTCACGATGCGGTGCTGCGCATCGATCGCCCGTTTCCATCCGCGAACGCTTTCATGCGGTTTGGCGAAGAACTGGTCCGCGACCGCTTCGAACTCGGGCGGCGGCAGGAAGCCGGTCGCGGACCGGTCATTCTCGTGCATCCGCTCCCTGATCTCGACCGCAAGGCGAAGATGGCTTGCCAGGATTTCGGCCGTTTCCATTGCCTTGCGCTCGCCCGACGACACGATGCGCCGGACTGAACGGACCCATGGCTGATCGAGCATGGCAAAGGTTCTCGCCCGCCCGATGTCGGACAGGCCCATTGCGGCACGGGAATGGCGGCATCGATCTGAACCTGGGGATGCGTGACATAGTAGAGGATCGGCACGATCGAGGTTCCTGCCTGGGAAGAGGACCGGCCGCCGGACATCAATAGCTCTGGGTCGAACGACGCGCTTTCGTGGCCGCCGGCTGCTTCGGCTGAGCATCCGGCTTCGGCGCTGATGCCACCGGCTTGAACGAGCCCTTCTTGAACGGCGCCATGCCTTCTCGCGCAAGTTCGTCGGCGCGCTCGTTCTCGGTATGGCCGGCATGGCCCTTGACCCAGTTCCAAGTGACCTTGTGGCGCCGGTTGGCTTCGTCCAGCGCTTGCCACAGTTCGCCATTCTTGACCGGCTTCTTGTCGGCGGTCTTCCAGCCGTTCTTCTTCCAGCCATGGATCCACTTGGAAATGCCGTCCATGACGTATTTGCTGTCGGTGTGCAGTTCGACGGTGCAAGGCTCCTTCAGCGCGTTCAACGCCGAGATGGCCGCCAGCAGTTCCATGCGGTTGTTGGTCGTTTCGGCCTCGCCGCCGGAAAGCTCCTTGGTGGTGCCGTTGAAGCGCAGGATGGCGCCCCAGCCGCCAGGGCCGGGATTGCCCGAACAGGCGCCGTCGGTGAAGATTTCAACCTGTTTGCTCATGATACCCCAGTCAGGCCAATCCATATTCCGAAGCAGATTTGATCGCCCGATGGAATCGCATCCGCCTGATATATTCGGTCGGGTCGCGTTTCATGACCAGGCCGCCATCGGGAACGGTCAGCCAGTCGTAGAGCCGGGTCAGCATGAAACGCAGCGCCGAACCGCGCGACAGCATCGGCAGTGCCGCTTTTTCCTCTGCGCTCAGAGGACGCACGCTCTGATAGCCGGCGAGCAGTGCCTTGCCCTTAGTAAGGTTGAAGGAGAAATCCTTCTCGAAACACCAGGCGTTGAGGCAGGTGGCGACATCATAGGCGTAGAGGTCGTCGCAGGCGAAATAGAAGTCGATCAGGCCGGATAGCTTTTCGCCCAGGAAGAAGACGTTGTCCGGAAACAGATCGGCATGGATGATGCCTGCCGGAAGCCCCTTCGGCCAGTTCCGCTCGAAATCGGCGAAGTCGGCATCGACCTCGGCCGCCAGGCCCGGCTCGACCTCGTCGGCCCGGTCGCGGGCCGCGTTCCAGAGCTTGCGCCAACCGTCGATGGCGAGCGCATTCGGGCGGGTCATCGGAAAATCGGCACCGGCCAGGTGCAGGGCGGCCAGCGCCTTGCCGACCTCGGCGCAGTGCGTTGCCGTTGGGCGCCGCAGCGAAAGCCCTTCGAGGAAGGTGATGATGACCGCCGGGCGACCGGCCAGCGTACCGATGACGCTACCGTCATGCGCGGTCACCGGAAGCGGGCAGGACACGCCCTTGTTGGCGAGATGGCCCATCAGTCCGAGGAAAAACGGCAGATCCGCTTTGTCGACCCGCTTTTCATACAGCGTCAGGATGTAGGAACCGCTTGAGGTGTGCAGCAGGAAGTTGGAGTTTTCCGTGCCTTCGGCGATGCCCTTGTAGGACAGGAGGTCGCCGACCGGGTAGTGTTTCAGGAAAGCGCCGAGCTCGCCCTCCGCAACGTCGGTATAGACCGCCATGTGCCTTACGCGGCCCCATTGACGAAGGCCATGTCGGCCGGCGTCAGTTCGACATCGCGCAGTACCCGCATGACCGGAAAATCCTCTGTTTCGGTGGCCGTTATGGCGAGGTCGATGGTGACGTCGAAGCGCTGGCGGAACGCGTCGATGATCTCGTCGACGATGATCTCCGGCGCCGATGCCCCCGCCGACAGGCCGAGCGTCGAAATGGTGCCGATGTCATTCCACGGAATCTCGGCGGCGCGCTGCACGAGAAGCGACATTGTAGCGCCGGCACGCTCGGCCACTTCGACGAGGCGCCGCGAATTGGAAGAATTGGGAGCGCCGACGATCAGATAGAGATCAGCGCCCGGGGCGGTGTCCTTGACCGCTTCCTGGCGGTTGGTGGTGGCGTAGCAGATCGATTCAGCCGCCGGCGCCTGCAGATCGGGAAAGCGCTCCCGCAGCGCACGAATGATGCCGGCAGTGTCCTCGACCGACAGTGTGGTCTGGGTGACGAAGCCAAGCGCCTTGGGATCGGCGGGTACGAGCCTGGCGGCATCGGCCTCGGTCTCGACCAGCGTAACCGCGCCTTCCGGCAATTGGCCCATCGTGCCGATCACCTCGGGGTGGCCGGCATGACCGATCAACAGCACATGGCGGCCAAGCCGCTGATGGCGCATCGCCTGTTTGTGGACCTTGGAGACCAGCGGGCAGGTGGCGTCGAGATAGAACAGATTGCGCGCCTGCGCGTCCGCCGGCACCGATTTCGGCACGCCATGCGCCGAGAAGACGACCGGCGACTGCCGGTGTTCGGCCGGGATCTCCGAAAGCTCCTCGATGAAGACGGCGCCGAGGCTTTGCAGCCCTTCGACAACGTAACGGTTATGCACGATCTCGTGGCGGACATAGACCGGCGCGCCGTATTTCTTCAGCGCCAGCACCACGATCTGAATGGCGCGGTCGACGCCGGCGCAGAAACCGCGCGGCTGGCAGAGCCGGATCGTCAGCGGAGGCTTGTTGGTTGTCTGAAGCATTGAATCCTGGCCGGTTCGTCAGCGCCGAAATGAGGTGCCTACCCCTGTTCTGTCAAGAGCAGGGCGTGGGTGGAAAGGGGGGCGTCGCGCGCGGTCATTCCTCTTTGGCGGGACGGCGAAGCCGCAGCATGAGCACGGCGGCGAGTGCTGCCGCAAGTCCATACCAGGTCATCGCATATTGCAGATGGCTGTTCGGCAGGTCGATGATGGTGACGCCGCCGATCGGCAAACCGCCGGGATTGGGCGCCTTGTCGGCATCGATGAAGATCGGCGCCAGCGTGAATCCGGCCGGCAGGCCGGCGCTCGCCGCCATGGCGTCGCGATCCTTCCAGTAAAAGATGTTCTTCGCCACGTCATTGTCTGGAAGCATCATCGACGGCTTTGCCGGCAGCGGGTTGCGGGCAAGCCCAGTGATGGTCACCTTGCCTGGGATCTGCCCCTTGGCGCGCTTGGCCGGGTCCTTCAGATCATAGGGTATGAAACCACGATTGATCAGCACGAAGCGGCCATCGTCGAGGGCAAGCGGTGTGTAGACGTTGAAGCCGGCGTCGCCTTCCCAGGTCGCGTAGAAATGCCGTTCGCCCGAATGCAGGAACGTGCCGGAGACCGTGACCGGCGTGTAGTCGACGTCGCCGGTCGTGGCGAATTCCTTCTCGACTTCGGCCAGCGGCAGCGGCGCCGAATGCGTGCGCTGGTCTATGGTCTGCAGGAGACCTTCCTTCCAGTGCAGGCGCTGGACCTGCCAGGTGCCTAGCGCCAGCAGGATCAAAAGCAACACCAGGCCAAGGCCGAGCAGCAATGCCGATCGTGGCCGCGAACGGCCGGCACCTTTGATGGACGCCTCGTTCATTCGCCGCGGTCCAACCGGCCTTCGGCCGCCTTGTTGGCATATTGGAGAGTGAGGAGCACGCCCTTGATCAGCCGCAGCGCCGTCAGGCACAGCACCAGGGCCAGCGGGATCCAGACCAGCAGATGCAGCCAGAGCGGCGGGCTCAACGTCACCTCGACCCAGAGCGCCAGACCGACGATGATGAAGCCGATGATCAGGATGACGAAGACCGCCGGGCCGTCGCCGGCATCGGCGAAGGAATAGTCGAGGCCGCAATTGACGCAGCGTTTGCCAACGGTGAGGAAGCCGGAAAACAGCCGCCCTTCGCCGCAACGCGGGCAGCGGCCGTGCAGGCCGGCCGAAATCGGGTCGATCGGAGGCCAGATCGCCTTGTCTTCAGTCATGGATGGGGCCGTCACTCATGATTATTGCTCGATCTCGATCGGTGTCCCACAGGTCACCTTTGCCCGGATTTCGTCCATGTCTGAATCCGTAACGGCAATGCAGCCATCGGTCCAGTCTACCAATTGAAGCAGCCAGCCGATCGGTCGGCGATCATTGCGCCGAAAAAAGAAGAAGGCGGCCGCGTCGCCGCGGCCGCCTTCTTGAAATTCCGAATGCGAAAGGCCGGATCAGTGGCCTTCGATCACCGCGCCGACCGATCCCCAGACATAGATCGAGGCGAACAGGAACAGCCAGACCACGTCGACGAAGTGCCAGTACCAGGCGGCCGCCTCGAAGCCGAAATGCTGCTTGGGGGTGAAGTCGCCCTTTATCGCACGGATGAGGCAGACCAGCAGGAAGATGGTGCCGATGATGACATGGAAGCCATGGAAGCCGGTGGCCATGAAGAAGGTGGCGCCGTAGATCGAATCCTTGAAGCCGAACGGAGCATGCATATACTCGTACGCCTGCACCATGGTGAACAGCATTCCGAGGCCGACGGTCAGCACCAGGCCGTTGATCAGCCCCTTGCGGTCGCCGTGAAGCAGCGAATGGTGCGCCCAGGTGACGGTGGTGCCCGACAGCAGCAGGATGACGGTGTTGTAGAGCGGCAGGTGGAAGGGATCGAGAACTTCCATGCCCTTCGGCGGCCAGACGCCACCGGTAAATGTGTGGCGCGCGTAATTCTGTGCCTCGCCAGCAAAAAGGCTGGCATCGAAATAGGCCCAGAACCAGGCGACGAAGAACATCACCTCCGAGGCGATGAACATGATCATGCCGTAGCGCAGATGCAGCGACACGACGCGCGTGTGATGACCCTCATGCGCTTCCTTGATCGTGTCCGACCACCAGGCGAACATGGTGTAGAGCACGATCACCAGGCCGATGAAGAACAGCCACGGATTGGCGATGTTGTGGCCGAAGATCGGGAAGGAGCCGCCCTTCAAATACTCCATGAGGCAGACGCCGCCAAAGGCCATGACGAGCGCCCCGATCGAGCCCAGGAAAGGCCACGGGCTTGGATCGACGAGATGATAGTCGTGATGTTTTGCGTGCGCGTCTGCCATATCAACCCCCGAGATTTGCTTCGGTATCTGAAACTGTCTTGCTGGTGCCTTGGACCGGCTCCGAAGAGGCGACCGGCTTGTTCTTCTCGACCGGGAACATCGTATAGGACAGCGTGATCGTCTTCACGTCCTTCAATTCCGGTACATTCACGATATCGGGGTCCACATAGAACAGGACCGGCATGTCCAGCGTCTCGCCAGGCTTCAGCGACGTATCGGTGAAGCAGAAACACTCGACCTTGTTGAAATACGGGCCTGCCAGTTCCGGCTGTACGTTAAAGGTGGCGCGGCCGGTGACGGGACGATCGAACTTGTTGGTCGCCTGATAGTGCGCCTGCACGGTCTCGCCGATCTTCATGGTCATCGCGCGCTGGACCGGCTGGAATTCCCACGGCACGCCGGCAATGTTGGCGTCGAAGCGCACGGTGATCTCACGGTCAAGCACGCGGCCGGCATATTGCTTCTCGACACGTTGCGTCGTGCCGCCATAGCCGGTCGCCTGGCAGAACATCTTGTAGAGCGGCACGGCCGCATAGGCCATGCCGATCATGCCGGTGAAGAAGGCAAGGCACACCGCCGCGACGATGCGGTTGCTGTTCTTGCCGGCCGGCTTTTTGGATATCTCGACGCTCATCACATCGTGCCCAGATTGTGGCCGAACTTGACGATCGTGGCGATGTAGAAAATCACGACAAGCACCGCCAGCGCCACGCCGATAGCAATGGATCGGCTGCGCTGGGCTTTCCTCTGGCGGTCGGTCAAGGTGACCGTCTCAAGCTTTTCCTCGACCATGATCATGCCCCACCCATGGCAAGCGCGCGTTCGACAACGCTGTCGGCCAGGTAGGCAGCGAAGATGGCGAAGAGATAAAGCAGCGAATAGGCAAACAGCGCCTTGGCCGGCTTCATGACACGGTCGTCGTCGGCCATCCCGAGCACTTTCCACGCATACCAGACAAAGCCGATCCCAAGCAGCATGGCGGCCACGCCATAGAAGGGCGTGGTGTAGCCGAGCAGCCACGGCGCCACGCCGACCGGGGCCAGCACCAGCGCATAGGCGAAGATCTGACGGCGAGTCGACGCCTGGCCGGCGACATTGGGCATCATCGGGATGCCGGCACGCCCATAGTCCTCGGACTTGAACAGCGCCAGCGCCCAGAAATGCGGCGGCGTCCACAGGAAGATGATCAGGAACAGGACGATGCTTTCGAGGCTGACCGAACCGGTCACCGCGGCCCATCCGATGACCGGCGGAATGGCACCGGCCGCGCCGCCGATGACGATGTTCTGCGGCGTCCAGCGCTTGAGCCACATCGTGTAGACGACGGCATAAAAGAAGATGGTGAACGCCAGCAGCGTCGCCGACAGCCAATTGACGAGCACGCCGAGGGTCATCACCGACAGCACCGACAGCACCAGGCCGAAGCTGAGCGCCTCGTGTGGCTGGATGCGGCCGGATGGCACCGGCCGGCTTGCGGTCCTGGTCATCACCGCGTCGATGTCGGCGTCGTACCACATGTTCAGCGCGCCCGAGGCACCGGCGCCAATGGCAATGGACAGGATGGCGATCACCGCCAGCAACGGATTGATGGTCACCGGCGCGGCGACCAGCCCGACAAAGGCGGTGAACACCACCAGCGACATGACGCGCGGCTTCAGCAGGGCGAAGAAATCGCCCGCCGTCGCTTCCGACATGCGGAAGCCCGCTTCGTCAATGCTGGTTTCGTCGACTAGGGCCATGCGTACTCAGTCCATCATTCCGTTGGCCAAAACCGCCGGCGAGCCGGCGGTTTCGTATTCGGGCGAGGAGCCGCCTTACTTGATCTTCGGCAGCTGCTCCCACTGGTGGAACGGCGGTGGCGAAGGCAGCTGCCATTCGAGCGTGGTGGCGCCCTCGCCCCATGGATTGGCGCCGGCGATCCGCTTCTTCTGGAAGGCTTCGAACACGCCGTAGAGGAAGATCGCCACGCCGACGGCCGAGATATAGGAGCCGATCGACGACACGTAGTTCCAGCCGGCAAACGCGTCCGGATAATCGATGGTGCGGCGCGGCATGCCGGCCAGGCCAAGGAAATGCTGCGGGAAGAAGATCAGGTTGACGCCGACGAAGGTGACCCAGAAGTGGGTGTTGGCGATGACGGGCGAATACATGTAGCCGGTCATCTTGGGGAACCAGTAGTACCAGCCGGCGAAGATGGCGAACACCGCGCCCAGCGACAGCACGTAGTGGAAGTGGGCGATGACGAAATAGGTGTCATGCAGCGAGCGGTCGAGGCCGGCATTGGCCAGCTGGACGCCGGTGACGCCACCGATGGTGAACAGGAAGATGAAGCCCAGCGCCCACAGCATCGGCGTCTTGAACGAGATCGACCCGCCCCACATCGTCGCGATCCAGGAGAAGATCTTCACGCCCGTCGGCACCGCGATGACCATGGTGGCGAAGACGAAGTAGCGCTGCGTGTCGAGCGACAGGCCGGTCGTGTACATGTGGTGCGCCCAGACGATGAAGCCGACGGCGCCGATCGCGACCATGGCGTAGGCCATGCCGAGATAACCGAACACCGGCTTCTTCGAGAAGGTCGAGACGATATGGCTGATGATGCCGAAGCCCGGCAGGATCAGGATGTACACTTCCGGATGGCCGAAGAACCAGAACAGGTGCTGGAACAGCAGCGGGTCGCCGCCGCCATCGGGAGCAAAGAAGGTGGTGCCGAAGTTGCGGTCGGTGAGCAGCATGGTGATGCCGCCGGCCAGGACCGGCAGGGACAACAGCAGCAGGAAGGCGGTGACCAGCACCGACCAGGCGAACAGCGGCATCTTGTGCAGCGTCATGCCCGGAGCGCGCATGTTGAAGATGGTGGTGATGAAGTTGATGGCGCCGAGAATCGACGAGGCACCGGCGATGTGGATCGACAGGATCGCCAGATCCATGGCCGGGCCGGGCTGACCCGAGGTCGACAGCGGCGGATAAAGCGTCCAGCCACCGCCGACACCGAAGGCGCCCGGTGCGCTGGGCACGAACATAGAGGTGAGCAGCAGGATAAAGGCAGGCGGCAGCAGCCAGAAGGAGATGTTGTTCATGCGCGGGAACGCCATGTCGGGCGCGCCGATCATGATCGGCACCATCCAGTTGGCGAAGCCGCCGATCAGGGCCGGCATGACCATGAAGAAGATCATGATCAGCGCATGCGCGGTGGCGAAGGCATTGTACATGCTCTTGCCGCCGTCGATCGCGGCGTCACCGTTCATGCCGTAGACCATCTGCGCCAGACCGCTGAAGATCTGGATGCCGGGCTCCTGCAGCTCCATGCGGATGGCGACCGACAGCGCGCCGCCGATGATGCCGGCCATGATCGCGAAGATCAGGTAGAGCGTGCCGATGTCCTTGTGATTGGTCGAATAGACCCAGCGCACCCAGCCATGATAAGGCTTGTGGTCGTGGCCGTCGTGAGCTGCAGCGTCTGCCATGTTCCGCTCCGTTCCCTAAATCTTGCTAAGCCGCGGCATCAATTGCCGGCGGCCGCTACCTTGTTCTGGCCATCGACCTCGGCCATCAGCGTCTTGTTGGCGCCGGGCAGATCGGTCTTGGCCGCGGCCAGCCAGGTCTTGAACTGCGCGTCGGAGACGACACGAATGGCGATCGGCATGAAGGCGTGGTCCTTGCCGCAAAGCTGCGAGCACTGACCATAGTAGAGGCCTTCCTTCTCCGCCTTGAACCAGGTCTCGTTGGTGCGTCCCGGAATGGCGTCGATCTTGATGCCGAAAGACGGCATGGCGAAGGAATGGATCACATCGGTCGCGGTGACGAGCACGCGCGTCATCGTGTTGACCGGCACCACCAGTTCATTGTCGACGGCGAGCAGGCGCGGATAAACCTTGCGATCCTCCTTGCCGGCCTTGGCGCGGTCGCCATCCTGGAGGATGGCCGAATTGAAGGAGAGCGTGTTGTCGGTCTGGTATTCGTAGTCCCAATTCCACTGGTTGCCGGTCGCCTTGACGGTCAGCTTGGCTTCTTCCGGCGGTGTGTACTGCGCGGTCAGGAGCTGGAACGAGGGGATGGCGAGACAGAGCAGGACGACGACCGGGCCGACGGTCCAGATCACCTCGATCAGTGTATTGTGGCTGGTCTTGGAGGGAACCGGGTTTGCGCTCGCACGGAACCTGATGATGCAGTAGGCGAGGAGAAGCAGCACCAGAATGGTGATCGGGACGATGAACCACATCGTGTAGTTTCCGAACCATTCGATCTGCCGCATCATGTCGGTCGCCGGCGCCTGGAAGGTCGTCTCCCACGCCACGGGCTGATCGGCATGGGCGGACGTGCCGGCGAAAAGCGCGGTGGCAGCCCCAGCACTGGCTAGAAACTTGGCGTCTGCTAGGAAATTTCTCATCGCCCTCTTCGTCTCCCAGTTCCTCGCGGCGGCGCCAACGAGAATAACGAACAATGCCGGGACGGGAATCCCGACAGTCTCAAGGTGGTTCAAACCATACTCTTTTTCCCTCCGCAAGAAAGGAGCGGAGGAAACTGTGCGGCATTTTTGCGCGCAAGCTGAGATGGCTCTTCCGGGCCACCGGCCATGGCAGCGAATCGCGTATGTTCGGCGGGCCGCCCGCCTCACGCCGACGGTGTGTGCGAAGCGTCGTAATTCAGGCGAATTTGGCAGGGAAAAGCGCTGTATTGCCTGTTTCGGGACAGTTCGGCAGCGGTCTCGTCCTTTACTTGGCATTGGCGCGGCTTAAAGTGCCGTGATTCGCAATGGAGCCGTCATGAACTCTTGGCTTTCGAGACTGGGGCATACGAGACAGGGGCTTTCGAGCACCTTGGTCAGGGCCGTGTTTCTTGCCGCCTTGTCCGCGGCCGGTCTGTTCGTCGCCGGTCAGGCCAATGCCGCCCAGCCAAGCGGCACGGTGCGCTCGACGCATGGCGCGTGGTCGATCATCTGCGACACGCCGGCGGGTGCCACCTCCGAACAATGCGTGATGATGCAGAATGTCGTCGCCGAGGACCGTCCGGAGATGGGACTGTCGGTGGTCGTGCTGCGCACCGCCGACAACAAGGCGGAAATCCTGCGCGTGCTGGCGCCGCTCGGCGTGCTTTTGCCGAACGGGCTCGGCCTGAATGTCGACGGCAAGGACATCGGCCGCGCCTATTTCGTGCGCTGCTTCCAGGACGGCTGCTATGCCGAGGTCATCCTCGAAAAGCCGCTGCTCGACACGCTTAAGACCGGCACGTCGGCGACGTTCATCGTCTTCCAGACGCCGGAAGAAGGCATCGGCATCCCGGTCGACCTCAAGGGCTTTGCCGACGGCTTCGCCGCCCTCCCCTGATCCCGAGCTTGGGGCAGAGCCAGGTTCTGACGCGGCTTTCCTGAACGCCGCGTCGGCCGGCCTTTGCCATTCGTCGGTGCTGATCCTCATTGCCGATTGTGCGGGCGCGGCTTCGCGCCTACATCGGGGGAAAGCAATCTTCCCACGGACGGACGCGCCATGAACAGCCTGATCGGCCAATTCGACATTTCCGACGATCGCATCAAGCGGATCGTCGCCGACACCATCAACGGCGCCGACGACGGCGAACTGTTTCTCGAATACAGCGAGAGCGAGGCGCTGATGTTCGACAATGGCCGGCTGAAAACCGCCAATTTCAACACCGACCAGGGGTTTGGCCTGCGCGCGGTCGCGGGTGAAGCCAGCGGCTATGCCCATTCGAGCGACCTGTCAGAGGCCTCGCTGCTGCGCGCGGCCGCCGCCGTCTCGACGGTCAAGGGCGGTTATTCCGGTACGCTTGCCGCCGCCCCCGCCCGCACCAACCGCCATCTCTACGGCGACGAGAACCCGATCCCCTCGCCCTCCTTCGAGGCCAAGGCAAAGCTGCTGCAGGAGATCGACGCCTGGCTGCGCGCCGAGGATCCGCGCGTGCGCCAGGTGACGGCCTCGCTCGCGGCGTCCTGGCAGCATGTCGAGATCGTGCGCGCCGACGGCCAGATGGTGCGCGATATCAGGCCGCTGGTCCGCATCAACGTCTCGGTTGTCGTCGGCGACGGCGACCGCCAGGAAAGCGGCTCCTACGGCATGGGCGGACGCAAGGCGTTCGGCGACTTCCTGATCGAGGACAGCTGGAAGCATGCCGCCAAGGAGGCTCTGAGGCAGGCGCTGGTCAATCTCGAAGCCATCCCCGCTCCTGCCGGCACCTTCGACATCGTGCTGTCCAGCGGCTGGCCGGGCGTCATGCTGCACGAGGCCGTCGGGCACGGGCTGGAAGGCGATTTCAACCGCAAGAAGACGTCGGCCTTCGCCGGCCTGCTGGGCCAGCAGGTCGCCGCCAAGGGCGTCACCGTCGTCGATGACGGCACCATCCCGGAGCGGCGCGGCTCTCTCACCGTCGATGATGAAGGCACGCCTTCGGCCCGCAACGTGCTGATCGAGGACGGTAAACTGGTCGGCTACATGCAGGACCGACAGAACGCCCGGCTGATGGGCATGAAGGCCACCGGCAACGGCCGGCGCGAAGGGTATGCGCACCAGCCGATGCCGCGCATGACCAACACGTACATGACGTCAGGCGACATGGAGCCGGACGAGATCATCGCCTCGGTCAAGAACGGCGTCTACGCCGTCTCCTTCGGCGGCGGCCAGGTGGACATCACCTCGGGCAAATTCGTGTTCGGCTGCACCGAGGCTTACATGATCGAGAACGGCAAGGTGACGCAGCCGATCAAGGGCGCCATGCTGATCGGCAACGGGCCTGACGCCATGCACCGCGTCTCGATGGTCGGCAACGACATGAAGCTCGACAATGGCATCGGCATGTGCGGCAAGGCCGGACAGGGCGTGCCGGTCGGCGTCGGCCAGCCGCATCTCAGGATGAACCAGATGACGGTGGGCGGCACCAGGGTTTGACGGGGACCCTATAGCCTTGAGGTCGGCGTTACTCCCAGCTATCTACGCTTGTCTTACATCGAGGCAAACGACAATGGCCGGCTCTGAAAAGCTCACCACCACTGTCTCAACCAAGGGGCAAGTGATCCTGCCGAGCGCCATCCGCAAACGCAGGGAATGGGGCGCCGGCACCCGCCTGGTGGTCGAAGACACGCCTGAAGGCGTTCTCTTAAGGCCAGCACCTGCCTTCGCCGCTACCCGGCCTCAAGACGTCTTTGGTTTGCTGCCTCATAACGGCAGACCGAAAACGCCTGAAGACATGGATGCGGGCGTTCTTGCCGAAGCACGGCGACGGCATTCTCGCGATTGATACCAATGTCGTCGTTCGGTACCTGACCAACGATCATCCCGACCAATCCCCGCGCGCCCGGCGCGTCATCGATGACCGACCGGTTTTTGTCGCCGTGACGGTTGTCCTGGAAGTCGAGTGGGCGCTGCGCAGCGCCTACGGCTATGATCGGGCCGCTATCGTCAGAGCTTTGCGGGCGTTCGGCGGCCTTCCTACGGTTGAAATCGAAGACGCGGCAATGGTCTCTTCCGCGCTCGATCTGGTCGAGACCGGTGTGGATTTCGCGAATGCGCTACACCTCGGCAAATCGGCGCATTGCACGGGATTTGCGACCTTCGACCGCCAATTGATCAAGACCGCGCAAGCCGCCGGGTTTGGGGACGTGCAAGAAGCATAGTGATGACTGCGTGGCGCATTGCCTTGTGCCGGCGCCACGGCGCGTTGCGGGCCGCGAACACGAACATGTTAACGCCTTCTTAAATGTTTAATTGATCGCGCACGATCGCCACATTAGCTTTGATCGATCCTCTCGTGCGATGGTGTTGCCAGTGCTGCGTTCCCTCGGCGTCCTGACTTCCTCCTTCCTGCTTGGCTGTGTTTCGCTGATCGGCGCAACGTTGCTGGATGTCGGCTCTGCGTCGGCGCAATCCACCTTGCCCAAGCAGTCGACCTTGTTCGGGAAAACGCAATCGTCCTCGGATGCCTCGCTCTCGGTCGCGGTTGGCGGCCCCACCAGCGTCCCCTACGGGTGGGTCGATTTCTGCCATCGCCGACCAAAAGAGTGCAAGGTGCCCGCTCTGCCGGCCACGAATGTCAAGCTGACCGCGCAGAACCTGCGCACCCTGAAGCGGATAAATCAGCAGGCGAACAGGTCCATCAAGCCCGTCAGCAATTTCGATCACTGGGGCACGATGATGGACCACTGGGACTATCCGGTGGACGGCAAGGGCGACTGCAAGATCTACGCGCTCTACAAGCGCAAGCTTCTCATGGAGGCAGGATTTCCCCGGCAGGCGCTGCTGATGACCGTGGTCCACGACCTCGACAATGAAGGCCACACCATACTGACGGTGAAAACCGACAAGGGCGATCTGGTCCTCGACAATCTGGTCGACGAGATCAGGCCCTGGAACGCGACCGGCTATTACTTCGTGAAACGCCAGTCGCAGCAGAACCCGAATATCTGGGTGTCGATCAACCGGCGGGGCGGTACGCCGAAGACCCTGACGAACATTGCCAAGCTCGTAGACTGAGCAATCTTTCAGGCCGCGGCGGTCCAGACGCCACCGTCCGGTGAGTTCAGCGCTCGGGATGAAGGAACCGCCGCCAGCCTTCCCGGCAGGGCAGGCTGGCAACAACAGCCGAAATCGGCGGCTGATCGGGTGGCTTTGCCACCGTTCTTCTTGCAGTCAGCCCGAAACTTCTCGCGCGCCTTGCCATGCAGCTTCTTGGCGTCCGCGATCGCGGAGCATTGCCTGGAAATCGCGGTTCCGACCAAGCTGGATCACATCCGGCGACACGCCCTATTTCTTGCAGGCGGGCTCATTGGGGTGCCCGCAAGACGGCTTCTTGACGGCTGGCGGCTGCTGCGGCTTTGGCTGTGCCTGCGGCTGCCGGTGCACTTGCTGGATCTGCTGCTTCGGCTGGGCATGGAACTCCGGCTTGGGCTGGGCGTGGAACTCCGGCTTGGGCTGACCCTGCACCTTCAGCTGCGGGTTGCCATTGCTGACCTTGAATTTCTGCTGGACATTGCCGCCACCGTTGCCGTTGGCAGGCAATTTGTGGAGTTTCGGCCCGTTGCCATTGCCCTGGCCCTGGTTGCCTTGCCCATTGACCTGGCCGTTTGTCTGGCCGCCGCCCTGATTGTGGAGCTTCTTGAACTTGCCGTTGGGCGGGTTCTGGCCTGAATTCTGGCCATTGAGCGCCGATGGGTTTTTCACTCCATTCGCTGCAGGCCCGGCGTTGGCCCCTGGGATCTTGCGGAACTTGGCATCCTTGCCGGTCTTGCCGGTACCGTTCTGGCCTTGCCCATTGCCTTGGCCATTGGCCCCGTTTTGCCCACTCACCACCGGGTTGCCGGTCACGGCGTTTCCACCTGCCGTGCCCTGCTTGTTCAGGAGCTTCCTGGACTTGTCCTTCGGCAGGTTCGGGTTGTTGGGCAGGTTCTGTCCATTTAGCACCGGCTTGCCATTGACGAGCGGCAGCGTGTTGCCGTCGGCGCCGGGCAAGGCATGACCTGTGAGCTTGTTGGCAGGCAATGTCTTCGACAGCGGCGTGACACCGCCCGGCTGCTGCCCACCCTGCCCCGGCTTCAGCGGGATGCCGCCCGGGTTCTGCTTGGACAGCACGGCCTCCTTTTTCTGCAGGAAGGCCGGCAGCGCCACCTTGGTGGCCAGTGCCGCCGCGCCGACACCCACGGCACCCGCGGTCAGCTTCTGGCCGGTGGTGAGGCCACCGCCTTGGCTATTGTTCTCGTTGATCGTCGTGTTGTTGTTGATGATCGTGGTGTTGTGGATGTTGTTGAAGATGACGTCGTTCGGCGGCGGGGAGATATCACGCGGCGGGTTCACCCAGGCAGGCACCGGCACGAAAACAGGCGTCGGCAGAAGGAAGACGCCGACCGGCGGCGGCGGCGGTGCCAGTTCGATGAAGTCGCGCGGCCGCGGCGGCAGGAAGATCACCGCCACGGGCGGCGGCGGCGCGAAGTCGAATTCCGGGTCGTCGAAATAGAGCACGGGCCGGTCGACATAGACGATTTCATCGGGCGGTGGCGGCGGCACGTCGTAGGCGTAGACGGCAAAACCCTGCGGCGGTTCAAGCGCGGCATCGAAATGCTCGAGCCTGCGGCGAGCATCCCAGGCGTGCGGCCCATGCGGATAGCGATCGAGATAGGACCAGTAGGCTTCGGGGGTGTCCCTCAGCCAGGTCTGGCGCCAGGTGATCGCCTCGCGCCGCGCCGCCAGGATGGCGCGCACGCGCCTGGCCAGGGGATCGTGGGGGTAGGCGACCAGAAAGTCCTCGTAGCCGCGCATCGTGTCGCGATCGAGCGCCGCGACATAGGCATCATGCGCGTCGAAGTCGCGGATTTCCTTGGTCCGCATGGTGCGGATCTCGGCTGACGAAACCTGTGACGGCGGGGCATCCGGCCCGCGTTCGAAGAAGACGAAAGGCTGGGTGATCTTGGAGGCGTCCCAGGGCAGTTCCGCGCCCTGCGTCACCTCGTTGACGCGCAGGCGCGTGCGGTCGAAGACATCACCAGGCTGCAGACCGCCATCCCTGATCATCTCGGCAAGCGCTTGCGCATAGGCGCCGTACGGGCCCTTGCCTTCCGGCGCTACCGTGCCCGGCGCGGCGTTGAAGGCGATCAGCATGTTCGGGTCGGGATCGACCAGGGCAAGGCCGCCGGCCAGCGGCTGGTTCGACTTCGCGAAGGCGTTTGGCCGCGCCGCGTCGAGCACGACGATGTTGACCTTGGTCGGCAGTGCTGCAAGCGGCTTGGTGAGGTCGGAGATCCGCACCGCGGCCATCGGCACATCTGTGGCAGTCGCAATCTGGGCATCGACGGGCGCGAAATAGTTCTCGCCTTCGAACTGCAGGCCCTGGCCGGCCAGATAGACGAACACCACCGCATCGGGACCGGCCGCCGTCACCTTGGCGAGGAAATCGCGATAGGCGCCACGCAGCGATTCCTGGTCGACATCGCGCGCGCCAACCACGTCGAACCCCGCCGCCTGCAATGTCTGGGCAATCAGGCCGGCGTCGTTGGCCGGCGTCGCCAGCGCGCCCGAGGGATAGGCAGCATTGCCGATGACGAAGGCGAGGCGCTTTTGGCTTTGCGCCAGCGCCAGGGCTGTCGACCCGAACGCGAAAATGGAGAGGGCAAGAAAGAAAGCGAGGAGTTTCGAGACCGTCCGCATTACGATCATCCGTCAGGTGAGAGTGCCGATCCGCCCAGCCGGACTAGGCTGGCACAAGAAGGCGGCTTTGCGGCATCAATCCGGCCGCTTTGGGCCGGGAGAGGCTGAAGTGCCTGGTCTCAACGAAACGTGATCAAGGCCGGTCTCAGCCGTGCCTTCTCCTGGGCTTTTCCAGCAGGGCGACAGCCTCGACATGGGGCGACCACAGGAACTGGTCGATCGGCGTCACGCTCTTCAGTTGATAGCCGCCGTCGATGAGGATGCGCAGGTCGCGAGCCAGCGTCACCGGATTGCAGGACACCGCGGCAACCAAGGGAACATCCGAGCGGGCGATCTGCTTCGACTGGTCCTCGGCACCCGCGCGCGGCGGATCGAAGACAAGGCCGTCGAAGGCGTTCAACTCCTTGAACGTCAGCGGCCGGCGGAACAGGTCGCGGCGTTCGCCCGTCACCCGCTTAAGACCGGAGGCGAATCGCGCGCCCCGATCGAGCGCCGAGAGGGCAGCCGCATCGCCCTCCACCGCATGGACTTCCGACTTTGCGGCCAACCGCAAGGCAAAGCTGCCGCAACCGGCGAAAAGATCGGCGACCTTCTTGGCACGTCTCAGATGTGTACCGACGATCTCGGCCATGGCCTGCTCGGCGGCCTCGGTCGCCTGCAGGAACGCGCCGGGCGGCACGGCGACCGCCACGCTGCCGAACATCACCACGGGCTTCCTCGGTTCGATGACGATCTCGTCATCGATGGACAGCCTGGCAAAGCCTTGCGCCAGGACAAAATTGGAAGCGATGCGGCGCTGGTGTTCGCCAAGCTTGCCGGACTCATGCACCGCGACATCGAGGCCGGAACCCGTCACGGTGACCGCCATCCGGAACGATTTGGTGGTGGCGCATATCAAGTCTGCCAGCGCCCTCAGCCGGTCAAGCGCGGCAACGATCTCGGGCAGCGAGATCGGGCATTCCGATATGGAAATGATTTCCGGCGACAGATGACGGTTGAAGCCGAGCAGCATGCCCGTATCGGTGCGACGGGCGGCAAGCACGACACGGCGGCGCGTGTGCGGCGCACAGGCGACCAGTTCGTCGATGTTGCAATCGATGCCCTTCAGGGCATGCACCACCTTGTCGCGTTTCCACTGGCGATAGGCTTCGGCCTCGAAATGCTGGAGGGCGCAGCCGCCGCATTCGGTGAAATGGCGGCAGGCGGGCTCGATGCGCAGCGGCGAGGCCTCCAGCACCGCCATCAACGCGGCACGATCCCTCTCGCGCGCGGCGGTGACGATCTCGCCTGGCAGCGTGAAAGGGATGAACATCTCGCCGCTTTCGGTCTCGGCAATGCCGTCGCCCTGGGCGCCAAGCTTTTTGATGGTGAAGCGCGCGCTCATCGATCCTTGATCCCACCGAGCAGGAATTCGCGATTGCCGTCGCCACCTTCGATCGGCGACAGGTGCAGGCCGAGCGAACGCCAGCCCGGAACGGCATCCAGCCAATCCTGCAGCAGGCCGGCGACACGGGCGGCATCGAAGGGATCCTTCAACAGGCCACCCTTGCCGATCGCCTCGCGACCCGCCTCGAATTGCGGCTTGACCAGAAAGACCGCGGCAGCACCAGGCTTCGCAATGGCGAGCGCCGGGGGCAGCGCCAGTCTCAGCGAGATGAAGCTTACGTCGGAGACAATGAAATCCGGAATGCGGCCGGCAAGATCGGCGGTGGTAAGGTCGCGGGCATTCAGCCCTTCGACGACCGTCACGCGCGGATCCTTGCCGACATCGGGATGCATCTGGCCATGGCCGACATCGATTGCGGTGACGTGGGATGCGCCGCGTTCGAGCAGCACCTGGGTGAACCCGCCGGTCGAGGCGCCGATGTCGAGGGCCTCGCGGCCGGCGGGATCGAGGCTGAAGTGATCGAGCCCGCCGATGAGCTTCAGCGCCGCGCGCGAAACATAGCCCTGCGCCGGATCGTCGATGGCAACAAGGCATTGCGGCGAAACGTTCTGTCCGGGCTTGCGGGCGATGGTGCCGTCAACCGTCACCGTGCCGCGCTCGACCGCGTCGCGGGCACGCGAACGGCTGGCAAACAGGCCGCGCTGGACGAGCAGGTCGTCGAGCCGCTGGCGGGTGCTGGCTGGCAGAGGCGAGTTCATCGGCCTTCATGGCGAAAGCCGGCAGCGAAGGCAAGGACATTGGAACGGGACGAAGAACATCGCCGCACGCACGCGAATGCATCAAGCCGCTCCGTGGCTTGCAGGAATCGCTTTGGGTCCGGCACAATAAGAGGGAGGACAGCCGTCGGCTGTCGGAACTCGGAGGGAACGAATGCTGACGGGAAGCTGCCATTGTGGCGCAACCCACTGGACCCTGGACGGCGATCCCGGGCCGGTGACGGCCTGCAACTGCACGCTCTGCCGTCGTTATGGCGTGCTCTGGGCCTATGACTATGTCGACGAGCGCATTCGTGTCTCGGGGCCGATGGCCAGCTATACCCGCGTCGGAAAGGACACGCCGTCGCTCGAAATCCTGTTCTGCCCGACCTGCGCCTGCGTGCTCGCCTGGCGTGGTTTGCGCGCCGAGGCATCTGGTCGAACACGCATCGCCGTCAATGTAAGGCTGGCGCCGCCCGAGGCGGTCGCCGATCTGCCGATCGACCATTTCGACGGCCTCGACACATATGACGACCTGCCCCGCGACGGGCGTTGCGTGCGCGATATGTGGTTCTAGAAGATGGTCCGCGATACCTGGCGCTCGATGGCCGGAGACAAGCCGTCGTCGCGATATCCTGACGCTTGCACGGCAGGATGCTCGGTGGCAGGGGCGGGCGGCGGAACAGTATCTGGCAGGATCACGAGCTGGGGCACCTGCTTGTAGGAAAAGCCGCCGCGGATATCACCCATCTTGCTGGCAACGATGCCCAGCGCCGCCTTTTCGAGATTGCGGTCATAGCGCGTCTCGGCGGCGGCGGGTGCAGCGATCATGGTCAGAAATGCCACGCCGCACATAAGCGTCTTCATTGTCGTTGTCTCCCTGCCTGACACCGATCTAGCAGGGCGCCGTTGAAAAACGGCCAAGGGATACGGTAAGCAAAACGCCAAACGGCAGTGTTAACAATGTGTTACGAAATCAAGCCGGCAAACTGATTCAAGCGCTTGAGGTTTTGAATCAGGCGCGCTGGGCGCGGGCCGTGTGACCGAGCGCGGTAAAAACCGTGCGCACGATGCCTGCGGCATCGAGACCGGCATCGGCATACATCTTTTCTGGCTTGGCGTGGTCGGCGAATATGTCGGGCAGCACCAGCGGGCGTACCTTCAGGCCGCTTTCCAGCAGTCCTTCATGGGCAAGGAACTGCAGCACATGGCTGGCGAAGCCGCCGATGGCGCCCTCCTCCACCGTAACCAGAACCTCGTGCGACCGGGCGAGCCGGCGGATCATATCCTCGTCGAGCGGCTTGGCGAAGCGGGCATCGGCAACCGTGGTGGAAAGCCCGGCAGCACCCAGTTCCTCGGCGGCGATCAGGCAATCCTGCAGGCGCGTGCCGAAGGACAACAGCGCCACCTTTGTGCCTTCGCGCACGATGCGGCCCTTGCCGAGTTCGAGAACCGAGCCGCGCTCCGGCATGTCGACGCCAACGCCATTGCCGCGCGGATAGCGGAAGGCGATCGGGCCGTCATCATAGCTTGCCGCGGTGCGCACCATGTGGCGCAGCTCCGCCTCGTCGGCGGCCGCCATCACGACAAAGCCCGGCAGGCTTGCCAGGAAAGTTGTGTCGAACGCGCCGCAATGGGTGGCGCCATCGGCGCCGACGAAACCGGCACGGTCGATCGGGAAACGCACCGGCAGTTTCTGGATCGCGACGTCATGGACGACCTGGTCGTAGGCGCGCTGCAGGAAGGTCGAATAGATCGCCGCGAACGGCTTGTAGCCTTCGGTCGCAAGACCGGCTGCGAAGGTCACAGCATGCTGTTCGGCGATGCCGACATCGAAAGTCCGTGACGGGAACACTTCGCCGAACAGGTCCAGCCCCGTGCCGCTCGGCATGGCGGCGGTGACGGCGACGATGCGGTCGTCCTCGCGGGCTTCCTGAATCAGGCTTTCGGCGAACACCTTGGTGTAGGCCGGTGCGTTGGCCGGCGCCTTGGCCTGCGCGCCGGTGATGACGTCGAACTTGTTGACGCCGTGGTATTTGTCGGCGGCGGCTTCCGCCGGCGCGTAGCCCTTGCCCTTCTGGGTGACGACATGGATCAGCACCGGGCCTTCGCCATTGTCGCGGACGTTTTTGAGCACCGGGATCAGATGTTCGAGATTGTGGCCGTCGATCGGGCCGATGTGGTAGAAACCGAGCTCTTCGAACAAAGTGCCGCCGGTGACATAGCCGCGTGCATGCTCGACCGCCCTTGTGATCGCACGATCGGCACGCTTGCCGAGATAGGATGTCAGCTTCTTGCCGAAGTCGCGCAGGCCGGCATAGGCCTTGCCCGAGGCGAGGCGCGCCAGATAGGCGCTCATGGCGCCGGTCGGCGGCGCGATCGACATATCGTTGTCGTTGAGGATGACGATGAGCCGGGCATCGAGCGCGCCGGCATTGTTCATCGCCTCATAGGCCATGCCGGCCGACATGGCGCCGTCGCCGATAACGGCAATGACATTGTTGCGGCCACCGGAGAGGTCGCGGGCGGCGGCCATGCCGAGGCCTGCCGAGATCGACGTCGAGGAGTGCGCGGCGCCGAAGGGATCGTATTCGCTTTCAGCACGGCGGGTGAAGCCGGACAGGCCGCCTTCCTGGCGCAATGTGCGGATGCGGTCGCGTCGGCCGGTCAGAATCTTGTGTGGATAGGCCTGGTGGCCGACATCCCAGATCAGGCGATCATCAGGCGTGTTGAAGACGTAATGCAGCGCCACCGTCAGTTCGACCACGCCGAGGCCGGCGCCAAGATGGCCGCCGGTGCGCGACACTGCGTCGACCAGTTCGAGGCGAAGCTCGGACGCCAGTTGCGGCAGCTCGCTCTCGTCAAGCGCGCGCAGATCCGCCGGAATGCGGACCTTGTCGAGTAGCGGCGTATGCGGCGTTGCGTTCACGGGAGCTCAGGCTTTCTGTTCAACGGCGGGATAGGCCGCCGGCCGGCGAAAGTAAATGCGTGTCGGTGACGCGGATCAATCAGGTCCCCTCGCCGACTTCCTCAGTTTTCCGGCAGCGGGATGAACTCTTTCTCATCTCCAGGAACGATATCGAAGCGGCCCGTCTTCCATTCCTGCTTGGCCTGTTCGATGCGCTCCTTCGACGAGGAGACGAAATTCCACCAGATGTAACGCTGCGAACCGAGCGAGGCGCCACCGAACAGCATGAAATGCGCACCGGTTTGCGACGATATGATGATCTCGTCACCGGGCCGGAATACCAGCAGCCGTTCGGCCGGAAAGACGTCGCCCGAAATCGCGACCTCGCCTTCCAGCGTGTAGATGGCGCGCTCTTCGGCATCCGCCGGGATTTTCACGCTGGCGCCCGGCGCCAGCCTGAGGTCGGCGTAAAGCGTCTCGGTATCGGCCCTTACCGGGGAGCGCAGTCCCTGGAAATCGCCGATGACGATCCGCCCGCGGACGCCTTCGGTGTCGATCTCGGGCAGCCGCAAGGCAGCGGTGTTCTCGAACACCGGCGCCACTTCCTCCTTGCCGTCGGGCAAGGCCAGCCATGTCTGCAGGCCGGAGATCGACATCGGCGAGCCGCGCAGCTCCTCCGGCGTGCGCTCGGAATGTACGATGCCGCGCCCAGCGGTCATCAAATTCACGTCGCCGGGCTGGATCACCATTTCGGTGCCGAGCGAATCGCGATGACGGATCTTGCCATCGAACAGATAGGTAACCGTCGACAGGCCGATATGCGGATGCGGACGGACATCCATCGCCTGGCCGCCGCGCAGGATCGCCGGACCCATGCGGTCGAAGAAGATGAACGGGCCGACCAGCCGCCGCCTGGCGGTCGGCAGAGCGCGGCGCACCTCGAAGCCGCCAATGTCCTTGGCGTTCGGGATGACCATCAACTCAATCTGGTCGCTGGCAAAGGCGTCGCCGGCTTCAGGGTCTTTCCCGGGGAAGAAGCTCATGAACTCTCCTTGCAGCGGTCGAGGACCGCTTTAGCCGCGTCAGGCAAAGCGGATCGCCGCCTTCGCCCGCAATTTGGCCGCCACCTCTTCGCGATTGCGTGGATGCTGGTTGGTCTCGAGCGAATCGAGAAGTTCGCGCGCCGATGCCGCGATGGCTTCGACGGCGTGATCGAACGCATGCTGGTTCTGTTTCGAGGGCCGCGTCGTTCCGCTCAGCTTGCGAACGAACTGAAGGGCTGCGTCGCGCACTTCATCATTGGTTGCCGGCGGATCAAAATTGAACAGGGTCTTGATGTTTCTGCACATCGCTTCCGTATCTCCTCTTGTCCTGGAGCCGTTTCAATCGGGACGAGCTTAATCCTCAACCATGATCGTGTCCAAAAACCGGTAGGGCTGCTCCATGCCTCAGTCCGCGTCGAGCGGCTCGGTTCCGACCGGCTTGCCGTCGCGCGACAGCCTGATCTTCTCGACCTTGTCCTCGGCGGCTTTCAGCAGCCGGTCGCAATGCGCCTTCAGCGCCTCGCCGCGCTCGTAGATCTTGATCGACTGGTCGAGCGGCACGTCGCCACGCTCCAGATCATCGACGATCTTCTCCAGCGCGTCGAGTGCCTGTTCGAAGCTCATCGCCTTGACGTCTTCGTTGGTTTCACCAGCCATCATTCATCCTTTCATCAGTCGCCCGACATGGGCGGCGACCGAAAATGCCAGTCCCTGCAGATCGTAGCCGCCCTCGAGCAGGCTGACGAGCCGGTTGCCGCTGTGGCGCGCCGCACGCTGCATCAGCTGGCCGGTCGCCCAGTCGAAATCGTCCTCGGTCAGATTGATCTCGGCCAGCGGATCGCGGTGGTGCGCGTCGAAACCAGCCGAGATGATGATCAGATCGGGCGCGAAATTGTCGAGCGCCGGCAGGACGCGCGAAAGGAAGGCGTCGCGAAACACCTCGCCGCCGGTCTGCGGCGCCAGCGGCGCGTTGACGATGTTGCCCGCGCCGGTTTCGCTCTTCGCGCCAGTGCCGGGATAGAGCGGCATCTGATGCGTCGAGCAATAGAGCACCGAGGGGTCGTCCCAGAAAATATCCTGCGTGCCGTTGCCGTGATGCACGTCCCAGTCGACGATCGCGACGCGCTCGGCGCCATGCTTCTTCTGCGCATGGCGCGCGGCGATCGCCGCCGTGTTGAAGAAACAGAAGCCCATTGCGGTGGTCTTTTCGGCATGGTGGCCGGGCGGCCGGGCGGCAACGAAGACATTGTCGGCACGGCCGGCAAACACGTCGTCGACGGCGGCGTTGGCGGCGCCGATCGCGGCGATCACCGCCTGCCAGCTCTTCGGGCTGGCGGTGGTGTCGGCATCGATACGGGCAATGCCCTCTTCGGGAATGGCGGCACGCACACGGGCGACGAAATCGGCTGGGTGCGCGTAGAGGATTGTGGCCTCGTCGCCCTCCGGCGCCTTGACACGATCGAGCGCGGCAAAGGCCTCGTCGTCAAGCACGCGTTCGATGGCGCGCAAGCGGTCCGGCCGCTCGGGGTGGCCGGGCGGCGTGATGTGCTCGAGGAAGATCGGATGCGTGTAGAGACGGGTTGTCATGCTCCCTATCTAGTGCCCCGGCGCCGCGATGGCCATGCATTGCGGCTCGATCGCTGGGGAAAATCGAGCCTGCGTCCATTGGCGTCGCCGCGGGGATTGGCGCGGGCGAGGCTTCGGCGTAAGGTCGCCGCCACTGCCTGGTGCCCGCCGGTCTGTTTGTTTAGCCGCATTCTGCGACGCCAAGTGATTCCACTTGGCTGCAAATGCTCTGGCGGGAGAATCGGGAACACGGTTGAATTCCGTGGCGTGCCCAACGCTGTGAGGGGGACCGCGCCGGTAAATGCCACTGTCGATGACGGGAAGGCACCGGACGCGGGTTGATCCCGAGCCAGAAGACCGGCCTGGCAGGCATCGTCATCCGCATGGTCAGGCGGATGGCATCAGAGCGACGTGCGTCCAGTTTGACGCACAAAGTACGCTCTGACGGTGTGAAACTATCGCAATCGCAAGGGGACAAGCGATGCCAGACCCAATGACCGCTCCTATGGGCGACGGATTTGACCAGATGGCGCGTGACGCGGTCTATCGCGCCATGTTCACGCGGCGCGACGTGCGCAGCCATTTCGTGCCTGACGCGCTCGACGACGAGGTGCTGGCGCGGCTTCTGCTTGCCGCCCATCACGCGCCGTCGGTCGGCTTCATGCAGCCGTGGAACTTCATCGTCATTCGCGACGCCGCGCGACGGGCAGAGGTGCGCGACCTTTTCCTGGCCGCCCGCGAGCAGGAATTGCCTGAAATCGAGGCCGAGAGACAGGCGCTCTACAGCAAGCTCAAACTGGAAGGCATCTGCGAAAGCGCGCTCAACATCTGCATCACCTGCGACCGCGAGCGCTCAAAAAACTCGCCGCTGGGCCGCTGGCACAATCCGGAGATGGATCTCTACAGCACGGTCTGCGCGGTGCAGAATTTCTGGCTGGCCGCGCGTGCCGAAGGGGTCGGCGTCGGTTGGGTCAGCATCATAGAGACGCAAGCGCTCAAAAGCCTGCTGTCCATTCCCGAGCACGTGACGCCGATCGCCTATCTCTGCGTCGGTCGGGTTTCCGAGTTCGCGCCCAAACCCGACCTTGAAACACACGGCTGGAGCCGGCGGCTGCCGCTGCCCGAACTGATCATGAGCGAGACTTTTTGCGGGCAAGGTGAAGCGCCGCTGAAATCGGCCGTGGCGCGCCTCAACGGCTCCGATGCCGCGCCGGCCACCACCTGCCCGGCCGATCAGCGCGTCGCGCCGGCCGTGCCCCAGCGCGAGCCGCCGAAAGAGGCAAGCGCCTTGTCCTTGAGTTCCCGGAACTTCGATGACGCTTCGGCCAGCCTGATGTCCCAGGCCGGATCAGGCACCTGGCCGGCGATGGTCTTGAAATAGACCTGCATCAGGCAAGCGATGGCGAAGGGCTCGATGAAGGCCGCCTTGAAGGCCCAGGCGAAGACAATGGCGAGCACGAAGGCCCAGCCGGCGAGCTGTCCGGGCATGATGAAGAGAATGGCGCCGGCCGGAGCCAGCATCAACAGGAAGATGACGAAGGACACGCCCCACATGATGACCGCCAGCCAGACGGCGTTCTTGACCATGGTCTTGCCGTTCTGGGCATAGAGCACGACGCCTTGGCGCGCCGTCTCGAAGGGCGAGGACGAATTGATGCGGATGTTGTAGCCGAGGATGATCTCGTCGACGTAGGTGAGCGACAGGCGGATCACCGTGTTGATGAAAGAGACAAGACCGCTCAGGCCCGGAATGGGCAGGAAGGCGGCGATGCCGCCGAGCAGGCCGGTGATGGCGCGGATGGCGCCCTTGACCAACTGGTCGACGACAAAAAGGATGTTGGCCTCGGCGAAACGCTCGGTCACGACCTTCCTGGCATAGGCGATCTGGTTCTGGCCGTCGGGGACATCCCGGCCGTCGATCAGATGGACCATCACGGCGATATGGCCGGCCTTGACGACGTAGAGGATGTATTCGCGGATCCAGTAGACGGCGATCGAAACCACGCCGAAACCGACCACGCCGCCCCACAGGGCGAAGGACATCGGCCCGTCGGGGTCCGTGGAGATATGGCCGACACCATAGCCGACCGACGCACCGGTGCCGGTCGCCACGATATAGGCAAGCGTGATGCCGAAATAGACGATCATACGAAAGACAATGAAAGGCCAGGTCCGCATCATGATGGACACCGACCTGCCGATATCGAAATCCCACATGCCCGAATCTCCCCTCAGAGATGGCTCGGAAGGATGCGCTCGCCCCCAGGATTGTCAATCGCAGCCCAACGCGGATTTGGTTCTGTTACGCAGCTGGTTTTCTGAGCAGGCCTTCGAGCAATTGCTTGAACGCCGCAACCACGATCTTCGATGTCGCTTCGGGGTCGTTCGAATTGGCGATCCGCTGCGCCGCCTGACTGCTCGCCCCGTTGATCAGCCGCGCGGCGGTCTCCGGGTCGACGCTCGGGACGACCACCCCTTCTCCCTGCAGCGCGGTCAGATGATCGGTCATTGAACCGACGCAGGCATTGGCATTCGGCCATTGCGCGGGATCGCCCAGTACGGCTGGACCGTCGCGGAACATGATGCGCTGGATTTCCGGCTCGAGCGCCATTTCGATATAGGTCGTGCATTCGTCGACGAAATGCTGCCAGCGGGTCGGCGCTCTCGACGCGACCTCATTCACCCGGGCCGCCATCTCGCCGTCGATTTCGGCGATAACCGCCTCCAGCAGCCCCTTCTTGTCGCCGAAGTGATGATAGAGGGCGCCGCGCGTCAGCCCGGCCGATGCCGTGAAATCATCCATCGACGCTTCGGCATATCCGATCGTACCGAAGGCCCGACGGGCGGCGGCAATCAGCTTGGCACGCGTCTCGGCGATCATTTCCTTGCGGGGTCTGTGCATTTCCGTCTGGTCCTATTCACATACGTTGCGTATGCCAATTGACATACGTCGCGTATGCCCTATCTAACCCTCATACGCTTCGTATGTAATTGTCGAACCGGACTTTGTCGAGGAACCATCATGCAAAACCCCTATTCGGAAATTTTCCGCGCCCCTGGAGCCAAGGGCTTTGCAGCCGCCGGCTTCATGGCGCGCCTGCCGATCGCCATGGCGCCGATCGGTATCGTGGCAATGCTGTCGCAGACGCGCGGCGAATATTGGCTGGCGGGCGCCGTCTCGGCGACATTCGCGTTGGCCAACGCATTCCTGGCGCCGCAAATATCAAGACTGGTCGACCGCCTTGGCCAGACGCGGATCGTCGTGCCCACGACAATCATCTCCGTGCTCGCCTTCATCACGCTGGTTGCGGCCGCCAATCAGGACTGGCCGGTCTGGACGCTGTTCGTGTCGGCGCTGTTGGCGGCGGCGATGCCCAGCATGCCCGCCATGGTGCGCGCGCGCTGGACCGAGCTTTTCCGGGGACGACCTGAGATGAACACCGCCTTCGCCTTCGAATCGGCGGCGGATGAACTGGTCTATATCGCCGGCGCATCGCTGTCGGTCGGCCTCAGCGCCGCCCTTTTCCCGGAAGCGGGCATGCTGGCGAGCACATTGTTCCTCGCCCTGGGTTCGACCGCGTTCATCCTGCAGCGCTCGACCGAGCCGCAAGTGCGCCCGGTGGACCATGGCTCGAGCGGCTCGGCGATCCGCCTGCGGCCGGTGCAGATCATCACCTTTGCCCTGATCTTCATCGGCGCGACCTTCGCGACGACGGAAGTGAGCACGGTGGCGATCACCAAGGAGCTCGGCCAGCCCGGCGCCGCCAGCCTCGTCATCGGCGTCTACGCGCTGGGGTCGTTCGTGCTCGGCATCATTGTCGGCGCGCTCAACCTGAGGGCACCGCTGCAGCGCCAACTCGCCATCGCGGTCGCCCTGGTCGCGCTCGGCACCTTGCTGCCGCTCACCGCCGGCAGCGTGCCGCTCCTGGCGCTGACCGTCTTCCTCAGCGGCGTGGCGATCTCGCCGACCTTCATCACGGCCTTCGGCCTGATCGAACGGCATGTGCCGGAAGCGATGCTGACCGAAGGCATCACCTGGGTGACCACCGGCATCGGCATCGGCATGGCGCTGGGTTCCTTCGCCGCCGGCGCCGTGGTGGATGCGTTTGGCGCCCAGAACGGGTTCTGGGTCTCGGTAGCATCAGGCACGATTGCGCTCGCCACCGTGCTGCTCGGCCAGCGCATCCTGGCCACCCAAAAATGCGATCTGGATGGGTGTGAAACGGCCGCCGCTCCGGCCGAGTGACGGCAGAATAGGTCGGGCGCGAGGCGACGAAACAAGATGGATTTCGAGAGCCGGAGCCCAGCGGACGTTCCGGCCCTCAAGCACCCGGTACGCAGAAGGCCAGGCCGGCCTCAGCCGAACATCAAGATATCCCTAGAGGATTTCGGTTTTGGCGATGTGGATGCCAAAGCCTTCGAGGCCGACATAATGACGCTCGCGCGAGGCGATCAGGTTGATCGAGGAAATGCCGAGATCCTTCAGGATCTGCGCGCCGAGGCCGATTTCGCGCCATTCATTCTCGCGACGGCGGGCCTCTTCGTGATCCTCGCGGTCGCCGCTCAGCGGACGCTTGCGCTCCTGATGCGCAACGCCGACGGAGCCCTCTCTGAGATAGACGATGACGCCGCGCTTGCGCTCGCCCATCGCCTTCATGATGCCGTCCAGGCGATGGCTGGTGCCGAAGACGTCGGTCACCACATCCTCGGAATGCAGCCGCACCGGCACGTCCTCGCCATCGCGTATGTCGCCGAAGACGACAGCGACGTGATGCATCGTGTCCCAGGGCAGCGTGTAGGTGAATACCTGCGCCTTGCCGCCAAGCGTGTCGATATCGGAGCAGGCGACACGCTCGACCAGCGTTTCCTTGCGCTGGCGGTAGGCGATGAGGTCGGCGACCGAGACCTGCTTCAGGCCATGCTCTTCGGCGAAAGCCTGGACCTGCGGGCCGCGCTTGACGGTGCCGTCATCGTTGACGAGTTCTGAAATGACGCCGATCGGCGGCAAGCCGGCGAGCTTGCAGAGATCGACCGCCGCTTCGGTATGGCCCGAACGCATCAGGACGCCGCCTTCGCGCGCGATCAGCGGGAAGATGTGGCCGGGGCGGACGAAATCGGAGGCGCCGACATTGCCGTTGGCGAGGTTGCGCACCGTGAGCGTGCGGTCGTCGGCCGAGATGCCTGTCGTCGTGCCATGCTTGAAATCGACGCTGACGGTGAAGGCGGTGGTGTGGGCGGAATCATTGTCGGCGACCATCGGCTGCAGGTTGAGCCGCTTGGCTTCCTCGCGCGGCATCGGCGTGCAGACGATGCCGGAGGTGTTGCGCACGATGAAGGCCATCTTTTCCGGCGTGCAGTGAACGGCGGCGACGATCAGATCGCCTTCGTTCTCGCGCCCGTCATCATCCATGACGACGACGATCTCGCCGCGTTCGAAAGCGCGGATGGCTTCGACAATCTTCTTCTGATCGTAAGGCATGGGATGCTCGCTTCGCTCGCAGGGATTAGGGGGTAGGCAGTAGGAAGAAAAAGGTTCTTTCGGGCGGCCTACTGCCTATTCCCTACTGCCTATTCCCTTCCCCGTCTGTCCTCTATGCCGCAGATAGTGATCGGCAATCGCGCAGGCAACCATCGCCTCTCCGATCGGCACGGCGCGGATGCCGACGCAGGGGTCGTGGCGGCCTTTGGTCATTACCTCGACGTCTTTGCCGTCCTTGTCGATGGATTTTCGCGGCGTCAGGATCGACGAGGTCGGCTTGACGGCGAAGCGGGCGACGATCGCCTGGCCGGTCGAGATGCCGCCAAGGATGCCGCCGGCATTGTTGGACAGGAACACCGGCTTGCCGTCATTGCCGATGCGCATCTCGTCGGCATTCTGTTCGCCGGTGATGCGCGCCGCCTCGAAGCCATTGCCGATCTCGACGCCCTTGACGGCATTGATCGACATCAGGCCCGACGCGATGTCCTGGTCGAGCTTGGCGTAGATCGGCGCGCCAAGCCCCGGCGGAACGCCGTCGGCGACGATCTCGATCACCGCGCCGACCGAGGATCCGGCCTTGCGGATACCGTCAAGATACTGCGTGAAGACGGGAACCGAAGCGGGATCGGGCGTGAAGAACGGATTTTCCGCGTCGCCGATGAAATTCCAGTTCCAGTTGGCGCGGTCGATCGATTTTTCGCCCATCGAGACCAGGGCGCCGCGCACCACCATGCCGGGCACCACCTTACGGGCGAGCGCGCCTGCGGCGACCCTGGCCGCGGTCTCGCGGGCCGAGGAGCGGCCGCCGCCGCGATAGTCGCGTATGCCGTATTTCACGTCATAGGTGTAGTCGGCATGGCCCGGCCGGTACTGGCGGGCGATCTCGCCATAGTCCTTCGATCGCTGGTCGACATTCTCGATCAGCATGGAGACCGGCGTGCCGGTGGTGATCATCGTCTCGCCGTCCTCGTCTAGGACGAAACCCGAGAGCACCTTCACCTCGTCGGGTTCGCGGCGCTGGGTGACGAAGCGCGACTGGCCTGGCCGGCGCTTGTCGAGTTCGGCCTGGATTTCATCGCGCGTGAAGCGGATGCCGGGCGGGCAACCGTCGACCACGCAGCCAAGTGCCGCCCCATGGCTTTCGCCCCAGGTGGTGACGCGGAAAAGATGGCCGAACGTGTTGTGAGACATGGAAAAGTGCCCTGCCCGGCAGCGAAGCCGGTTGAAGCCTGCCTTCTATTGGCGTTTTTTGCGGTGGTCAAACTCTCATCCCTGCCGTTTAAGTTTTGACACATTCGGCTGGTTTCTGCTTTCTTCCATCCGCCGTTGAGGATCCGCCGCCACAGTGCCGGCGCAATGACCAAAGAGGACGATGATGCGTACCCTGATTGGCGCTGTTGCCGCCGCCCTGCTCTATTCCACCGCCGCCTTCGCCGGACAGACCGAAGGCCTGATCAAGAAGATCGACAAGGACGCGCTGACCCTTACGCTGGACGACGGCAAATCCTACAAGCTGAACGCCGAAACCGATCTCGACTCGCTGAAGCCGGGCATGGACATCGTCATCGCTTACGACGTGACCAATGGCGAGAATGTCGTGACCGATATGCAGCTGCCGGACAGCGACACGAACTAGGTTTTTTCTCCCCGAGTGCTTCACCGTTTCATGGAAACAGCGAAACGCGCTAACTCCTTGTTTTGACGCAATTCCCAAGGGAAAGCGCTACGCGCTTTTCCTGAATTTCTCTAAAGCCACTCAAGGCTTCGGCCTTCGAGTTTGAGCACGCGATCCTGCGGTATATCCAGGTTCGCGGCCTCGTCCTCAGCCATGTCGAGCACGAAACGGAACAGGGTGCGCATGACGCCGCCATGCGTCACGCAGACCGTCTTGCGGTCGATCTCGTCGAAACAGGGTTTCACCCGTTCGAGCAGCATCTGGTAGCTTTCCGCCCCCTCGCCGGGCGGCTGAAAATTCCATTTGTCCAGTGCGCGGGACCGGCTTGCTCCAGGAGACTGCGTCTCGAGCTCGGCGAAGGTAAAGCTCTGCCAGTCGCCGAAGTTGACCTCGATCAGCCTGATATCGGTTCGATAGGCGAGCGGATCGAGCTTCATCGCGGCGCGGATGCGTTCCATCGTTTCGCGCGTCCGCCGCATCGGGCTGGCGACGAAGTCGAATTCCTCGGGGTTGCCGACAAGTTCGGCCAGCCGATGTCCGTTTCCGGACGCCTGCTCGCGCCCAAGGGCATTGAGATCGGTGTCGGCCTGCCCCTGAAGCCGGAATTCGGCGTTCCACGCGGTCTGGCCGTGGCGCACGATATAAACCAGCGGGTACATCAGGTCTTCCGGAGGTCGGGCCAGGGCCTGGGCGAAGGAAGCGGGGGAGTTATTCCTTGACCGTCGAAATGTCAGGCGCGTCGACCGCCTTCATGCCGACCACGTGATAGCCGGAATCGACGTGATGCACTTCGCCGGTGACGCCACGCGACAGGTCGGACAGGAAATAGACGCCGGAATCGCCGACCTCCTCCTGCGTGACCGTCTGCTTCAGCGGCGAATTGTATTCGTTCCACTTCAGTATGTAGCGGAAATCGCCTATGCCCGAGGCGGCCAGCGTCTTGATCGGACCGGCCGAGATGGCGTTGACGCGGATCTTCTTGCCGCCGAGATCGACGGCCAGATAACGCACGCTGGCTTCGAGCGCGGCCTTGGCGACGCCCATGACGTTGTAGTGCGGCATCACCTTCTCGGCGCCGTAGTAGGTCAGCGTGAGCAGTGAACCGCCCTCGGTCATCAGCGCCTCGGCGCGCTTGGCGATGGTGGTGAAGGAAAACACCGAAATGTCCATCGTGCGCAGGAAATTGTCGCGCGTCGTCTCGACATAGCGGCCGGTCAGCTCGTCCTTGTCGGAGAAGGCGATGGCATGGACGAGGAAGTCGAGCTTGCCCCAATGCTTGGCGACATTGGCGAAAACCTCGTCGAGGCTCGCCGGATCGGTGACGTCGCAATGGCCGGCGACAAAGGCGCCCAGTTCCGCCGCCAACGGCTCGACGCGCTTCTTGAACGCCTCGCCCTGATAGGTCAGCGCGATCTCGGCGCCATGGTCGACGCATGCCTTGGCAATGCCGTAGGCAATCGACCTGTTGTTCGCGACGCCAAGAATAAGGCCGCGCTTGCCGGCCATCAGGCCCTGTCCACCCGCCATGTGAGCGCTCTCCGCAAGGTTTGTGCTTTGTGGAGTGCCTATCGCACAGGCACACAGCCCCTTCAAGCGCTCAAACCGGACAGTTCGGGGGACAAGAGCGCTGGATCAGCCTTTTTGGCCACGCAGCAACGCTTCGAGAGCGCTGTCGCCGCCCTCCGGCAGCATGATGCGGACATGGGCGTAGAGATCGCCATGGCCGCCAGCCTTTTCAGGCAGGCCCCTGCCCTTGAGCCGCAGGACCTTGTCCGAGCTCGACCAGGCGGGAACGTTGACAGCCAGCCTGCCGGTCGGCGTCTCGACCGCCACCTTGGCGCCCAGCACCGCATCCGCCAGCGACACCGGCAGATCGGCATGCAGGTCGCGGCCCTCGATGCGGTAGCGCGGATGCCGGCGGATATGGATCTTGACCAGCGCGTCGCCAGGCTGGCCCGGCCCCTGCTCACCCTGCCCCTTCAGCCGGATGGTCTGGCCATCCTCGACAAACGCCGGCAGCTTGACCGCGACCTTGCGGCCATCCGGGAACATTGCCGTCACCTTTTCGGCGGTCGCGGCTTCCTCGATGGTGACGTCGAGCGTGACGTTCAGATCGGCCGCCGTCGCGGGCTGGCGGCGGTCGCCCATGCCGGCACCGCGCGCGCCGGAAAAGGCGTCGCCGAAAATCTGGCTGAAAATATCGCTGTTGCCGTCGAACGGATCGCCGCCCGGGCGCCCCGAACGGAATTCGAATCGCGAGCCGCCGGCGCCTTGCTGGCGGCGAAACCCGGCGAAGGGGTCGCCGCCACCAGCGGCACCCTCAAAACCCTGGAAGCGCGGCTTGCCGTCGGCGTCGATCTCGCCGCGATCGAAAGCGGCACGGTTCTTCTCGTCGCCGACGATCTCATAGGCCTGGTTGGCCGCGGCAAAACGGTCCTTCGCCTTGGGATCATTCGGATTCTGGTCCGGATGATGTTTCTTGGCGAGTTTCCGGTACGCCGATTTTATGTCCTTGGCCGATGCGTTCTTTGCAACGCCCAGGACCTCATACGGGTCGCGCATGCTTCCTGCCCTGGAATTGAGTTGAGTCCATACTTGCCCCCTATATGCGCTCGCATAGGAAGAAATTCCAGTAGCGGATGGCCATATTGAAAGCGGAAAATTGGAGCCCGGCTCAGAGTGCCTTGAAGCCTTGCATGCGCCAGCCGCCGGCACTTGCAAGGCAGAGTTCGCCTTCGAACATGGCTACGCCGTCAAAGCTTTCGCGCGAGGCCTTGAAGCGGCGGCACGTCTGGCCCCTGTCCTTCAATTCCGCCAGTTCGGTGATGGAGCCGCGTGAACCGGTGCCGGCATTGGCCCACGGCACGGCCTGGCCGCCAAGCTGCTCGATGTCGGCGGAGGACACCGCGTTGCCGATCGTCGTCTGGTCGGAGTCGCGGTCCGAATCGGCAGGCGTCGATGGAGCCTGCGTGCTGCTGGTCAGGATCGAGCGGTCGACTTCGGCCTTTTCCAGGCTGAAGCCACCCGCGCCGCAGGCGGCAAGCGGCAAGGCCGCCGCCACGATCGCTGCTTTCGCGCTGGCCGAAGCGATAACGCCCCATTGCCTGCTGTCAAAAGCTTGCGCGATACGCGACAATCGGCAACCTCCCTGATTTCGTGACAATTTGAGAAAAACTATGAGTGACACAGAGTTAACAACCGGTGACTTTACCGAAGCGGCCGAGCCGTTTCGTCTCTTTGCCGCATGGCTGGACGACGCCACAAAGAGCGAAATCAACGATGCCAATGGCGTGGCGCTGGCGACCGTCGACGCCGAAGGCATGCCGGATGTGCGGATGGTGCTGCTGAAGGGGTTCGATGAGGGCGGCTTTGTTTTCTACACGAATTTCGAGAGCGCGAAGGGCCAGGAGATTCTTGGCAGCATGAAGGCGGCGATGTGTTTCCACTGGAAATCGCTGCGCCGCCAGGTGCGCATTCGCGGTCCGGTGGAGATCGTCAGCGACGCCGAAGCCGACGCCTATTACGCGACGCGCCCACGCGGCAGCCGCATCGGCGCCTGGGCGTCGAAGCAATCACGGCCGCTGGAAAGCCGCTTCGCACTGGAGAAAGCTGTCGCAGAATACACGGCGCGCTACGCCATCGGCGAGATTCCGCGCCCGAAGCACTGGTCGGGGTTCCGCATCGTGCCGAAGACGATCGAATTCTGGCACGACCGTCCGTTCCGGCTGCATGACCGGGTGGTCTTTTCCCGCAACGCCAAAGGCGATTGGGACAAGACGCGGCTTTATCCCTGAAAGGGCAAGGCCTCAGCTCTTCTTCCTGGTCATGAACGCGGTGAGCGCGGCCCGCGCCTCATCCGACTTCAGCCGCTCGCGAAAATGTTCGCTCTCCTCGCCGATGCGGGCGACGAGGTCGTCGCGCGAGCCGCGCATGAGGTCGCGCGCGATCTTCAGCGCCTGCGGCGGCTTGGTGGCGATCTGGCCGGCGGCCGCTAGGACCGAGGCTTCCAGCGCACCCTCCTCGACCACATCGTAGATCAGGCCGGCGGCCTTGGCGCGCTCGGCGGAAAATCCTTCGCCAAGGCCGAGCAGCGCAAAAGCGCCCTGCTGGCCGAGGATGCGCGGCGCCAGCAGACTGGAGCCGGCCTCGGGCACAAGGCCAAGGTCGACGAAAGGCGTCCTGAACACGGTGCGCGGCGTGGCGAAGGTCAGGTCGCAATGCAGGTTGATCGTCGTGCCGATGCCGACCGCGATGCCGTCGACGCCGGAGACGATGGGTTTTTCGACCCTGGCCAGCGCCATCAGGAAATCCCAGACTTCCGTGCCGCCGTCGCCGCCGGTGGCGACAACCATGAAATCGGCAAGGTCGTTGCCGGAAGAGAAAGCGCCGGGCACGCCGAGGAAGACATGGACGCGGATCGCCAGATCGGCGTCGCCTTCGGCAAGGGCCGCCGACATCTTCGCGTACATGGCACGCGTCAGCGCGTTCTTCTTGTCCGGACGGTTCATGCGGATGATCTGGATGGCGCCCTGGCGCTCGATGAGGATATGGTCTGTCACGGTCTTCTTCCCTGGTGAGCGCTGTGAGAATTCAAGCTGATATCAGCGTCTTGCCGGCGGCAGCGAGGCTCTCCGCACCGTCGATGATGCGTTCCCTCAAGGCGCGTGCCTCACCCAGCAAGTTTTCGGCGAAGAAGCGGCAAAGGGCGATGCGGCCCTGATCGGCAAGCGCGCCCCGCGCCAGACAGGCGCCGCCGGCGGCCAGCGAGATCAGCCTGAGATATGGCGTCGCTCCTGCCAACGCCTCTTCCATCCGGCCGTCGGCCGACAGTTTCTGCAGGAAGCGCGTCGCTTGCGTCAGGTCGCCAAGGGCTGCGTCGAGGGCATCGGCGGTGCGTCCGAAACCCTGCAGGTTTGAGGTCCGCACGGCGTTGGCGACCGCGGCCAGTTCGCCGATGAAGCCATGCACATGCTCACCGCCGCCGAGCGGCAGCTTGCGGGTGACCAGATCGATCGCCTGGATGCCGTTGGTGCCCTCGTAGATCGGCGCGATGCGCGCGTCGCGGTAGAAGGCCGCAGCACCCGTCTCCTCGATGAAGCCCATGCCGCCATGCACCTGCACGCCGAGCGAAGCCACTTCGACGCCGACATCGGTCGAAAACGCCTTGGCGAGCGGCGTCAAAAGATTGGCGCGGTCGCGCCAATGCGCTGCCTGACCACCGTCCGACACGCGCGCCATATCGATGGCGTGGGCACAGGAATAGCTGATCGCCCGCGCGATCTGCGTCAGCGCCTTCATGGTCAGGAGATTGCGCTGCACGTCGGGGTGATGGACGATCGGAGCCATGCCAGTGCCGGCGTAATCCGCCGCCTTGCCCTGGCGGCGCTCATTGGCATAGGCGATCGCCTTCTGGGTGGCGGCTTCCGCGACCGCGACGCCCTGCATGCCGACGGCCAGGCGGGCGTTGTTCATCATGGTGAACATGCAGGCGAGGCCCTTGTTCTCCTCGCCGATCAGCCAGCCGACGGCGCCGGGCCTGGCGCCCTGGAACCCGTCGCCATAGATCATGGTGCAGGTCGGCGAGGCATGGATGCCGAGCTTATGCTCGAGGCCGGAACAGAAGACATCGTTGCGCGCACCGAGCGAGCCATCCTCGTCGACGAAAAATTTCGGCACAAGGAACAGCGAGATGCCGCGCGTGCCGGCAGGCGCATCCGGCAGCCGCGCCAGCACCAGATGGATGATGTTGTCGGTGAAATCGTGCTCGCCGTAAGTGATGAAGATCTTCTGGCCGAAGATACGGTAGGTGCCGTCGCCGGCCGGCTCGGCGCGGGCACGCAAGGCAGCAAGATCGGAACCGGCCTGCGGCTCGGTCAGGTTCATCGTGCCCATCCATTCGCCGGAGACGAGCTTGGCGAGATATCTCGCCTTGAGGTCTTCCGAGGCGTGCTTGTCGAGTGCTTCGACCGCGCCCATGGTCAGCGTCGGGCCGATGCCGAAGGCCATGGCGGCCGAGTTCCACATTTCGAGCGCGGCGACGCCCAGCATGGTCGGCAGGGCCTGGCCGCCATATTCTTCAGGCCCCGACAGCGCGTTCCAACCGCCATCGATCCAGCGCCGATAAAGCTCCTTCCAGCCGGGCGGCGTCGTGACGGCGGCGTCCTTCAGCACGGCACCGTGTTCGTCGCCGATTTTATAAAGCGGTGCCACCTCCTCGGTGGCGAAACGGCCGGCCTCGCCAAGGACGGCATCGACCAGGTCCTCGCCGAGATCGCCGAACGTGCCAGCATCAAGGGCTGACTTCATGCCAGCCACATGCTTGAGCGTGAACGCGATATCCTCGACCGGTGCCCGATACATGCCGCTTTCCTCCTCACCTTCCGCCTGCCGCCCCTATGGGCTGACGAACCCGCAAAACCATCCGCCTTTAGGCGGCCTCCCCGCTTCTTTTTACGTAAACGTCAAACTTTGTCACGTGGATTTTGCAATCGCGCCGGCCTGTATTAGATTTGATGGACGCCGCATCAAGTCGACCGGCGACAGTCAAGAACCAGCCGACCGGAACCAGCCCATGCTCGCCAGACCCGACGCCGATCGCTGCATCGAATGCGGTTTGCCCTACCGCGCGACGGGGTTCTGGCATCATGGCGGCCAGTTGGAACACGGTGCGGCCTACTGGTCGGATCGCGGCATATTGTGCTCGCCGCAATGTTCGCTCGCCCACCACCGCAAGCGCGCTGCCGAAGGCACGCTGCAGCAGGACCCCGCGCCCGATCCGTTTGAATTTCGGCCGTTCAGCCGGCGCTAGCCAGATAATCGACACTCGAGCAACTTCCGTTGCTGGCGACAGAAAATGACCGTTCTGTCGTCTGACGTTCAGAAGGCGATCTTTAGGCCCAGCTTGCCACTGACGGTTGAACTGTCCTGGGACCACTTGCCCCGAATCTCACTGCTGAGGGTGGTCGATTGGGACATTTTCAGATTGAAGCCTGCCGACACCGCCGCCGAGAAGTCGGCATCTTCGAAGCTACTCTCGATACCGGATACGCTTGCGGTGTTTGAATAGCCGAAGCGCTGTTGCAGTTCAGCCCGTGCATAAGGACTTATCACCATGCCGTTTTCGAGTTGATAATCGGCATAAACTCCAGGCTCGAACTTGATTGCGCCAAATGACAAGCGGCTTTTTCCGTACGAAATGCCAGAGCTGTCCGTGTATTCGTCGCCGGTGAAACTGACACCGAGCAATCCTCCACGCAGATCAAAGCGCACCCGATCGCTCAAATTGAAGATGTGGCCGATCGACCCCGTGACGGCATAGCCTTTCGTGTCATACGTGCCCGAGCCGAGGCCGCTGCTTTCGACATCGGTGTTGCCGAGGAACGCCGATGCCGCCACAAGCACATAGCTGGTGCCGCGACGATAAAGCCCATAACCGCCGAACATGCCGCTTCTATTGGTGGCTTCACCATTAGGAGGAAAAAAGCCGAGCGCACTGGCGTCTACTTTGGCCGATGCGTAGCCGCCGAACAAACCCAGGTTTAGCCCGTACTCATTGTCGAAACCGAAATGCTTTGCGGCGTTGAAGTCCACGCTGACCGCGGAGGAGAATTCATCAACGTCAAAGTCCGGTCCGGTGATCACCGTCGGACCCTGTGAAATCGTGAAGCCGTCGTGCTCCGTGTGAGCCAACTGGCCCGAAGCGAAGACCCCGAACGGCGTCGACAGAGCTTGCGGAGGGCCGCTCACAAGGCCGACATCTGACGCGATTGCATCATCGACAACACCCAGAAGCGCATCCAGGGAAGTGTCGACAATCGCGCCATTGGCGATGCCGTTAAGATAACATTGCCCTGACAGAGTAGTTCCATCACCGACGAAGATGCAGGCAACCGCCTTCGAAGGCACAAGAATAAACATGGCAACGATCGAGAGCGCAATCGCGTTTACCGATTCATAATACCACTTCTTTTCTGCCATTGGTCTTTTCCCCTCTTTATTACAATAAATACAATAATAATCAGGGATGCAATTCGCCGGCGATATTCAAGATAACCGCCCGACTTCAGCGTGCGCGCTCGACATACTGCGACTGCACTGGAAGGATTATAACAGGTTATGCCCCGGGAATATACGGCCTTGAGCGTCGGAACCGGCTCTGCATGACGGCGCGGCTGCGGTACTTGCCAAGCGAGCCTTTTGAAGCGCGTTCAAGACGATGGTTCGCGCCGGCCACTCGACGATCGAACGCGGGTCGCGAGACCCTCGCCCTTTCTTTGAGGCGGTTGGTGGTGTAAAATTCAGTGGTCTTCGGAGATGCGGGGTTCGTGCGTCCGAGGGGTGGCGCATCGGTCGGACGGAAACTTCGACGGCGCGAACATTGTCGCAGCTGAGAAGAGCGCGTGACATGACCTATAGTTTCTTCCGGCGCTTCGCTACGGTTCTTCTGGTCGCGTTTTTCGGCTCGATCAGCGCCCAAGCCGCAGTCGAGGGAGTGCTTGCGTCAAAGCCAAGCAAACGGCTTGCCATCGTCATTGGCAATTCGCATTACCAAAGCGCCCGCCTTCAACATTTGACCAATGCGGTAAACGACGCCACGCAACTGTCCGAGAGTCTGAAGAGGCTGAATTTCGACGTGCTGACGGGGCTCGACCTTTCGTCGAACGGGTTCGCCAAGCTCTTTGACAGCGCTGACCGCAAAGTCGCGGCCGCCAGCGCCGTGGTGATATTCTACGCCGGTCACGGCGTTCAGGTGCAAGGAGAGAACTATCTCCTACCCGTCGATACACCGGATCCCGAAACCCTGGAAAAACTGACCGCCGGCGCAGTCAAGATAAACGACGTCATCGCAAGATTTTCCAACCGGGAAAGGCAGACGTTCATTTTCCTTGACGCTTGCCGGAACAATCCGGTGGGCAAAGGCGCCAGCGTCATGGATGGCCTTGCCCAAGTCGAAGTGGGCGAAAACACGTTTGTTGCCTTCGCTACCCAGCCGGGCAACATCACGGCCGATGGCTCGGGTGACAACAGTCCCTTCACCACGGCCCTGTTGAGGAACGTCGAGATTCCCGGGCTCAGCATCTCCGACATGATGATCCGCGTTCGCAACGAGACCGAGGCACTGACCGCAGGTCGTCAGGTTCCATGGGACCAGTCGAACCTTCGTGAGCAGTTTTATTTCACTGAGCAGCAAGTGCTCGACCCGGCTCAGTTGAGCGCCAGCCTGTCTCGCATTCTGTCGGACCCTGCCGCCAAGAAGAAACTGCAGGTCGAGCTTGCGTCCAACGACCTACAGACCGCCGTGCTCATCGTAGGACAAACATTGCGGTCGGCCGAGATTTCAGCGCCACCTGGCGCTTCACCGGGACCGGCAGGCACACAGCTTGCCAGCCTTGAAGGGGCCCGGCAAAGCGTGGTTTCCGGTCTCGAGACATTGATCGTCGGCGAGTCGGCAGATGAGCCGGGTCCTGCGAAGGCGACCGATCTCGCACGCAGCATTCAGACGGAATTGCGCCGCTTGGGCTGCTATCGCATGACGGTCGATGGAGATTGGGGCAAGCGCTCGGTCCAAGCTCTCAACGACTACTACAAGAATACCAAGCGGAGCTTGTCGGCGACCGAGCCAACGGTTGAACTTCTGAGCGATCTCTTCTTGCACTCCGGCCGTGTCTGCAAGGATCCGGTCATCGTGAAGGTCAATCCGGCAAAGGTCGTGTCGGATGCCGCTTCGCCGCGCAAAAAGGGAGCGGCAGTCCGAAAACCTTCAACGTCCCAGCGTTCGCCGTCGTCGCGTCCCGCTGCCGCCCCTCCAGACATCAGTGGCGGAATTGGGATTGGCGGTGTGTTCTAACCTAGCACTGGGTCCCAGCGTCGAGAAGCATTCCTTAACCATAGCGGTTCACCATCGGTGTTTGATCAACGGGGACCCCCTGTTTGAAAACGCCGGCGCATCTTCTTCGCCGCTCAGCGATCGCTCTCGCGGCGATGATGGCGCTGATATCGGCGGCAAAGGCTTCGGATTTCTCCGAGCCGTGGAAGAGTGCCGATCGCGCTTTGGTGATCGACGCCTACGAATACAATTCCATCGACTGGGCGCAGTTGGCCACCGACAAGCGCATAGCCGCCTTCATCAACAAGGCCTCCGACGGCATGCCGCCGCCCTATTTCTGTTTCGGCAGCGACACCGACGTGAAGCTCTGCAAGGCGCTGTGGAAGCGCCATGCGGTGACGCGCGAACTGTTCCAGACGCGTCGCGTCGTGGCCAAGGCGCTTGGGCTGAAATGGGGCGCCTATCATCTTGCCCGCCCCGGCAATCCGGTCGAGCAGGCCAATAATTTCCTCGATTTCGCCGACCCCGCGCCGGACGATCTCATGGCGCTCGACATCGAGGGCATCGATCCCTCGCAATGGATGTCGCTCGACGACGCCGAGGAGTTCGTGCGCCAGGTGCACCGGCGCATCGGCCGCTTCCCGGTGCTCTACACCAACGGCAAGACCGCGCAGTATATCGCCGACAATCGCTACAAATACCGGCTCCTGTCGCGGCTGCCGCTTTGGTACGCACGCTACAAGCCCGACATCGACGTGCATTTCCCGATGGGCAACTGGCAGGGCTACGCGCTCTGGCAATTCTCGGCGCAGGCCAATTGCGGCCGCTTCCGGTGCCCCTACAGGGTTGCCGGCACGCCTAACAATATCGACGTCAACGTCGTGCCGGCGGACGCCGCCACACTGCGCCAGCAATGGCCCTTTGGCGGGCTGATCGACGTGCCATCCGACTACCTTGCCAGCGTGCCGGTGCCGCTGTCGCGCGAGGCAGCGCTCGCCGGCAAGACCACCCTCATCTATGCCGATGTCGCAACGCCGCCGACCTTCGAGGAAATGGTCGCGGTGCTCGGTTCGCGCTGGTCGAAATTCCGAGACGGCTTCCGCATGCCTGTGGTGAAGACGGTGCCGCGCAGGCCGGGCTTCGGCATCGTGCAATATGTCGCCTGGAAGCGGACCGGGCAGCGTTCGCCCGCGCAGCTCGATGCCGCCTTTGCCGTGGCCGACCCGGTCAGCACCGCCTCGACCGAAATCGATCGCCGCCAGCCGTAAGCCGACGCTCCGAAATCTCAGCTCGCCTTCTCGCGCGCCACGGCCTGCCAACCGATGTCGCGGCGGCAGAAGCCGTCCGGCCAGTCGATCCGGTCGAGCGCGGCATAGGCCCGCGCCTGCGCCTCGCCGACCGTGGCGCCGGTCGCGGTGACGTTGAGGACGCGGCCGCCATTGGCGACCAGCGCGCCGCCATTGATGGCGGTGCCGGCGTGGAAGATCTGGACACCTTCGCCAGCCGCGTCCTCGACGCCGCGGATGACCGAGCCTTTTTCCGGTGTGCCGGGATAGCCCCGCGCCGCCATCACCACGGTGAGTGCCGCCTCATCGCGCCAGCGTATGGACGTGTGCGCCAGTTGACCGTCGACGGCGGCATTGAGCAGCACCAGCAGGTCGTCCTTCAGCCGCATCATCAGCACCTGGCATTCGGGATCGCCGAAACGGGTGTTGTATTCGATCAGCTTCGGGCCCTTGTCTGATATCATCAGCCCGGCGAAGAGAATGCCGGCGAAGGGCGCGCCAAGCTCGGCCATGCCGCGCATGGTCGGCTCGATGATTTCGCGCATGGTGCGCTCGACCATTTCCGGCGTCATCACCGGAGCCGGCGAATAGGCGCCCATGCCGCCGGTGTTGGGGCCGGTGTCACCGTCGCCGACACGCTTATGGTCCTGGGCCGTGCCGAAAGGCAGCGCGGTCGTCCCGTCGCAAAGGCAGAAAAAACTCGCCTCCTCGCCGGTCATGAATTCCTCGATCACCACCTCCGCCCCAGCCGCGCCGAAGGAACCCTCGAAACAGGCATCGAGGGCCGCCCGCGCCTCCTCCAGCGTCATGGCAACAGTGACACCCTTCCCGGCGGCGAGCCCATCGGCCTTGATGACGATCGGCGCGCCCGTCTTTTCGACATAGGCTTTGGCGGAGGCCACATCGCCGAAACGGCCATAGGCGGCTGTCGGAATGTTGTATCGGGCGCAGAGATCCTTGGTGAAACCCTTCGAGCCTTCCAGCCGAGCGGCAGCCTTGGAAGGCCCGAAGACGCGGATGTTTTCGGCGCGCAGATCATCTGCAATACCGGCGACAAGCGGCCCTTCCGGACCGACGACGACGAGATCGATTTTTTTCTCGCGACAGAAGGCGGCCACGGCGGCGTGATCCGTAACGTCCAGCTTCACCAGTTCGGCTTCAGCGCCGATGCCCGGATTGCCGGGAGCCGCGTAGAGCTTGGTCAGCAGGGGAGATGCGGCAATCTTCCAGGCAAGCGCATGTTCGCGGCCGCCGGAGCCCAGAAGAAGAACGTTCATGGCCACCTCTTGATGCTAACCTTGGAGAGCACCCGCTATTGCTCTCCGGGCGACGGGTCAAGGCATCAGGGTGTTTTGATCGAAATTGCGCACGGGAACGTTATCCCCGGCCGAATATGGGCGCATTCCGGCGCCCATATTCTGGCCCGCTTCAACCCGGGAAAACCACCGGGAACCAGTCCTCGCGCAATTTCTGGCCCGGCCGCATGCCATGGCCATGATAAGGCGGCGAGGTGCGGCCCGGCCGCTCGACATAATGGGCATCGTCGCCGACCCAGCGCAGTGACAGCGCCCGGCGCCGTGCCGCGGTCAGATTGCCGCGCGCGCCATGCGCGGTGCGGAAGTCGAACAGGATGGCGTCGCCCGGCTCCATCTCCCATTCGAGCACCTTCATCGACGGGTCCTTGTCGGGGTCCGGCACCGGCAGATAGTCGCCCTCGCCTGCATAGAAATTGCTGTCGTCGAGCCAGCGCACCGGCAGGATCATCTTGTCCCATTTGTGCGAGCCGGCGATCAGGCGCAGCGTCGCTTCCTTCACCGGGTCGATGGGGATCCAGAAGCTGACCGTCTGCTGGCCATCGACGAAATAATAGGGGATGTCCTGATGCCAGGGCGTCGGCTTCTGCGTGCCGGGTTCCTTGACCAGAACGTGATCGTGGAAGAACTGCGCGGTGCGCGACTGCATCACCGCCGCCGCCAGTTCGGCGGCCGGCGATTTCCGCACCACCTCGACGAATTCAGGAATGCGCTCCCAGTTGCAGTAGTCGTCGAAGAAACTGCCGCGGCCATTGGCGATGTCGGACGCGGTGGCACTGCGGTTTTGCATGTTGCGCTCGATGCCGTCGGCAATCGTATCGACCCAGCCCTTGAAAGCGCCGCGGATACAGACCGCGCCGTCACGCTGGTAGTCGGCAATCGTCTCCGCATCGATGAGGCCGGTGTCAATGGCGCGGGCGGCAGTCTGGGGAGCCATGGGTGTCCTCCTTTCAGGATCAAGCCGACTATCGCAACCCACGCTCATTCAGTAAAATAATAACTTCTCATCTGACACATAGAGCAAAACTATGAGCCTGAGCCTTACCCAATTGCGTTATCTGGTTGCGGTCGCTCGCCATGGCAGCGTCACCGGCGCGGCCAGGGCGCAGAACATCTCCCAGCCCTCGATTTCGGTGGCGATAGACGCGATCGAAAAGGATTTTGGCCAGAAACTGTTCGTTCGCCAGCGCGGCAGCGGCGTTTCGCTGACCTCCTTCGGCCGCGTCGTCGTGGCCAAGGCCAAACAGGTTCTTGCCGAGACGGATGAACTCATAAGCCTGGGCTCGGGCAATTCAGCCGTCGGCGGCGAGCTGGTGCTTGGATGTTTCGAGGATCTGGCGCCCTATTTCGCGCCGGGTCTCATCCGCGCCTTTTCCGAACGCCATCCAAGCGTTGCAGTGATCGTTCGCGACGAGACGTTCGAGACGCTCGGACGGCGTCTGACGGATGCCGCCATCGATCTCGGCCTCAGCTATGATCTCGGCCTGCCCTCGCATTTCGCCCGCATCCTGCTGCACGAGCTGCGGCCACATGCATTGCTGCCGGCAGGCCATGCGCTGGCCGACCACACCGAGGTCAGCCTGGCGGATCTGGCCGCCTATCCGCTGATCACGACGGACCAGCCGCAGAGTTGGCAGCACATGCTCGACCTGTTCCGCGGCCGTGGCCTCTCGCCGGTGGCCGACAGGGCGACAAGTTCGTTCGAACTCCAGCGCAGCATGGTGGCGAACGGCTTTGGTGTCGCCGTCAGCTACACCCGCCCGCAAGGCGACCGCAGCTATGATGGACTGCCCTTGATCTGCAAGCCGCTGTCGGATCCACTGCCGATGCAGCGCATCATCCTCACCTATGACACGCATCAGCGCGTGTCGAATGCGGCACTGGCATTCGTCGAGACGGCGAAAGCCTGGTTCTCCACACGCGACATCTTCGCCTCCTGACGGGTTGACGGTCGCTCCTCGTCCGCTTGCCGCTTGACGGTTTCCGCGGCTGCTGCCACTCCATGGACATGGAACCTGTCCAGTCGAAGGCGGCCCAGGGCCGCGTTGCCGATGCCCCGAACGGCCATTGGGTCTATCGTGTGCTGCCGCGTTCGATTTGGCCCTACGCGCAGCTCGCGCGATGGGACAGGCCGATCGGCTGGCAATTGCTTTTGTGGCCCTGCTGGTGGTCGGCGGCGCTCGCCGCGAGCGCCTATCCCCGCCCCGGCGACCCGCTGCTTTCATTGCTGCCGGCGCCCTTGTATCTCGTGCTGTTCCTGGCCGGCGCCATCGCCATGCGCGGCGCCGGCTGCACCTATAACGACATTGTCGACGAGAACATCGACAACCAGGTCGAGCGCACCCGCTCGCGTCCGCTGCCGTCGGGCCAGACCACGCGCCGGCGGGCCTGGCTGTTTCTTGTGCTGCAGGCCCTGGTCGGCCTTGCCGTGCTGCTGCAGTTCAACAGCTTCGCCATCCTGCTCGGCATCTGCTCGCTGGTGATCGTCGCCATCTATCCATTCATGAAGCGGATAACCAACTGGCCGCAACTGTTTCTCGGCCTTGCCTTTTCCTGGGGTGCGCTGATGGGATGGGCGGTCGAGTTCGGCGATCTCGATGGCCCCGCCATCATGCTCTATATCGGCTCGATCCTGTGGGTCATCGGCTACGACACCATCTACGCGCATCAGGACAAGGAAGACGATGCCATTGTCGGCGTGCGCTCGACGGCGCGGCTGTTCGGCGACAACACCAAGGCATGGCTGGCAGGACTTTACGGCGGCACGCTGATCTGCTTCGCCATCGCCTTCGCCTCGGCGCAGGCGCCGGTGGTGGCGCTCGCCGGATTGATTGCCGCCGGCGCCCATATGGCGCGGCAGATCGCGGTTCTGGATATCAACGATGCGGACCAATGCCTGCGGCTGTTCCGGTCGAACAACCAGGTCGGCTGGCTGGTCTTCCTCGGCCTGATCGGCGGCGCATTGTGGGTGGCGCTGAAGCCGCTGGTGTAGCGGCTTCAGGCAACTCCTGCGATCGGGGTTATTCAGTCGCGCGAAATGATCTCCTGGCCGTCGATGACCAGCCTGAGACCGAGGTTGCCGGCCCTGCGGCGGGCAAGGAAGCGCGGGCGGCGCGTGTTGGAAACGCGGCCCTTGCGGCGATCCTGCGGCGGCAGCGTCTTGATGGCGGCGCCGAGCGATTCTTCAAGGGTGCGGGCGACGCCATCCGATTCTATCAACAGCATCGGCAGGCGGTAGGCATCGGCCCAGGCGCGCCAGTCGGCGGCGACATCGTCGAGATCGTCGGCCACCAGCAGCGGCACCGACAGCATCGGATCATTGTGCAGGAGTTCCAGGGTCACCGTGACACTGCCTTCCGGATCCTCCATAGCGCGGGCGGCGACGCCGCGGAACGCATTGGCCGGCAGGGCGATGATCGCCGGCACGCCGCTCATTTCGAGCATGCGGCGGATCACGGCGCCACGATGGTCGATGGTGAACGTCACGTCGCCATAGTCGTCGCGGGTGGCGTAGCTGACCATCTGGGGCAGTCGGAATGGGTCGAGGCGCATGTTGCGTCCCGCCCAGACTGGCTTCAGTCCGGTGTTCATAGAGTGCCTTCCTGTCTGTCTCCTGAGAGCCGGTGTCCGGTTCTCTCCGGGCCAGTTTTCCCGGCCTCGTTATGGGGAAACAGTAGCGCGGGCTCCTTACCGCCGCGCTTAAGAAAGTCGGTTAAATTTTGCTGATCTCAGGGATGGTTATCGGAATGCCACCGACCACAAGATGTTGAAAGGATCAGATAACCTTACCAGGATTCATGATGCCGGCCGGATCGAAGGCGGCTTTTACCCGGCGCATCAGATCGATGGCCATCGGCGGGGCCGTGGCGATCAGTTCGTCGCGCTTCAACTGGCCGATGCCATGCTCGGCCGAGATCGAACCGTGGAAGGAGCGCACGACATCGTGCACGGCCTTGTTCATGGGATGGTAAAGGGCGAGAAACGCCTCATCGTCGCCATCGACGGGCCGCGAGATGTTATAATGAAGATTGCCGTCACCCATATGGCCGAAGCAGACCACGCGGGCGCCGGCACTGACTGACGCCACCGCGCCTGCGGCCTCTTCGATGAAGCGCGGGATCGAGGCGATCGGCACCGAAATGTCGTGCTTGATCGACGCGCCCTCCGGCTTCTGGCACTCGGGCAGCGTCTCGCGGAAATTCCAGAAAGCGTCGCCCTGGGCAAGGCTTGCCGCGACCACGGCATCGCCGACGATGCCTTGCTCGAGACCATCCGCCAGCACCTCCTCGATCAGCGCCCGGCCGTCGTCTTCCGAGCGGCCGGAGGAAACCTGCATCAAGACATACCAGGGCCAGTCGTCGGCCAGCGGCCGCACGACACCTTGGCCATGCCTGAGCGTGAAATCGTAGGGTCTCTGGCCGATCAATTCGAAGGCCGTGAGCGAAGCACCGGCCCGGTCCATCGCCATGCTGAACAGCGACAGTGCCGCTTCGGCAGACGACAGGCCGACGAATGCGACCTCACGCCCCTTCGGCTTCGGAAACAGTTTCAGGACGGCGGCGGTGATGACGCCGAGCGTACCTTCGGCTCCGACGAACAAGTCCTTCAAATCGTAGCCGGTGTTGTCCTTTTTCAATTTGCGCAGATCGTCGAAGACCTCGCCTGTCGGCAGCACCACTTCGACGCCGAGACAGAGTTCGCGTGCATTGCCGTAGGCCAGCACACCGGTGCCGCCGGCGTTGGAAGAAAGATTGCCGCCGATCTGGCAGGAGCCTTGCGCGGCGAGCGACAGCGGAAACAGCCGGTCGGCGGCGTCGGCCGCCTCCTGCAGCGTCTGCAGGATGACGCCGGCCTCCGCCGTCACCGTGTTGGACAGAACGTCGATCTCGCGGATGCGGTTCAGCCGCGACAGCGAGAGGATGATCTCGCGGCCGGATTTGTCCGGCACCTGGGCGCCCACCAGCCCGGTGTTGCCGCTTTGCGGCACGATCGGTGTCCCGGTCTCCGTCGCCAGCCGCATGATGCGGCTGACCTCGTCGACGCTGCCCGGCCGCAGCACCAGCGACGTCGCGCCATGCCAGAGACCGCGTCGCTCGACGAGGTAAGGCGCGATGTCCTGCTCGTCGCGCAGCGCGTATTTGTCGCCGACGATCGCCGCGAAACGGTCGATGACAGCGGGGTCGAGTGTCTTTGCGGTTTCGGTCATGCGGGAAAACTATGTTGTGGGCTGTGCGTTGTCACGTGGGGCGGCCGCACGCGAGAGCCGGTCGTTGATGGCCTCGCCGAGCCCATCGAAAGGAATCGTCTCCACCGCGATGGTGCGCGCGCCGCTGCGATCGAGTTCCTGCATATAGGCGAAGAGATTGCTCGCCGCTTCGCGCAGGTCACCCGATACAGACAGGTTGAGGAACGCGGCAGCATTGCGCCAGCCTTCGGCCCGCTGACCGCCGAAGCCCAGCAGCGCCTCATCCTTGCCAACCGTTCCGGCGTTGAGCCGCATGGCAGCACCCGGCGCATAGTGCGAGGCAAGCATGCCCGGCGCCTCGACGCCGGCTCCTCCGCCGCGCAACAGTTCCATGCTGATGGCTGCCTCGATCTCCGCGGCGGCGATACCGCCTGGCCGGAGCAGGCGCACTCCTGCTCCCTCGGCCTTGACGATGGTCGATTCCAGCCCGACCGGCGTCGCGCCGCCATCGACCACCAGCTTGATACGGGCGCCGAGATCGGCCGCCACCGCTTGCGCGGTCGTTGCACTGATCCTGCCGGAGGAATTGGCGCTGGGCGCGGCAAGCGGCCGGCCGAGCTTTGCGATGAGGTCGCCGCCAAAACCCCTCGGCATGCGCAAGGCGATGGTGTCGAGCCCCGCCGTGACCAGTGGATGGATGCCGTTGCCAGGTCGCTGCGGCAGCACCAACGTCAGCGGACCCGGCCAGAACGCCTGTGCGAGTTTCTTCGACAGCGGATCGAACACGGCGATGCGCTCGGCCATGGCCATGTCGGCGACATGGGCGATCAGCGGATTGAAGCGCGGCCGCCCCTTGGCTTCGAAGATGCGCGCCACGCCGATGCCGTTGGTGGCGTCGCCGGCGAGCCCGTAGACGGTTTCCGTCGGGATGGCGACGACATCGCCGGCCTGAAGCAAAGTCAGCGCCCGCTCCAACGCCTCGCCGACGGCAAGTATCTCAGCCACTCTCGTCACCTCGCAGATGCCGGCTGCGTAGTACGATGACGGCTGTTGGGCAAGAGAGGGCCTTGGCGATTTATCAATCCCTAAAATGCTATGCTTCCGAGAAAGCCGGCATCAATTCCGGCCTGCTATTGAGCAGCTTCTGGGCAAGGGGAGCTATATCGGTGTCTGTGCGCGTATTGCTGGGAATAGCCCTGGCCACGATGGCCAGCGGAGTTCAGGCCTCGTCGCTGGTCTTTCCCGGCGCGCCGGCCGCGACGCCGTCCATCCTGACCCTGAAGGCGGCCGATATCAAGGCAAGCGATGTGGTGTCCGTCGTCGCGCTCGGCGAGCCCGACGTCACCTATGAGAAGGTGGCGGCGATCCCCAACGCGCCCGAGGCACGGCACGGCTTCATGCCACGCCCGATGATCATTCGCGGCGGCATCGTCGGCGGCGATTTCTCGACACCGGCGCAAGCCAAGGCGCCCGCCGCGACCACCGCCGCTGCTCCTGCTCCGGCTCCGGCCCAGGCGACCGCCTCGGCGGCTCCGGCGTCAGGCACGCAGAAGAAGCCGGCCGCACCGCCAGCCGCGTCTAAGCCCGTTCCCGGGGTCGGCAAGGTCAAGTAGCGGCCACGAATTGCTGGACTGGCCAGCTCGTTGACAGCTGGACGGCGCCCTGCGCACCATTGCAGCGCGAGTTCGTGCCGGCATATCTTGCCGCTCGAAGCCGCCGCCTGAATTTGGTCAAGTGGCGCCGACAGACGAGTTCGTCGTTTCAAAGGGGGTTGATCATGAGACTCTCCAAGACCGTTACCGTGGCCGGGCTTCTGATGGCATCGCTGCTGGGCGCCGGTACAGCGCATGCCGATGACATGCTGGGATCCTATGTCGCGCGCATTTCCGATCGGGATCATCAGGCGAGCGACGGCTATGCGCTGGACAGCGCCGCACAGATGGTGCGGCAGGACCGCGCCAACTGGCACAAATTCCATCGCCGCGACAGCGACGACGAGGGTGATGCCTGGTTCAGGACCAACGACCAGCGCGCCGACCTGCAGCGCATGCTGGAGCGCCCCGGCGCGATGAGTTCGTCGACCAAGCGCGCCATCGTCAATGGCGAGCCGCTGATCCAGGTCGACGTCTACGAAAACAGCGTGCGCGTCAGCATCCTGGAGAACTGACAAGCATCCGGGAAGACGGATAAGAAAAGGGGCGACGCCGATGCGCCGCCGCTTTTCTCGACAGAGCCGGATAGAAATCTCAGGCCGCTTCTTCCTTGTCGTCGTCGTCCTCTTCGGACTCGCCGTCTTCGGATTCTTCTTCGGCGTCATCGACTTCCGCCTTCACGGCGTCATCAGCGTCGTCTTCATCTTCGTCTTCGTCGTCATCGCCTGAGAGCGTGGCGGCTTCAGCGCCGTCTTCGTCGTCGCCTTCTTCTTCGTCGCCGTCCTCGTCATCAGAGTGATCGGCGGCTTCGACCGCCGAGGCCGCGGCATGATCGAGGGCGGTTTCGGAAGCGGATTCAAGCGCCTCGGCGGCGGCCGAGGTTTCTTCAGTCACTTCGATGTCGTGATCGGAATTCATGGAAGCCTCCGTTGGGTTGGGGAACATGTCCCTTTTGCCACGCAGAGATCATCGTCATATGACTGTAAGCCGGCTCGATGGGCCGGCTTACAGATATTTTTCTCAGGCGCTCAGCCCGCGATCTTCGCGAAATCCGCGACCTGACTGGTGGCTGCACGGATGCGGTTGAGAAGCGCCAGGCGGTTGGCTCGCACCGCCAGATCTTCATCATTCACGAGAACACCTTCAAAGAATGAATCAACGGGTTCGCGCAACGCGCTAAGCGCCAGCATGGCGGCGGAAAAGTCTTCGTTTTGAATCGCTTCGCCGGCTTGCTTCTCGGCCTGATTCACCGCCGCAAACAGCGATTTCTCGGCATTCTCCTTGAACAGAGCCGGCTCAACGGTCTCGGCGACAGCTGTTTTCTTCTTCTCCTCGGCGGCCAGGATGTTGGCCGCACGCTTGGTGCCGGCGAGCAGGTTCTTGCCGTCCTCGGTGTCGAGGAAGGAGCCGAGTGCCTCCACGCGACGGACGATCTGCAAGAGGTCGTCGGACTGCGGGGTGATCACTGCGTCGATGAGATCGTGGCGGGCGCCTTGGTCACGGAGGTAGACCTTGAGGCGGTCGTGGAAGAAGGCGAGGAGGTCTCGTATCTGGTCCGCGCCACTGCCCTCGTAACGCGCGCCGGCGCTCGCGAAGATGGAAGACAGCCGCAGTTGAATTCGGTCTTCAACCAAGATTCTCACTACACCCAGCGCTGCACGACGCAGCGCATACGGATCCTTCGACCCCGTCGGCTTTTCATCGATGGCCCAGAAGCCGACCAGCGTGTCGAGCTTGTCCGCCAACGCCACTGCGACCGACACAGGATCGCTCGGCACGTAGTCGGACGGGCCTTGCGGCTTGTAATGTTCCTCGATGGCTGCTGCCACGGACGGGTGTTCGCCCTGCAGCAGCGCATATTTGCGGCCCATGGCGCCCTGCAATTCCGGGAACTCGCCGACCACCTCGGTCTGCAGGTCGGCCTTGGCCAGAACCGCTGCGCGAGCCGCGAGCGCCGGGTCAGCACCGACGGTCGGCGCCAGTTCTTCGGCGAGCCGCCTGATCCGCTCCACCCGCTCGCCTTGCGTGCCGAGCTTGGCATGGAAGGTCACGCCGAGATGGTCGAGGCGAGCCATGCGCTGGTCGAGCGGCTTCTTCAGATCGAGCCCAAACTTTTTCGCGGAGGCATCGAGCTGTCCAAGGTCAGGCAGATCGCCCTGGTCCGTCGTCCAGAAATAAAGCGCATCGGAGAGGCGCGCGCGCACCACCTTGCCATTGCCGTGCGCGATCTCCTTGCCGCCGTCTCTCGCCTCGATGTTGGCGGTGAGGATGAAGCGGTTGGAGAGCGCCTCGCCTTCACCTTGCGGACGCGTGACAAAGCACTTCTGGTTGGCGCGGATGGTCAGCCGGATCACTTCGGCCGGAATGGCCAGGAAATCCTGCTCGAACTCGCCCATCAGCACGACAGGCCATTCGACGAGACCGGACACTTCCTCCAACAACCCTTCGTCCTCGACCAGGTCGAGCCCGTTGGCGAAAGCGAGGTTGCGGGCGTCGGCAAGGATGATCTCCTTGCGCCGGTCGGCGTCGAGCACGACCTTGGCCGCTTCCAGCTTGCTCACATAATCGTCGAAGCGGCGCACGGTGATTTCGCCGGGCGCCAGGAAGCGGTGACCAAAGGTGGCGTTGCCCGAGTGGATGCCGTCGATCTCGAAGTCGACCACAACAGGCTCCTCGGTCTCCGGGCCGAAGGTGCACAGGATCGACTGCAGCGGCCGCACCCAGCGCAGCGAGCCCGGCTTGGCCGAGGCCGGCCCCCAGCGCATCGATTTCGGCCAGGGAAAATTGCGGATGATGCCTGGCACCAGTTCGGCAATGATCTCTTCGGTCGCCCTGCCCGGCTTCGAAATGTGGGCGACATAGAAATCGCCCTTCTTCGGGTCGGAATGGACATGCGCCTCGGCGACCGAAGACAGCCCGGCCTTGCGTAGGAACCCCTGGACCGCCTGCTCGGGCGCCGTCGTCGACGGTCCCTTGATTTCTTCACGGATGTCCTTCGAGCGCGCCGTCAGGCCCCTGATGTCGAGGGTCAGACGCCGCGGCGTCCAGTACTCACGCGCCGCCTCATAGGTCAGACCCGCCTCGACCAGACCGTCGGTCAGCATCTTCCTCAGGTCACCCGCCGCCTTGCGCTGCATGCGCGCGGGGATTTCCTCGGAGCGAAGTTCTAGAAGCAGGTCAGGCATGTGGAGGCTCGCGCAGCAATGGTGAGCGCGGCATAGCAACTCGGCTGGCCGCTGTCACCCTTTCCAGAAATTTTGGCCGCCCTGTCGGGACGCGGCGACCCAGTCCGTCCTTGGATCAAAGATTTCCATGAACCGAACGCAGCGCTGAAGCGACCCACGCTCAGGCAGGAAACTATTGGCTGAACGACCATGAAAACGGCATCCAGACTTCTGCAGATCCTCGCACTCAGCGCCTGCTTCACCGCGCAGGTCCACGGCGCCTTTTCGATGCCAGGTGTGAGGCAGGCATTGCGGACCATCGACGGTGCCAGCACTCAGAACGCGCCATCGGTCGGTACCGTCGCGATGTTCCTGAAAGCCGTTGGCTAAGCAGCCAATCCACCCGCCTGTGTCTTCAAAAACGCCTCGCCGCAGGCCTTCGCCAGATTGCGCACCCGCAAGATGTAGCTCTGCCGCTCGGTGACCGAGATCACGCCGCGCGCATCGAGCAGGTTGAAGACATGGCTGGCCTTGATGCACTGATCGTAGGCCGGAAAGACCATCTTGTGCATGGGCAGATTGTCGTTCGAAGCCGGCGCGCCGGCCTCGAGCAGCGCCTTGCACTCAGCCTCGGCGTCTTCGAAATGCCTGAGCAGCATCGCCGTGTTGGCGTATTCGAAATTGTGGCGCGAATATTCCTGCTCGGCCTGCAGGAAGACGTCGCCATAAGTCACCTTGTCGGCGCCCTCGCGGCCATTGAAGTTGAGGTCGTAGACATTGTCGACGCCCTGCACATACATGGCCAGCCGCTCCAGCCCATAGGTCAGCTCGCCCGCCACCGGCGCGCATTCGATGCCGCAGACCTGCTGGAAATAGGTGAACTGCGAGACTTCCATGCCGTCGCACCAGCATTCCCAGCCCAGCCCCCAGGCGCCGAGCGTCGGGCTTTCCCAGTCGTCCTCGACAAAGCGGATGTCATGCAGCAGCGGATCGACGCCGATCGCCGCCAACGAGCCGAGGTAGAGCTCCTGCAGGTTCGGCGGGTTCGGCTTCAGGATCACCTGGTACTGGTAATAATGTTGCAGCCGGTTCGGGTTCTCGCCATAGCGGCCATCCTTGGGACGGCGTGAGGGCTGGACATAGGCGGCGTTCCAGCGCTTCGGCCCGAGCGCGCGCAGCGTCGTTGCCGGGTGAAACGTGCCGGCGCCGACCTCCATGTCGTAGGGCTGGAGGATGACGCAACCATAGGCCGCCCAGTAATTGTGCAAGGTCAGGATCAGCCCCTGGAACGAGCGGCTGGGGTGCATATGGGCAGGGATTTCAATCGTCACGGGTGGCCTCGACATCAAAGGCTAGAGCCTGTCCTCGAGCATGATCTTTCCGAAAACCGGTATCCATTTTTCGGGATCATGCTCTTGCCGGCCCGTCCTAGAGACACGGCAGCGAAGCGTCAAGCAAGGCGCACCGGATGCCGGCCGCCATGAGTGCCGCGCTGTGTTGAAGACTTTGCCGGGGACTGGCCCATTGCCGGGCTCGGAAGCCTGCGGTCTGTTCGCCCCCTACGGCCCACATCAACGGCGACAGGTCCTGCCATGCCCAGCTCCATCATCGTACGCCCGGTCACGCGACAGGATTACGAGCAATGGCTGCCGCTGTGGGACGGCTACAACGCATTTTATGGCCGCTCCGGCGAGACGGCGCTGGCAAGCGAGATCACGGCGATGACATGGTCGCGCTTCTTCGACGCCTATGAGCCGGTGCATGCGCTGGTGGCCGAAAGCGGCGGAAACCTCCTCGGCCTCGTGCACTATCTCTTTCACCGCAGCACGACGGCGATCTCACCGAACTGCTATTTGCAGGATCTTTTCACCGCGCAGGCTTCGCGTGGCAAAGGCTTCGGCCGGGCGCTCATCGAAGGCGTCTATCAGCGCGCCCAGGCCGCCGGCTCCGGACGGGTGTATTGGCTGACGCATGAAACCAACCAGACCGCGATGAAGCTCTACGACAAGGTCGGCGAACGCTCCGGGTTCGTCGTCTACCGGAAGCTGTTTTGAGGGCTGCGCGCCTCCAAACGAAAACGGGGCTCCCAAAGAAGCCCCGTTCGCATTCAAATAGCCGATCTCAGCCTTTCGGGACAGGCACCGGCTCGGGCTTGACCTTGGGGGTCTCCTGCGCCGTGTTGGATTCGATCGGCGGCAGGCCCTTCATCAGCTTCTGCTGCAAGGTGGCCAGAACGTCGGGATCGGGCTTCAGGTCACGCGCCTGATTCCACTGGAAAGTAGCTTCCAGCTTGCGGCCGACGCGCCAGTAGGCATCGCCGAGATGGTCGTTGAGAACCGGATCTTCCGGCTTCAGCGATACGGCGCGCTCCATCTCGCGCACCGCGTCATCGAAGCGGCCGAGGCGGAAATAGGCCCAGCCCAGGGAATCCACGATGTAACCGTCGCTCGGCCTGAGGTCGACGGCCTTCTGGATCATCGCCAGGCCTTCCTTCAGGTTGGTGTTCATGTCGACCCAGGAATAGCCGAGATAGTTCAGCACCTGCGGCTGGTCCGGCTGCAGTTCCAGCGCCTTGCGGAAATTCGGCTCGGCCTTCGGCCATTCCTTCAGCCGCTCATAGGCGATGCCGCGCTGGTAGAAGATGTTCCAGTTGGCAGCGGTCGGTGTCTTCAGCACCTCGACGGCCTTGTCGTAGAGGTTGGCGGCCGAGCGGAAATCATCCTTCGAGGAATAGACCCCGCCAAGCGCCAGATAGGCGCGCATGTCGTTCGGACGAGCCTCGACGAAGGCCTTGAGATGGGTGATCGCTTCGTCATGGCGGTCGAGATCGGCAAGGTTGAGGCCAAGCTGCAGGTCCGAAAGCTCTTTCAGCGGCGAAGAATCAGGGATGCGCCGATAGAGCGCGATGGCGCCCTCGCCGTCCTTCAACTGCTCGGCGACGGCGGCGAGCTGCACGAGAGCCGCATCACTGTCAGGCCGCAGGGCGAGCGCATATTGCAGGTAAAGGCGAACGAACGGCTCGCCGCCGCCCCGGTTGAGCGCGGTGGCAAGGTCGAGCAGGATTTCAGAAGCGCCGTCGGACGGACCGGAAACGAAGGGCGCGATCTTGTCGCCCTTGCTGATCCGGTCACGCAGGGCGACGATTTCGAGCTTGCCCGGCGAAAACGCCTCGGCCTGGTCGAGCACCGAGATCGCCTTGGCCTTGTCGCCCTTGCGGGCCAGGAACGAGGCATAGGCCTGCGCGTTGCGCATCCAGGTCTCGGGCGCGGCACCGCCGGCGGCGGTATCCTGCATCGTCGCGGCGTAGATCGCCTCGGCCTTTTCGGGCATGTTGGAGGCATCGGCGACAAGCGCGCGGTGGAAGGATTTGAACAGGCCGAACCAGTCCGGGCCCTGAAGCTTGTCGATCGAAGCCATCGCGTCGACAGCGTGGCCAGCACCCTGTTCGGCCCAGCCGGACATGACGCCGGAGATCAGCCGGTCGAGGTCGGATTCCAGCGACAGTTTGAGCCAGTACTGCGCCTTGGTGAAATCCTTCTTGTGGAACGAATCGACGGCCAGCGCCAGACGCGAGAAGCGCTCGACATCGGGCACTTCCTTGAGCTTGTCGGCATAGACCAGGGATTCGTCGAAGCGGCCTTGCGCGATCAGCGACAGCATCAGGCTCTGCTGCAGGCCGGTGTCGCTCGGATCGAAGGCCAGGGCCTGCTTGTAGTAGGCGATGGCGCTGTCGAGATCGTTGTCGCCTTCGGCGATCCGGGCTGCCAGATAGGCGCCCGAGAACGACGAGATCTTGACCGGTTCGGTGGATTGCTTGGCATAGGCCGGCAGAGCCGAGACCGCCATACCCGCCACAATTGCCAGCCTTGTCAGCCAGCGCGCACGTCCTTGCTGCATCGTATCCCTTTCAGCCAGGCGCCATCTCCGCGTCAGCGGGATCGACGTAGACTCGATCTTTCCGGGCAAAGCATGGCCTTTTTGGGGTCGCGCTTCAATCCGCCTGAAATTCACAATCGGGTCAGCCGATTAACAAACCATGGCTGGGCGGGATTTTCGGCCGAGGAAAGGTCGGCGTCAAGGTCCGGGCTCTCCCGGCGCGACGGATCGCTGCACTTTCACACCGGGGAAGCCGCCGGCCGCGATCGCGCCGCACAGTTCGCTCCATTCACAGCCGCCGCAAGCCTTGCGTACGCCACCAACAGAAAACGCCTGTCGCATCCGCGCCAGGATTGCCGCATCGAGATCGAGGCGGACGCCGGGCTGGATTGGCAGGGCCAGAAGGTCCCCAACTTCGCGTGCGGCAAGCCGGTCCCGCTCGACGACGCTCTCGTTGAGACAATGCGGCTCCGGCCCGTCGAGCAAGGGCGCGCAGATGTCGTCGGGACCGGAAACGAGGAGGATGTCCTCGCCCCGGCCCAGGCGCTCCGCGATCGCGTCATAATTGACGGTGAAGGCGGGGCTGTATCCCTTGCCCACATAGGTGAGCAGGCAAAGGAGATGATGGGCGCGCAGCCGGATCGTCACGGATTTGCCGGCTTCGCCTTGCCACGGGGGAGCGCCATCAGTGTCGCGGCACCAAGCGCCGACTTCAGCAGGCCGCCGACGATGAACGGCAGGAAGCCGAAGGTAATGGCCTGTTCGGTGCCGATCATGACGGCCAGCCATGCCGTGCCGAGCACCAGGCAGGCAAGATTGCCGAGCAGCATGGCGGCGAAGGCAAGCACCACCCTGTTGCCGTTCCAGCCGCGTTCGGCCAGCCAGCCGACGAGCGCGCCGGTGATCGGGAAAGCGAAGAGATAGCCACCGGTCGGCCCGACGAAATGCGCTACGCCGGCAGCGCCTCCAGCCAGCACCGGAAAGCCGACAGCACCCTCGACCAGCCATGCGGCGATGGTGACCGCGCCAAGCCGCCAGCCATAGAGCGCGCCGATCAGCGTCACCGCGAAGGTCTGCATGGTCACGGGAACCGGCACCATCGGCACTTCGATGTATGAGGATAGCGCCAGGAACAGCGTGCCGAGCACCACGGCTCCGACCTGCCAGGCGAGCGAGCGATCCTGAAGCCGGAGCGGGCTGAAGGACGGCTTGCTGGACGTGAATGCGATGTCAGTCATGAGGATCCCTTCGGTCGATTTGAAATTATAGATAATTTCTGTTTTCGATCTATTATCGAATCCACATTTCTCACGACATAGCAAGCCTTCCCACGACAAAGAGCGTCTGAACTGCGTCGCAACGCGCTTCAGACCATGCTTCATGCATGTCGTCCTCCCGGAACCGGGCGGCAGTTTTGGGTGACAGGCGTCAACCCACGATCGCGAAGGCCTCGCGCGTCGCGCCGGAGGCCGTCCTGACCGGCTTGCGACCGATCCACTGGACATGTCGCCCCAGCGTCGCGGCCGCCGATTCGGTGTTTCCTTGCCGCAAGGCGGTCAGGATCGCCCGATGGTCCTGGTCGGTGCGCGCTTCCCACTCCGATCGCCATGCAGCGAACAGGAAGCGGGCGCTGGCCGCATGCAGATCGTCAATGGTGGCGAGCAGGCGCGGCATGCCGCAGGGCGCCAGGATCAGCCGGTGGAAGGCGCGGTTGGCTTCCTCCCATGACCGGACATCGCGGGATTTGTCGCCGGCCTTGGTCGCCTCTTCGGCGAGATCGAGAATGGCCGACGTCAGATGCGGCGCTGCATGGCGCAGCGCCAGCACTTCGAGGGCCGCCCGCATTTCGGCGACCTCCTTGACCTCGCCGAGATCAAAAGCCGCGACGCGCACGCCCCGGCGCGGTTCGCTGACGGCAAGGCCTTGCGCCTCCAGACGGCGGAAGGCCTCGCGCACCGGAACATGGCTGGTGTGGAATTCCTCGGCGACATGATCCTGGCGCAGCCGCGTCCCCGGCTCGATCGCGCCCGAGATGATGCGGTCCGCCAGCACCTTGCTGATGCGCACCGCGATGGTGTCGTCCGTGCCCTTTGCCATGTTTTATAGATAATTTGCGGCAAGGCCGCTTGTCGAGACGGCGGCGCCGTGTTCGCCAACGTTCTCCCCAGTCGAAGCGAGGGAATTCCGAGAAAGGTCGGCCTTCTCAGTTCACCCGGCTGATGCAGAAATCGATGACGTCGATCAGCGCCGATTTCTGCGGCGTTTCTTCCAGCGGCGCGAGCGCGTCGCGGGCGATCTCGCCGAAATGGCGGGCGCGCCCGATCGTATCGGCGATGGCGCCGTGCCGGGTCATCAGGCCGATCGCCTTTTCCAGGCCCGCATCGTCGACGACATTGTCCTCGATGGCGCGCTTCCAGAAGGTGCGCTCGGCCTTGGTGCCGCGCCGGTAAGCGAGGATGACCGGCAAGGTCACCTTGCCCTCGCGGAAATCGTCGCCGACATTCTTGCCCAGATCCTTGCTGGTGCCGCCATAGTCCAGCGCATCGTCGATGAGCTGGAAGGCGAGCCCGAGATTCATGCCGTAGGAGCGCAGCGCGGCGCGATCATTGCGGGTCGCCTGGGCGATGACCGGTCCAACCTCGGCGGCGGCCGAAAACAGCGCGGCTGTCTTGGCCTTGATGACGGCGAAGTGCTCGTCCTCGGTGGTTTCGAGGTTCTTGGCGGCGGCGAGTTGCATGACCTCGCCCTCGGCGATGATCGAGGCGGCGCTCGACAAGATGTCGAGCGCTTCGAGCGAGCCGACATCGACCATCATGCGGAAGGCCTGGCCGAGCAGGAAATCGCCGACCAGCACGCTTGCCTGGTTGCCCCAGATCATGCGGGCGGTCTTCTTGCCGCGGCGCATGCCGCTCTCGTCAACGACGTCGTCGTGCAGCAAGGTCGCGGTGTGCATGAACTCGACCGAGGTGGCGAGCTTGACATGGCCTTCACCGGCATAGGCGAACATCTGCGCGGCGGCGAGCGTCAGCATCGGCCTGAGCCGCTTGCCGCCGGACGAGATCAGGTGGTTGGCGACCTCCGGAATCATCTCGACGTCGGAGCCGGCCTTGGACAGGATCAATTCGTTGACGCGTCCCATATCGGCCGCCGTCAGATCGATCAGATCCTTGATGGAGGCGGGCTCCCGCTTCCCGTTTTCGATGTTGAGAACGACACCCACGACAATCACTCCCGTCTTGTTATAACGCGTGCGACGGCACCCTAATCCCGAGAAGGACTCTAGGGCGGCGGACACGGCCACGGCAAGTGGCGAATTGGCGCGGCGTCGGCGACAGGCTGTCAACGGCACGGAGGAGCGAGGCTGTCGCCATGGAATCCCCGCCCGTTTACATCAATGGCGCAAACTGCGAGTTTCGTTGGATGATAGAACTTGTCCGTACCAACGATGCCGTGATCATCTCCTTTGTCGAATCGCTGATGCGCGACGCCGGTATCGCCTGCTTTGTCGCCGATCAGAATATGAGCATTCTCGAAGGGTCGATCGGTCTTTTGCAGAAGCGCGTCATGGTCGACGCCGACCAGGCCGATGCCGCTCGTCGCATCCTCAGGGATGCCGGCATCGCCAACGAGATCCGCACAAAATAATGTCGGCCGCGCCAGCCGCCCCTGCCCTTGACGCCCTTGGCCCGGACACGCCGGCCCATACGGTCGATGCCTTCCATCGCGGCCGGTTCTGGCTGGTGCAGCCCAAGCATGGCGGCCATCGCGCCGGCATGGATGCGATGATGCTGGCGGCGTCCGTGCCGTCGGTCTTCGGCGGACGTCTCGCCGATTTCGGCGCCGGCGCCGGCGCTGCTGGCCTGGCGGTGCTTTCGCGCTGCCCGGCTGCCCAGGCCGTTCTGGTCGAACGCGCGCCGGAAATGGCCGCCTTCGCATCGGCCACCCTTGCTCACCCCGGCAATGCGCATCTCAGTGATCGCGCATCCGTGCTCGTCGCCGACGTCACGGTTTCAGGCCAGGCCCGGGTGGCGGCAGGTCTGGCCGACAACGACTTCGACTACGTCATCATGAACCCGCCCTTCAACGCAGCCAGGGACCGCGCCACGCCGGACCGGTTGCGAAAGGAAGCCCACGTGATGGAGGACGGGCTGTTCGAGAGCTGGATCCGCAGCGCGGCGGCGGTGGTCAGGCCGCGCGGCGGGCTTGCCGTCATCGCGCGGCCCGAACAGTTCGGCGCCATTCTCGACGCGATATCAGGCCGTTTCGGCGATGCCGAGATGCTGGCCGTGCACCCTCGCCCCGACGCGGCGGCGATCCGCATTATTGTGCGGGCAGCGCTCGGCGCGCGCGGAAAGCTTGCCATTCGTCCGCCTTTGATGCTGCACGCGCAATCGGGCGATGGCCCCGACGAGCGCAGCGAAATGATTACCAACGGTCTCGCCTCGCTGTTTGGAGATTGAGCTATTCCTGGCCGCCGCATTGCCGTTGGCCGGGAAATCCCTACATGCCTGCAACCCATCGACCGGAGACCACGCCCTCGTGAAACGCCTTTTCAACCGCCTTCTGCCGAAATCCTGGCGCTCCACCGTCGTCACCATTCCGGTCATCCGGCTGCACGGCACGATCATGTCGGGCGGCCAGTTTCGGCAAAACCTGTCGCTGGCCTCGACCGCCGGTCTTATCGAGAAGGCGTTTTCCTTCGACGCGCCGGCGGTCGCCATCTCGATCAATTCGCCCGGCGGCTCGCCGGTGCAGTCGCGGCTGATCTTCAGGCGCATCCGCGACCTGGCGGTTGAAAAGAACAGGCAAGTTCTGGTCTTCGTCGAGGATGTCGCGGCCTCGGGCGGCTACATGATCGCGGTCGCCGGCGACGAGATTTTTGCCGATCCGTCCTCCATCGTCGGCTCCATCGGCGTGGTTTCGGCCTCGTTCGGCTTTCCCGAACTGATGAAGAAGATCGGCGTCGAACGCCGCGTCCACACTGCCGGCCAGAACAAGGCGGTGCTTGACCCGTTCAAGCCCGAGAAAAAGGAAGACGTGGAGCGGCTGAAGGCGCTGCAGCTCGAGGTGCACGAGACCTTCATCGATCTGGTCAAGGAACGGCGCGGCACGAAGCTGAAGGACGACCCGGATCTGTTCACCGGCCTGTTCTGGACCGGCAAGAAGGGCCTGGAACTCGGCCTCGTCGATGCGCTCGGCGACATGCGCACTGTGCTGAAGACCCGGTTTGGCGCGAAAACCCAGCTCAGGCTGATCACCGCGCCGCGCGGTTTCCTCGGCCGTTTCGGCCTGTTCGGCTCAAGCAAGGGCTTTTCAGCGCCCGATATCGCCGCTGCTGCCGCCAGCGGCGTCATCGATGCGGCGGAAGAGCGCGCGTTGTGGGCTCGCTTCGGGCTTTGAAAACCGCGCAAAAGCGTCTAGCATGAAGGCTTGAAGTCCTATGCATGCCGTTTTCCCAAAACCGGACACAGTTTTGGGCGACATGCATGAACCGACCCGACCGGCCGCCTTCGCCGGCCCAGCGTGGTAGGAGTTGTGACATGCCGCAGATCATCTTCTTCGCCGTCGTCGGCGTCGCCGCCTATTTCGGCTACCGCACTTTCATCCGGGAAGCCGAGCGCGTGACGGCCAAGGTGAGGCGCACCGAAAAGCAGGCGGCCAATGGCGCGATGGGAACGCTGGTCAAGGACCCGAAGACCGGCGAATACCGGCTGGCCAAGGACTAAGCATCATCCCCAATACGACTGACGCCGTGGACACCGAGATCGGTTCGCGCACCTGGCACGCGCACGCCAAGATCAATCTGGCGCTGCATGTAACCGGCAGGCGCCCTGACGGCTATCACCTGATCGACAGCCTGGCGGTTTTCACGCGTTTCGGCGACAGGGTCGAGATCGCCCTAGCCGACAGCGACGATTTCACCCTGTCCGGCCGCTATGCGCCGGCGGTTCCGCTCGACGCCAGCAATCTTGTGCTCAAGGCGCGCGATGCCTTGCGACGGGAGGCCGGCTCCGGGCCCACCCCGTCCGTCTCGATAAGGTTGGAAAAGAACCTGCCGGTCGCCTCCGGCGTCGGCGGCGGGTCGAGCGATGCGGCGGCCGTACTGCGCGGGCTGGCACAGACTTGGGGCCTGGACATAAACGACGCCGAGCTGGCGCGGATCGGCCTCTCGCTTGGCGCCGACGTGCCGATGTGCCTGGCGGCAAAGCCGCTGGTGGCGCGCGGCATTGGTGACGAGTTGTCGATGCTACCGGACTTTTCGGCGCTGGGACTGGTGCTGGTCAATCCGGGCACGCCGGTCTCCACGGCGGATGTCTTCGCGGCCCTGCCCCGCCGTGACAACGAGCCCATGCCGCCGCTGCCGCGCAGCATCGATTTTCACAGCCTGCGCAACTGGCTGGAGGTCACCCGCAACGATCTGGAGCCGGCTGCGCTTGCGATGCAGCCCGCAATAGGCCGGGCGCTGTCATGGCTTGATAAGGCCGGATCTGGCTTTTCACGGATGTCCGGATCGGGCGCGACATGCTTCGGGCTGTTCGAGACCGGCAATGTCGCCAAGCGCGCGGCGGCCGAGATCCGCAACCGCCAGCCCGACTGGTTCGTCGCGGCGACGCGCAGCATGTCCTCGGAGGCTGAGTGAGATGGCTGGGATCAACGAGAGCCGTTCGTTCATTCCGGTGCGCATCGCCGTGCTGACGGTTTCCGACACGCGCAGCCTTGCCGACGACAAATCCGGACAGACGCTGGCCGACCGCATCACCGAGGCCGGCCACATCCTGGCGGCCCGCGATATCGTCACCGATGACCGCGACAAGATCCGCGACATGGTTCTGGCGTGGTCGCGGGACAAGGACATCGATGTCATCATCACCACCGGCGGCACCGGCTTCACCGGCCGCGACGTGACGCCGGAGGCGCTGGAGCCTATCTTCGAAAAGCGCATGGACGGCTTTTCCGAAGTGTTCCACCGCATCTCCTACGACAAGATCGGCACGTCGACGATCCAGAGCCGGGCGACCGGCGGCGTCGTCAACGCCACCTTCGTCTTCGTGCTGCCGGGCTCGCCCGGCGCCTGCAAGGACGCCTGGGATGGCATCCTCAAGGCGCAGCTCGACTATCGCCACATGCCCTGCAACTTCGTCGAGATCATGCCGCGCCTGGACGAACATCTGCGGCGCGGGAAGTGACACACGGAACCGCGCCTTCAGCGGATCACCGGTTCGCCATGAAAGCGCCGGCGCGAGGGGCGTGAGACGCCGAAGCCGACTTCCATCATCAGCCGCGGCGTGCGCGCCGGCACGGTGCCCATATGAAAGCCGAACGGATCCTCGGCGAAGCCGAGGCCGGCTTCGCCGGTCAGCGTCACCGGGCTGTGCTCGCCATAGACGTCCAGCACCTCCTGGGCGGGATGGCCGACCAACAGGGTGAGCTGATGCTTTATGGCGCGGCGCCTGTGGCTGCCCCTGACATAGACATGCGGACCGGTGTCGACATCGACGGGCTTGAGGTAGAAGAAGAACTTCAGCATGCGCCAGTCGTCGAGGTCGAAATGATACTTGCCGAGCGAGGCAAGGTTCTTGTCGGCGTCCGAGGCTTCGCCGGTCGGAAAGCTCCACCAGACTCGCGTCGTAATCAGCTTCGCCTGAGCACCGAGATAGTGCGCGGCAATGTCGAGAAGCAGCGGATCGCGCTGTATGGCAAGTGCTGCCGGGCAGTCGAGGATGCGTTCGAAATAGTGCCCGCTGAGCAGAGAGCGGCCCAGGCGCTTCTCGGCCTGCGCATGGTCGCCCGGCATGAATTCGAGGCGGCGGTCGAAATTGCCGAAGCAAGGTGTGCGCCCCGCGAAATCCGCGATCTCTTCATGGATCTCCTGCGGCAGGACCAGGCCTGAAAACAGGCCATCGGAACGCAAAGCATCGACCACCGCGACCCGCTCGACACCGGAAAACATCGTATCCCCGGCATTGTCGGCAGGATGCGCACGCTTTGCGCCCAGCCAATGTACCCGGCGCCCGGGCATTGTGCGCGCCAGCATGAACATCGGCAACCAGGCAGGGTTTTCGCGCAGGTCCGTGAGATAGGTCGGAATGCGCACCGCGATGCGCCGCAGCAGGCTGCCGTTGCGCGCAATGGCCTCGAGACTGGCGGCACCGGATTCGTCGGATGTTGAAAGGGTCATCGGGTCCTCGTCCATGAGGGTGCCACCGATGCCGCATCGGTGCTCACCACTCGTATGACCCAAACCCAATTCACCCACCTGAGGGAAGGCTAACCTCACGTCAGATTTTGTGCAACGCACAATAGACTGAGCAGATGCAAAAAATCACTTCGTCGCGCGGTGCTGCTGCTTCGGCGGCGCCGCCCAGATCTCGGCTTCGAGCTTCTTCGTCGCCAGGCCGCGCGCCAGCGCCTCGGCGCTGCCGGCGTTTTTCGACAAGGACGCCGCCTGGCGCTTGCTGATCACCAGCCCATCGGCGAGCGCGCGGTTGCCTGAAAAGACCCGGGCGAGGAACGGTGTACGGCTGCCGCGCGCACGAGAAAACCGCGCCGCCATGGTTTGCCTCGCCGTGTGGGCGACGACCGCATCGATCCAACCCTCCACCAGCCGCGCGCCCGGCTCCAGCAGCAACAGCCAGTCACCCTTGGCCTGCCTTATCCCGGCGGCGATGCCGCCGCTTGCTACATAGTGGCAGCCGGCATGCTCGGCGACATGATGGGTCTGGTCGGTGGAACCGGTGTCGCAGACGATCACGTCGCGCACAACGCCCTCGACCGCGCCGCCAATCAGCGAGCCGAGCGTGCGGGCGAGAGCCTCCTCGTCATTGCGGGTTTCGATGAGAACACTGAGCATATTTAGCCGAATAGCGGAAAGCCGCGCACTGCGCCAGTTTTTGCGGCGCAGCATAAAAAGTTCTTGCTTTGTTCTCATCGGCAAAATAGGAATAATTTCATGAACAGAGCGATTCGAAACAACATGGACAGTCCCTGGGAGCGGGCCAAGATGGAACCGATCGTGCGTGCCGACATTGCAGCCTTCGGGGCAGGACGTGCCGAAATGGCCAATGCGATGATCGAGCAGAGTGGCATGCGTATCCGTCCGGACCGCAACCGCGGCCGGTCGGCGGGCATCAATCCGTCCGGCCGCTTCGAACCGGTCAGCCGGCATGTATTCGACGATGGCTGGAGTTCGCTGGAGGAACTGCCGCCGTTCAAGACCGAGGTGCAGGTGGAAAAGCCGCGCACCATCATCACCCGCAACGAATCGCCCGACATCTCCTTCGACCGGTCGATCAACCCCTATCGCGGCTGCGAACATGGCTGCGTCTATTGTTTCGCGCGGCCGACGCACGCCTTCATGGGCCTGTCGCCGGGGCTGGATTTCGAGTCCAAGCTGTTCGCCAAGCCGGATGCGGCGCGGCTGCTCGACAAGGAGTTGTCCAAGGACGGTTACCAGCCGCGCACCATCGCCATCGGCACCAACACCGATCCCTACCAGCCGATCGAGAAGCAGTACCGGATCATGCGCGAGATCCTCGAAGTGCTGGAGGCGCGCGGCCATCCGGTCGGCATCGTCACCAAATCCGCTCTGGTGACGCGCGACATCGACATATTGTCGCGCATGGCCGAACGCGGACTGGCCAAGGTTGCGCTTTCGGTGACGACAATGGACCGCATGCTGGCCAGGACGATGGAACCCCGCGCGTCGACGCCGACCAAGCGGCTGGAGGCGATCCGGCAGCTTTCGGATGCCGGCATTCCGACGTCGGTCATGGTCGCGCCGATCATCCCCGGCCTCACCGACCAGGAGATGGAGCGGATCCTCGATTCGGCATACGCTGCCGGTGCGCGCGAGGCGGGGTACGTCGTGCTGCGCCTGCCGCTGGAGGTCAGCCCGATCTTCAAGGACTGGCTGCTGCGCCACTATCCCGACCGCTACCGCCACGTGATGTCGCTGATCCGGTCGATGCGCGACGGCAAGGATTACGATTCGGAATGGGGCAAACGCATGAAGGGCGCCGGACCCTACGCCTGGCAGATCGGCCGGCGTTTCGAGATCACCGCCAAGCGGCTTGGCCTCAATATCGAACGGCGCACGCTGCGCACCGACCAGTTCGTCGCCGCCGGAAAGGACCAGGAACAGCTGATGCTGCTCTAAGACCGGAATTCGTCGCGGCGGTTTGAGCTGCCACGGCGCACAAAATCCCGTCCGGCCTGCCCCGGCCTGCAGACGGTGCCCTCCCGGTCCGGCGCCCCACCCGACCCGGAGGGACTTGCGGAGAATCGGAGCCGATGCGAACCTCGCCGCAACATGGCTCGCGCGCGTTCCGATTCTCCGCTTCTCTTCGAAATCGTCGAGAAACCCGATTTCTCCTTCGAGACGAAGGCGATGGCAGACGGCCTGTGGCCAGTGGCCGGCATGGACGAGGCCGGGCGCGGACCGTTGGCCGGGCCGGTGGTCGCCGCAGCGGTGGTGCTCGATCCAGCCAACATCCCCGAAGGCCTCGACGATTCCAAACGGCTCAGCCATTTGCAGCGCGAAGCGCTGTTCCTGCGCATTCTCGGCTCCGCGCAGGCGGTTTCGATGGCCTCGATCAGCGCCGAAGGCATCGACGGCAGCAACATCCTCAAGGCGAGCCTCGAGGCGATGCGCCGCGCCCTGGTCGGGCTGTCGGTTCGGCCGAAGCTCGCGCTTGCCGACGGGCGCGACGTGCCGCCTGGGCTGCCGTGCGACGGCCGCGCCCTGATCAAGGGCGATCAGCGCTCGCAGTCGATCGCCGCCGCCTCGATCGTCGCCAAGGTGATGCGCGACCGCATGATGTGCGGCTGCGGCAGCCACCACGACCGCTACGGCTTCGAGGTCCATATGGGCTACGCCACGGCCCGCCACCGCACGGCGATCGAGGCGCATGGCCCTGTGGCACGGCTGCACCGCGTTTCGTTCGCGCCGTTCAGGCTGGGCGGGGCTGAAGTGGCGGAAGAAGAAAGCTTGGCCGGACTGGATTGAGCAACAGCGATGACAGCTGGACTCCCTCCTCGTGGGCCAGTTGCGCCCAGGCTCCTGGGATAATTCGCACCTGACGCAGGGGATGGAAATCGAACTGCCGGCGTTCCGTCACGCCCCTCTCTGCCCTGCCGGGCATCTCCCCCACAAAGGGGAGATTGGCAACCTTGACCTCAGTCCCACAACAAAAAAGCCGCCAGGTTGCCCGGGCGGCTCCATGTCGGCGGTTCAAGAACCGCTCAGTTGAGCTTGGCCTTCACATCCGCGAGCGAAGCCTTGAACAGGTCGGCGCCGGCCTTGACGTCGACCTTGGCGGCGAGCAGCGCGCGGGCGGCCTCGACGGCGATGTCGACGGCGCTGGCGCGCACCTCGGCGACCGCGTCCCGCTCGGCCTGGCCGATCTTCTGCTCGGCAAGCGCGGTGCGCCGGGCGACATAGTCCTCGGTCTTCTTGTGCGCTTCGGTGGCGAGCATCTCGGCTTCGCGCTTGGCGGCCGCGACGATGTCGGCAGCCTCCTGCTCAGCTTCCTTGCGCTTCTTCTTGTACTGGCCGAGCAATTGCTGGGCCTCGTCGCGCAGTTTGCGTGCCTCGTCGAGTTCGCTGCTGATCCTGGCAGCACGGGCGTCGAGCGCCTTGGCGATCAGGCCGGGCACTTTGATGTAGATGGCGACGCCCAGGAAGATGATCAGGGCAATCGTGGCCCAGAGCGTTGCGAGAGATGTAGCGTCCATGATGCGCTCCTCACCGGGCCACGGATTTGACCGCGGCCGCGATCTCGGCCTTGCTGGCCTTGCCGCCGACCAGGGCCTCGACGATCGCCGAAGCAGTGTCCTCGGCGATGCCGCCGACTTCCTTCATGGCGTTGGCCTTGATGGAAGAAATGCGTGCCTCGGCCTCGCCAAGCTTCTCGTCGAGAGCGGCCTCGATCTTCTTGCGTGCGGTCTCGGCTTCCGCCTTGGCCGCATCCGCGGCCTGCTGGCCGATCGAGCTGGCGTTCTTCTTGGCTTCCGCCAGTTCCTGCTCGTAAGCAGCAACGGCGGCGTCGGCCTCGCCCTTCAACTTCGATGCCTGATCGAGGTCCTGGCTGATACGATCGTTGCGGACATCGATGATGCCGCCAATGCGCGGCATCGCTACCTTCTTCAAGAAGAGGTAGAACAGCCCGAAGGTGATCGCCAGCCACAGAAGCTGCGACGGAAACGTCGCAGGATCGAATGGCGGGAACGTGCCGTGCGCTTCGGCAGGCACGCCTGTGCCGGAATGCGTGTCGCCTCCCGTCACGGCGGGCGCGGTCTCTTCCGCAAAGGCAGATGTCACGAACATCTCATTCCCCTGTCCATAAGGTAAGGTCGCACCATGCGCCCCCCTTCGTCAGCCTGTGTTTCTTACTTGAACACCAGGAGGAGCGCGATCAGGAGCGAGAAGATGCCCAGAGCTTCGGTCACGGCGAAGCCGAAAATCAGGCGGCCGAACTGGCCATCGGCAGCCGACGGATTGCGCAGCGCGCCCGAGAGATAGCTGCCGAAGATGTTGCCCAGGCCGATGCCCGCGCCACCCATGCCCAGGCAAGCGATGCCGGCGCCGATTGCAGCTGCTGCATTTACTTCCATGTCAAACTCCTTGTGGTTCCGTTTGTCGTTGCAGATTGTAGTTGGCGTCTTGCGCCGGTGAAATTTAGTGGCTGGGGTGTAGGGCGTCGTTGAGGTACATGCAGGTCAACACCGCAAAGACGTAGGCCTGCAGGAAGGCAACGAGCAGTTCCAGCGCTGTCAGCGCCACCGCCATGGCCAGCGGCAGGATCGAGCCCGCGACGCCGACCGCGCCCAGCGCTGAGAGGCTGACGACGAAGCCCGAAAACACCTTCAGCGTGATGTGGCCGGCCAACATGTTGGCGAACAGACGAACCGAGAGGCTGATGGGACGCGAGACGAAGGAAATCACCTCGATCGGAACGACAAGCACCATCATCACCAGGGGCACGCCTTTCGGCACGAAGAGTTTCAGGAAGCCAAGACCATGCTTCATGAAGCCGTAGACGATGACGGTGCCGATCACCAGGATGGCAAGGCCGAAGGTGACGATGATGTGGCTGGTGACGGTGAAGAAATAGGGGAACAGGCCGAGCAGATTGGCGACCAGCACGAACATGAACAGGGAGAACACAAGCGGGAAGAACTTCATGCCCTGCGTACCGGCGGCGTCACGCAACATGTTTGCGACGAATTCGTAGGCCATCTCGGAGATCGACTGCAACCGGCCGGGAACCAGGCTGCGGCTCGACGTCGTGAGGAACAGGAATGCGGCGGCGACCACCACGGTCGCGACCATGAACAATGCCGAATTCGTGAAGGACAGATCGTAGCCGCCGATGTTAATCGGAACCAGCTTGATGATATGGAACTGGTGGATCGGATCGACCTTGTCAGCTGCCACGTTCTAACCCCGTCAATGCCGCGTACGGCCAAATTACCACTGCCGCATAAGGGCGGCTATTTCCGAATGCCGCCTGAAGGGCGGTCACTTGCTGTCGTCCCGGCCAGAGCGCGATTTATCGCCCTGTCCGAATTCTGCTACAACGCCCGCCGAACGCATGACATTGAGCACGCCGGCGCCAAAACCAAGCAGCAGGAAAACGATCAGACCCCATGGCGATGTCCCCGCCATACGGTCGATGATCCAGCCGATGCCGGCGCCCACCACCACGCCAGCGATAAATTCACTGGAGAGTTTGACCGCCTGGCCATAACCGGCCGCACTGCCCGCTTTCGCGTCGTCTTTCCCCTCGAGCCGGTTCGGCAGCCTTGTCGCAAGCGATGCTTCAAGTTCACGCCGACGTCGCTCAAGATCGTCGTCGCGGATGCCGGTTTCATGCTGATTGCCGCGGCCGGTTTCTCCGGTTCCGTCTGGCCTGCTTTTATCGGCCATCGCAACCCCCCTGCCCGGTCAGACCGTCACCGTCCGTCCGCTTCTAAAGTCGCCGGCAACATAGTTAGAGGGTTTGCGCCCGTCAAGCCACGGGCGGAAGATCATTGCCATGTATTTTAGGCAATAAAATCAAATAATTAGTGAGGTGCGACATCGTGCCCGCCGCGACGATGGGGATGTACTGCGCGAATCCCCCCGGCAATGGCTGCCTGATCGAGCCCGTGACCGATGGAAAAGACCATCGGCTGGCGAGCCCTCAGCTCCAGCCTCCGCCATAGGTGCGGTAGAAGATATGCAGGCCTATCTTCGTCATCTTCTGCATCGTGCGCGCCCAGCCCGGATGGACATACTGGGCATAGTAGTGGGTCGACGATCCGACCTCCGGGATGAAGATCTTGCCGGCGGTGACGGCCATGGCGATGTCCTGCGCGGTCTTGTAGGCGGCCGGGCTGTCGATGCGCTTCTTCCGGCCGTCGCAGGCGAAGGAGAACTGGCAGCGGTTGAACCAGCTGTCGTTTTGATAGACCACGCCGCAGATCGAATTGGGATAGGCAGGATTGCGGACGCGGTTGAGGATGACCTGGGCAACGGCGGCCTGGCCTCGAACGGATTCGCTCCGCGCCTCGAAATAGATGCCATTGGCCAGGCACTTTTGCTCCGGCTTGGAAAAGACGCTGGCGGGAAGCGGGTTCTGGATCCACCAATGGTCGCCCTTGGCCATCGGCGGAATGAAGCGGCCGCTGTTGGGCTGCTCGTCCTGCAGCAGGGCCTCGAAGGGCGAGGCCTTGGCATAGTCCGGCTCGGATTGCGCATAGGCCGTCGCCAGAACATCGGGATGGTCGTTGTTGACCAGGGCGGCAAGCATGGCGGGCACGCCGGGATCCGGCTTCTTGTCCTCACGCGCATGGAATTCCGCGGCGATCTGGATCTCCTTGCCTTTGATCTGCGGCTTGGCGAAAGCCATCTTCAGGCCGCCGTCCATGCTCGGACGCATCAAGGACGATGTCCGCTGGAATATCGAACCGGCGTTGAAGTTCTTTGGCGGCGCGACAGGCGACACCTGGACGATGCGGCCCTTCTTGTCGGCACGCACCACGCGATCCTCGTCGGGCGAGCCGCTGACCTTGCCGCCCTTGCCGCGAAACGACACGTTGCCGACGCCTGCCAGGTGAATACCCGATCCGGAGATCGAGCCGGTGACATCGGAATCGACGAACGGCATCTCGGCGGCATGGGTCGAGCCGGCGACGGATCTCTCGACATAGGAATTCCAGCGCGCGGTCGGCGATTCGAGGCCGGAAACAAGGCTCGTCATGTCCTGATAGGCGGCGACGGTCGGGAAGCCGATCCAGATGCCGAGGCCGATGATGAAAGGAGACACAAAATTGCGTTTCTTCTCACCGGCGGCGGCGACAAGCCGCTTCAAGACGCGTCGATGCACGGAACTCTCTCCAGGAACGCTACTGACCCCACTGGAGAGCAAAATGATGCATTAACCTTGATGGGACGTTAACAAGATCGATCGGGTTTCTCAGTCGGCTCAAGGTCGTGGTTTCGAAGTCAGGCGGTTTTGCGGCGGGGCGTTCAGACCGGCCGCAGGAAGACCGGCCAGGCGACCAGCGCGCAGATAGCGGCGGACAGCCAGACGCCGGACCAGGACCAGAGGTGCAGCAGCCCCGGAATGGCCACCGGTACCAGGAAGAACCCAACGAAGACAAAGGTGTTGGCCAGGCTGAGCGCGGTGCCGACATGGCCGGCGCCGGCCAGCGTGGCAAGCTCGGTATAGGCAACGCCGTGCCAGGCCGAGACCGAGATGCCCGCGACAATCAATACCAAGGGAAGGACCGCAACCAGGAAGGACTGGCCGCCCGGCATTGCAGGGCTGGCCAGGACCATCACCCAAAGCACGGCGAAGGCCAGCCCGCTGAGCGCACTGCATGAGCGCAGGAACTGGCGACGGTTGCCATGGCGATCGGTGAAGCGGCCGCTCCAGACGCGCATGACCATGGCGCCGATCTGCACCGCGGCGAGGCTCGCGCTGATCGGCGCCGTCCCCAACCCGACGAAGTCGTGCAGGAACACCGATGCGAAGGTCAGCACCGCCACCTGCGGGAAACAGAGCAGGCCGATGGCGGTGGCGATGCGCCAGACCTCGATGTTGCGCAGCGGCGCCGGTCCGGCCGCGGCCGACGAAACCACGTGCCCCGCCGCCGGCGGCTCGTGCAGCCAACGCCAGGCAAACAGCGCGGAGAGAGCCGATGCGCCAGCCAGAAGCCCGAACACTGCGGAAAAGCCAAAGGCGAGCGCAAGCGACGGCAGGACAAGCGCGCCGAGGCCGCCGCCAAACGGCACCGCTGTCTGCCTTATGCTCATGGCGAAGCCGCGCTCGTTTTCCCGGAACCAGCCCATGATGGCGCGGCCGCTCGAGCCGTTGACGCTGCCGCCGAGCAGCCCGGTGAGAAGCAGGCTTGCCGACAGCAGCGCAACATCGGGAATGCCTGAGCTTGTCGGCACGACGAGCATGGCCATGGCAAGAAGCCAGGCGGCCGTCGCGCCAAGCCCGATCAGGAGCACGCGGCGATCGCCCCAGCGATCGGTGAGCAAGCCCCAGGGCAATTCGCTGAGCGCAACACCCAGGCCGAGAAGGCCAAGTGCCAGGCCAAGTTCGGCATTGCTCAGGTGATAGCCCTGTCGGAGCACGACCGCCGTTGCCGGTATGCCGGAGAAGGTGGCGGAGAAACTGGCGTTCGCGGCGACACCGATGCCCAGGACCTTCCAGCGGTGGCCGGGGCTGAACACCCTTCCGGCAGGGCCGGCAGCGCTGCCTCCCAGGAGTTTCTGCGTGTCTTTGTCGGTGCAGTCGACGATGGCGGACATGATTTCATTCCCGTGGTGGTCCAGTCGTCTGGACCTTGACGGCATTTCCCTAGCGCCATAGTTTAATCCTGAAAATCAGGAAGTTTTTGACCATCGATCCTGAAAAACAGGACGTTTTGATGCAACGCGTGACATTCGACCTCGACGTTCTCCGCAGTTTCGTCACCGGCATGGAGCTCGGCAGCTTTGCCAAGGCCGCCGACCGGCTCGGCCGGTCGACCTCGGCGGTCAGCGCGCAATTGAAGAAACTGGAAGAACAGGCAGCGACGCCGATCTTCCGCAAATCGGGGCGTGGGCTGGCCTTGACCGAGGCCGGCGAGACCTTGCTCGGCTATGCGCGGCGGCTGCTCGAACTGAATGACGAGGCGGCGGCGGCGATCCACGATGTCGAACTGGAAGGCTGGGTGCGGCTCGGCTTGCAGGAGGATTTCGGCGAGGCCGTGCTGCCGGACGTGCTCGGCCGCTTCGCCCGCGCCCACCCCAAGGTCAAGATCGAGGCCAGGATCGCGCGCAGCCACGAGCTGGCCGAAAGGGTGATGTCAGGTAGCCTCGACATCGCGCTCGCCTGGCACAGCGGCCAGACGCTGCCCTACAGCGAGCATGTCGCCGATGTTCCCATGCGCTGGATCGGTCCGGCAAAGCGAATCGAGACCAGCCTGCGCGACGGCGAACCGCTGCCGCTGGTGGCCCTCGAGGCGCCGTGCCTGTTGCGCACGGTGGCGACGGAGACGCTCGACCGCGCCGGGCTGCCCTGGCGCATGGCCTTCTCCAGCCCGAGCCTTGGCGGCATCTGGGCGGCCGTGGCGGCTGGGCTGGGACTGACGATCCGCACCGACATCGGCCTGCCGGCCAGCGTCAGCGCGATGACGCCGGAGATTGCCGGTCTGCCGGCGCTGCCCAAGATGGCATTGTTCCTGCACCGCCGGGATGCCGAACCCGAGCCGGTGGCGGCCCGTCTGGGAGACATATTGCTGGAAGCGGCGCGGCAGGCCTTGCCGGGCAATGCGCGGACCGCCGGCTTGCGCGCGGTCGCCTGATCGGATGGGTACTGACGCTCAGCCGCGCTTCTTGGCCCGGCCGGCGAATGGATTGTCGGAGGTGCGCAGCGCGATGCGGATCGGCACGCCCGGCATGTCGAAGGCTTCGCGCAGGCTGTTGGAGAGATAGCGCACATAGGATTGCGGCATCGCATCCGGCCGCGAGCACTGGACCACAAAACCCGGCGGCCGCGTCTTGGCCTGGGTGACGTATTTGACCTTCAGCCGCCGCCCGGCAACGGCGGGCGGCGGATGATGCGCCAGTATGGCTTCCAGCCAGCGGTTGAGCTTGCCGGTCGAGACACGGCTGTTCCAAACCTTGTGGGTCCTAAGAACCGCATCCATCAGCTTGTCGAGGCCACGCCCGGTCTCGGCCGAGACCGGCACCGCCTGGATGCCGCGCACCTGCGGCAGCAGCCGCTCGGTCTTCTCGCGCAGTTCCGCCAGCAGCTCCTGTGGGTGATCGATCAGGTCCCATTTGTTGAAGGCGATCACCGGCGCCCTTCCCTCGCGGATGATCAGGTCGGCGATCTGCAGATCCTGCTTCTCGAAGGGAATGGTGGCATCGAGCACGATGATGACGATCTCGGCGAAACGGATGGCGCGCAAGCCGTCCTGCACCGACATCACTTCCAGCTTTTCGTGGATCCTGGCCTTGCGGCGCATGCCGGCCGTGTCGAACAGCTTCAGCCGGCGGCCATGCCAATCCCAGTCGACGGAAATCGAATCGCGGGTGATGCCGGCTTCCGGTCCGGTCAAAAGCCGCTCCTCGCCGATCAGCGCATTGATCAGCGTCGACTTGCCGGCGTTCGGGCGGCCGACGACGGCGATGCGCATCGGCTTGGTGTCGTCGTAAGTATGGGCATCATCGGCGTCTGGGTCGGCAATGTCCTCGCCGATCAGCACCTCGGTGGCGGCGATCTCGTCGTCCTCGGCCTCTTCCTCTTCGCCGAAGGCGCGCGCCTCGCCGAGGGCCGCGATCACCGCATCGCGCAGATCGGGCATGCCCTGTCCATGTTCGGCGGAAACCGGGATCGGCTCGCCAAGTCCAAGCTCCCAGGCTTCCAGCATGCCGCCCTGCGCGCCCTTGGCCTCGGCCTTGTTGGCGACCAGCACCACGGGCTTGCCGGACTTGCGCACGATCTCGGCGAAGGTCCTGTCGTCGGGCAGCAGGCCGGACTTGGCGTCGATGGTGAAGAAGATCAGGTCGGCTTCGTGGATGGCGATCTCGGTCTGCGCGCGCATGCGGCCGGGCAAGGTCGAGGCGCCGGCGTCCTCGAAACCGGCAGTGTCGATGACGTCGAAATGCAAATCGTAGAGCTTGGCGGCATGGACGCGACGGTCGCGGGTGACGCCCGGCGTGTCATCGACAAGCGCCAGCTTCCTTCCCACCAGCCGATTGAAAAGGGTCGATTTGCCGACGTTAGGTCTGCCGATGATGGCGACTTTGAAGGTCATACGGTCCTACAATCATGCATGTCGTTGCCCCAAAACCGCTGCGCACTTTTGGGCGACATGCATTTACGAGGCATTGCCCGAGCCGCGGATCAGCTCGGACATCAGCGTTGCCCGCTCGCGGGTGTTGCGCGGGGCGCCGTCATCGGCGGCGATCTGGTCGAACAGCCTCAACGCGTCCTGGGTCTTGCCTTCCTTCCAGGCGGCAAGGCCGAGCGCCTCGCGCGCCGTGTGGCGCAGCGTGTTGGTGTCCGATGTCAGCGCCTCGACTCGGCTGGAGACATCGGCGAAGGAACCGTGGTCGACGAGCAGCAGGGCTGCCCTGAGCCGCGCCATGTCACGAATGCCCTGGGGGATGGCGGTGTCGGCGGCGACGTCGTCGAAATCCTTGACGGCGGCGGCAGTGTCGCCCTTGCTCGCCTTGACGGTGGCGGCGCGCATGCGGGCCAGCAGCGGATAGGCGCCGTAGCCGTCCTTCTCCAGCTGATCGAGCGCGGCCAGCGCTTCGTCGTTCTTGCCGTCATTGGCAAGTTTCAAGGCTTGCGAGAAGGCATCGCCGGAGCGGTTGGCGCGCGTCTCATCCCAATAGCGATAGCCGACGAAGGCGGCGGTGCCGAGCACCACGAGGATCGCGATGCCGAGCAAAACCGGGCCGAAACGGTCCCACAGCTTCTGCGCCTGCTCGCGACGCATCTCGTCGTTGACTTCACGGATAAAACTGTCGTCGGACATCAATCAAAACCATTCCTGCCCCGGGCCGAGGCGGTTCATGAGCCCGCGTTTTAGCGAAATTTTGTCGGCATGGAAGGGGTCCGGCCGGAAAATCGCCCAATCCCCAGGGGCAAACGGATGCTTGCCCCTGGGCAAGCCGATGTTTGCCCCGGGGCAAACCGGCAAAAAAGCCCAATCGCACCCACGCCACATTTCGGAGATAGCCGGCTTGCTGACCGCCCGGAGCTCGTAAATTTGCCGATGCCTTGTTTGTCCCGCGTTGCCGCGTTTTCACTTGTCTCGCTCGCCACCGCCGGCGTGACCCTGGCCGATCCGCCCGCGCCGCCAATGCCGGCAAAGCCGAAGCAGCTGGTGATCATCTCCTTCGACAGCGCCCGCGACATCTCGCAGTGGAAGCGCAGCCGCGCTTTGGCGCAGCGCACCGGCGCGCATTTCACCTATTTTCTCTCCTGCGTCTTCCTGCTGTCGCCGGAGACACGCAAGGAATACACCCCACCAGGCAAGACAGCAGGCAAATCCAATATCGGCTTTGCCGCCTCCAAACAGGAAGTGGCCGAGCGGCTCGAACAGATCGGCCTCGCCGCGCATGAAGGCCACGACATTGCCAGCCACGCTTGCGGCCATTTCGACGGCAAGGACTGGAGCAAGGCCGACTGGCTGAAGGAATTCGCCTCGTTCGAACACATTCTCGAGAACGCCTATGCCATCAACGGCATCGCGCCTGAAGCCGACGGCTGGCGCGATTTCGCCCGGCATGCCGTGGTCGGTTTCCGCGCGCCCTATCTGTCGGCCAGCAAGGCGCTTTACGAGGCGCTGCCGGCCGCCGGCTACCAGTTCGACGCCAGCGGCGTCTCACAAGGCCCTGTTCTGCCGCCAACCGTCGGCGGCATCGTCCGCTTTTCACTGCCGCAGATCCCGGAAGGTCCGAATTCCAGACCGGTGATCGCCATGGATTACAATCTCTATGTCAGGCATTCCGGCGGCTTCGAGCGGCCGAGCAAGGCGGACGAGTTCGCCGACCGGACCTATCAGGCGTTTCGCGCCGCCTTCGATGCACAGTACCAGGGCAAGCGCATTCCGCTGGAACTCGGCTTCCACTTCACGCTGATGAATGATGGCGCCTACTGGAACGCGCTGGAGCGCTTCGCCGGCGAGGTCTGCGTCAAATCAGATGTCGAATGCATCAGCTTTCGCGACTACCTGTCGCGGCAGGATGTCGGCCAGAAGCAGGCCTCGGTTGGCGGCTAAGCCGCCAACCTGTTTTGCATCGACGCCTGAGTGCTCCTAGGCAGGATCCTCAGCGCCCTGCCTTGCCAGATAACGCTGGTCTATGTCAGGCAGCGGCTCGCCCAACAGCGTCGCCTCGAAGGCGCGCAGGCGCTTGTGGACCGATTGCAGTTCGACGATGGTCGACCACGAGGTGAGCAAGAATTGCAGCGAACCCGTCACCTTGCCGAAGGCATTCGAGATCTGGTTCAGCGCACCGAACGTTATCTTGTGCGCGACCAGCGACGGACCCAGGATCAGCAGCGAGAAGATGTTGTCGGCCTGCAGGTAGGTGTACCGGACGACGTTGAAATAGATGTAATGGAAATAGAGCCTGAAGTAATTGTGGCGGACGTTGGCGAACAGCTCGGCGGTGGTGGCGGGCTGCGCACGGTCCGCATGATCCTCGCCGTAAACCAGTTCCTTGCGGTAAGCGGCTTCGACCCGTTGGTTGCGGAACTGCAGCCCCGGAAGCTTCAGGCCAGCAATCATTACCGAGATCGTTCCGAACAGACACCAGGCGAGTGCCGCGACCACCAGGGGCTGCGGGACCGCGCCGACGATCGGCAACTCGCTGATGTGGGCCTGCAACTGGATCATCACTGGCAGGAAGGCGATCAAGGTCATGATCGACTGGACGAAGCTGGAGCCGAGATCCTCCATGATCTGGGAGAACCGCATCGTGTCTTCCTGGATGCGCTGCGAAGCACCCTCGATATGGCGCAGCCTGGACCAGTTCTCTATGAAGTAGTTGTTCATTGCCGTGCGCCAGCGGAAGATCCAATGGCTGACGATGAAGGCATTGACCACCTGCACGTTCATGCCGACCAGCGCGAGCCACGAGAAGTCGGCCAATCCGGTGTAGAATTCACCGTTGGTCGATTTCCCGGTCCCTGACATTAGCCCCTGCACATAGTCGAAGAATGGGCCATACCAGGCGTTGACGGCGACGCTGACCTGCACGTTGAAATAAATGAAGAACAGGATGACCGCCGTCATCAGGATCGACCAGCGCTGCCACGGATGCGGGGAATACCAGCTCCAGAATGCGTAGAAGATGGCCACGCAGGCCACGAAGTAGATGTAGAACCAGAGGAACGGCTTTGACACGAGAACGGCGATGCCGATGATGGGCGGCGCGTCGGCGGCGGCTGCCGGCAGGCCGAAAACGGCCCCCAATTGTTCACCACCGAAAAACCAGAACAGGATCGCCGCAAGGCTCCAGATGGCGGCCGAAGAGAAAAAGAGCTTCGGCTGCGGGAAGAAGGATACGAACACTGTGGCGAATTCCTTGCTTGATGGGCAAATCAGCTGACTTCGGCGGGCATAAAGTCACACATTAGGGGGAAAGAAAATGCCTGCCCGATGCCCGGCGCAGAGCAAGACCACAAATCATGGCGATTTTGGCGCGGCCGACCATGTGATGACGCCGGAGACCACCAGCATGGCCGCGGCGACGATCGAAGCGAGGAAGAAATCGCCCGACATCTGCGCCAAGAGGCCGGCGGCGATCGGGCCGACGATCTGGCCAAGGCCGAACGACGCCGTCATCAGGGCAAAGATGCGCCGGGGCGCCTGTGGCGCCTGCCGGCGGGCGGCCTGCAGGCCAAGCGCGGTGATGGCGATGAAGGTGCCGCCGAGCAGCAGACCGCCAAGCAGCGGCCCCGAATATCCGCCAAGGGCCACGCTGGCGGTGACGCCGATCACTTCTATGAAACATGCCAGCGCATAGGCAGCGTTGAGCCCGACCCGCCCGGCGATCTTCTGCCACAACCAGGTCGAGGGAAAACCGGCGAGACCGGCGACCAGCCAGACCATGGCCTCGAAGACGCGGCTGCCGCCGCCCTGGCGGACAATGGCGACCAGGAACGTTGCCGTCACCACGTAGCCAAAACCAAACAGGCCGTAGGCGACGATGATCTTCATCAGCGACCGGTCTTTCGGCAGGGCCGGTTCACGGGCGGCTTGGCCGTTGGCGAGCGGGCCTTCGTTCACCAGCAGCGCCACGACCACGAAGCCACAAGCCGAAATCGCCGCTGACCACAACCAGCCCGCCGCCCAGCCGGCATGCTCGGTGACCAGCACCGCCATCATTACCGCGGAGACCGCGATGCCGAGGCCGACACCGCCGAAATGCCAGGCCTGTAGGTCGCCACGACCGGAGGCATTGATATGGCTGAAAACGATGCTGGCCATGAACACCATGACGAAGGCGCTGGCCAGCCCGGCCAGAAAGCGGATCAGGAGAAAGGCGGCCATGGCGTCGGTCAACCCCATCAGCGCCGCCAGGACGGTGCTGGCGCCAAGACCGCCCAGCATCAGCAGACGCTCGCGGCCATGCGCCCAGCCGCCCGCCGCCACAAACGCGCCGACAAGGTAGCCGAGATAATTCGCCGAGGCGATCCATCCGGCATTGGCCGGTGACAGATGCAGTTCTTCCATCATGCCGGGCAGGATCGGCGTGTAAACGAAGCGTCCGATGCCCATGGCCATCGCCATCGCGATCATGCCGGCGACGGTGAAGCGCAGCGCTGTTGATGTGGCATATCTCATCGCAGCGCACAATAAATGCAGGGATCGCTGAAACAATCCGCCATCCGTTGGGCCAGTCAGCGCAGAGAGGCGCGACCGGCTCGACTTCTAATTGAGCTGAAGGCGCGTCATCGGCTCAGCAGCGCCCGGCATGCAATGAAGCGGTCTCGTGCGCCGTTCGCCGCGCCGTCAGCCTGAACGGCACGTCGCCCAATTCACGCTCCGACATGGTGTTCAGCACGGGATGCGACAGCGGATCGGTCAGCCATGTCTGCGTATCGATCTGCGAGTGTGACCCGGACGGCGTGCCCGTGGCAAACAGAACCTTCAGCGATGACAACAGCCTTAACATTTTCGGCTCCCAGGATCTGGCTCCCATCGATAAAGTCTGCCGTTCCGGCGCGTCTTTCAATTGAGATTTCAGCCGGAACAGTTTAGAAAATCTCAAATGGCCATGCTCAACCGCGTCCATCTCAACGGCCTTCGCGCCGTCGAAACCGTTGCCCGTCTCGGCTCGCTTGCGGCGGCCGCCGGCGAGCTCAACGTTTCAGTCAGTGCCGTCAGCCAGCAAATAAGCCGCACCGAAAAGCAGCTCGGCCAGGCGCTGTTCGAGCGCACGGCGAGCGGTCTGGTGCTGACCGAGTTCGGCACAGTTTTCGCGGCCCGCCTTGGGGCCGGATTTCGCGAGCTTGCCCAGGCCGTGGCGCTGGCCGACGAAGCGAGCCAATGCACATTGGTCGTCTCGGCGGCTCCGGCCTTCGCTTCGAAATGGCTGCTGCCCAGACTGTCACGTCACTTCGACCGGCATCCCAATGTGCTGCTGCGCATCGACGCGTCGGTGCGGCTGGCCAATCTCGATCATTCCGACGTCGACATCGCCATCCGGCTTGGCGACGGCAAATGGTCCGGCGGGCAGGCCGAACTGCTCCTGGCGCAGGAAGTGTTCCCGGTCTGCGCGCCTGCAATCGCCCGGAAACTGAAATCGATCGAGGACCTTGCCCAGACCTGCGCCATCACCGACGAGCGGGCGATGATCAACTGGGAGAGCTGGTTCGCGGCCGCCGGTGTTCCGCCCGTCACCTTCCAGAAGGGCGCGCGCTTCACCGACCCGATGCTGTGCCTGGAATCGGCGATTGCCGGCCATGGCGTGATGCTGGGCTGGCAGTTGCTGACGGCGGATGCGCTGGCCGACGGGCGGCTGGTGGCGCCGTTCGGGATCCGCGCCCAGAGCGGGCTCGGCTACTGGCTGGTGACGGCTTCGGCCAAGACGGAGAGCCGCAAGGTCCGGGACTTCAAGGCCTGGATCAAGGAAGAGATCGAGGCGACGATGGCGCAGTTCGGATCACTCGAAAGCGCAGCCTAGAGCCTGTTCCGTCCCGATGGAATCGGGATAGGGCTCCGTCTCTTTTGGTCGACCATGATCTTTTCGGAAAGCCGGTTCCCACTTTTCGGGACCATGGCCTGTACTGGCCCAGCGCAATCGCGGTGGAAAGGAGGGTGGCGCCGGTCTATGTAAGGTATCGGACCTCACATCATGGCAGGCAGGATCATGACCACACATTCGCGCGGCGTTTCCGCAACGATCGACCCGGTGAAGCTCGACAGGCTGGCGGAGGTCGCCATCAAGGTCGGCCTGCAATTGCAGCCCGGCCAGGATCTCGTCCTGACCTCGTCGATCGCGGCATTGCCTCTGACCAGGCGGATCGTCGAGCATGCCTACAAGGCCGGCGCCGGTCTGGTGACGCCGATCTTCAACGATGACGAGATGACGCTGGCGCGCTACCGCTTCGGCGCCGACGCCAGCTTCGACCGCGCCGCCGGCTGGCTCTATGAAGGCATGGCGAAGGCTTTTTCCAACAATGCGGCCAGACTTGCCGTGCGCGGCGAGGATCCCTCGCTGTTGTCGGCGCAGGATCCGGCCAAAGTGGCGCGCGCCAACAAGGCCAATTCCATGGCCTATCAGCCGGCACTGGAAAAGATCACCGGCTTCGACATCAACTGGAACATCGTCGCCTACCCGGATCTCGCCTGGGCCAAACAGGTGTTTCCCGATGATGCCGACGATGTCGCGGTGGCGAAGCTCGCCGATGCCATTTTCGCCGCCTCGCGGGTCGATGTGGAAGACCCGATCGGCAATTGGAAGGCGCACAATGCAGCGCTTCGCGGCCGCACCGAATGGCTGAACGGCCATAATTTCCACGCGCTGCATTTCACCGGACCCGGCACCGACCTGACGGTCGGGCTGGCGGACGGCCATGAATGGATGGGCGGCGCATCGACCGCCAAGAACGGCATCACCTGCAATCCCAACATCCCGACCGAGGAGGTCTTCACCACGCCGCACGCCAGGCGCGTCGAGGGGCATGTCTCCTCGACCAAGCCACTGTCCTACCAGGGCACGCTGATCGACGAGATCTCGGTGCGGTTCGAGGAAGGCAGGATTGTCGAGGCCAAGGCGTCGAAGGGCGAGGACGTGCTGAAGAAGGTGCTCGACACCGACGAGGGCGCGCGGCGTCTCGGCGAAGTGGCGCTGGTGCCGCATTCCTCGCCGATCTCGGCCAGCGGCCTTCTGTTCTTCAACACGTTGTTCGACGAAAACGCCGCGTGCCATATCGCGCTCGGCCAGTGTTATTCCAAATGCTTCGTCGACGGCGCCTCGCTCAGCCAGGACGAGATCGCCGCGCGCGGCGGCAACAAGAGTTTCATCCACATCGACTGGATGATCGGCTCGGACAAGATCGACATCGACGGCGTCCACAAGGACGGCAGGCGCGTGCCGGTGATGCGCAAGGGCGAATGGGCCTGAGGGTTTCGGCGCAGGGAGGTCGAATGGCTTTCGACCTGATGGTCAAGCGGATCTACGAGCCGCCCGCTGCCGATGACGGGCAGCGGGTGCTGGTCGATCGCATCTGGCCGCGCGGCATCAGCAAGGAGCATGCCGCGCTGGCGCTGTGGCTGAAGGAGATCGCGCCCAGCGATGAGCTGCGCAAATGGTTCGGGCATGAGCCCGCGCGCTGGGCGGAGTTTCGGAAGCGGTACGGGGCTGAACTGGACGGGAATGGCGAGGTGGTGGCGACGCTGCACGGCCTGCTTGGCGAGGGCAAGGTGACGCTGCTCTACGGCGCTCATGATGAGGCGCACAACAATGCGGTGGCGCTGGCGGAGTATTTGAGAGGACAGTAACCTGCCCTTCGCCATGGAATGACGAGGGGATAGGTGCGGTGCGGCCTGCCGAGCCCTACTTCACCGCCTGCTCATAAACCTCCGGCTTGAAGCCAACCAGAACCTGGTCGCCGACCTCCAGCACCGGCCGCTTGACCATCGTCGGCTTGGCCAGCATCAGCGCCTTGGCCTTCTTTTCATCGAGGCCTTGCTTGTCCTTGTCCGTCAGTTCGCGGAATGTGGTGCTGCCCTTGTTGAGCAGCTTTTCCCAGCCGACCTTGCCGACCCAGCCATCCAGCCGCTTCGCGTCCAGCCCCTCCGCGCGGAAATCGTGAAAACGATGGGCCACGTCATGGCTCTCCAGCCAGACGCGCGCCTTCTTGACCGTGTCGCAAGTGGTGATGCCGTAGATCGTGATCGTCAAAGCGCGCTTCCCTTGGACTGACAAGTCGAATCCGTCCCACAACCTAAAACCGCCCTTCCCGCTTTGCCAGCGCCCCGACCCGCATCTCTTGAATTTTTAGGCTTGCCAATACTAAGGAATTTTCCTAAGTATTTTCCAAGCCACTTTTGGCGACACCGCAGGACCGACCAATGACAAGCCTTCAGACCACCAATCCAAGTCCTCCGCCGATCGATGGCATCTTCCGCGCGCTTGCCGACCCGACGCGGCGGCGTGTGGTCGAGCGGCTGAACAGAAGCCCGGCCTCGGTCAGCGAACTGGCGCAGCCTTTCGAGATGGCCCTGCCCTCCTTCATCGAGCACCTCAAGGTGCTGGAAGGCTGCGGGCTGGTGCGATCGGAAAAGAACGGCCGTACCCGGACCTACCAACTGGCGCCCGAACCGCTGCAGCTTGCCGAGAACTGGCTGGCCGAACAGCGCACGCTGTGGGAGCGCCGCCTCGACCAATTCGACGCCTATGTGATGAGCCTCAAGGAGCAGGAAAAATGACCTATCCCTTCAAGCCGGATCCCAGGCTGGACCTCGTGCTGGAGCGCGTCGTCGACGCGCCACGCGAATTGTTGTGGCGGGCTTGGACGACCCCGGACCATGTCAAGCAGTGGTTCACGCCCAAGCCATGGCTGATCACCGATTGCGAGATCGATCTCAAGCCTGGCGGGTTGTTCCGGACGCGCATGCAGTCGCCCGATGGCAAGGAGACCAACGACCGCCATTGCTGCTATCTCGACATCGTGCCGAACGAGCGGCTGGTGTGGACGGATGCGTTGCTGCCGGGCTATCGGCCGTCAGGCGACCCCTTCATCACCGCGGTCATTTCCCTCCAGCCGGATGGCCGGGGCACGCGCTACACCGCGACCGCCATCCACCGCGACGAGGCGACCCGCAACAACCATGAGGAGATGGGTTTCTTCGACGGCTGGGGCACGGTGGCCGATCAGCTTGCGGCGTATGTGAAGACGATTTGAACCTCTGAGATGGCGGCCAGGAAACCGTCCCGGCCGCCATGCCTGCTTCTCGATCCTGTAGCGAGGAGCAGACTCCGAAGCCGAAGCTTCCGGTCTCAGTAGTAAAAGCGCTCTTCGGTGATCTTGCCGTTCTTGACCGTGTACAGGCCAACCTCATCCATGGTGACACGCTGGCCGGTGGCCTTGGGCGTTATGTCGAACGTGAACCGCACCGCGAACTGGTCGCCATTGACATACGGCCCTTCGACCGAGCCGCCATGGACTTCGTGGTTCTCCTGCCACCACTGGCTTTTCTGCCTGAGAGCCTCCTTGCCGTGGCTGACGGCCATTGGCCCCTCCATGGCTTCGTAACTGGCTATGTCGTCGGCATTGTATTTTTCGGCGGCGCCGTCGTGATCGCCCTGCTTGAGGAGCTCGGTGAAATCCTTGGCAATGTCCGTGATGGTCATTTTGTGTTCCTCCTGTTCAGACGCACTGCAATTAGGGAAGAGCCTGCCCGTCTGCCACCTGTGCTCACATGACAGCTGACAAGGCGTGTCAGGACGATCGATATAGCGCGGCTCTGTGAGGACGAATTGAGGGAGGGCGATCGGCGGCCTCGGTTGCAGACACAAGCCAATTCCGCAATGCTAGGTGCATGTGCAACCTCTACAACATCACCACGACGCAAGAGGCGATCCGCCAATGGACGCGCGCATTGCGCGATATCAGCGGCAACCTTGAACCTTCCGTTGACATCTATCCCAATCAGCCCGGCCCGGTCATCCGCAATACGGCGGATGGGAAGCGTGAGCTTGCGAACCTGCTTTGGGGATTGCCAACGCCACCAGAGCGCATGAAAGGCAAGGCCGACTACGGCACGACCAACGTTCGCAACCCACAATACTCGCACTGGCAACAGTTTGTCGGGGTCGAGCACAGATGCGTCGTGCCGGTCACCAGTTTTGCCGAACCCAGCCCGACACCGAGCGACAAGGACCCGGAAACGGGCATCCAGCGCAATTACTGGTTTGCCCGCGACGAAAGCCTACCGCTGTTCTTCTTCGCTGGGTTCTGGACCCAGTGGCAGGGCGTACGAAAGGTCAAGGACGGACCTGGCGACTTTGAGTTGTTTGCCTTCATGACAACCAAGCCTAATGCTCTCATCGCGCCGATCCATGAGAAGGCTATGCCCGTGATCCTGACCACGACGGAAGAGACCGAGGCCTGGCTGACAGCGCCGTGGGCAGAGGCGCGGCATTTGCAGAGAACAGCGCCAGACGCCGCGTTGGTGATCGTTGAGAAGCCAGCCACGCAAATCAAGTTTCCGCAGCAGGCTCCGGCCCAAGGATCCCTGTTCTAGGTTGATCGAGTTGAAGGCCGCGTTCTTCACTCCTCGTCTCGCCATATCACACGGCGAACCATGCGGATTTCGACAAGGCGTCTGACACGAATTTTCAAGCGCTCGGCAGCACTCGGCAGAATTATGTCGGCATCAAGCTCGCGAAGCTTGCAGCGCTCGCACCGCATATGCCGTTCGACATCCCAAAAGGGAATGTCACCGACAAGCTTTGCCAGGTCGCCGGGCAGATAGTGCCGGATGATGTTGCAGTGCCGGCATCGGACACGAATGAGTTGCCCGACTTCGTGCGCGAGGCATAGGGTTTGCACATTTCGGCGCGGTCGGGTGCTCATTTCCGGCATCAACTAATTTAGGAATGTCTTCCTAGATTAGTCAATTCCTACTTATTTCCATGGCCGTTTGTTAACATGTCGATCAGACCAGCCCGCACGAAACCGTGCGACGACCTTGCGAAGGTGGATGAGGCTAGCCCGGCAGCATGGGGCAGTTGGCGCCGCGGCGCAGGCTAATATGCGCCACGTCGCCAATGCTGAATTGAAACCCCTCGGCCTGGCGCGGTGCATCGATCACCACCGGCAACCCCTGCCCCAGTTCAGCATGCAGCCGCAAGGTACGGCCGTGGAAGACAATGCTGTTCACCCGCGCCGGCGCGGTTCCTTCGGCGGCCTCGGTGGCGGCCAGCAAATCCTCAGGACGCACGCCGATGGTGCGCATCTCGCCTTCGCCGGGCGGTTGGCCGGTTTCGGAGGTGGCCTCCAGCGGCAGAGCGCCGGCAGCGAAGCGCAAACGATCGCCATCGCGGCCGACAAAGCGCGACCGCAGGAGGTTCATGGTGCCGATGAAGCTCGCCACGAACGTCGTCGCGGGCCGGTCATAGAGCGTCGCCGGCGGCGCGATCTGCTCGATGCGGCCCTTGTTCATGACGACGATGCGATCGGAGATCGACAGCGCCTCGGTCTGGTCATGGGTGACCATGACGAAGGTGGTGCCGAGCCGCGACTGCAGCCGCTTCAACTCGACCTGCATCTGTTCGCGCAGATGCGCGTCGAGCGCCGACAGCGGTTCGTCGAGGAGCAGCACACGCGGCTCGCAGACGATGGCGCGGGCAAGCGCGACACGCTGGCGCTGGCCGCCCGACAGTTCGGAGACACGGGCGCGGAGCTTGTCGGCGAGACCGACCATGTCGAGGGCTTCACCGACACGCTTCGCCTGCTCGGTGCCGGAGAGTTTGCGCAGCGACAGGCCGAAGCCGACATTATCGGCGACGTCCATATGCGGAAACAGCGCGTAATCCTGGAACACGGTATTGACCGGCCGGTCGAAGGGGCGAAGTGCGGTGATGTCGCGGCCGTCGAGCAAGACCTTGCCGCTCGACGGGCTTTCGAAGCCGGCGATGACGCGCAGACTGGTGGTCTTGCCGCAGCCGGAAGGCCCAAGCAGTGTGATGAACTCGCCGCTGATAATGTCGAGATCGACGGCATCGAGCCCAACGATGCCGCCCGGGAAAACCTTGGAGACCGCCTGCAGCCGGACGAGTGGATCAGGCGCCATCGCGAACCTCGGAGGGCTTCGTGGTGTTGACCCACAGGATCTGGCACTGCTCGGCGCCGCGATTGCGGAAAGCGTGCAACAGCGTGCTCTTGAAGGCAAAACTGTCGCCGGTCTTCAGCCCGTATTTTGTCGAATCCACCACCAGCTCGACCTCGCCCGAAAGCACGTAGCCGAATTCATGGCCGGCATGGGCGTAGGCTTCGGCCGTGCCGCCACCGGCCTCCACCGTCACCAGCATGCCGGTGAGCGTCGCGCCCGGCGGCGACAGCAGCGCCTTGGCGATGCCTTCCGACTTCACCGGAATGGAGCGCCGCTTGTCGGCGCGCACGCAATAGAGATCGTTGACGGCCTCGTCGCCATCGGCGATCAGCGCCGAAGGCTCGATGTCGAGGGCGGCGGCGAGCGGCCAGATCACCTTGACGCGCAGCGAAGACATGCCGCGCTCGATCTGGCTCAGCGCACCGATCGACACGCCAGCTTTTGCCGCCAGCTCGGCCAGCGACAGGCGCCGCTCCAGCCGCAGCGCCCGCACGCGGCGGCCGACGCGCACATCGGCATCGTCTTTGGTTTTTTCAGATGCCTCGTCAAGCATGTCCATGCATCGGTCCTTGTTGTCTCCTCATATCGACGCGGGCACAGCGCCGCCAAGCTCCCCCTCTCCCCCTGAGGGAGAAGGCGACAGATTAGGGGTGTTCCAGCGAAGTGAGACGTTGCGTTTCCTGGATTACCCCTCATCCGTCTCGGCGCTGCGCGCCGATCCACCTTCCCCCACAAGGGGGGAAGGAAGAACCAGCCTCACCCGCCAGCCTTCACTTTCTCGAACATCTTGGCCACATCGTCATTCTGTTTCATCGGTCCGGTGAAGATGGTGCTCTTCAGCATCACCTCGGGGTCGGACGGCAGTTGCAGTTTCTCCAGCTCGTCCTTGGCCACCCCGGCGAAGGCAGTGCTCAACGAACTGCCATAGCCATAGGACTGGATCAGGAATTTGCCCGAATCGGCGTCCAACCGGCTGTTGATGAAATCATAGGCGAGATCGACATTCTTGGCGTCCTTCAGCATCACGAAGCCGCAGGCCCAGGTCAGCATGCCTTCTTTCGGCTTCATGAACTCGACCGGCACGCCCTGCTTCTTCAGCGAGGTGGCCGACGCATTCCAGGTCATGGCGGCGACCAACTGGCCGCTGGCCAGCGCCTGCTCGACCGACGTCATGTCCGTGGTGTAGCTCGACAGCAGCGGCCGCTGCTCGCGCAGTTTTGCCGCGACCTTGTCCATCTGTTCAGGTGTCATGTCGAACGGATTCACCCCGGCCAGAAGTGCGGCAACGATCGGCGTGTCGTGCACGGCGTCGATGGTCGCCATGCGGCCGGCATATTGCTTGTCCCAGAGCAGGTTCCAGCTTGCTTCCGGGTTCTTCACCAGATCGGTGCGGTAGAGGATCGAGGTGTTGCCCCAGTCCCACGGCACCATCCAGACCTTGCCGTCGCCGGCCTGCAGATCGGGCAGGTTCTTGAACACCGGAAAGATCGAATCCCAGTTCTTGATGCGCTTGGTGTCGATCGGCTGCAGCAGGCCTTCCTTGTTCCATCGCGCCACCTTGTCGTAGCAGGGATGCGCGATGTCGGGCCGGAAGCCGGCCTTGACCTTGGTGAAGGCATCGTCGTCGTCGCCGAAGATCGAGGCCTCGACGCCATCGGGGTGCGCGGCGAGGAAGCTCTTGTTGAAGTCGGGCAGCTCGTAACCCGACCAGGTGAAATACTGCAGCTTCTCGGCGGCCGGCGCCACGGTCGACGACAAAGCGAGCGCCAGCGCGGCGAGGCCGGCGCGGACCTTGTGTCCGCTTATCGTTGTCAGGTGGAATGTCATTTTCGTTCTCCTCTCATTGTTATGGTCAGGCTGGATTGCGGCGCGCGGCACCGAGCCCGCGATGGCGCAGGAACTCGGCGGTGCCGGCGATAATGAAGGATACGGCCAGGATAACCGTTCCCAGCGCCATGACGGTCGGCAGCGAGCGGGGGAAGCGCAGCTGGCTCCAGATGTAGAGCGGCAGGGTCGGCTCGGTTCCGGCAAGGAAGAAGACGACGATGAATTCGTCGAAGGAGATCAGGAAGGCCAGCATGAAGGCCGACAGCACGGCGGGCAGGCTGAGCGGCAGCATGACCCGCCGGAACGTCGTCCAGTCGGAGGCGCCGAGATCGAGCGCCGCCTCGCGAACCGACCTTGGGATGGCTGCGAAGCGGCTGCGCATGACGACCACGGTCGTTGGCAACGCCACCAGTATGTGACCGAGCACGATGGCGACGCGCGATGGCCCGAGGCCGATGAGATTGATCAGAATCAGCAGCGATATGCCGACGATGACACCGGGAATGAGGATCGGCAGCCGGGCGATGGCGCTGATCGTGGCGGCCAATGGCGAACGGCCATAGAGGTCCATATAGGACACGGTGATGCCGCACAGCGTGGCGCCGGAAGCGGCGATGGCGCCGATGACGAGACTGTTGACGAGCGCGCCCGACAGCGCCGGATTGCCATAGAGCGTCTCGTACCATTGCAGCGTGAAGCCCTGCAGCGGAAACGCCGCCTGGATGGAATCGTTGAAGGAAAACAGCGGGATCAGTAGCACCGGCAGATAGAGGAACACCAGATAGGCAAGCACGTAGAGGCCGAGCCAGCGGCCATCCCGTTTCGTGCCGGCGCGTTCGGCTTTCATGTGCGGCTGCCAAATCTGCGGTCGGCGCCGCGCGCGACCAGCACCACGACGAGGATGACCAGCATGACGCAGACCGAAAGCGCGGCGCCGAACGGCCAATCATTGGCCTTGCCGAACTGCGACTGGATCAGCGTGCCGATCATGGTGCTGGCCGGGCCGCCGACCATGGCTGGCGTGACATAGTCGCCGACCGTCGGCACGAAGACGACGAGCGCCGCGGCCAGCACGCCCGGCATCGAATTGGGCAGCACGACGCGGCGGAACGCGGTGAACGGCCGCGCGCCGAGGTCGGAGGCAGCCTCGAGCAGCGATTTCGGGATCGTATCCAGCGCCACATAGATCGGCAGGATGGCGAAGGGCGCATAGGCGTGGGCCAGCGTGACGACCACGGCGGCCGGCGTGTTGAGAAAGGCCAGTGTCGGCTCCGACCAGATGCCGCTTTCGATCAACGCCGAGTTCAGGACGCCATTATAGGCGAGCACGATCTTCCAGGCGAAGACGCGGAGCAGATAGCTGGTCCAGAACGGCAGCGTCACCAGGAACAAGAGCAGGCCGCGCCGGCGCCCGGCATGGAAGGCGAGATAATAGGCGACGGGATAGGCGGTGACGACGGTTGCCAGCGTCACCAGGCCGGCGATGACCAGCGAGCGCAGCGTCACCGTCCAGTAGAGCGGATCGGTGGCCACGGTGACGAAGTTCTCGACGGTCAGCCCGACGCCGAGCAGCGAGCCGTCATTGCCGCGGAAGGCGAGGAACAGCACCAGGCCAAGTGCGAACAGGATCAGCAGGAAGGTGACCAGCGCCCCCGGCAGCAGCATGGCGAACCGGAAGCCCGATGAAGACCGGGACTCGGGCACTTCCGCTGCAACTAGGGTCGACATCGACCTGCCCACCAATTTTGAAATTGGCTAAGACTTTTTCATATTCATGAAAACTGTCAAGCGGAATCCGGCTTCCTGAATTGGTCGCCATCAACGTTCCAGCGATTGCCGGAACGCCTGGGGCTTTGCCCGAAATGGCCGAAAGGCGGTAGCCGACCTGGTCAGCCTGCCGTTCCCGGCCGCGTTGGCTGGGTCATCTCATCCGAACCGTTTGGTCGGTGCGCCTCGAACGCCTGTACGCACCGCGAACAACCCGCCCTCCTGCGGGTTCGCCCGCAAATGTCTCTCGCTCATGGTAAACCGCGCCGAAGTGACGAAGAGGATATCGAAGTTCTCGCCGCCGAAAGCACAGCTCGTCGGCCAGCTGCAGGGCAGGTCCACCACTCTGTCCAGAACTCCGTCGGGTGAAATGCGAACCACGCAGCCGCCCCCCGCAACGCGACAGTTCCAGATATAGCCTTCCGCATCCATGCACGACCCGTCCGGCAGGCCGCGTGGAAAATCCGGGAAGAAAGGGCGCCTTTCGGTTATTCGCGACCGCACCCTGTCCCAGTGATAGCGAAAGATCTGGTTCTTCGTCGTGTCCGCCGTGATGAACGTATCATCCGCTGTCCAGACCATCGTATTGGTGATGCCGAAGCGGTCGGCACTGAGCGCCTCGACAATGCCGGCCATGTCGACGCGATAGATCCGCCCCGCATCTCGCGAAATATCGCGCGGACTATCGTCGGCGCCGATGTTGTTTTCCATGGTGCCAACCCAGAATGAGCCGTCCGGGGCGACCACGCCCTCATTCAACCGTGTGTCAGGGCTGTCCGGTTCGATCGTCGCGATCGTCCTGAAGGCTTCTGCGAAATCCCACAGAGCCACATCCTTTCGCAGCCCGACGATCGCGCCACCGTCCCTGCGCAGGCCAATCGAGGTTGCGAGGTCCGGTGTCTGCCAGCTCTGGTGATCGCGAGTGACCGGATCGAGCTGGTGAATGCGCCGTCCGATGATGTCCACCCAGATCAGTGTCTTCCTGTTGTCGTCCCAGAGCAGGCTCTCACCGACGATATCCCGGGCATCAAACATGAAGCCTGGCTGCTTTTCTTCGCTACCCACTGCCCTTCCTCTCCCAAATGTCGCGCGGTCAACCGCTATTGACAGACAAGATTTCACAAAGATATAAACATTTCAAGAAAACATGTCATACAGGTTTTGAGCAAATGGTAAGCGATCGCGGCATAGGACCTGACGAGACAAATCCCGGGCTGGTGAGCGCCGCCATTCAGGCCATCACCCAACACATCCGTGTTGAAGGTCTTGGCCCTGGCGACCTCTTGCCCAGTGAGGCCGACATGACCCGCAAGCTCAGTGTCTCGCGGACGGTGGTGCGGGAGGCGTTTCGGTCGCTGTCGGCGATGCGCCTCATCGACATGAGCGCCGGCCGGCGCGCCAGCGTTGCCAAACTCGACATTGGCGCCATGTCGATGGTGATCGAGCACGGCGTCACCACCGAACAGATCAGCATCCAGCAGGTGTATGATGTGCGCCGCACCATCGAAATGCGCACGGTGGCACTCGCCGCACTCCGGCGGACCGACGCAGAGGCGGCTGAAATACAAAAATGCGCGCAGCTGATGCGCGAGAACTACCGTGCGCCCGAGATCGTCATGGAACACGACATCGCATTCCATGAAGCGATCGCGCGAGCCTCTCACAACCCGGTATTTTCGTTGATCATCAACGCCTTCAGCGGTGTCACGCGACGCACCTGGGTGATCGGCTGGCGCACGCGCGCAACCGAGGAAGAGCAGATCAGGATGATCGAGGGGCACGCAGATATTGCTCGGGCGATCGTCGCGGGGAACCCGCAACTCGCCGCCGAACATATGGCCGCGCATTTCGACAAAAGCGTCAAGGCACTGATCGATGCGGGGATCGCATGAAAATCCGCTCGATCGAGACCATCCGCATCGAAGAGCGGCCCAATCTGCTCTGGGTCGAGGTGCATACAGACGAGGGCATCACCGGCCTTGGCGAAACCTTTTTCTTGGCCCGCACGGTTGAGGAATATGTCCACGAATATGTCGCGCCACGCGTCATCGGCCGCGATCCGCTGCAGATCGACCTGCTTTCCGCCGATCTGGTCGGCTATCTCGGGTTCCGCTCAAGCGGGGTCGAAGTCCGCGGCAATTCCGCCTTCGACATCGCGCTCTGGGATATTTTCGGCAAGGCCATGAACCAGCCGATCGCGCAGCTCCTGGGAGGCTTTTCGCGGCAGTCCATCCGTACCTACAACACCTGCGCCGGTACCGAATACATCAAGGACGGCAAGGGACAGACCACCGCGAATTATGGTCTCGGCACGAGGCAGGGATACGACGACCTGAACGGATTTCTCCACCGCGCCGACGAGTTGGCGGCGGAGCTGCTCGAGGACGGCATCACGGCCATGAAGATCTGGCCTTTCGACCATGCCGCCGAGAAAAGCCGGGGGCAAGACATTACCGCCACCGACCTCAAAGCCGCGCTGCAGCCTTTCGAGAAGATCCGCAAAGCTGTCGGCGACAAGATCGACATCATGGTCGAGTTCCACTCCATGTGGCAGCTCCTGCCCGCGATCAAGATCGCCAAGGCCCTCGGACCTTATGGCACGTACTGGCATGAGGATCCCATCCGCATGGACAGCCTCGCCGATCTCAAGCGCTATGAGGCCGCGAGCCCGGCACCGATCTCGGCGTCGGAAACCCTGGGCAGTCGCTGGGCATTCCGCGACCTTCTGGAGACGGGCGCCGCGGGCATCGTCATGCTGGACATTTCCTGGTGCGGCGGACTGTCCGAGGCACGCAAGATCGCCGCGATGGCGGAGGCCTGGCATTTGCCGGTCGCGCCGCACGACTGCACAGGGCCGGTGGTCCTGGCGGCGTCCACGCATTTGTCCCTCAACGCGCCCAACGCACTCGTACAGGAGAGTGTGCGGGCATTTTACAGGACCTGGTATCGCGACCTCGTGACCGCGCTGCCGGAAGTCAAGGACGGCATGATCACCGTGCCGCCTGGCCCCGGCCTCGGGCTGGAGCTCAATCCCGACCTCGGTCGGGCCTACACCGTCCATCGCCGTGTCTCCGACAAGGCGGACATCTGAAGAACACTCAACGGGAGGAATAGAAATGAAACGACTGACTGCAACGCTTTTGCTCGCCACGACGCTGCTTGCCGGGCCTTCCGTCGCCAGCGCCGACGGGCTCAACATCGTCTTTACGCACCATTCGTCGGCCTCGAACACCTTCTGGCAGGCGGTGAAGAAGGGCTTTGACGATGCCTGCGGCAAGGTCGAGGCCAAGTGCAACATGATCTTCACCCAGACCGAAGGCTCGGTCGAACAGCAACTCGCCAACATGCGCGCCGCGCTCGCGGCCAAGCCGGATGCCCTGCTGACCTCGATTGTCGACAACAAGGCGTTCGACGACGTCATCAAGGAGGCGCGAGATGCCGGTGTCGTGGTGATTGCCGTCAATGTCGATGACACGGAAGGCGCCAAGGGCAATGCGCGGCAGGCCTTCATAGGGCAAGGTTTCAAGCCGGCGGGCTATTCGCTCGGCAAGGCGATTTCCGAGAGCTTCCCGAAAGAGGGGCCAATCAAGGTCCTGGTCGGCATTTCCGCACCCGGCCAGAACTGGTCCGAAAGCCGCGGCGCGGGCGTGATGCAATTCCTGGAAGAGTACAAGGCGGCCCACCCCGACCGCCAGGTCTCATGGGAGCGGATCGACAGCGGAACCGACCTTGCGATCACGTCCGACCGTGTCGGCGCCTATCTCAACGCGCATCCCGACACCACAGCCTATTTCGACACCGGCTTCTGGTGCGCGGGCGTTGCGCGGTCGCTGCAGGACCGCGGCGTCGCGCCGGGCAAGGTCCTGCTTGGCGGTTTCGATCTGGTGCCGGAAGTCCTGCAGCAGATGCAGAAGGGCTACGTACAGGCTTTGGTGGACCAACAGCCCTACATGCAGGGCTTCATGCCCGTCATGGAAGCCTACCTGAACAAGAAGGTCGGTCTGGCCCCCTCCGACATCGATACGGGTCAAGGCATTGTGCGCCCGGATCAGGCCAACGCGATCATGACGCTTTCCTCGCAAGGTCTGCGTTAAGCCCACGCCCGCCATGTGTTCACCCGGCGGTGTTCGCACTGCCGGGTGGTCCCTTGCCTCGAATTCCTGGAGCCCTGCCTTGAAACGCCTCTTCAAGACCTATCTGGAAAAGCCGGAACTGGCGGGACTGATCCTGCTGGTGCTTCTGGTGGTGATTTTCGAGATCCGCTCGAATGGCGTATTCCTCAACCAGGATAACCTTCGCGGCATACTCGGCATTCTGCCGGAAACGGGCCTCGTCGCCATCGGCGTCACGATCTTGATGATCAGCGGCGAGTTCGACCTGTCGGTTGGATCGGTGTTTGCACTGATGCCGATGTGCATGGCGGTCCTCATGGTCGAAGGGGTGCCTTTCCCCCTTGCCTTGCTGGCCGGGCTTGTCGTTTGCGCGGTGATCGGATTTATCAACGGCTATGTGACGATCTGGTTCGAGATCCCGAGCTTCATCACCACGCTCGGCATGCTTTTCATCGCCCGGTCGCTGACGATCGTCGTCTCGGGCGGGTTTCCGCCCTTGCTTCCCGCCGATCTGCCGAACTGGCTGTTCACCTCGTTCGTCGGCCCCGGCAACATGTTCCGCATGTCGTTCCTGTGGTTTGCGGGAATTGCCCTGCTGACGTCATTGATGCTTTCCAGAACCAATTTCGGCAACTGGATAAAGGCCACCGGCGGCTTCCACCCGGCTGCCGCCTCGATGGGCATTCCGACCGCGAGGGTAAAACTCGCATGCTTCGTGCTTTGCTCGATGCTGTCGGGTTTCGCCGGCATGTTGCAAGTGCTGAGGCTGGGCTCTCCTTTGCCTTCGATCGGCGAAGGTCTGGAACTCCAGGCGGTCGCCTCGGCGGTTATCGGCGGCGCTTCGCTCGCAGGCGGCATCGGCACGGTCGCTGGCGGCATCATCGGCACGATCCTCATCCGTATCATCGACAATGGGCTGGTGCTCTCCAATGTCGACGCGAACTGGTTCAAATTCGCGATCGGCTTCCTGACCATTTTCGCCGTCGTCGCCAATGCCTGGATGCGCAAGCGCGCCAAGGCGATCAAGATGGAGGGCTGAGCCATGGAAGACGCAATCATCTCCGTCCGCAATCTCCACAAATGGTATTCCGGCGTCCATGCGTTGAAGGGCGTGAGCCTCGACCTGAAGCGCGGCGAGGCACTTGGGCTGGTCGGCGACAACGGCGCCGGCAAATCGACGCTCATCAACATTCTGTCAGGCGTCCATACCGCCGACGAGGGCGAGATCCTGGTCGAAGGCAGACCGGTGCGGATCGCCAGGCCGCGCGACGCGATGAACCTCGGTATCGAGACCATCTACCAGTACAATTCGATGGTTCCCACCATGTCGATAGCCAGGAACCTGTTTATCGGCCGCGAGCCGACGCTGTTTTCCGTGTTCGGCGTCGGCATACTGGATCAGAAGAAGATGGGCAGCGAAAGCATCAAGGCGATCGCCAATGTCGACCTGCATCTGCGCTCGCCCGACGCACTGGTCGGTGAACTGTCAGGCGGCCAGCGGCAGGGCGTCGCCATCGCGCGGGCCATGCACTTCAAATCGAAGGTGATGATCCTCGACGAGCCGACCAATCACCTTTCGGTCAAGGAGACCAGCAAGGTCATCGGCTTTGTGCGTGGATTGAAGGCGCAAGGGGTGACCGGCGTCTTCATCAGCCACAACATGCACCACGTTTTTGATTGCTGTGATCGCGTGGTCGCGATGGCGCGCGGCGAGGTCGTGCTCGACAAACGCATCGAGGAAACCTCAATCGATGAAGTCCATAACGTGCTTTGAGGAGCGGGAACGGTGATGACGAACCTTTCCGGTAAAGTTGTGCTCCTCACCGGTGGTCTGGGTTCGCTCGGCCGAGCCCAGGCTGCCGCGCTTGCTCGCTCTGGTGCGCGCGTGCTTTTGCTTGATCGGCCGGAGAATGCGGAAGGGCCTGGAATCGCAGCGGAATTGGCGGCGGCAAACAAGGGTACGGTCATCTACGTCGGTTGCGACTTGAACCGGCTGGCCGAAGCCGAGTCAGCGGTCAAGGCGCTCGCCGACGAGGAAGGCACGATCGACATTCTGATCAACAACGCCGCACTCATCATCAACCGTCCCTTCGAGGAATTCTCACTTGGCGAGTACGAGGACCAGATCCGTGTGAATTCATCGGCCGCCTTCGCGCTGGCGCGCGCCTGCGCCCCTGGCATGAAGAAGAAGGGTCAGGGCAGGATCGTCAATTTCTGCTCAGTGACGCTGAACGGCCGCTGGGAGGGCTACGTGCCCTATGTGGCCTCGAAGGGCGCCATGCTGGGACTCACCAAGTCGCTGGCGCGGGAATTGGGGCCATACGGCATCACCGTGAACGCGGTGTCGCCCGGCGCCGTCGTTTCCGAGGCAGAGGAGCGCGTCTTCGGAGAACGGCTCGAGGAATACAATGACTGGATCCTCACCAACCAAAGCCTGAAGCGACGCATCGAGCCGCAGCATATCGCCGATCTCGTGCTGTTCCTCGTCTCTCCGGCCTCGGACATGATCAGCGGCCAGAACATCAACATCGATGGCGGATGGTAGCCAGAGCGGCCTTTCAATGACCAATAGCGATGAGATCGAACTTGCCGATGGGCGTGCAAGCCTCGTGGTGCGTCCGCGCGAGGGTGCAGCCATCCTGCGCTACGACGCGCTCCGCCCCGGCCGAGCCCCCACGCCTCTGCTTGAGCCATCGAGGGGGCTGCTGAAATTCGGGTCCGAGCTGCTGATCCCCTGGTCAAACCGCATTTCCGGCGGAGGCTTCGAGTTTGACGGGCGCTTCCATGCGATAGAGCCCAATGTCGACGGCGAGCCGTTCCCACTCCACGGCGACGCATTTCAAAGGCCGTGGCGGTTGACGAGGCGAACGGGCACTGAATTGGAGCTGGTTCTGGAGGATGGGGCGATCGGACCCTACCGCTACCATGCGAGTGTCCGCTATGCATTGGAGGAAGGCGCGCTGTCCGTCGTGCTGGCGGTCGAGAACCGGGCCGCCATACGCCTGCCCTACGGGCTCGGTTTCCACCCCTGGTTTCCGCGCCGCCCGCGCACTTTGCTGCAAGCATCGGCGCACAGTGTCTGGCTGGAGGACGAACGACACCTGCCGACGGGGGTGGTGCCGCTAGCCTCCCGGCCGGACTGGGATTTTTCGCAAGCCGCGCCGCTTCCCGACGCCTGGATCAACAATGCCTTCGAAGGCTGGAACGGGCACGCCTCGATCATCCAGCCGGATGACGCTATCGTCGTCACGGTCGAGGCTTCGCCCTCACTGAATGTCTTCGTCCTCTATTCGCCGTCACGAGACGCTGATTTCTTCTGCTTCGAACCCGTTTCGCATGTGGTGGACGCCCATCACGGCAGCGGCCTGACCACGCTGGAAAAAGGCGGATCGACAAGCGCGCATTTGCGGTTACGCTGGGGCGAGCTGTAGCGCTTGGCACATGCTGCTTCAGGGCGTGTCGACTTGAAGAGACCATACGCACCACATAACAGTGAACCATCCTGCGTAATGACGAGAGTTCAATGACAAATATGACGTTTCTGCCTGGCGATGGCGTCTTTCTCGGCCGCGCTCGATCACCTGATGTGCGCCATCCCCTGATCGTCACGGTGCGTGACGGCACCGTCTTCGACATCACCTCGAGCGCGGCGCCGACGGTGCGAGACATCTGCGAGATGGCCGATCCGGCAGGGCATGTGCGCTCGGCCAAGGGCAAGCCGATCGGCTCGCTCGACGACATCGCGGCCAACAGTTTCGAGGTCAAGCGCGATCCGGCAAAACCTTATCTCCTCTCCCCGGTCGACCTTCAGGCGGTCAAGGCGTCGGGCGTGACCTTCGTCGTCAGCCTGCTCGAGCGGGTGATCGAGGAACAGGCGCGCGGCTCGGCGGAAAAGGCCGACGCCATCCGCGCCGACATTGCCGGGCTGATCGGCCACGACCTTTCGAAGCTCAAGCCCGGTTCGCCGGAAGCCATGGAGATCAAGGCCAAGCTGATCGCGCGTGGCGCCTGGTCGCAATATCTCGAGGTGGGCATCGGCCCCGACGCCGAGATCTTCACCAAGTGCCAGCCGATGGCCTCGGTCGGCTTCGGCGCCGATGTCGGCCTGCACCCGGTGTCGACATGGAACAATCCGGAGCCGGAGATCGCCATGATCGCCGCCTCAAGCGGCAGGATCGTCGGCGCCACCATCGGCAACGACGTCAATCTGCGCGACGTCGAAGGGCGCTCCGCACTGCTGCTCGGCAAGGCCAAGGACAACAATGCTTCAGCCTCGCTTGGACCCTTCATCCGCCTGTTCGACGACACGTTCTCGATCGACGACGTGAAGCGCGCCGTGGTGCGCCTCAAGGTCGAGGGCGAGGATGGCTTCTCGCTGGAGGGCGCTAGCTCGATGGCCGAGATCAGCCGTTCACCGGAAGAGCTGGTTGCCGCCGCGATGGGGCCGCACCACCAGTATCCGGACGGGCTGGCGCTCTATCTCGGCACCATGTTCGTGCCATCGAAGGACCGTGGCGAGAAGGGCAAGGGGTTTACCCACAAGGTCGGCGACATCGTCACAATCTCGTCGGAAAAATTCGGCGCGCTGGTCAACCGGGTGCGGCTGTCGCCCGATTGCCCGCACTGGACCTACGGCGCAAGCCATCTCATGCGCGACCTGGCAAAGGCCGATCTGATCTAGAATCTATCCAAAACGACCGCAATCAACACAATTTTATGCGGAACCCGGATGACGGCGGACACAATCCGCTTCAAGATCGCGATGCGGTCGGGGGGCCGTTCCGATGTCCGATTCGCCGATTCTGTTCGTGCGCAACGTCGCCAGGCGCTTTGGCGGCACGGTGGTGCTCGATGATATGAGCCTTGTGGTCGAGCGCGGCTCGATCCACGCGCTGGTCGGCGAAAGCGGCGCCGGCAAGTCGACGCTGACCAAGGTGCTGGCGGGCATTGTCCGGCCGGACCGTGGTATCATCGAATTCGATGGCAAGACCGCGACGATCGACAGCCCCAACGCGGCGCGCAAGCTCGGCATCGGCGTGGTCCTGCAACAGCCGGGGCTATTTCCCGAGCGCCCGGTGCTGGCCAATCTCTTCGTCAACCGCGAGCCGCTCCACAACGGGCTGATCTCGCGGCGCGAGATGGAGGCACGCAGCCGCGAACTGCTTCGCCAGCTTGCTCTCGATGTCGACGTCCATGCCCCGCTCGGCGATCTCGGGCCCGGTGAACGGCAACTGGTCGCGATCGCCCGCGCGCTTCTGGAAAACCCGAGGCTGCTCCTCCTCGACGACCCGAATTCGGCGCTCGACCAGCGCCGGAGCGAGCGGCTGTTCGCCGTGCTGCGGGGGCTGAAAGCCAGGGGCATGAGCATGCTCTACGCGTCGAACCGTCTCGGGGACGCCCTTGCCATCGCCGATCAGCTGACGGTGATCCGTAACGGCCGTGACGTGCTGTCAAAGGCGCGGCAGGAGTTGACGGCGTCCGAGGAAGCGATGGTCGGCCAGTTGCGCCAGTCGCTGTTCCCGCTGCCGTTCAGGACCCTGCCGACGCTTGCCGGCACGCTGCGGCCGCAGATCACCGTCGAAGGGCTGACCGGCGGCAGTCTGTTCGGGGTGAGCCTGACGGCCCGCGCAGGCGAGATTCTCGGGCTTGCCGGTTCCGGAGCGCAGGACCTGCTTGCCCTATTGTTCGGGCTGCGCAAGCCGCGCCAAGGCCTGGTGCGGTTTCCCGACGGTGACGGCTTGCCAAGGACCCAGACGGAAGCGGCGCGGCGCAACATCTGCATGATTTCAGGCGAGCGCGGCAACGGGTTGATGCCGGACAAATCCATCGCCTTCAACATGGCGAACGTCGTCGTCGGCGCACGCGACTGGGGATCGCGCTGGTATTCGCCCAAGGCGGCGCGCGGCCGCGCCACGCGGCAGATCGAGGCACTGCGCATCAGGAGCGCGCCGGAGATGCCGGCGGGATCACTCTCGGTTGGTTGCCAGCAGAAGGTGATCATCGCCAAATGGCTGGAGATCGGACCGCAGGTGGTGCTGCTTGACGAGCCTGCCCGCGGCATCGACATCGGCGGCAAGCAGGAGATCTACGCCCTGATCCGCCAGATGGCCGCCAGCGGCTGCATTGTGCTCTTGCATTCCAACGAGCTGTCCGAACTGACAGGGCTCTGCGATCGCATCCTGGCTTTCCACCAGGGCAGACTGGGCGGCGAAATCGCCGGCGACGATATGGATGCGGGCAAGCTTCTGAAGCTGATCATTTCGGGCAAGCCGGCGGACGAAAACCGCCGGAGCAATCGGGAGAGCGTGGCATGACCAGGACAGAGACCGCGCCGCCGCTTGCCGGCTCGGTGAACCATCAAACCAGACGCAGCATTCGCCTGCCGGCCGAGACCGGTGCTGCCGTTGCGCTCGCCGTGCTGGTCGCACTGCTTGGTTGGCTGAACCCTTCTTTCCTCGAACCAGCCAATCTGCTCTCGGTGCTGGGCCAGGCCGCCCTGCCCGGCCTGCTGGCGATCGGCATGGTGTTCGTGCTCTCGGCCCGCGAAATCGACCTTTCTGCGGGTGCCGTGTTCCATCTCTCGGCGGCCTTCGCGGCCTTGTTGATGCTTGCCGGAATGGACCCATGGCTTGCCGGCCTGGCGAGTGTCGCGGCAGGCGCTTGCCTTGGCCTGATCAACGGCCTGCTGGCGATCGCACTGCGTTTGCCGGCCCTGATGGTGACGCTCGGCACATGGTGGATGATCCAGGGCCTGTCTCTGGTCGTCGGCAAGGGACAGGCAATCGTGCCGCCGGGCTTGGATAGCGGCTTCTTCACGACACTGTCGGGCAAAGCGTTCTTGATGGTGCCGGCGACGGCCATCGTCTTTGTCTTGCTGGCGCTCGTGATGCATGCCGTGCTTCACCGCACGCGCTTCGGTTATCGCGTCCAGGCCGTGGGCAGCAATCCGCAGGCTGCCGCCTATGCCGGCATTCCAACCTCCAAGGTACGGCTGCTGACACTGGTTCTGATGGGCGCGATGGCGGGACTGGCCGGGGTGATCCATGTCGGGACGCATGGCGCCATTGCCCCTGGCGAAGGCAGCAATTTCGCGCTGCAGGCGATCGCGGCGGCCATCATCGGCGGCACATCGCTTTCGGGCGGCCACGGCAGCGTCATCGGCGCCGCGATCGGCATGCTGATCCTCCAGGTGATCCTCAGCGCCATGGGCATGCTTGGCGTCGATGCCGCGTGGAGCACCTTTGCCGCCGGCGCCCTGGTCGTGCTTGCCCTGGCGATCGACCGGCTGGTCAAGCTGTGGCGCAGCCGGCGTGTCCGACACGATCAGCACAATCCGCCCGGCTGAGCCTCAACGCCAATCATCCGGCGTCCTGAAAAAATCACCCCGACTGATGCAATCTGATGGGACCGTTGATGGCGCCGCGTCAGGCGCCAACTACATCTGCAGCTGGAGGCTTGCCATCCGTCGAAAAAGGGAATGCTCTGAGGCATCCGAGCGGCGCTGGCAAAGACGCAATCCGGCCGATGCCGGAACGGCGACGGATCATCTACAACCGGGAGGAAATCAAATGCTGACAAGACTGAGACTTGTGCTCTACGGCCTGCTGGTCGCGCTGACGGTCATTCCGGCAGCCGCGCAGGCCAAGACCTTCTACTGGATTTCGCATGGCGGCCCGGCCGACCCAGTCTGGACCTACTTCCTGGCCGGCGCCAAGCAGTGGGCCAAGGACACCGGCAACACCGTCAACACGTCGTTCCACAACGGTGATGTCGCTTCCCAACAGGAAGCGGTTCGCGCCGCCCTCTCGGCCAAGGCCGATGGCATCGTCACCACCAGCCCAGATCCGGGCAGCCTTGTCGAGATCGTCAAGGAAGCCCGCGCGGCCAACATCCCGATCATCAACTTCAATACGCCCGATCCAAAAGCCAACTTCAATGCCTATGTCGGCGGCGACAACGTCACCTTCGGCAAGCACTGGGCGCAATATCTGGTCGACAAGGGCCTGGTGAAGAAGGGTGACTTCGTCTGGATGCCGGTCGAGATCCCCGGCGCCACTTATGGCGTCCAGGAAGAGGAAGGCATCAAGAGCGTCTTCGGACCACTCGGCATTACCTATGAAGTGACCGAAGCGACGCTCGATCAGGCCGAGGTGATCAACCGCATGGTCGACTACCTCACTGCCCACAAGGGCAAGGTCAACGCCATCATCGGCCTGGGCGATCTCGTCACCGGCTCGATCAAGCGGGTGTTCGACCAGGTCGGCGTCAAGCCGGGCGAAATCCCTGTCGTCGGCTGGGGCAATTCGCTCGACACCACCCAGGAAGTGCTGAACGGCTACGTCAATGCCGGCCAGTGGCAGGACCCGCAGGCGACCAGCTATGTCGCGCTGTCGCTCGCCAACATGGCGGCGTCAGGCATTCCCCCGGGCTTCAACGTCATCACCGGCGCGCTCTACGAGAAGGACACCGCCGGCGTCTACGACAAGATCCTGTCCGGCAAATAAACCGCGATCCCTGGCGCCGCGCTCGTCTGACACGCGGCGCCAGATATCTCCTGCGCCGTGACCTATCCATCCGATGCGGTGGAGATCGCGGCTCATTCCAACCATGTCGCGGGTTCCCAGTGGAAAATCATTCGCTTGTCCAACGCCTGATTGCGCGGCCTGAATTCGGTCCCTTTGTGCTGCTCATCGTCGAGATCGGCGTTTTCTGGGGCTTCAACCATGACTTCCTGTCGCCGCAGAACATCTCCAACACGCTGGCCTTCACGGTCGAACTCGGCCTGATTGCTTTGGCCATGACCTTGCTGATGACATCAGGCGAATTCGACCTGTCCGTCGGTTCCCTGTTCGGCTTTTCGCCGGTGCTGATGTGGACGCTGTTCAACAGCGGCGTCACCTCGCTGGAGATGGGCTTCGTTGCCGCGCTGGTGGTTGCCGCCTTGATCGGCCTGGTCAATGGCTGGTTCGTCACGCAACTCAAGATCCCGTCCTTCCTGGTAACGCTCGGCATGCTGCTCGTGGTGCGCGGCAGCGCGCTTTTCATCACCGACGGTTTTCCGCAGCGCACCTGGAGCGCCGAGGGCAGCTGGCTGGCGGAAGCGCTGGTCGGCGACTTCTTCATCGGGCCATTCCGCATCTACATGTCGCTGTTCTGGTTCATCGCCGCTGCGATCGCGCTCGGCTATGTGCTGACGCAGAGCCGGGTCGGGAACTGGATCCAGGCGGCGGGCGGCAATCCCAACGCAGCGCGTGCCCGTGGCGTCAATGTCAACCGCGTCAAGATCGGCCTGTTCGTCTTGTCGTCGCTCATGGCTTCGCTGGCCGGCGTCATCTCCTCGCTGCGCACGTCGGCCGCCAATCCCAACAGCGGCACCGGCTACGAACTCGAAGTCATCGCCATGGTGGTGATCGGCGGCACGGCGCTGACCGGCGGACGCGGCACCATCATCGGCACGGTGCTCGGCATCCTGATCCTGCGCGTGATGCGCAACGGCATTGTGCTGATCGGCGTGCCCGGCCTTGCCTACAACATCTTCATCGGTGCGATCATCCTTGGCATGATGGCGCTTCACTCATGGCTGGAACGCCGGCATCAGGCAGGGACTTGAACCATGGCCGAGCCATTGATCCGCATGCAGAACATCCGCAAGTCCTATGGTCGCGTCCAGGCGCTGGAGGATGCCAATTTCCATGTCAACGAGCGCGAGATCGTCGGCCTGCTCGGCGACAATGGCGCCGGCAAGTCGACGCTGATCAAGGTCTTGTCGGGCGCGGTGCCGCTGACCAGCGGCGACATCTTCATCCGCGGCAAGAAGGTCACCTTGCGCAGCACCAGCGACGCCATCGCGCAGGGCATCGAGACGATCTACCAGGATTCCGCGTTGGTCACGCAACTGTCGATCGCCCGCAATCTGTTCCTCGGGCGCGAGCCGATCAAGCCGCCGCGTTTCCTCAACCGCATGGACCAGGAGGCGATGAACAACGTCGCCCGCGACCTGCTCAAACAGGTCGGCATCTCGAAGAACATTCCACCGACGACGCCAATCGGCTCGCTCTCTGGCGGCGAGCGCCAGGCGGTGGCGATTGCACGCGCCATGCATTTCGACAGCGACCTCATCATCCTCGACGAGCCGACCAACAATCTTGGCGTCGCCGAGACACAAGGCGTGCTGAGCTTCGTGCGCAGCGCCCGCGATTCCGGCCATTCCTGCATCTTCATCGCGCACAACATCCATCACGTCTTCCAGGTGGTCGACCGTATCGTCGTCATGCGCCGGGGCAAGGTGGTCGCCGACGACATCGACCCGAAGAAGACAACCGTGGCGGAAGTCGAACGGATCATCACCGGCATGTCGGACAAGGAAATTCGCGACGCCGTCGCCGACGGCAAGCCGTCGCACTGAGGACGGGCGGATCCGTCTTGCCGAATGAACTCAATGCGCATGGCGGTGATGGGTGTCGATCGCCTGTCCCTCGGAACGTATCGCCCGACAAATCGCTTGTCTGGCGCGCGATCGCATCGGCGCGTAGGGTTGCGGCATGAAGGCCACCGTCTCCGACATCGCCAGGAATTGCGGGCTCTCGACCGCGACGGTCGACAGGGTGCTCAACAACAGGCCGGGCGCCAGCGCCGCCAACCGGCAGCGCGTGATGGAGGCCGCCAAGCAGCTCGGCTATCTGCCGGTCGCCGACCAGGTGACGCTTCCCTCCAGACCGGCAAACCTCGAATTCTTCCTGCCGATCGGCAGCAACGCCTTCATGCAGGACCTGGCAAGGCACATCGAGGACTATGCATCGCGCCTGCCGCTGGTCGCCTCCTGCCGGATCCACAGCCTCGCCGGCATCTCGCCGAACGCGCTGCAGAGCGCGGTGGAAAACCTGTCGCTGAGGGCCAATGGCGTCGGTGTCATCGCCATCGACCATCCGCGAACCCGCAACATCCTGCGCGACATTGTCGAAGCCGGTATCCGCCTGGTGACGCTGGTGTCCGATATTCCGGCCGCTCCCCGCTCGGCCTATGTCGGCATCGACAACCGGGTGGCGGGGCGAACGGCGGCACTTCTGATGGGCCGCTTCCTCGGCGGCCGCGAGGGCCATCTGGCGATGGTCGTCGGTTCGCGCTCCTATCGCGGCCATGAGGAGCGGGAAATGGGCTTTCGCTCGGTGCTCGGGGAAGAGTTTCCCAACCTCACCGTGACCAGCGCCGTCGAGATCAATGACGAACCGGATGCCAGCTATGCCGAGACCATGAAGGCGCTGCACAACGAACCGGAACTGCTCGGCATCTATTGCGTCGGGGCCGGACGCTCCGGCGTCGCCAAAGCCATCCGGGAAGCAAGACCCAACCGCAAGCCGGTGTTCATCTGCCACGACCTGACGAAGGAGACGCGCGGCTATCTCGTCGACGACCTCGCCGACGTCGTCATCGACCAGAACGCCAGGCTGATCGCCGAACAGTCGGTCATCCGCCTGCTCGGCTCCATCGCCTCATCGGCGCCCTATCTCACCCGGAAATTCATCGAGCCGCGCCTGATCTTCAGGGAAAACGTACCGGTGCAGTAAGGCGGGAGCGCCTCGGAAAAGCCGGTTTCATGGATTTGTCTGATAATTGATACGGCAAATCTGCACAGCAGCTATGCACAATTCATTGTTGCCGAATCATTGGGCAATTCGTAGGTTCTGGTTGTCGGCCATCTACTCCTCCCAGATGCGATGCCGACGCTGAATGGGGTGCACCTCCTCCCGCGCCACATTCGAAATCGAGCCCGCTGCCACCTCCTCCCGGCAGCGGGCTTTTTTCATTCAGCCGTCGGAATTCCTGTGCCGCCCGCACCAAAGGGCGGCAGGCATCGCTCGGTCATACGACCGGCAAATCGCCGACAGGCGCGGCGGATTTCAACCGGCGGCGGTGCCCCGGAAGGAAACGATCAGCCCTTCGGCCATGCGCACGAACTGCGTGCTCGGGCCTTCGGCGCCAACGGTCTGCACGCTGACACGGGCGCCCTCGAACAGCAGCGACAGCGTATCGGCAAGCAGCTCGGCCTGACCGATGCCCGCACCCCGGCAAAGCGCCACAAGGCGTTCGCGCTGGGCTTCCTTGAGTTCCTTGATCACCAGCCTCGCCGGATGGTCCGGCTCGGTCAGCTCAGCGGCGGCATTGGCCATGTCGCAGCCGCGGCCGTCGGCATTGAGCATGGCGGCCGCCTTGCGAACCCAGGCATGCAACTGCGCGAGCTTGTCGCCGGGAAACTCGGCCTCGAAAGCGTCCCACATGGCGCCGGCCTTGGCCGCATTGGCACGCAGGCACTCGACGATCAGTTCGTCCTTGGATTCGAAGTGACGATAGAGCGTCATCTTGTTCGTGCCGGCAGCTTCGGTGATGGCGTCGACGCCGACGCCCTTGATGCCGTGCTTGTGGAACATGTCGCGTGCCGTCTCCAGGATCCGATCCCGGGGACGAGAGCGCTCCACGACGCCGTCTGTCATCATGATCTCCTTTCGTTTCCAAAAAACCCTCGGCCACCTCTTGACTAGGGTGTTACCGGTCTGTAACTTCCAGAATGTTACTTACTGGTAACACCTATGTCGCCCGTCGTCAATAACAAGGCCGTGAACTGGTCCTGCCAGATGAGACGGACAAAAAACTGCCAATCATGCGGCTCCGGCCGGTGAGGAAATGAAAAACGGTTCGCGAGCATGGGCTGCGAATCGACAGACAAGGAGCCGGCCAATGCCACAGCGCCGCGATCTTACCATAGATGAGGCCGTCCGGGATCCGATGATCCGGCTGGTCATGAAGGCAGATGGGGTCGACCCCCGAGCCTTCGAGAGGATGCTTCGTTCGCTTGCCGATGGGCAGCGCGATGAGGTGCCGCTGCTGCGTTCACGGGAAGCCGCCCGTGACGGGCACGGCCAGTTGTCCAGAGTTGCCAGCGCCTTCGGGCGGGCAAGAGCAGCCGGCGAGGCATGTGTGTCGTGGTAAACTTCTTCATTCACCGTCCGATCTTCGCCTCGGCGATCGCCATCATCATGGTGCTCGCCGGGACGATTTGTTATTTCCTGCTGCCGGTCTCGCAGTTCCCAGACATCACGCCGCCCCAGGTCGTGGTCAGCGCCCACTATCCGGGCGCCAGCGCGCAAGTCGTGGCCGATACGGTGACGACGCCGCTGGAGCAGCAGATCAACGGCGTGCAGGGCATGACCTATATGTCGTCGACGAGCTCCAATGACGGCTCCTCGACCATCACCATCACGTTCGATGTCGGCTATTCCCTGAGCACCGCCGCCGTAGACGTCCAGAACCGCGTCTCGCAGGCGGCCTCCTCGCTGCCGGCGATCGTCAACCAAGGCGGCGTGACGATCAAGAAGCAGAACCCGAACTTCGTCCTCATCGTCAACCTCACCTCGCCCGACAAGTCGGTCGATCCGGTGGCGCTGTCGAACCTCGCCTATCTGCAAGTTGTCGATCCGCTGAAGCGGCTGCAAGGCGTCGGCGACGTGCAGATCTTCGGCGAGCGGCGCTATTCGATGCGCGTCTGGCTCGATCCGGACAAGCTCGCCAATCTCGGCATCACCGCCGTCGACGTGCAGAATGCCATCGCCGAGCAGAACGTCCAGGTGGCGGCAGGCAAGATCGGCCAGTCGCCAGCACCCGCCGGCACCGCCTTCGAGATGCAGGTCAACGCCGTCGGCCGCCTGAGCGACCCGAAGGAGTTCGGAGACATCGTGGTGCGCGCCAACACCGACACCGGCTCGCTGGTGCGGCTGCGCGACGTTGCGCGCATCGAGCTCGGCGCGCTGCAATATTCATCCTCGGCCTTCTTCGGCAAGGACCCGACGGTGGTGCTCGCGGTCTACCAGATGCCCGGCTCCAACGCGCTCGACCTCCAGCAGCGCGTCAAGGACAAGATGCAGGAACTGTCGGCGCGTTTTCCGAAGGGCGTGTCCTACGCCATGCACTACGACACGACGCGTTTCGTCTCGGCATCGATGCATGACGTGCTGATCACGCTCGGCGAAGCGCTGGTTCTGGTCGTCGCCGTGGTGTTCATCTTCCTGCAGAGCTGGCGCACGACCATCATCCCGACTATCGCCATTCCGGTGTCGCTGGTGGCGACGCTGGTCGTCATGGAGATGCTGGGCTTCTCGCTCAACATGCTGTCCTTGCTCGGCATGGTGCTGGCGATCGGCCTCGTTGTCGACGACGCCATTGTCGTGGTCGAGAATGTCGAGCGACAACTCGAGGCGGGACTGAAACCATTGGCGGCGACCAAGGCCGCAATGGCCGAAGTCACCGGCCCGATCATCGCCACCACAGCGGTGCTGATGGCCGTGTTCGTGCCGGTCGCCTTCATTCCTGGCGTCTCCGGGCGGCTTTACAACCAGTTCGCGCTGACGGTGGCGATTTCGGTCGGCATCTCGGCCTTCAATTCGCTGACGCTGAGCCCTGCCCTCAGTGCCGCTTTCCTGCGCCATCGGCATGGGCCGCAGTTCTTCCTGTTCCGCTGGTTCAACACCGGCTTCGACAAGATATCCCACGCCTACGCCCATGGCGTGCGTTTCCTCATCCGCCTGCGCTGGATCATGCTCGGCCTGTTCGCGGCCGGACTGGTCGCCACCTATTTCGTCTGGCAGAAACTGCCCTCGACCTTCCTTCCGGTCGAGGACCAGGGCTATTTCTTCGTCGTCATCCAGTTGCCCGACGGTGCCTCGCTGGAGCGCACCGACGCGGTGGCCCAGAAGGCGCGCGACATCCTGCAGGCGACGCCCGGCGTCGACATTGTCGGCTCGATCAGCGGCCTGAACTTCCTGACCAGCGCGGCACAGTCGAACTCGGCGGTCGAGTTCGCCATCCTCAAGCCATGGGAAGAGCGTGGCCCCGACCAAAGCGCGTCGAAGCTCGTCGCCGATGTGCGCGGCAAGCTGATGCAGATTCCGGAAGCTTTCGCGCTCTCCTTCGATCCGCCCTCGATCCCGGGCATCGGCACCACGGGCGGCTTCGAGTTCGTTGTGGAGGACCTGACCGGTCGCGGCAGCACGGCCCTCAACGATGCGACGCAAGCCGTGATCGCCGAGGCGCGCAAGCAGCCGGAAATCAATCCGCAGCAGCTGTTCTCGCCGTTCTCGACCTCGACGCCGCAGTTCAACTACGACCTCGACCGCAGCAAGGCCAAGCTTCTCGGCCTCAACCTGCCCGACGTCTTCAACACGCTGCAGATCTATCTCGGCTCGCTCTACGTGAACGACTTCAACCTGTTCGGCCGCACCTTCCGGGTGACCATCCAGGCCGACAAGGATGCACGCGCGGGTGCTGCCGACATTTCGCGGCTCTATGTGCGCAACGCCTCGGGCGGCATGGTGCCGCTCAGCACGCTGGGCAAGCTGGTGCCGTTCGTCGGCCCGGAAACCGTGCCGCACTACAACAACAACGCGTCGGCCTCGATCAATGGCGGTGCCGCGCCGGGCTTCTCCTCGGGCCAGGCGGTCGCTGCCATGGAACGGGCGGCGGCCACCGCGCTCCCCAGGGATTTCGGTTTCGAATGGACCGGCATCACCTTCCAGGAACTCAAGGCAGGATCGATCGCGTCCGTCGTCTTCGGCCTCGCCATCGTCTTCGTCTTCCTGATCCTGGCGGCGCAGTATGAGAGCTGGGCGATGCCGTTCATGGTGCTGCTGGCGGTGCCATTGGCCTTGTTCGGTGCCTTCGCGGCCCTGTCGGTGCGCGGCATGCAGATCGACGTCTACTCGCAGATCGGCTTCGTCATGCTGATCGGTCTGGCGGCGAAGAACGCGATCCTGATCGTCGAGTTCGCCAGGCGGCGGCGCGAGGAGGGCCTCAGCATCGTCGAGGCGGCGATGGAAGCCGCGCGGCTCAGGCTGCGGCCGATCCTGATGACGGCCTTCGCCTTCATCCTCGGCGTGCTGCCGCTGATGTTCGCGACGGGCGCCGGTGCCGCAAGCCGCCAGTCAATCGGCACCACGGTGTTTGGCGGCATGGTCGCCGCGACCATCCTGTCGCTGGTGTTCGTGCCGGTCTTCTACGCGGTCATCGAACAGGCGCGGGAGCGCCGCGAAAGCGGCGAACCCGCCTCCAAGCATACTGAACCAACTTCCGAACCCGCCTTCCCTCCCCTGGCGGAAGCGGCCGAATAAGATTGGAGAAATATTATGCGTAAATGGAAAATCGCTTTGGGAGCGGCCGTCGCGCTGGGCGCGATCTCCGTGGCCAGCGTCCACCTGCTCGATATGGGCAATCTCAGGCTGAGCGCCGGCACCGCCGGGGCGGCAACGCCCGCTCCGGCGGCATTCGTCATGCCGGTGCCGGTGGCGAACGTGGTCAAGAAGACGATCCCGATCTATCTCGACTATGCCGCCCGCATCGAGCCCATCCGCAGCATCACGCTGCAGGCGCGCGTGCCCGGATATTTGCAGGAACAGACGGCGCAGGACGGCGCGGATGTACGGCAAGGTGACGTTCTCTACAGGATCTCGCCTGACGACTTCCAGGCCGCGCTCGACCAGGCGAAAGCCCAGGTCCAGCGCGATACGGCGACGCTCGACTACGCGCGGTCCAATCTCGGCCGCGGCACCGAGCTCGCCAAGAGCGGTTACCTAGACAAGGACAGCTTCGACCAGCGCACCAGCACCTTGCGCGAAGCGCAGGCGTCGCTGGCGCTCAACCAGGCGGCCGTGCGCACGGCGGAGCTCAATCTGAGCTACGCCGAGATCCATGCTCCGTTCACCGGGCGCCTCGGCCGCAACCAGGCTTCGGTCGGAACACTGGTCAGCGTCGCCGGCACGGTGCTCAACACGCTGGTGCAGCTCGACCCGATCTATGTCACCTTCAATCCGAGCGAGACGGATCTGGCCGAGATCGAGCAGGCCCGCGCGGCCGGCCCGGTCGATGTCGAAGTCCTGCTGCCGGGCCAGACCGAGACCAGCCAGAAGGGCGAACTCACCTTCATCGACAACACGGTCGACCACTCGACCGGCACCATCACCGCGCGTGCCACCATCGGCAATGCGAAGTTCACGCTCATGCCTGGCCAATACGTCCGCGTGCGGCTGCATATCAGGCAACAGCCTGACGCGCTGATGGTGCCGCAGACGGCACTGGGTTCGAGTCAGCTCGGCAAATATCTCTACGTCGTCGGCAAGGGCAATACGGTCGACCAGCGGCTGGTCTCGCTCGGCCCGACCAGCGGCGATCTGGTGGCCATCCTGAGCGGCGTCTCGGAAGGCGACCAGGTGATCACAGGCAATCTGCAGAAGATCGGGCCCGGAATGCCGATCTCGCCACTGCCACAGAAACCGGCTACCTGACACCCCCGCAGGCCCGGTTTCCGCGCGGCGCCCTCGACCTACCCACGGGTCGTGGGCGCCGCATTCACAAGCAGGCCGACAAGAGCGGCCACATCGGCGCGGTCGGCCTTGGCCGGCGGCATGAAGGCGCAATAGGGATGACCGAGGCGCACCGAGACCGATGACAGCGCGATCAAACGGCCGGCCTCCAGATCGGCCTGCGCCATCACACGCTGCCCGAGCGCAATACCCAGACCCAGCCTCGCCGAGGCGATCGCCAGGCTTGAAAGACCGACACGCCGCCCATGCGACGGATCGGGCGAGCGACTGCCGCCACATGCCGCGAACCAGTCGGCCCAGCTCGGGTGCGAGGCATAGTTCGGCCCCCAATTGGTGTGGATGAACAGGCTCTCATGCAGGTCCGTGAGCCCCGGATCGCCACTGGCGTGCCGGTGCCAGAATTCCGGCGCGCAGACGGGCAGCACATCGTCATGGACGAGGCGGACCATGCGCAGGCCGGGATAGTGATAGTCGCCATAGGAGATGCGCAGATCGACATTTTGGCGCATCAAGTCGATCGGATCGTCCTCCGCGCGCACGTCGATCGCCATATGCGGGAAGGCATCGAGAAGAGCGGCCAGCCTCGGCGCCAGCCACAGCTCCGCCAGCGAGAACGGCACGCTGACGACAAGCCGCTTCCTCAAGCCGCCCTCAAGCATGCGCTGGCCGATGGCGGCGATGTCGCCCAGCGCCCGCGCGGTCTGCGGATAGATGGCGTGACCGGCGTCTGTCAGGGTGATGCGGTTGCCTGTGCGCACGAACAGCTGCTTACCGAACCAGGTTTCGAGATTGCGGATCTGCTGGCTGACCGCCGCCGAGGACACGCCAAGCTCAACTGCCGCCAAAGTGAAGCTGCCGGAGCGGGCGGCGACCTCGAAGGCCTTGATCGCGTTCAGCGGCGGCAGTTTTTCCATGCCAGGCTCCATAAGTTTTTCTTGATCAATCCTAATAATTTTCGGCGTTGAGAGAAAGAATTTTTTGCGATCTTCTGTGCCCAACCGATGGAGCACGCGACATGAAAGACATCCTCGATCTCGACCGTTATCCGCTTGACCGCGAAGGCAGCGCCGAATGGAAGCGCCTCGTCGAACAGTCGATCGAAGCCCTCAGGGCCGACGGCATGTTCAATCTCGAAGGCTTTTTGCGGCCCGGCGTCGCCGAACAGGCGGTGCGGGAAATCAAGCCGGTCATGGACACGCGGTCCCATGTCCACAAACGGATGCACAACATCTATTTCAAGCCCAGCATTCCCGAACTCGCACCCGACCATCCGGCCCTGCGCAAGGTCGAGACCATCAGCCACACCGTCTGCGCCGACCAGATTCCCGACAGCACGGTTCTGGCGATCTATGAGTACGAACCGCTGGTGCGGTTCCTGGCGGCGACGATGGGCAAGGAAAGGCTGCATGTCATGCAGGATCCGCTGGCCCGCACCAATGTGATGGCCTATCGCGCCGGCGAGGCTTTGAACTGGCATTTCGACCGCTCGGAATTCACCACGACGCTGCTGCTGCAGCAGGCGGAGCGCGGCGGGGACCTGGAATACCGCACCGACCTCAGATCGGATGACGACCCGAATTATGATGGTGTCGCGCGGCTGCTCGAAGGGCGTGATCCCGACGCCAAAGTCCTGCGCATGAAGCCGGGTACGCTCAATGTCTTCCGCGGCAAAAACACCGCGCACCGCGTCACCACGGTCGAAGGCGAGCGCGAACGCATGATCGCGGTGTTCTCCTACTACGAGAAGCCAGGTGTGATGTTCAGCGCCGAGGAGCGGGTCGGCTTCTACGGCCGCGCGGCCTGAGCCGCCAGGCCGCGTCCGTTCCGGAGGTGCGGACGGCGACGAAAAATCCGAAAATGCCATCTTGTTAGATTGTCGACAATCTGATTGTCTTGCCGACTGTACTCGCTGGAGTGGGCCGGATGGTGAAGACGGATTTCAGCCCGATTGCCGATACGACGCGTCGCGCCGAAATCGTCGCGCTGCTGCGGCGCGCCATCCTGACCGGGCAACTGCAACCAGGCCAGAAGCTCAACGAGCTCAGGATCTCCGAACAGATGCGGGTCAGCCGCGCGCCATTGCGCGAGGCGATGCGCGAGCTGGTGCAGGAAGGCATCCTGACCAGCATTCCCTATGCCGGCACATTCGTCATCGACGTCACCGCCAAGGACATCGACGATGCCTATTCGCTCAACCAGGTGCTGGACGAGTTCGCCATCGAACGGACATGGCCACAGCGCGACCAGCGTTTCTTCGATGAACTTGACCGGCGCCACGAAGCGGTGAAGCAGGCGACACGCAACCTCGACACCACAAGGCAGATCGAAACGGCGCTGCAACTGCATGGACTGATCTATGAATGGGCCGACAATTCAGTGCTTCTGGAAACCTGGCAGCGGCTGACCAGCCGGCTGCAGATGTACTTCGCGCTGCACCAGCACGCGCGCAACGAGCCGGTGCCGGCCGAAGACGTCCATGAGACTTACGTGCAACTGATGAAGGGCTCCGATATGCGCGCTGCCCAGCGTCATGCACGCGAGCATATCAATCTCGACTTCGAGCAGTTGCTCTCCTATGCGCGCAGCCTCGAACAGCGCCCGTCAAAGGGCGCCTGACCAACTCCCAGACATTGTAGCCAGCGGACAGACAGAGTGCAGATCAAATCCATCAAAGCCTACCATGTCGTGCAGCCTTTCGTGGACGGCCCCTACCGTATGTCCAAGGGGCGCCAAGCCGACGCCTTCGACGCGGTGATCGTCGCCATCACCGCCGACAGCGGCCTGACTGGCTGGGGCGAGATGGCGCCGCTCGGCAATTTCTACTCGGCCGCGTTTCCGGCCGGCGCCCGCGCCGGCGTGCCCGAAATCGCGCCGCATCTCATCGGCCACGATCCGCGCGGCTTGGCCAGCATCGGCCGGCTGATGGACACGGTGTTCAAGGGCCATCCCTACATCAAGTCGGCGCTTGACATGGCCTGCTGGGATCTCGCCGCGCGCGCCGCCGACGTGCCGCTGGTGACCATGCTCGGCGGCCGCGAAAGCGATATGGCGGAGACCTACCGGGTCGTCACCCACGGCACGCTCGATCAGATGGCGGCGCTGGCAAAGAGGATCATCGCAGAGGGCTGTCGCCGTCTGCAGGTCAAGGTCGGCGGCAATGTGCACGACGACATCGAGCGGGTAACGACAGTCGCCTCGGCCGTGCCGAAAGGTACGGTGATTTTCTGCGACGCCAATGCCGGCTGGACGCCCTATCAGGCACGGCAGTTCGCCGATGCCACGCGTGGCATCGACTACACGTTCGAACAGCCCTGCACGACGATCGAGGAGAACATGTCGGTGCGCCGCATGCTCGACAAGCCGATGGTGCTCGACGAATCCGTCACCTCGCTGGAAGAGATGCTGGAGATTCACCGCCTGGGCGCGGCCGACGGGTTGACACTGAAGATCTCGCGGCTGGGCGGCGTGACGAAGACGCGCCAGATCCGCGACGTTGCCGTCGACCTTGGCTTCATGATCACGGTAGAGGACACAGGCGGCGCCGAGATCGACACGGCGGCGATGGCGCATCTATCGCTGTCTACGCCGCAGGAGCGGCGATTGCATGCCATCGCCTTCCATGAGTGGGTGACGGTGCGCACGGCCTTCAACGCCCCGCCGGTCACCGGCAGCCATATGGGCATTCCAGACGGACCCGGCCTCGGCATCGACGTGGACCCGAGCCTGCTCGGCAAACCTTTCTTCGAGATCGGCTGAGATGAAGATCCGCGGCATCACGGCCACACCGATCAATCTTCGTCTCGAAGCTCCCTATGGCTGGGTGTTCGGCGAGCTCGACGGTTTTTCGCAGACCATTGTCGAGGTCGAGACCGAGGATGGGCTGATCGGCCTCGGCGAGGCGCCGACGCCGGCGGCTGCCGCGATCATCAATGGTATTCTGGCCGAACGCCTGGCAGGCCGCGATGCCTTCGACATCGCCGGCGCCGAGCATGTCTGCCTGCCCTACTGGACAGGCGTCCAGTCGATCAACGACCGCAGCCGCATCATGGCCTTCGGCGCGGTCGAGATGGCGCTTTGGGACCTGCGCGGCAAGGCGTGGAACCAGCCGCTCTACCAGCTCCTCGGCGGCGCCGTACGCAAGGACATCCCGTTCACCGATTACTTTTCGCTGCGCGGCGATGGGCCCAAGGTGAAGGGCGAGACGACGCCGGAAGAAGTCGCCGACTATTGCGTCGAGCTGCACGAGACGCATGGAACGACCTTCTTCGAAGGCAAATTCTCGACCGAAGACCCGAAAATCTCGCTCAGAATGGTCGAACTGATCCGCGCAAAACTCGGCGACGAGGCGATGATCCGCGTCGATTCCAACCAGGCCTATTCGTTGGCAACGGCGCGGCGGCTGGCCCGGCCGCTCGAAGAGCTCGGCGTACGCAACTGGGAGGATCCGGTGGCGACGCTCGAGGAGATGCGCCAGTTGCGGCAGCATTGCTCGATCCCGTTCTCGACCCACAACATCGACATAGCACGCGCCATGGACCTCAAGGTTCCCGATGCCTTCGTCGGCAATCCGACGGCGCATGGCGGCATCGGCCGCCTCACGCGTTTCGTCGGCGCCTGCGAGCACGCCGGCGTCGATTTCTGGTGCTACAGCGGCGATAGCGGCATCGGCAGCGCGGCCTATCTGCATCTGTGCGCGGCGCTCGGCTGGATCCGGGAGCCGAACCAGTCGCTGTTTCGCATGCAGCCCATGGATATCACCGAGGAAGGGCCGTTTTCGCCGAGGAACAACGTCGTGCGCGTCCCGGAAGGCCCCGGTCTCGGCGTCACCTTGTCGCGGAAAAACCTCGCGGCCTGCCACCGCGATTTCGTCGAGAACGGCCCGTGCAACAAATATCACGACCCGGCGAAGCCCGGCACGTATCGCCGCCTGCCGCTGAACTAGGAGACCGAGAAGGAAAGGAGACTGGCCGACAACAAAGGGTCCGCCGCAGCTGGATCGCCACGGCAGCGCCTGACGGGTGAAAGCATGGCCTCAAGAAAATCTGACCCTCGCTCCGCAAGGATCGGATGGACCAGAAAAGACAGCATGCTACAGTCCCGGTCGACTGACTTCGTTGATGGCCGGGACAGGAGAACTCCACGGAATTTCGTCAACTGAAAGTGCATTCTTCAGCCATAAGAAACAAGGGGAAAGGGTTAAACCCATGAGCAAGAACTACCGCATTCTCGACCTCATCCGGCGCAATCGCTCGCCGCTCGAAAACCATCTCATCGACGGTCTCGTCGATGGCCGTGTCAGCCGCCGCGACTTCATTCGCCACGGCAGCCTGCTCGGCCTGTCGCTGCCGCTTCTGGGCGGCATCACCACCGCTGCCGGCTTCGGCAGCATGACATCGCTCGCCCGCGCGCAGGGCGCGCCCGGCGCCACCATCCGCGTCGGCAGCAGCGTGCCGGCGGCAACCATCGACCCGGTCACGATCGCCGACGCCGGCGGCCTGCTGGTCATGCAGCAGGTTGCCGAATTCCTCTGCGTCGACGGCCCCGACCTGGTGCTCAAGCCGGCGCTCGCTGAAAGCTGGAAGCCGAACGACAACGGCACGGTGTGGACGTTCAAGCTGCGCAAGGGCGTGAAATTCCACTCAGGCGGCGAGATGAAGGCCGAAGACGTCGTGGCCAGCATCGACCGCCTCGCCGACCCGGCAAACTCGTCCAACGCGCTGTCGGTGTTCACCGGGATCCTGCAGAAGGGCGCCACCAAGAAGGTCGACGACTACACGGTGGAATTCCATCTCGACGCGCCGAACGGCAACTTCCCCTACATGGTGTCGTCGGACAACTACAACGCCGTCATCATCCCGGCGAGCTACAAGGGTGACTACGAGAAAAGCTTCGACGGCACCGGGCCGTTCAAGATCGAAAAATACACCGCCAAGGTCGGCGCGTCCTTCGTCCGCAACGAAGACTACTGGGGCGAAAAGGCGCTGCCGGCGCGCACCGAATTCACCTTCTTCGCCGACATGCAGCCGCAGATCCTGGCGCTGCAGGGCGGACAGATCGATATCATCAACCAGATGCCGGTGCTCGCGGGCGTCGCCCTGCTCAATGATCCGAGCGTCGACATCATCAGCCTGAAGTCGGTCGCGCACCAGCAACTTCATCTGCGCTGCGATTCCGATCCGTTCAAGGACCCACGCGTGCGCCGCGCCATCGCGCTCAGCCTCGATCGCGACAAGCTGGTCGCCGGCCTGATGAAGGGCCGCGCCTCGCCCGGCAACGACAGCCCGTTCGCGCCTGCCTATCCTTCGACCGATACCAGCGTGCCTCAGCGCAAACAGGACATCGCGCAGGCCAAGCAGCTGATGGAAGCGGCGGGCGCCGGCAAGGGCTTCAAGGTGACGCTGACCACCGAGCGCTACCTGGAAATCCCAGAATACGCGCAGCTCATCCAGAACTGGGTCAAGGAAATCGGCATCGAGCTCGAGCTCAACATCCTCGACCAGGGCGCCTATTACGGCGACGCCGTGTTCGGCAAGTCAAACTGGCTGGATTCGGTGATGGGCATCACCGACTACGGACACCGCGGCGTGCCGAACGTGTACCTTGCAGCACCGCTGAAGAGCGACGGCACCTGGAACGCCGCGCACTTCAAGAACAAGGACTATGACACGCTGGCGACCAGCTATATCGCGGCGCTCGATCTCGAGGCGCAAAAGGCGACGGCGGGCAAGATCCAGAACCTGCTGCTCGAGGAAACGCCCGTCATCTTCGGCTACTTCTACGACTATCTGACGGCGACGGCGAAAGGCGTAGCCGGCGTGCAGCCGACGGCCATGTCGCAGCTGTTCCTGGAAAAGGCATCGAAGGCCTAAAACGAAAAGGGAAAGCCAATCCTCTAACAGCCAGCTCCCGCGCGGAGCTGGCTCCACAAGGAGTCTTAGCCATTCTCTCCTTCTTTGCACGGCGTGTGTCGCTGTCGCTGGTTACGTTGTTCCTGCTCAGCATCATGGTGTTCCTGGGCGGCCAGGTGCTGCCCGGCAATGTCGGACGCGCGATCCTGGGGCCGTTCGCCGACCAGCGCGCGGTCGACGCCCTCAATCATACGTTGGGCGTCGATCGCCCGCTGCTCACCCAATATGCGACCTGGATCTGGAACTTCGTGCGCGGCGACATGGGCACGTCCTACATCTTCCGCTCGCCGGTGGCGCCATTCGTCATCGATGCCTTGGGCAATTCGATGAAGCTGGCCGCGGTCGCCTTCGTGCTGGTGGTGCCGATCGGCATTCTGGGCGGGGTGGTGGCCGCGCTCAACCTCAACCGCCCGCTCGATCGCATCATCAGCCTGGGCGGCCTGTCCGTGACGGTGCTGCCTGAATTCGTCACCGGCATCATCCTGATCCTGATCTTCGGCGTGTGGCTGCGCTGGCTGCCGATCTCGGCGGCATGGCCGAAGGATGCAGGCTTCTTCACCCAGCTCTACTATCTGATCCTGCCGTCGCTGCCGCTGTTCCTGGTGCTGTTCGGCTATATCGCCCGCATGGCGCGCTCCGGCATGATCGAGGCGCTCGATTCCGACTATACGCGAACGGCGGTGCTCAAAGGCCTGCCCTGGCGCACGGTGATCTGGCGCCATGTGTTGCGCAATGCGCTGCTGCCGACCATCACCGTCATTGCCACCCAGACCGGCTATCTCATCGGCGGCCTGGTGGTGATCGAGACGCTGTTCCGCTACCAGGGCATCGGTTCGCTGATCTTCACCGCCGCGCGCGGCAAGGACTTTCCGATGCTGGAATCCGGCATCCTCACCATCGGCATCGTCTATGCCGTGGCGACATTGATCGCCGACTTCCTCTATTCCGTGCTCAATCCACGCATCCGGCTGGGGTCAGACCAATGAGCGCCGTCCAGACCACTTCTCCCCCGCAAGACGACACGCGCCGGCGCAGCCCGATGGCGGACGTCTTTTTCTCGCTCATGCGCTCGCGAACCTTCCTTGTCGGTCTTGTCATCGTGCTGTTCTGGGTCGCCTGCGCGCTGTTTGGCGAGCACTTCGCACCCTATGACCCACTGGCCGACGACATCATCAACGCGCTGGCGCCGCCTTCGTCGGAACATTGGTTCGGTACCGACCAGATCGGCCGCGACGTCTTCTCGCGCGTTATCGTCGGCTCGCGCGACATCCTCACCGTCGCCCCGCTGGCAACCCTGCTGGCGACGGTCGCCGGCACGGCACTCGGCCTGCTCACCGGCTATTTCCGCGGCATCGTCGACGATGTCGTCAGCCGTATTCTCGAAGCCTTCATGGCCATCCCCGTGGTTATCGTCGCGCTGCTTGCCATCGTCGCGCTCGGTACGTCCAAGGCCACCGTCATCATCGTCATCGGCCTGAGCTTCGCGCCGATCATCGCGCGCACCGTTCGCTCGGCGGTGCTGGCCGAGCGCGAACTCGATTATGTCGCCGCCGCGCAGCTGAGGCACGAGAGCGCCTTCCACACGATGTTCGTCGAGATCCTACCCAACGTCATCCCGCCGATCCTGGTCGAAACCACCGTAAGGCTGGGCTACGCCATCTTCGCGGTCGCCACGCTCTCCTTCATGGGTTTCGGCATCCAGCCGCCCTCTCCCGACTGGGGACTCTCGATCTCCAGCAATTACGGCATGATCGGCGGCGGCTTCTGGTGGACGGTGCTGTTCGACGCGCTCGCCATCGCCTCGCTGGTGATCGGTGTCAACCTGGTGGCCGACGGCGTTCATGGAGCGCTCAATGACTAACTCCGCCCCGACTAAACCGGCAAAGGCTGAAAACGCCCTCGAACTCACCGATCTGTCGGTCGCCTACCGGGTGGCCGGGCGCAATCGCGCCGTGCTGCGCAATCTCAGCCTCAACATCAGGCAAGGCGAGGCCTATGGGCTGGTCGGCGAGTCCGGCTGCGGCAAATCCACCGTAGCGCTCACCGTCGTGCGCTATTTGCCAAGAAACGGCTCGATATTGGGCGGCGTGATCTCGCTCGATGGCCAGGACGTCATGAAGCTCGATGCCGAGGCCTTGCGGCGGGCGCGCGCCGAAAGCGTCTCGATGGTCTATCAGGATCCCGGCAAGGCGCTGAACCCGTCGATCCGCATCGGCCGGCAACTGACCGAGATCTTCGAGCTTGGCGGTGTCACGGGACAGGCGGCGACCGATCGCGCCATCGCCATGCTCAACCGGGTGCGTATCTCCGATCCGCCAAGCGTCATGCAGCGCTATCCGCACCAGCTCTCCGGCGGCATGCAGCAGCGCGTGGCGATCGCCATGGCGCTGGCCAACGACCCCTCGATGCTGATCCTCGACGAGCCGACCACCGGCCTCGACGCGACGGTCGAGGCCGAGGTGCTCGACCTCATCGCGCAGCTCAGGCAAGAGCTGTCGGCCTCCATCCTGTTCATCAGCCACAACCTTGCCGTCGTCTCCAACATGTGCGACCGCGTCGGCGTGCTCTATGCCGGCATGCTTGTCGAGGAAGGACCGACGGATGTCGTCTTCAACGACCCGCGCCATCCCTATACGGTCGCGCTGCTTCGCTGCCTGCCACGCGGCGGCCAGCGCAAGGACCAGGGCCGGCTCGACACCATTCCGGGCTTCCTGCCGGGCATTGGCGCCGACATCAAGGGTTGCGCCTTTGCCGACCGCTGCGCGCTCGCCGACAATCGCTGCCGCACCGAATTGCCGCCGCTCTATGATCTGAGTGACGAGCGCGGCAAGCGCCTGTCTCGTTGCTTCCACCACGACAAGGCGCAAGCTCTGCCGCGCGCCACACCGAGCGATGTTCCGACAGCGCCCAAGCCGACAACCGCGCCGGTGCTGCGCGTCGCCGGGCTGAACAAGACCTATGCCAGCCATGGCCATCCCTTGCGCGCCGTCAAGGATGTCTCGCTTGATCTCAGGCCCGGCGAGACGCTGGGGCTGGTCGGCGAATCCGGCAGCGGCAAGACCACCTTCGCCAGGCTGCTGCTCGGCCTGGTGCCGCCCGATGACGGCGGCACCATCGAACTCGAGGGCAAGGCGCTGGCGCCGAAACTGGAAAACCGCGGCGACGATCAGGTCAAGGCGATGCAGATCGTCTTCCAGAACCCGGACTCGGCCCTCAACCGCTCGCATTCGATTCGCCACATCCTTAGCCGCGCCTTGAAGCGGCTGGCCGGCCTTTCCGGCAAGGCGCAGGAGGCACGCCTCGACGACCTCGTCCGCTCTGTGCGCCTCACCGATCGGCATCTGGCCGTCAAGCCGCGCCAGCTCTCGGGCGGCCTGAAGCAGCGCGTCGCCATCGCGCGCGCCTTCGCCGGCGATCCGCGCATCGTCGTCTGCGACGAGCCGACCTCGGCACTCGACGTCTCCGTCCAGGCGGCGATCCTCAACCTGCTCGCCGACCTGCAGTCCAAGGAGGATGTCAGCTACATCTTCATCTCGCACGACCTTGGCGTCGTGCGTTACCTCTCCGACAAGATCGCCGTGCTCTATCTCGGCCGCATCATGGAGATCGGGCCATCGGAGGAAGTCTTCTCCGGGCCGCATCATCCCTATACCGAAGCGCTGCTGTCGGCCGTGCCCAAGCTCGACCAGACCGAGACGGCGCGCATCCGGCTCGACGGCGAGATCCCCAGCGCCACCAACCCGCCTCCTGGCTGCGTCTTCAACACGCGCTGCCCGCGCAAGATCGGCCCGATCTGCGAGCAGCAGGAGCCGCCGCTGGCCGAGGCGCAGCCCGGCCATTCGATCCGCTGCCATATCCCGTACCCGGAGCTCGCCAGGCTGCAGAAGGCGGTCGTCACCGAACCGGCATAGCAAGGCATCGCGGCCGGCTACCTCCGGCTGGGCAGGCCCAGGGAACGGTCGCCTTCCGAAAAGCCCTGACCGTCCGCCCAGTTCCTGGCCAGTGAGCGCAAGCCCGTCAGCGCGACGTCGAGCACGTCGGACGAGACCGGGTTCGAGGGATAGGCGAGATAGATCGGCCGCTGGAAAATCGGCGCGTCGTCGATGCGTCGCATCTCGCCGCGCTCGATATGGCCGCTGACGGCGCTGAGCGGCAGATAGGCGGCCGCCTGCTGCGACAGCACATGCTGCAGCCCGATGAAGACCAGCCCGGCGGAAATCGCCGGCTTGACCATGCCGGCAAAGGCGCGGTCATGCTCGATGCGGAATTCGAGCCCCCAGTCCATGAGAATATAGTTCTCGGTCCAGGGCTTGGTCTGTGCCGCGTGCTGGACGAGCACGACCTGATCGACGGCCAGCGTCTCATAGACGATGCCGGGATGCGGGCGCGGCAAATAGAGGATACAGATGTCGAGTAGGCCTTCCGCCAGTTGGTCAATGGCCAGATCCGGAAAGCTGCCTTCGAGCCGCAGCGCCACGTTCGGCCGCCTGGCGCGCATCCACTCGACCCATGGAGAGGTGATGCGCTCCCACAGATAGGCGGGACCAGTCAGCCGCAGCAGGCTCTCATAGCCATCGGGAACGGCGATGTCTTGCCGCGACTGCTCCCAGGTGCGGGTGATGGAGGAGGCGTGCGGCAGGAATTGCCGCCCGGCCGGCGTCAGCGTGACGCCGTCGCGGTCGCGCACGAAAAGCCGGCGCCCCAACTGCTCCTCCAACCCCCTGATGCGCGCACTGACCGTGGATTGCGCGAGGTTGAGCCGGCCGGCCGCGACAGTGAAGCTGCCATGCTCGGCAACCTCCAGGAAACTGCGCAGGTTCTCGGTGTCCATGGCATTCACTCCCGCATCGAAAATTTCGATGGACCCTATCAAAAAATATCGCTTTCCGGTCGCGATCAACAATGACCTAAATGGCCGATCCCCCAAGGGCAAGCGAGGAATGCAGCCATGCCAAGGCATTTCATGACGATCGACACTGCTCGCAAAAACCTGACGGCAATCGAAAATTCCGCTGTCGATGAATTGCTGGCCGGCCGGCTCGACCGCCGCGATTTCCTGCGCCATGGCAGCGTTCTCGGTCTTTCCCTGCCGTTCCTGGGCAGCCTTGTCGCGGCCGCGGGCCTCGGCACCCAGAAAGCCCGCGCCGAGGGCAAGCCGGGCGGCACGGTGCGCGCCGGCGTGGCAACGCCGGGCGGCGCCATCGATCCCGTCACCTACTATGACAGCGGCAGCTACCAGCTGGTTTTCCAGACCGCCGAATTCCTCTGCATCACGCAGCCGGACCTCACCCTGAAGCCGGTGCTGGCAGAAAGCTGGTCGCCGAACGCGGACGGCAGTGTCTGGACCTTCAAGCTGCGCAAGGGCGTGAAGTTCCACAATGGCGAGGACTTCAAGGCCGACGACGTCGTCGCGACCTTCGATCGCCTCGCCGACCCCAAAGGCGCCTCGAACGCGCTTTCGGTGTTCAAGGGCCTGCTGTCGAAGGGCGGCACGCAGAAAGTCGACGACCACACCGTCGCTTTCCATCTCGATGCGCCGAACGGCAGCTTTCCTTATTCGGTGTCGATCGACAATTACAACGCCGTCATCCTGCCGGCGAGCTACAAGGGCGACTACGAAAAGACCTTTGAGGGCACCGGGCCGTTCCGGCTGGAAAGCTACACGCCGAAGGTCGGCGCCACCTTCGTGCGCAATCCCGACTATTGGGGCGAGAAGGCGCTGCCCGACCGGCTCGAGTTCAAGTTCTACGGCGACGTGCAGCCGCGCATCCTGGCGCTGCAGGCCGGCGAGGTCGACGTCCTCGACGCGGTGCCGCTCGACGTCAGCCAGGTGGTGCTCAACAGTCCCGACATCACGGTGCTGCGCGTCGCCTCGACCGCGCACCGCCAGTTGCACATGCGCTGCGACACCGGTCCCTTCACCGACAAGCGCGTACGCCAGGCACTGGCGCTTAGCATCGACCGCTCCAAGCTGGTCGACGGCCTGTGCCGCGGCATGGCGGCGACCGGGAATGACAGCCCGTTCGCGCCGGCCTTTCCAGCCACCGACAAGACGGTGCCGCAGCGCGTCCAGGACATCGCCAAGGCCAAGCAGCTGATGGAGGCGGCCGGCCTCGCCAACGGCTTCGACATTACCCTGACGACGCTGCGCTATTCCGACATTCCGGGCTACGCGCAGCTGTTCCAGAATTTCGCCAAGGAGATCGGCGCCCGCATCGCGCTCAACATCGAGGACCAGGACAAATATTACGGCAAGGCGGTGTTCGGCCAGTCGGACTGGCTGGACAGCCCGCTGGGGATCACCGACTACGCGCACCGCAGCGTGCCGAACGTGTTCCTGAAAAGCCCGCTGGTCAGCGACGGCCCGTGGAATGCGGCGCATTTCAAGAATCCAGCCTATGACGGCATGGTCACTTCATACCTCAAGGCGCTCGACATCGGCGCGCAGCGTGCGGCGGCCTCCGACATCCAGAAGCTGCTGCTCGACGAGACGCCGGTCATTTTCAGCTACTTCCCGGACCTGCTGGTGCCGGTGCGCAAGAATGTCAGCGGCCTGCCGCCGATCGCCGCCGGTCTGCTGCTCGACCGCGTGTCGCTGGGATAGAGGCTGGATTGGACAATTCTGCTTTCGGGCGGTGAGGCTATCCGCTGGCAGGCTGCGAAGAGCGATGGGGGGCCATCGTTCGAGCGGCTCGATGCAGGGGAAGCCCGCCGCCCGGAAACCCTCTCCGGCACCATGGCTCAATCCAGGTTCATCTCGCTGTGCGCCAACGCTCGATGACAAGAGACAAGAAACGGGAGACTACCATTCGCAAGCCTCATTTGCGCGGCCGCGGGCCGCATTTCCCCTTGCTCGACACGATCGTGCAGTATGAGTTCGAGCCGGGCTATGTCGCCTTCACCATGCCAATGCAGAAGCGGCTGCGCGTGCAGGTGGGATCGATGATCGTCGCGGACACGACCAAGGCGTTGGTGCTCTACGAGAGCGACCATCTGCCCGTCTACTATTTCCCCATGAGCGACGTGCGCGAGGAGTTCCTGCTGCCGAGCAGGACGACGACAGAGAGCCCGTTCAAGGGCATCGCCACGCATTATTCGCTGAACACCGGCATCACGCTGGTCGAGGATGCCGCCTGGCGTTATCTCGATCCGGTCAAGGGATCGCCTGACCTGTCGGACCACATGTCCTTCTATTGGCCCAAGATGACGCACTGGTATGAGGAGGACGAAGAGATCTTCGTCCACGCCCGCGACCCGTTCCGCCGAGTCGACTGCCTGCCCTCCTCGCGACGGGTGCAGGTCATCCTCGACGGTGAGCAGGTCGCCGATTCACGCCGTGGCGTGTTCCTGTTCGAAACCGGCCATCCGGTGCGCCACTATCTGCCGATCTCGGACACGCGGCTCGATATGTTCGCGCCCAGCCGCTACATTTCGCGCTGCCCCTACAAGGGTATCTCCAACTACTATCACGTGACGACGCCCAAGAAGCGGCACGAGAACCTCGTCTGGTACTATCCCGAGCCGGTGCATGAGGCCGAGCGCATCAAGGGCTTGGTCTGCTTCCACCACGAACTGGTCGACAAGATCCTGGTCGACGGTGTGGAGATCCCTAAAGAGGCGACCGCAGCATCTGACGGCTATTTCTGAGCAACGACGCCCAACCCCTTCAATTGGGAGGCACTTTAAATAATCTTGCCACGGCGCGCATAGGTCTCGTTGCGCGCCATGATCTGGATGACAAAAGCCTTCTCCTCGTTTCTTGCAACTGCTGCACAGACAAACCGAGGTAATCCGTCAATCTTGAGCTACGGGCGCCCAACATTCTCTTCGGCCAACGCATGGGCGCCGAGAGTTTCCAAGAGGTCGAGTTGATAATATCGTCAATTTCACGCAACAGGTTCTGCTGATCGACAGCCTCATTTCGGTTTCTGTCAATTTCGCTCCGCAAGAAATTCACGTGCTCAGCACGCTCCCACAGACTGAGAATCTTTCTGACGGTTCCAGCCGGGATGAGGATGGGCCGTGCATCCAGTTTTTCTTGTATCCAAGCCATGTTCAGCGTCCATTCGTTGTCCGTATGCATGGCCCGTGAGTTACCCGTCTCCCACCATTGATAGGTCCCGGTAATCTCTGGGCTTGATGCAACGCCAACCACGCTGGCTACACGCATGATGTAGTCCCAATCCTCTGTCGTGGTAAGGCTTTCGTCAAATCTCATATTCAAATGGTGGAAAACCCCCCTCGGAAAAGCGAGCGTGTTATTGGGTGAGTAATTACCACTCAGGTGCTGAATAAAGTCAAATTCCGAAGGATATGGTGCTGCTTTCCCAATCGATCTAACTCCATCTCGCCCCCTGATGGAAACCGTCTCAACATTCTGCAGCGAAGATACGCATCTTAACAATGCACCATCATTGTCAATGGCGAGCTTCCGAAAACTGTCAACCCAGTGGCCCATTGGGATGTCGTCATCATCGTGTATCGCAATATATCGACCGTTCGCCTGCGCAAAGCCCACATTCAACGGATGGGTTCTATTTCCGTGATCAACCCTGATTAACTTTGTCTTATCCTTGAGCCATCGAGGCAAATCTTCAATGACTTGCTCTATTGCTATCTGCCTTTCCAGCGACAGGCGATGGCCTACGACAAAAACCTCGAAGTCGCGGCACACCTGCCCGGCAAGACACGTGAAGTACTCGACCAAGGTATGGATACGCTTGCCTTGGGTCCTGGTGACAATGGACAGAAATGGGCGGTCGACGTCGTGGACAGTTTCAAAGGTAGGCCCGGTAATTGGTTCACAAGGCAGTGCCGCCACCACGAACTGGTTTATCTGGTCCTGATCGTTAACGCCCGCCCTGATGTATTTCAGGAAAGCCCTAATTGTGGTGGCGTTCTGAAGAACAGGATGGTCTCGCGGAAAGAACTGATCGCTGTGATTAACTCTGACATGATTCTGATCGCAGATGCGAAGTCCAGCATGGCGAAGAACACGATCCAAGTGATCGTAGTCGTACATCATCACATGCGTGTGATCCAGAAGTCCGGCGTCCGTGTAGGCTATCGACCCCAATGCGAGCTTGAAACCGATGTCACGATGTTGAATATTTGGAACACTAATTGCCACCATGGCCCGGTGCTTGCTCGCGAGCGTAGCTATAGCCTTCAGAATCGAGAGGCCGTTGGGAAGATGCTCAAGAGTGTCCAACATGGAGATCGAACCCAGTTTACGATCGCCAATGACCCGTTCGAAAAAGGAAAGCGCCCCCTCTTGGCTTTCCAGGAAATGCTCATGGGTTTCAAATCCCCGATCTTTCAGCGATTTCAAGCCGCTTTTGTTCGCATCGATCCCAACATAAATTCTTCCAACTTCTCCCGTAATATGTTCAGCGATAGCCCCATAGCCGCAGCCGATATCAAGATGAACGGCACCAGACTGCGTTGACGTATCTAGATTACGCTTCAATATTTCTATTAAGTGCCCATAAACGTTGTCAAACGCGTATTCATTTTTATATTCGTTGAAAGGATTCGTAATCATATTGCATACCTATGCTTTGCATAGTTTCCATCGACAAACTGAGCTACTGCCCGACTTTGATCCCTCTGCTTTGGCAACAAGCCCCTCTCTTTCCTCTCATTAAACTCGACGACAGCCTTCTTCTGAAACTCATCACCATGCTGGAGAAAATCTTCAAGTATTTTCTCGGTCAAATCTTCGCGTGACCATTTATAAGTGAGAAGAAGTGCAGCCTCTGCAGAGTAAAACCTCTCGGAAGACGAGGGCTGCCATCCACCTTGCGTTGATAGCCGCTTGTCATGGAATGCAACAGCAGAGGGCTGGAAGACAACGCGCAGGCCCAACTCGCGCACCCGCCACGAAAAATCAACGTCATCGCAGTACAGGAAGAAGGTCTTCGCGTCGAACCCTCCGATCCGCTCATACGTATCTCTTCTAACAATCGCGCACGCAGTGCTGGCCCAGGACGTATCTCCAGTTTGCGTGTCGTACTCCTTTGGATGCTCTATCGGAATCTGCTTCGCTTCCACCATCCCAATCCCCTTGTCGGAAAAAGGGGCGATCAAATTCTCCAGGAGGCGCGGAGCCGGAACAACATCGGGATTTTGGATCAGGATAAAGTCAGCGGTCGCTGCCGCCGCTAGACGATTGTGACCGCCTGCCGATCCCAAATTTCCATTGAAGAAATCATATTTTATCGTGATATTGGAGAACCTGTTTCTCAGAACTGATATCTGATCGTCGGTCAGGCAGGGGTCAGGGGACGAATCTCCATAGACAAGACAAAATTCGCTGACGCCGAAGGGTACAGCAAGCTCTGCGGCTCTGGCGATGCTCTCCAGAGAGCGTTCGATTGCATATATGTCAGTTCTGTAAATTACCGACTGCTGTTGTATGGATATCGGCATATCAGATTCGACCTCTTTCGATTTTTTTGTCTAATATCTTCTATGGTGCGGCATTCTCAGGGTGACGATCACAACCTGAATATTCAAAGAGCTCGCACCAGCAAACGCCATGAGGCGACTGTGGATATGGTAGCAAGCGGCCAATTTCAACCACTGAGCGTAAGCTGTTCGCTTATTTTTGCCATGCCGTCACGAAACGGAAGGTCGCATCGATAGCCGAGCACCGCGATCTTCAGGGGCGAGCCTTGGATCAGTAAGTTCGTTGAATTTCTGAAACACATTGTAGCCCCCGCCTGGCAAATCTGTTAGCGGATCTATCCGAATCGCCTTGACAGCTCGGTAGCGCTTGAGGGCACGAAAATCGCGAGGTTGAACCCAAGATTTCAACAAGGCGCAGGCCCCGTTGACATAACTCCCATGCGTTGGGTTGTGGCGCAGCTGCCAGTGCTGCCTATGGCAAAATCAAGAGGATCCCCTTTGGCTGAGCACGACGAGCTAACCCGACTGAGGGCTTATCGGTCTTATAACGAGTAGAGACTTGCCCAGGGGTTCATCATCGAAATGGATTATCCGTACCAGCCAAGGGTGCGGCAGTGGGACGATCTTGCGGCTGGCAGTCCAATTCGTTCAATTATCAGCGCGAGAGACGCAGCGTATAGCGACGTTTTGAGGGAATTTTTAGGTTACCGGGACCGGCTGTTGGCAATTTCAGCGAACGAACCACCGGACTCAGAACAACCTTATTGGTCCAATGACTGGTTGCCGCCGCTCGATGGCATCAGCATCTATGGGTTACTTACAAAGCTAAATCCGCGTTTTTACGTTGAAGTTGGATCTGGCAACTCCACGAAGTTTGCAAGACGCGCCATTCGCGACAATAATCTTAGAACGACGATCATATCGATTGATCCTTTTCCACGCGCGGAGATCGATGGGATCTGCGATCGGGTGATCAGGTCCGGCCTGCAGGACACGGACCTATCGCTGTTTTTCGATCTAGGCGCAGAAGATATCGTATTCATCGATAACTCGCATCGCAGCTTTCAAAACTCTGATGTTACAGTTTTCTTTACAGAGATATTGCCGGCGTTGAAGTCTGGGTGCCACTACGGCATCCACGACATCTTCCTCCCGCTCGATTATCCGGAGGAATGGCTGGGACGCTTCTACAACGAACAGTATTTGCTGCAGATGTACCTTCTTGGCGGCGCTGGCGGGGACAAGATAATCCTCCCGATGGCACATATCAGACAGCAAGCCGAGTTGCTGGCGATATTAGATCCAATCACCAAAGGGCCTTCAATCAAGGACGCTATGGCGGTCGGTGGCGCTTTCTGGATGCGGCGGCGTTGAATTTTGGAGTCTGAATCGAATGTGAGCCATGAGTTCAAGGTCTTGCGAGGCGTCGGGTTAGCTTTCATGTGTGCGCTGTAGACTCTGGCTTCGGCGGAGGCGATTTCACTCAAAGCCGTTTGCCAGACTTCCGCACCGGCGCAGCCATGCGCAAGATCTTCCCACACCCGCCGGCGCGGCAGAACCTCAAAGCTTTTTTTGCGCCAACGAGACATCCGACCGGATCCAAGCGGTGTAGTTGTTGTATCCGTGAGGGTGGGAGATGCTAGTATGGACGCCAGCTTTTTTCCGCGGCGGCTCGGCCAACATCGCGGAAATCGTCCCTCCTCCGATCTATTCGACCAGTATCATGGCGCGGTTATGGGAGATTTGGGCTATGGAAGTACGGTTTGAACCGGATGACGCCAAAGTACGCCTGCGATGATCGCCTTCGAGGCGTTGCCGTTCGGTGCGGGAATTGAGAAACGATCGCGGAAGCGGTTGGGGTTGCCGTGTCCTCTCTGCTTGCCGGGAGGCAGAACCATTGAAAAACGACGCGCTGGAGGGACTTCGCGGTATCGCGGCGCTTGGCGTCGTGTTCAGTCATCTGCTGTTCTCGCTGTTCCCCTATTTGGCGAACAACATGGTTCCCAACAGCAATATCCCCCAAGCTTTCGGGTGGGAAAGCATCGCTATCCAGCCAATTTTCAGTGTCTTCTACAATGGCAGCTTTGCGGTCTCGATCTTCTTCGTCCTGAGCGGGTATGTCCTGACCAAGAAATTCTATGAGACCGGCGACACGCGCGTACTCTACAGCGGTGCGGTCAAGCGTTATCCAAGGCTGGTTATCCCGGCGTCGGTTTCTGTTTTTTTTGCATGGACGCTTCTATCGGCGGGCGCAATGAACAACGACCTTATCCCCGTCCTGGGGAGCGCAGGGTGGCCATATGGGCAGTATCACGAGCCAGTATCCTTCGTCGAAGCCGTTCGCATGGCATTTGTCGGGGCACCACTTCTTGGAGAAACGGCGCTTAACAACCCGTTATGGACAATTCGCATTGAGCTGCTTGGATCTCTGTTCCTGTTTGCAGCCTATGCCATTGGTGGAACGAAGAGGCCCGTCGTCGCTTTTCTCGCTTACCTCCTCATGGTCCTACTGACCAATTGGGCGAACACAAACGTCGTCCATTTTATAGCGATCTTTGGAGGCAGCCTGTTGAACCGCCCCCTCAATCTGTCCAGGATATCCTGGTATCTGATCGCGGCCGGGTTGATCGGCGGCGGCTTTGACTATTCCGAATTCTATGCCTGGGTACCTGTAATGGGCGGCGAGGAAAAGCTGGTCATGAACACACTCGGCGCCGTGCTTCTGGTTGCCGGCGTACTGGCCAATCCAGCATTCGCCGCGCGCCTTGCGTCTAAAGCCCCCGTTGTTCTCGGCGGGGTGTCGTATTCCAGCTACCTGGTCCATTGGCCGATCATCTGTTCTTTCAGTTTCGGGACGCTCTACGTCCTGAAACTGAAGCTTGGCCTCGATCACCAGACAGCCGCATTGATCGTGCTGACCTCGACGTTGGCGTTCGTCCTTGTGGCAGCCTCATGTTTCGAGCGGCACGTCGATGCGCCAGCCACGCGCTTGGCGTCAAATCTGGCCAGGCGCCTGGTGCGCCCGGCAGCAGTTGCGGCGCAGGCGAAGGCAGTGTCTAGTGCGCTTGGAGACGATTTGCGGGAATTGAGAAGGGGCAGCCAAGGCGGTATTTGGAGGCATCCTAGCCGAGAGAGCGAACCTTGAACGAGAGACGAAACAACCTGACCTTCGTTCGGTTTGTCGCCGCATGTATTGTCGTAATAGGCCACGCACAGGCCATCGTCGGACACATTCAAACGCAAATTTTCGGTGGATCAGTTGCCGTGGTTGGCGTGATGGTTTTCTTCGCGATAAGTGGCTATCTCATAACTGATAGCTGGGAGCGGAACCCTTCCCTTGGAATTTTCTTTGCCAACCGTTGTCTGCGCATCTTTCCAGCGCTAGCGGTTGTCACGATACTGACCGCTTTCGTCCTCGGTCCGACCATCACGTCCCTTTCGGTTGGTGATTACTTCAGCAACCCGAATCTTCTGTATTTTCTTCGAAATTTGTGGCTCTACACCACCTACTTCCTGCCAAGTGTTTTTGAACACAACCCAATTCCAAACGCTGTCAACGGGTCGCTCTGGAGCCTTGCGCCCGAATTCCTGTGCTACACCATTGTCGCAGCGGTCGGGCTGAGCAGCCCCAATCTGCGCGGGTATGCGTTCTTTGCACTGTTCATCGGTCTTGCTGCCGCGTGCTTTTACTACCCTAGTTATACCGGACCGCAGATCGTGTTTTACGCGACTGACGCCTTTCAGGCCGCATCTGTAATGATGTTTTTCATGGTGGGCGCGATGATCCGACTGTTTCGCGTCCCGCTCAACGTGTATGTCGCGGCCGCCCTGCTCGTCGGCTATTTCCTTTTCCCGGGAGGATCGCCTTATGTCAGGCTGACACTGAATTGGTTGGTCCTGAGCTACTTCGCCCTGTCCTTCGGGTTCGCGTCGTTCCCGATTCTCAACAGATGGGACAGACCGGGTGACTTTTCCTACGGCATTTACCTATATGCTTTCCCGATCCAGCAAACGCTTTGGTACCTGCTGGATGGCAGGATTTCTGCTGCCGAGATGATCGCCAGCTCGCTTGTATTGTCCGTCGCCGCGGGGGTGGGTTCGTGGCACTTGGTCGAGAAACATGCTTTGAAATTGAAGCCAAGGCGCCGGATCAAGGTCGGTGGCGCGCAGCCCGCTGCCGGCCTTGTCATCGATGGCGGTGAAGTCCCTCGGTGAGGCACAATCCGCACGCGGCTCGATATGTTCGCGCCCAGCCGCTCCATTTCGCCCTGCCCCTACAAGGGCATCTCCAGCTACTATCACGTGACGACGCCCAAGAAGCGGCACGAGAACCTCGTCTGGTACTACCCCGAGCCGGTGCATGAGGCCGAGCGCATCAAGGACCTAGTCTGCTTCCACCACGGGCTGGTCGACAAGATCCTGGTCGACGGTGTGGAGATCCCTAAAGAGGCGACCGCAGCATCTGACGGCTATTTCTGAGCAACGACGCCCAATGCCGGCTTGCGCATTGAGTGCTTGATCGAAACATGACGCAGCGCATACCTTCCCTGAAACGGGAGGGCTATCGATGGATCTTTTCAAGCTGGACGGCGATGTCGCGCTGGTTACCGGTGCCGGCAGCGGCATTGGCCAGGCAATCGCGATAGGACTGGCAGAGGCAGGGGCCGACGTCGCCTGTTTCGGTCATGCATCGAAAGGCGGGCTGGAAGAGACCGCGCAGCAAATCACGGCTCTCGGGCGCAAGGCTTTGGTGCTGACCGGCACGGTCACATCGCAGAGCGATCTGGCGGCGGCAATCGATCGCGTCGAGGCCGAACTCGGTGCGTTGACTGTCGCCGTCAACAATGCCGGCATCGCCGGTTCGGAACCGGCCGAGACCTTGTCACTCGAGACATGGCAGAAGGTGCACGAGGTCAATGTCGCCGGCGTGTTCCTGTCCTGTCAGGCCGAAGCCCGCAAGATGCTGGCGCGCCGCAAGGGCTCGATCATCAACATCGCCTCGATGTCCGGCACCATCGTCAATCGCGGATTGACGCAGGCGCACTACAACTCCTCGAAGGCCGCCGTCATCCACATGTCGAAGAGCCTTGCCATGGAATGGGCTGATCGCGGACTGCGCGTCAACGTCATCAGTCCCGGCTACACGCTGACGCCGATGAACAAGCGGCCCGAGGTGGCGGAGGAGATCAAGATCTTCAAGCGCGACACGCCGATGGGGCGCATGGCGACGCCTGAGGAAATGGTCGGGCCGACGGTGTTCCTCGCCAGCCGCGCGTCGAGCTTCGTCACCGGCCTCGACCTGATCGTCGATGGCGGCTATGTCTGCTGGTAGGACCGCATCCCGCAGAACTTCGCCCGCGGTCCGAATTTGTGCATCCGCGAAGCGTTAGTCGTTGCGCGAGATGAACGTTGGTATATATAATTTCATCCTATGAAAGGGCTTGGCGAGACGGGGCTTGCCATGCCGACAGCCGAGATCATGGGACCTTGATGGCTTGCACCTTGCCGGGCGCCGCAAGACTGGCAATTGATCCGCGGGTGATCGCTGCCATAGGGATCCATCGGCAGCCATGAACCCGACAGCCTATTCCATCATCACGAGCACCATCTTGCCTGTGCTGGCCAAGGCCAGGGCGACAATTTTGGCGCCGACGGCCTTGCGCAGCGAACCGCCTGTCCAACACACTCTGGGAAGTAAGAAGCCCGGGCAAGAAAAGCCGCAAGAAGGGAACGACCGATAACCGTCACAGCTTGAAGGAGAACAAGCATGTCATTTCGCAGTCGAGTTTCGAAGCTATCGATGGGCGCCGTCGCGCTCGCGACACTAAGTCTGTTGACACCCTCCGCCCAGGCCGCAGCACCGGAATCCAATGACCCGATAAAGATCGCGCTGTTCGACTGGACCAGCGTCAATCTCAACGCCAAGATCCTTGGCGGCATCCTGGAAAAGCTCGGCTATACCGTTGAATACCCGACCGCCGACTATCTCTCCAGCCTGACCACCGGCCTCACCAATGGCGATCTCGATGTCGGGCTGGAATTCTGGGACACCACCGCCGGCGAGGCGATGAAGGCCTCCGATGCGACCGGCCAGACGGAGCGGCTCGGCAAGCTTGGACCGAAAGCCAAGGAAGAGTGGTGGTTTCCCGAATATATGAAGGAGAAATGCCCAACCTTGCCGGACTGGCATGCCTTGCTCGACGCCACATGCGCGGCTTCGTTCTCGACGGCGGAGACCGCGCCGAAGGGGCGCTATCTCGGCGGTCCGGTGACCTGGGAAGGCTTTGACGACGAGCGCGTCGCGGCGCTGAAACTGCCCTTCACCGTGATCCATGCCGGCACCGATGCGGCGATGTTCGCCGAACTCGATTCCGCCTATCAGCGCAAGGCACCGATCATGCTGTGGATCTATTCGCCACACTGGGCGCCGGCCAAGTACAAGGGCGAATGGGTGCAATTCCCCGAATACACGCCCGAATGCTACAACGATCCGAAATGGGGCGTGAACCCCGACGCCAAATATGATTGCGGCAAGCCGCATGGCGAGATCTGGAAATACTCCTGGAACGGCATGAAGGACAAATGGCCGGTCGCCTACAAGGTGGCCAAGGCCTTCACGATCGATACCGACGAGCTCAACAAGATGAGCGGAGAGATCGACCTTGACGGCAAGAAGCCGGAAGAGGTCGCCGCCGCCTGGATCGCCGCGCACGAGGCTGACTGGAAAGCCTGGGCGCAGTGATCGTTCCGACTGGAAAAATGAGGCCTGGCCGTTGATCGGCCGGGCCTCAAATCTTGATGTTCCAGAAGGACGATTGGATGACGACTGAACTGGGATCGACGCAACCGGGCACCAACGACCGCCCGGTAAAACTTGCCTGCCGCAATGTCTGGAAGCTGTTCGGCGCGAACGCGGCCAGTTTCATCCGCGAGCGCGACGGCAAGGCCAGCATGGCCGATGTCTCTGCTGCCGGTCTGGTCGGCGCCGTGCGCGCGGTCGATCTCGAAATCCGCCAGGGCGAGATCTTCATCATCATGGGCCTGTCGGGCTCCGGCAAATCGACACTGGTGCGCTGCATGTCGCGGCTTGTCGAGCCCAGCCACGGCAAGGTCGAGTTCGAAGGCAAGGACCTGCTCAAGATTTCCGACGCGGCGCTCATAGAATTGCGCCGCCACCGCATGGGCATGGTGTTCCAGAATTTCGCGCTGCTGCCGCATCTCAACGTGCTCGACAACATCGCCTTCCCGCTCAGCATCCAGGGGCAGGACCGGGCAACGCGCGAGGCGCGCGCCCGTGAGGTCATCGAACTGGTCGGCTTGCGCGGCCGCGAGCATTTCTATCCGCGCGAATTGTCCGGTGGCCAGCAGCAGCGTGTCGGCATCGCCCGGAGTCTCGCAACCAAACCGGAGATCTGGTTCCTAGACGAACCATTCTCCGCGCTCGACCCCCTGATCCGCCGCGAGATGCAGGACGAGCTTATGCGGCTGCAGACCATGCTGCACAAGACCATCGTCTTCATCACCCATGATTTCGACGAGGCCATTCGGCTCGCCGACCGTATTGCCATCATGAAGGATGGCGAGATCATCCAAATCGGCACGCCGGAGGAACTGGTGGTCAATCCGGCGACCGATTATGTCGCCGAGTTCACCCGCGACGTCGACCGCGCCAAGGTGATCTCGGCCCGCAGCCTGATGCGCGCCTGCGACGGCGCCGAGCATGGTGGCACGGTCTCGCCGGATGCCAAGATCGCCAGCTTCTCGGCCAGCATCGTCTCCGCCGGCAAGCCGTTCGCCGTGGTCAACGGCACCGGCAAGCCGATCGGCGAAGTGACGCCGCAAGCGGTCATCGACCTGCTGGCCGGCATCGAGCACGCGAGAGCCCACGCATGACGGTGACGGCCAGCGCCAGCGAGCCGAGGCCGCCGCTTCAGCGGTGGCTGCTTGTCTGGGCGGCGGCCCTTGCCGCCGTGCTGTTGGTGTTCCTGCTGCAAGACAGCGTCCCTTGGGCTGTCGACTATCCGGCCAGCGCCGTCGTGCCCGTCGCCGACTGGGTCAGCGCGCTGATGAGCTGGATCAAGTCGAACCTGTCGTGGCTGACGCGCTCGATCACCGCGGTTCTTAGCGTGCCGCTCGATTTCGCGCTCAATCTCTTGGCCAAGAATTTCAAGATCGGCCATGGTGCTGACGCCTATATCCTGCCGCGCCTGTCCTGGGTTGGCGTCTGCGCTGTCGCCTTCCTCGCCGGCCATGTCGTGGGCGGCCGGAAACTCAGCCTGCTGGTCGGCGGCTGTTTCCTCTACATCGCGCTGTTCGGCCAATGGACCAGCGCCATGCTGACGCTGGCGCTGATCTCCATCGCGGTGCCGTTCTGCATCGTCACCGGCCTGTTCGCCGGCATCTGGGCCTGGCGCAAGCCGTGGGTGGAAAGGCTCATCGTCTCCCCTGCCCTCGACCTGATGCAGACCATCCCGACCTTCGCCTATCTGATCCCGATGTTGCTTCTGTTCGGCAACAGCCCGGTGTCGGCGATGATTGCCACCGCCATTTTCGCGACGCCGCCGATGGTGCGGGCGACGATGCTCAGCCTGACGCGGGTGCCGCTGGAGATCAGCGAATTCAGTGACATGGCCGGCTGCACGGCGCGGCAAAAACTGTGGCGGGTGCTGCTGCCCTCCGCGCGGCCGACGCTGATGGTCGGTGTCAACCAGGTCATCATGCTGGCGCTCAACATGGTGATCATCGCCTCGATGATCGGCGCCGGCGGCCTCGGCTACGACGTGCTCCTGGCGCTGCGCGCGCTGAAGGTTGGCGAGGCGATGGAGGCTGGTCTCGCCATCGTGGCGCTGGCGATCGCACTCGACCGGCTGAGCCAGGCCATCGCGCACAAGCAGGCAAAGGGTCATGTCCATCAGGCGGTGAGCCCGAGCTTCTGGCGGCGCTATCCCAATCTGACGCTGGCCATCGCCATCCTTGCCGCCACCACGCTGCTCGGCCAGTTCGTGCCGGCCTTCGCCGCGGTGCCGAAGGCGATCACCTTCACCACCGCGCCGCTGTGGAAGGCGGCGGTGAACTGGGTGACGATCAACTTCTTCGATGCGATCGAAGCCTTTCGCGTGGCGCTGATCCTCAATGTGCTGAACCCGGTGCGCGCCTTCTGCGAAGGCTTTCCCTGGCTGGGCGCGGTGTTCCTGCTCGGCCTCGCCGGCTATCAGCTTTCAGGCCTGCGCCTGGCGGCGCTGGTCGCCGCGCTGACCGCCTTCTGCGCCGTCACCGGGCTGTGGGAAAAGACCATGGCGACGGTCTATCTCTGCGGCATCTCGGCCTTCATCGCCTGCCTGATCGGCATCCCGATCGGGCTGATGGCCGCACGCAGCGACCGCTTCGAGAAGATCGTCACGCCGATCATCGACACGCTGCAGGTACTGCCGTCCTTCTGCTTCATCATTCCGGTGGTGATGCTGTTCAGAGTCGGTGACGTGACCGCGATGATCGCGACGATCGCCTTCGCCGTGGTGCCGGCGATCCGCTACACCAATCACGGCATCCGCCAGGTGCCGCCGGCCCTGATCGAGGCGGCCAAGGTGTCGGGCTGCACGCCGCGCCAAACCTTCTTTCGCGTGCAATTGCCGCTGGCGCTGCCGGAGATCATGCTCGGCGTCAACCAGACCATCCTGATGGCGCTGGCGATGATCATCATCTGCGCCATGGTCGGCACGCGTGACCTCGGCCAGGAGGTGTTCATCGCGCTGTCCAAGGCCGATTCCGGCCGCGGCATCGTCGCCGGCCTGGCAATCGCCTTCATCGGCATCGTCGCCGACCGGCTGTTCAGCGCCTGGACGGCGAAAGCGCGGGCGAGGCTGGGATAGGCAGGACGATGCGCGGCGGCTATTCCGCCGCCACGCCCTTCACCTCGAGATAGCTCTCCATGGAATCATCCAGCGCCTGCAGCCAGGGCGTATGGTGCAGCGGCGCCATGGTGCCGGTCATCAGCGAGCGGTAGGCGTGGTCGCGGAAGCCCATAATGTCTTCCGCCTTGTGATGTTCCCATTCCATGAAGGTCTGGTTGACCGCCTCGACATCGAAGCCGGGATAGTCGGTCTGATCCATCAGTTCCTTGGTGTAGTCGCCCTGGAACCAGATCATCTGCTCGGCATCTTCCAGCGTTTCCTCACGCGCACGCCATTTGGCGCCGTGCGCCGCCATCGCTTCGGCCGAGGGCAGCTTGATGCGGCCCATGATCACGTCGCGGGCAAACCAGGCCTGCGCGTCGAACATGTTGAAGGTGTAGAACTGGTCCTGCATGCCGATATAGGACAGCTTCGGGTTCTTTTCCCAGACGACGCCTTCATAGAGGTCGAGCGGCCACATGCGGTTGGCGGTCTTGAGCTTGAGGTCGTCGGTGAGGAAGGGGAAGGAATGCAGATAGCCGGTGCACAGGATGATGGCGTCGACATCCTTGGTCGAGCCGTCCTTGAAGTGGGCGGTCTTGCCGACGACCTTCTGCAAGAGCGGCACTTCCTTCCAATTCTCCGGCCATTTGAAGCCCATCGGCTTCGAACGGTAGCTGGAGGTGATGGATTTGGCGCCATATTTGTAGCACTGCGAACCGATGTCCTCGGCCGAATAGGAGCGGCCGATGATCAATATGTCCTTGCCCTTGAACTCCATCGCGTCGCGGAAATCATGGCTGTGCAGGATGCGGCCGTTGAAGGTGGCAAAACCCTCGAAATAGGGAACGTTGGGGACGGAGAAGTGACCGGAGGCGACGACGACGTTGTCGAACTCTTCGGAATAGGTGACGTCGTTGGTGCGGTCATGCGCGGTGACGGTGAATTTCTTGGTCTCGTCCGAGAAGGTGACCATGCGTACCGGACTGTTGAAGCGCACCCATTTGCGCAAGCCCGATTTCTCGACACGGCCCTTGATGTAATCCCACAGCACGGCGCGCGGCGGATAGGAGCCGATCGGCCGGCCGAAATGCTCCTCGAACGTGTAGTCGGCGAATTCCAGGCATTCCTTCGGTCCGTTCGACCAGAGGTAGCGGTACATCGAGCCATGCACGGGATCGCCATGCTCGTCGAGGCCGGTGCGCCAGGTGTAGTTCCACAGACCGCCCCAATCCGACTGCTTTTCGAAGCAGACGATCTCGGGGATGTCAGCACCCTTGTCTTCAGCCGACTTGAAGGCCCTGAGCTGTGCCAGGCCGGACGGTCCGGCGCCGATGACGGCAACGCGCGTTTTCATTTCCAGGGTCTCCTCATTTTTTGATTTCCCCAGCGAAACAAATTTCACTGACAGTGACACTAATTGGCCCTTTGGTGCTGTCAACAGACATCTGCGGGAACGGCGTTTGCCCGCAAAGGATTCCTGCGAAAAACCTTCGCTGGCAGAATCCATGGGATCGTCCGATGGGACTTAAGACGGCTTGCCGACACCGCCGCGCTGCTGTATCGCCACGTGACATGTTCACCTTGAGTGAAATAAATCCGCGAAGTCCGGGGGCGACATGGCGAAAGACAGTTCCAAGGCCGGGCTCGCCGGCGCCAAGCCGAAGCCCCAGCCAAAGGTCTCGGCGGACGGCAAGACCATCCGCGCACCGCTGACGCAAAACCCGCATGCCATCCGCGATACACGCGAGAAGGTGCTGGAGGTGGCGATCGGCCGCGAGGTGCGGGCGTTCCGCAAGAAGCTCGGCATCACCGTCGCCGATCTCGCCGTCGCCACCGACATTTCGCTGGGCATGCTGTCGAAGATCGAGAACGGCATAACCTCTCCGTCGCTGACCACGCTGCAGGCGCTGTCGCGGGCGCTCGGCGTTCCCGTCACCGCCTTCTTCCGCCGCTTCGAGGAAGAGCGCAGCGCTGTCTTCGTCAAGGCCGGCGAAGGGCTGGATGTCGAGCGCCGCGGCACGCGCGCCGGCCACCAGTATAATCTGCTCGGCCATATTGGGTCGAACACCAGCGGGGTCGTCGTCGAACCCTACCTGATCACACTGACCGAGGATTCGGACGTGTTCCCGACTTTCCAGCATGAGGGCATGGAGTTCCTCTACATGCTCGAGGGCGAAGTCGTTTACCGGCACGGCAGCAACCTCTACCCGATGAAGCCAGGCGACAGCCTGTTCTTCGACGCCGACGCACCGCATGGGCCGGAGCAGCTGACGAAACTGCCAATGCGGTATCTCTCGATCATCTGCTATCCGCAGAACAGCGCGGGTTAGTCAGGCCCAAACCCCGGGCTGGTCGGACTGCCGTCGTCCAGCTTCGACAGCCATTCGACCAGTGTCGGCCGGTACCGTGTCAGGCCTTTGTAGGTGGCGAGTTCCTCGGGCAGGTCGCGGATGACGCGGTGCAGACGCCGCGCCCATTTCGGCTGGGTGACCAACTCGTCCATCTTGATCAGATAGCAGCGGATCGGGAAGACGATGCCATTGGAGCGAGGCAGTCGCCAGAAGCTCTGCAGCTCGACGCGCAGATGCACCTTGTCGCCGACATTCTCGGGCGTCACGGTCGTCCGGTCCGGCCCCCATTTGTGGTAATTTTCCGGGCTGGTATCGAGGCGCGGATTGATGGTCATCGTCCAGTTGAGACGCCGTGCCGGCTTGCCCTGCTGGATGTTGGTGAGGAATTTCAACGCCCTGGTGAAAATCCCCTTCTCATGCGCCAGCGGCACCGGCGCGTGCCACTCGAAAAAATTCATCCCGATGTCGAAATCGAGCGACCAGTCGGCCTGGGTGGTGACCATGCCGGCGTCCATCCACAGATTGCCGTCGCGCTGGTCGAGGATGCAGAAATCGCCCTGGCTCTGGCGGGTGATGTATTCCATCGGACCGCAAGGCAGGGTCGAGGTGTCGCCGAAGGTGAAAGTGTCGTCGATGCCGAGCGGCCGGTTGATCCAGCGCCAGCGGTCGCCGTCACGCGTCAGCGTGAAATGCTCGGGATAGCCAAGCGCCTGCTGTTCCATCAAGAGTTCGAGCAGATCCCAACCGGCGAGCGTCATATGCGGCAGCGACTGGCAGCGCAGCGGGTCCTCGGCCAGCACCAAAGCGCGGTCCTGCATCTCGGCGACATAGTGCTCGTCGACGTCGATCAGGTTCTCCAGCACGCTGCCCTTCGGCCCGACGACATGCGGCTCGATGTTGACCGCATACATGTAGGCGTCTTCATGGAACGGGAACGGGAACCGCCTGATATGCTCCGGGCTGTTCCTGAAGGTGAAATCGTCGCGGAACGTTTCCTTGCGAAAGGTGATGCCCATGATTTCCTCCTAGAGCGGGCTGCCCGCTCTATCTATTTGTTTCAGCCGCATTTCTGCGACGCCAAGTGTATCCACTTGGCTGCAAAATGCTTCACCGCTCCAGCACCAGCGACCGACCCTCGAAGCGCGACACGCACGGCATGATCTTGCAGCCGGAGCGATGGTCTTCCTCGCTCAGCCAGTGGTCGTTGTGGATGAATTTGCCATCGTAAGAGATGACGTTGGTCTCGCACTGGCCGCAGACGCCGCCGCGGCAGAGATAGGGCGGATCGACGCCGGCCGCCTCGATGGCTTCGAGCAGGCTCTGCTGCTCGCCGACGCGGATCGTCTTGCCGCTGACCGCCAGCGTCACGTCGAAAGGCAGGCCGGGCTGGGGTGCCGCGAAATGCTCGAAATGCACGGCTTCCGACGGCCAGCCCAAGGCGGCCGCGCGGTCGCGCACCCAATGGATCATGCCGGCAGGGCCGCAGACATAAAGATGCGTGCCGAGCGGCTGCGTCGACAGCAGCCGGTCGAGGTCGATGCGCTCGTCACGGTCGTCATGGTAGAGCCTGATGCGCCTGTCGTAACGCTCCCGCAGCACGTCGGCATAAGTGGCGAGCGACGCGGTGCGGCAGGTGTAGTGCAGTTCGAAATTGCCGCCCTCTCCCGCCAGTTGCGCCGTCTGCGCCATGAAGGGCGTGATGCCGATGCCGCCGGCCAGCATCAAGTGCTTCTTCGCCCTCAGATCGAGCGAGAACAAATTGACGGGGTAGCTGATCACCATCTCCAGGCCCGGCTTGACGGACCGGTGCATGAACAGCGAGCCGCCGCGGCCGACATCGTCGCGGCGCACCGAGATCGTGTATTCACGCGTGTCGAGCGGCGAGCCCATCAGCGAATAGGGGTTGAGCCGGGTGCGGTCGCCGTCGCGCATCTCGACCACGACATGGGCGCCGCCGGAAAAGGTCGGCAGCAGCTCGCCGTCGCGGCGGCGGAAATGGAAGCGGGTGACCAGTTCGTTGACCGGGACGACATCGCTGACGACGACATCGAGCTTGGTGGTGCCGGTGCTCATGGAAAGGCCTCCTCGGTTGGAGGAATCTCCGAGCGATCCTCGGCATTGATGCAGACACCCTGGAACGCCGCCAGCCGCCGGGAATAGTGATCGCGCACCAGAAGCAGCAGGCCGCAATGCGAGCAGGTCGCAGGCTGTGTCGTGACGTTTTCGGTGATGCCCTTGCAGTGCACGCACTGCATGCGCCGCGCCAGCGAGCCGCGATGCTCCGTCTGCATGGAGGTGTGGTCGATGCCGGCTTCGAGCGCCACCTGCATGGCCTGGCCAATCAGGCCCTCGGTGCCGGCGAGGTATAGGCGCAGGCCCATATGGGCATTGCCCAGCGTCTGCTTCAGCCTCGGCAACAGGCTGGCAAAGGATGGCGCGAGATGAAACTGCGCCGGCTTCAGCGCTTCGAGGGCGGCGACATGCTTGCCGTCGAGGCCCGGGATGAAGACGATTTCGGCGCCGCCGAAGAAGCCGGGCGGAGCCATCTTTGCCATATCAACGATCGCCAGCGCGCCTTCCGCATCGGCGATGAAAAGATGATGTTTGCCGGGCTGCGGAGACAGGGTTCCGTAAATGGGCCGGCTGATGATCGTCTTGGCTGCCATTCTCTCTTAGTGCCTTAATCCCTCGCTGCTGATGATGCCTCAACCCTTGGCGGTGCGCTTGGTCTTTTTCGGATCGTCGAACGGCAAGGGCTGCGCCGTCGCCTTGATCGATCCGCTCTTGTTGCGGATTTCGAGCTTGGTGTCCTTGACAGCGCAGTCGACGTCGAGACGGGCGATGCCCATCGATTTTTTGACCAGCGGCGAATACATGGCGCAGGTCACCACGCCGACCTTTTTGCCGTCGCGATAGACCGGCGCGCCTTCGTCGGCTGGCTCCTTGCCGTCGAGCAGCACACCATAGATCTTGAAGCGCTCCTTGCCCTTCAGGCGGTAGTGTTCCTCCGCGCCGCGGAATCCGGTCTTGCCGGGGCTGACGGTGAAATCGAGGCCGAGCTCCCACAACGTGTCGCCGGGGCCTTCAGTCTCGAACGGATATTTCTGGGAATTATCGTAGGGGTAGAACAGCAGATAGCTTTCGACCCGCAGCATGTCGAGCGTGGTGAAGCGGCACGGAATGATGCCGGCGCTCTTGCCCTCGTCGAGGATCCTGTCCCAGATCGTGCCGGCATCCTGGCCACGGCAGAAGATCTCGTAGCCGCGCTCGCCGGTGTAGCCGGTGCGCGAGATCATGACGGGGAACCCGAAGAGCTGGGTCTGCATGTGATGGAAATAGTTGAGGTCGCGAATCCCCGGCACATGCTTGGCGAGATAGTCGACCGATGTCGGCCCCTGCAGCGACAGATCGTGCAGATTGTCGTCGAAGCGCAGCGAGACATCGCGACCCATCGCGGCGCGCTGCAATTCCTCATGGCCGGTGCCCGAACCATGCACGACCATCCAGCTGTTCGGGCCGGTGCGGTAGAGGATGCAGTCGTCGGTGAATTTTCCCGCCTCGTTCAGCATGCAGGCATAGGCCGACTTGCCGGGGTAGATCTTTTCCACGTCGCGCGTGGTGGCGAGATCGATGAGATGCGAGGCGTGCGGTCCGGTGATGTGCACCTTCTTCAGGCCCGACACATCCATCAGCCCCGCCTTGGTGCGGATCGCGATGTATTCTTCGTCAGCATCCTTGTCGTAGGTCCAGGCGGTTCCCATGCCGCTCCAGTCTTCGAGCTTCGAACCCAGCGCGCGATGGCGATCCGCCAGGGTCGAAAATCTCCAGGATGCCGTCATCCGCTCGTCCTCCGTTCAAAAATCCACTGTTCCCTGCTCCTTGGCGCAGTGGCCGGAGCTTTGGAGCGAATATTGACCGCAAACGCGAGAGGGCCGCAATCCCCTGAAAGCAAATAATTTCATTGTCAGGCAAAATTGACCGCCCGGAGCAAACGGTTAACTCAGCGTAAATTCGTCTTGACAATTGCGGTAAACGGTCTGAATTTATGAAAAAAATTTCACTCTCTTGAAAGAGGGCGACGTGCGGGGGATTCGGAACCGGGCGTCGAAAAAAGGGGACAAACCGATGGCAGACCTGCAGCAGCGCATCGAGGCGCTGTACCGTTCCGATTTGCGCGGATCCGCGCTGCTGATCATCTGCCTGTGGGCGACGATCCTCTTCGTCCTCTTCATGACATGGCCATACATTCCGCACGCCGGCATCAGGGCCGTCGTGGCGATTGCCGCCGCCGCCGTGCTGATCTTCAACACGGCCGCGATCCTGGCGATGGTCAAGCACTACAAGGAAGACAAGGACTTCATCTACGGCCTCGATATCAAGAACGCCGACGCATCCCGCAACCGCCAGTCCTGAGGGGTACAAGAAATGTCCCGCTATACGCCGCCGGAGCAGAGCAAGGCCGGCCAGGTTTTCGATATCGTCGTCGTCGTGGTCGCAATCTTCGTGGCGCTGTGGCTGCCGTTGAAGCTCGGCCTTGCCGGAGCAGCCAAATCCATCGACGCGCTCGATGCCAAGACCTGGGAAGCGCTTGGCCAGAACCCGACCATGGCGGCGATCTGGGAGAAGCTCGGCTATACGCCCGAGACCGCGCATGACGTCATCCAGAACCGCTTCCACTATGTCATCGACTGGCCGACGCTGATCATCATGGCGGCGGTGCTGATCGGTTATTTCGTCTTCCTGTTCCGCGCATCCGACCGCGAATATCGCGACGTCATCAGCGAAAAGTTCGACGACAAATAAGAGTTCCGAAGACAGGCAATCGGGGACGCACCATGTGGATTTCACTCTCTTACGCATGCTGGGGCATCTCGGTCGTGCTCGCGCTGTGGATGCTCTACGACTGGTTCAAGGTCGACACGACTTATTCCGAAGACGTCCTGACCTCGTCACGCGAAGGCGAGCTTGAAGCCGTTTCCGAGAAACACCGGATTTGAGTGGGGACCGAACAATGACGACGACCGTACTTGAACCGGCAATTCACGGCGACAGGGTTTCACTGCTGCGGGTGCTCGGCCCGGCCCACGTCTGGGCGCTCGGCGTCGGCATCGTTCTGGTCGGCGAATTCACCGGCTGGAATTTTTCCGCCGACAAGGGCGGCGCGCTGGCAGCGCTGATCGTCTGCTGGATCGTCGGGCTGCTTTATACCTCGGTCGCCATGATCGATTCCGAGGTGACGTCGACGGTGGCCGCCGCCGGCGGCCAGTACGCGCAGGCCAAGCACATTGTCGGGCCGCTGATGGCCTTCAACGTCGCGCTGTTCCTGGTCTTCGCCTACACAATGCTCGAAGTCTCGGACGCCATCCTGCTTGGCGACACCATCGTCGCCAAGGCCGGCGTCGAGGGGCTAACACACAATTCCTTCATCGCCGCCACCATCGTGGTGCTGGCATGGCTCAACTATCGCGGCGTGCTGATGACGCTCAACGTCAACTTCGTCATCACGGCAATCGCCTATATCTCCATCGTCATCCTGTTCTTCTCGGTCAGCCCGTGGACGCAAGGCGCCGTGCTGAAGCTCAACGAGCTGGTGACGCCCGGCAATGCGCTGCCCTATGGCTGGATCGGCGTCATCGCCGCCTTCCAGTTCGGCATCTGGTACTATCTCGGCATCGAAGGCACCACGCAGGCAGCCGAGGAAGTGCGTTCGCCTGCCCGCTCCCTGCCCTATGGCACGATGGCCGGCATGATCACGCTTTTGATCGCCGCTGCGATGACCTGGTACGTCTGCGCCTCGCTGATGCCATGGGAATATCTCGGCATCACCTATTATCCGCTGTGGGACGCCGGCAAGCTCACCGGCAGCCCGCTGCTGGAGAACCTCCTATTCATCGCCACGCTGCTGGCGGCGCTGGCCTCCGCCAATGGCTGCATCAACGATGCGGCGCGCGCTTGGTTCTCGCTTGGCCGCGACCGTTACCTGCCGAGCTGGTTCTCGGCGGTGCATCCGAAATACCGCACGCCCTACCGCTCGATCCTGTTCCTGCTGCCGATCGCGCTCGCCTTCGCCTTCATCGCCGACCTCAACCAGGCGATCACCTTCTCGATCCTGTCGGGCGTGCTGCAATACACCTTCATGAGCATCAACATCATGATGTTCCGCAAGAAGTGGCCGCTCGGCACCATCCGCCGCGGCTACACGCATCCGTTCCATCCGCTGCCGGCGATCGTGCTGTTCTGCCTTTGCGTGGTGACGTTCTTTGCCATCTTCCTCGGTTTCGGTTCGCAGCTGATCGCGATGACCATCTTCTATTTCCTGATCTCGCTGTGGTTCCATTTCTACCGCTACAAATTCGTGCGGCGCGGCGACCAGTTCACCATGCCGTGGCCGAAACCGCAGGGCTATTGATGGGAGACGGCCCGCCCCGATCCTCGGCGGGCCGGACATGACAAAATGTCCGAAGTGACATCAGCGCTGCTTGTCGGGGCCATCGTCCTGGCTCTCACTCTCCATCTCGCATGGCTGGCGCGGCGCAGCCGCAACAGGGCATTGGCTGCGCTCGCCGTTGACGAGGCCCGCATCCGCACCATTATCGCCGACGCCGCCGATATTTCGGACGGCACCGCCGGCGTCGTCACCTGGGAAGGCTTGTGGAACGGCCAGCGCGTTCAGTTGCGCACCATCGTCGACACGCTGGCGACGCGAAAACTGCCGGCCCGCTGGCTCAGCGTTTCCATCACCGAAAAGGTCGCCGTCTCCGCGACCTTCGACATGATGATGCGGCCGGGCTCGCCGACGACCTTCTCCAATTTCGACCATCTCCAGCATACGCTGCCCAAGGCTCCGGGATTTCCCCTCGAAGCGGTGCTGCGAACCGACCGCCGCGGTACGCGGTTCCCGCAAGGCATCATCGCCGATCATCTGGAACCCTTTTCGGAAGGGCGCGCCAAGGAGCTGCTGATCACGCCAAACGGCGTGCGCATCGTCTGGCTGCTGGCCGAGGCCGAACGGGCGCGCTACGGCGTTTTCCGGCAGGCCGCGTTCGGCGAGGCGCAGATCGATCCGGCGCTGATCGAGCGGTTGCTCACCTCCCTCTCGGCGCTGCGCGACGCCATCAACAAAAGCGAACGGCAAGCCGCATGACCAGTTCGAACACGCAGCCGGCGCCGGTAAGCCCTTATCTCGTCCTCGGCGCGTCAATCGTGCTGCCCGCAAGCGGCCATGTCATTCTGGGCGTGCCGGTGCGCGGGCTGCAGTTCCTTTTCTTCATGGTGATCCTGGCATGGGTGACCGCCAAGATCGCGCCGTCCGACGCCAGCTTCATCGGCCGTCACGCCGGCGGCTTCCTGATCTATGCGCTATCCATCTTGGACGCCTACAAGCTCGCCCGCATCCGCCATGCCCGGTGGGTTCACAATGCTGCGCAGGGCAGCGATAACTCGCATGGCGGCATCACGCCACATGCGTAACTAGAGGAAAATTTTTTTCATATGATTGAATTTGCGGGACTCATTCGATACATCATCTTCTAGCTACAAACGCCGGGAGGCTGACATGTGTGGAATTGTCGGACTGTTTTTGAAAGACAAGTCGCTGGAGCCGCAGCTCGGCGCGATGCTGTCGGAGATGCTGGTATCGCTCAGCGATCGCGGCCCCGACAGTGCAGGCATTGCCATCTATGGCGCGCCCTCCAAGAATGAAGCCAAGATCACGATCCAGTCGGCGAAGCCCGCGCGCGATTTTCGCGACCTGGACACCGAGCTTGCCAAGGCCATCGGCGCGCCGGTGAGCATTGCCGTGAAGTCGACCCACGCCGTCGTGCGGACAACGCCGGCCAAGATCGACGAAGCGCGCGAGGCCATCCAGGCGCTTCGCCCCGACATCCGCATCATGGGCGCCGGCGACGTCGTCGAGATCTACAAGGAGGTCGGCCTGCCGGAAGCGGTGGTCGATCGCTTCGACGTCCGCAAGATGACCGGCACGCATGGCATCGGCCACACCCGCATGGCAACGGAATCGGCGGTGACGACGATGGGCGCGCACCCCTTCTCGACCGGCGCCGACCAGTGCCTGGTGCACAATGGCTCGCTCTCCAACCACAACAATGTCCGCCGCGAGCTGATCCGCGAGGGCATGAAGTTCGAGACCGAGAACGATACCGAGGTCGCGGCCGCCTATCTCTCCTCACAGATGGCGCATGGCAAGAATCTCGGCGAGGCGCTGGAAGGCACGCTTTCGGACCTCGACGGCTTCTTCACCTTCGTCGTCGGCACCAAGAACGGTTTTGGCGTGGTGCGCGACCCGATCGCCTGCAAGCCCGCCGTCATGGCCGAGACCGACCAGTATGTCGCCTTCGGCTCGGAGTATCGCGCGCTGACCAAACTGCCCGGCATAGACAATGCGAGGGTCTGGGAACCGGAACCCGCAACCGTCTATTTCTGGGAGCATTGAGTTCATGCCGGCAACCAAACTTTCAAAGGCCGCGACCCACGACCACGCCTCCCGGATCTTCGATCTCGATGTGTCGTCGCTGCGCGAGCTCAATCAGGCGCTGCACGCTCTGACGCCTGGTTCCAACGAAACGGCGTGGGAAGTGCTGCATCCGAAGGGCAGCCATTCGGTCGCCGTCGGCGTCGACCAGCCCGTCACCATCGATGTGCGCGGCAGCGTTGGCTATTATTGCGGCGGCATGAATTCCGGCAGCACCATCACCGTGCATGGCTCTGCCGGCCCCGGCGTCGGCGAGAACATGATGTCGGGCTCTATCATCGTGAAAGGCGACGCCAGCCAGTATGCCGGCGCCACCGGCAAGGGCGGGCTGCTGGTCATCGAGGGCAATGCCTCGTCGCGTTGCGGCATTTCGATGAAAGGCATCGACATCGTCGTGCACGGCAATATCGGCCATATGTCGGCTTTCATGGCCCAGTCCGGCAATCTGGTGGTGCTGGGCGATGCCGGCGATGCGCTGGGCGATTCCATCTACGAGGCGCGGCTGTTCGTACGCGGCAAGGTCGACAGCCTGGGCGCCGACTGCATCGCCAAGGAGATGCGACCCGAGCACCTGGAATTGCTGCAGGGCCTGCTCGACCGTGCCGGCGTCACCGGCGTCAAGCCGTCGGAGTTCAAGCGCTACGGTTCGGCGCGCACGCTCTACAATTTCAATATCGACAACGCCGATGCGTATTGAGGCAGCATGACTTATCGCAACCCGCCGACGACGCCGCGCAAATCCGCGACCTTCGACGACTACACACTGTCGGAAATCCGCCGTGCCGCGGCGACCGGCATCTATGACATTAGGGGCGCCGGCGCCAAGCGCAAGCTGCCGCATTTCGACGACCTTCTGTTCCTTGGCGCCTCGATCTCGCGCTATCCGCTGGAAGGCTATCGCGAGCGCTGCGACACATCAGTCGTGCTCGGTTCGCGCCATGCCAAGAAGCCGATCGAATTGAAGATCCCGATCACCATAGCCGGCATGAGCTTCGGTTCGCTCTCCGGCCCCGCCAAGGAGGCGCTCGGGCGCGGCGCGACACTGGCGGGCACCTCGACCACGACGGGCGATGGCGGCATGACCGAGGAAGAGCGCGGCCATTCGAAAACGCTGGTCTATCAGTACCTGCCCTCGCGCTACGGCATGAATTTGCGCGACCTGCGCCGTGCCGATGCGATCGAGGTCGTCGTCGGCCAAGGCGCCAAGCCCGGCGGCGGCGGCATGCTGCTCGGCCAGAAGATCTCCGACCGCGTCGCCGAGATGCGCACGCTGCCGAAAGGTATCGACCAGCGTTCGGCTTCGCGTCACCCCGACTGGACCGGGCCGGACGATCTCGAGATCAAGATCCTCGAACTGCGCGAGATCACCGACTGGGAAAAGCCGATCTACGTCAAGGTCGGCGGCGCCCGCCCCTATTACGACACTGCGCTCGCGGTGAAGGCCGGCGCCGATGTCGTTGTCGTCGACGGCATGCAGGGCGGCACGGCGGCGACGCAGGAAGTGTTCATCGAGAATGTCGGCCAGCCGACGCTCGCCTGCATCCGGCCGGCGGTGCAGGCGCTGCAGGATCTCGGCATGCACCGCAAGGTGCAGCTGATCGTCTCCGGCGGCATCCGCAACGGCGCCGATGTCGCCAAGGCGCTGGCGCTCGGCGTCGACGCGGTTTCGATCGGCACGGCGGCTCTCGTCGCGCTCGGCGACAACGATCCCCGCTGGGAGGCGGAGTATAACGAACTCGGCACCACGGCCGGCGCCTACGATGACTGGCATGAGGGGCGCGACCCCGCCGGCATCACCACGCAGGACCCGGAGCTGATGAAGCGGGTCGATCCGATCGCTGCGGGACGGCGGCTGGCCAACTATCTCAAGGTGATGACGCTCGAGGCGCAGACGATTGCGCGCGCCTGCGGCAAGAACAGTCTGCACAATCTCGAACCCGAGGATCTCGTCGCCCTGACGATCGAAGCCGCCGCCATGGCCGGCGTGCCGCTGGCCGGCACCAACTGGATACCGGGGAAGAACGGCTTTTAGAGCATGATCCCGAAAAGTGGAATCCGGTTTTCGGAAGAGATCATGCTCGAACGAGGAACAGCATCCAAAGACATAAGCGAGGAACTATAATGGGGAACGATCTCGCCGCTTTCGCCAAAAAGACCGGCGTCAAATATTTCATGATTTCCTACACCGACCTGTTCGGTGGCCAGCGTGCCAAGCTGGTGCCGGCGCAGGCGATATCAGACATGCAGAAGGACGGCGCCGGCTTTGCCGGTTTCGCCACTTGGCTTGATCTGACACCGGCGCATCCCGACATGCTGGCCGTGCCGGATCCGGACTCGGTCATCCAGTTGCCATGGAAAAAGGAGGTGGCCTGGGTCGCCGCCAACTGCATCATGGAAGACAAGGAAGTCGACCAGACGCCGCGCAACACGCTGAGGCGGCTGATCGCCGAGGCAGCCACTGACGGCATGCATGTCAAGACCGGCGTCGAGGCCGAGTTCTTCCTGATCTCGCCGGACGGCAGCGTCATATCAGACCAATACGACACGGCCTCAAAGCCCTGCTACGACCAGCAGGCGGTGATGCGGCGCTACGACGTCATCGCCGAGATCTGCGACCACATGCTGGAACTCGGGTGGGGTCCCTACCAGAACGACCATGAGGACGCCAACGGCCAGTTCGAGATGAACTGGGCCTTCGACGACGTGCTCGCCACCGCCGACAAGCACTCCTTCTTCAAATTCATGGTCAAGTCGGTGGCCGAGAAGCACGGCCTGCGGGCCACCTTCATGCCGAAACCCTTCCAGGGCCTGACCGGCAATGGCTGCCATGCCCACATCTCGGTGTGGGACAAGGCGGGCAAGACCAATGTCTTCGCCGACAATTCGATGGAGCTCGGCCTGTCGGCCAAGGGCAAGAACTTCCTCGGCGGTATCATGAAGCATGCCTCCGCGCTTGCCGCGATCACCAACCCGACGGTCAATTCCTACAAGCGCATCAACGCGCCGCGCACGATTTCGGGCGCGACCTGGGCGCCGAACACGGTGACCTGGACCGGCAACAACCGCACCCACATGGTGCGCGTGCCCGGCCCCGGCCGCTTCGAGCTACGCCTGCCCGATGGTGCCGCAAACCCCTATCTGTTGCAGGCGGTGATCATTGCCGCCGGCCTCGACGGCATCCGCTCGAAGGCCGATCCCGGCAAGCGCTACGACATCGACATGTACCAGCACGGCCACACGGTGAAGGGCGCGCCGAAACTGCCGCTCAACCTGCTCGACGCGCTGCGCGAGTTCGACAAGGACAAATCGCTGAAGGCGGCGCTGGGTGAGGAATTCTCGTCGGCCTACCTAAAGCTGAAGCACCAGGAATGGAATTCCTATGCTTCGCACTTCACGCAATGGGAGCGCGACCACACGCTGGACATATGACCGTCCTGCCGGTGCGAGCGACCTCGGAATGAACTGATGAAATACTCGATCTTCTCGCTCGCCCGCGCCGCCCTTTCCGGCCACAAGAACTGGCAGCGCACCTGGCGCGACGCCACGCCGAAGGACCGCTACGACGTGGTGATCATCGGCGGCGGCGGCCATGGCCTGGCCACCGCCTGGTTCCTGGCCAGCGAGTACGGCATCAGGAACGTCGCCGTACTCGAAAAAGGCTGGATCGGCTCCGGCAATGCCGGCCGCAACACAACCATCATCCGCTCCAATTACGGCCTGCCCGGCAATACCGGCTTCTACGAATTGTCGATGAAGCTGTGGGAGCGGATGGAGCAGGACCTCAACTACAATGCGATGGTCAGCCAGCGCGGCGTCATCAACCTCTACCATTCCGACGCGCAGCGCGATGCCTATGCGCGGCGCGGCAACACCATGCGCATCAACGGCATCGACGCCGAACTGCTCGACCTCGCGGCGGTCAAGAAGATGATGCCGTTCCTGAACTTCGACAATGCGCGCTTTCCGGTGCAAGGCGGATTGTTGCAGCGGCGCGGCGGCACGGCACGGCACGATGCCGTTGTCTGGGGTTATGCCCATGCGGCGAGCGGACTCGGCGTCGACATCATCCAGAACTGCGAGGTCACCGGCTTTGTCAGGGACGCCAACGGCAAGGTGACCGGTGTCGAAACCTCGCGCGGCCGGATTGGCGCCGGCAAGGTCGGCATGGCGGTCGCCGGCTCCTCGTCGCGCGTCGCTGATATGGCGGGCCTGCGCCTGCCGATCGAAAGCCATGTGCTGCAGGCCTTCGTCTCCGAGGCGATCAAGCCGCTTATCCCCAACGTCATGACCTTCGGCGCCGGCCATTTCTATGTCAGCCAGTCCGACAAGGGCGGCCTTGTCTTCGGCGGCGACATTGACGGCTACAATTCCTACGCTCAGCGCGGCAATCTGCCCGTTATGGAGGATGTCTGCGAGGGCGGCATGGCGCTGATGCCGATGATCGGCCGCGTGCGGCTTTTGCGCCAGTGGGGCGGCATCATGGATATGTCGATGGACGGCTCGCCGATCATCGACAAGACGCCGGTCGACGGCCTCTATCTCAACGCGGGCTGGTGCTATGGCGGCTTCAAGGCGACGCCCGGCTCAGGCTTCGTCTTCGCCCATCTTCTGGCCCGCGACACGCCGCATGAGGAGGCTGCAAGATTCCGCCTCGACCGCTTCCGGACTGGCGCCATGATCGACGAAAAGGGCCAGGGCGCCCAACCGAACCTGCACTGAGGACGGTCACATGCGAATTGTCTGTCCCTTCTGCGGCGAACGCGAACTCGGCGAATTCACCTATCTCGGCGACGCCAAGCCGGTGCGACCGGCGGCGGATGCCGGTGAAGATGCCGTCTACGACTATGTCTATCTGCGCGACAACATCGCCGGCGTGATGAGTGAGAACTGGTACCATGGCGGCGGCTGCCGGGCCTGGCTGAAGGTTACCCGCAACACGCTGACGCATGAGATTTCGGCTGTCGAACCGGCAGCGGGCGCCGGCGCGGCGAAGGTTGGCGCGTGATGGCCGTGGCGCAGACAAACCGGCTCGGCAATGGCGGCCTCATCGACCGCTCGGCGCCGCTGAACTTCCGCTTCGACGGCAAGAGCTTTTCCGGCTTCCAGGGCGACACGCTGGCGTCGGCGCTGGTTGCCAATGGCGTCAAGCTGGTCGGGCGCTCGTTCAAGTATCATCGCCCGCGCGGCATCCTGACCGCGGGCTCGGAAGAACCCAACGCGCTGGTCGAACTGCGCAGCGGTGCCCGGCGCGAGCCGAACACCAAGGCGACGACGGCCGAGCTCTATGAAGGCCTCGAGGCCGCCAGCCAGAACCGCTGGCCGTCGCTGCGCTTCGATGTGATGTCGGTGAACCAGCTGTTCGCACCGATCTTCGTCGCCGGCTTCTACTACAAGACCTTCATGTGGCCGGCGAAATTCTGGGAGGCGATCTACGAGCCGGCGATCCGCCGTGCCGCCGGTCTTGGCCGAGCCGCCGGTGTTGCCGACCCCGATCACTACGACAAGGCCTGGGCGCATTGCGATGTGCTGGTCGCCGGCTCCGGCCCAGCCGGCCTTGCCGCGGCGCTCGCCGCCGGCCGCAGCGGCGCCCGCGTCATCCTGTGCGAAGAGGACTTTGCGTTCGGCGGCCGCCTGCTGTCGGACGGCGACACGATCGATGGCCTGCCGGCAGCCGAATGGCTGTCGCGGACACTGGCCGAGCTGGCGGCAATGCCCGATGTCCGCATCATGACCCGCACGACGCTGTTCGGCGTCTATGACGGCGGCACCTATGGCGCACTGGAGCGGGTCAACGACCATCTGCCCTCGCCGCCCGAGCATCAGGTGCGCCAGCGGCTGTGGCGCATCGTCGCCAAGCGCTGTGTGGTCGCGGCGGGCGCGCTGGAGCGGCCGATCGTCTTTGCCGGCAACGACACGCCCGGCGTGATGATGGCTTCGGCGATGCGGACCTATGTCGGACGCTATGCAGCCGCTCCCGCAAAACGCATCGCGCTGTTTACCAACAATGAGGATGGCTGGCGCACGGTCGAGACCGCACTCGGTGCCGGACTGCAGATTGCGGCGGTGATCGACGCGCGGCCTGATATATCGTCGGCGCATCGTTCGCTGGCCTCCAAGAATGGCTTCACGGTGCTGCACGGCGCCGTCAGCGGCGTCGACGGCGGCAAGGATGGTGTTAGGAAAATCGCGGTGTCGCTCACCGGCGGCGCGCGCGCCGAAGTCGAGGCCGACGGGCTCGCCGTTTCCGGCGGCTGGAACCCGGCGGTCGGGCTGACCTCCTATCATCGCGGCCGGCCGAAATGGCGCGACGACATCGCTGCCTTCGTGCCCGACGGCGCGCCTCCCGGCATGGTCGCTGCGGGTGCCGCCAATGGCGATTTTGGCCTCGGCGCCTGCCTGAGCCAGGGCTTCGCCGCCGGCGCCGCAGCGGCACACGATGCCGGACATGGCCGCAAGGCCGGCACCGCGCCTGTCGCCGACGACGAGGCTTTTTCGGTGACGCCGCTCTGGCACGTCGCCGGCAAGGGCAAGGCCTTCGTCGACTACCAGCACGATGTCACCGCCTCCGACATCGAACTGGCGCAGCGCGAAGGTTTTGAATCGGTCGAGCATCTGAAGCGCTACACGACGCTCGGCATGGCGACCGACCAGGGCAAAACGTCGAATGTCGCCGGCCTCGCCATCATGGCCGCGGTGAGTGGCCGCTCCATCCCTGAGACCGGCACCACCATCTACCGGCCTCCCTACGTGCCGGTCGCTATAGGCGCCTTTGCCGGCCATCATCGCGACGAGACGTTCCATGCGACGCGGCTGACGCCGTCGCATCACTGGGCCGCCGAACAGGGCGCTGTTTTCGTTGACACAGGACTCTGGAAGCGGGCGCAGTGGTACCCCCGCGCGGGCGAGAAGGACTGGCTGGAATCGGTGACGCGGGAGGTCAAGGCGGTGCGAAGCGGCGTCGGCTTCTGCGATGTCTCGACGCTCGGCAAGATCGACGTGCATGGCCCGGATGCCGGCGCCTTCCTGGACCGCGTCTACATCAACACCTTCTCCAACCTCGCCGTCGGCAAGGCGCGCTACGGGCTGATGCTGCGGGAAGACGGCATCGTCTATGATGACGGCACGACATCACGGCTAGCCGAGGACCATTATTTCCTGACCACCACAACGGCCAAGGCCGGTTTGGTGATGCAGCATCTCGAATTCTGCCGGCAGGTGCTGTTTCCCGAACTCGACGTGCAACTGACCTCCGTCTCCGACCAGTGGGCGCAGTTCTCGATCGCCGGGCCGAAGACCCGCGATCTGCTGAAGGAGATCGTCGATCCCACGGAGGACCTTTCCAACGAAGGTTTTCCGTTCATGGGCGCGCGCGAAGTCGCACTTCGCGGCGGCATCAAGGCGCGGCTGTTCCGCATCTCCTTCTCCGGCGAGATGGCATTCGAGATTTCAGTGCCGGCACGCTACGGCGAGGCGATGGCGCGCAACCTGATGCTGGCCGGCGCGCCGTTCGGCGTCACGCCTTACGGCACCGAGGCGCTCGGCGTGATGCGCATTGAAAAGGGCCACATAGCCGGACCGGAACTGAGCGGCACGACGACGGCCGCCGATCTTGGCCTCGGCAAGATGATGTCGACCAAGAAAGATTTCATCGGCCGCGTCATGGCCGGTCGCGAGGCGCTGGTCGCGCCGGACCGGCAGGTCGTCGTCGGCATCAAGCCAACCGACAAGGCACGCCGCCTGCGCTCCGGCGCGCACATCATCCCGAAGGGGCAGACGCCCGGGCCAGGCAACGACCAGGGCTATGTCACCTCGGTCTGCTTCTCGCCGGCATCAGACCAGTGGATCGGGCTGGCACTTGTCGAGCGCGGCCGCGAACGCATCGGCGAGATCGTCCATGCGCATGACCCGATACGCGGCGAGGACTATGACGTCGAACTCTGCAATCCCGTCTTCTATGATCCGGATGGAGGGCGCCAGCGTGGCTGAGTTTTCCTGGGATGTTCGCAGCCCGCTCGATCGGGCGCTCGTGGCGGGGCGGTATGGTGCGCATGGCGATGCCGGCGTGACGCTGACCGAGATCCGCAATTTCGACCTCGTCCAGGTGATGGCGCGGCGCGGCAAGGCGGTCGACATGGCCACCGTCGCGAAGACACGCTTCGGCGTCGCCGCTCCGGAAACACCGAAGGCGGTGCATACGGCGGATGCCACGCTGATCTGGTCGGGACCGGATCAGTTTTTTATCCTGTCGAAGAACGGCAAGCATGCGATGGACTCGCTTGTTCCAGCCTTCGCGGCCTCTGGTTCACTGTCCGAGCAATCACATGCGCGCGCGCTGATCAGCATCTCCGGCGCCAAGGCACGGGCGATGTTGGCCAAGCTGTCGTCGATCGATCTGCATCCCGGTGCGTTCGCTGTCGGCGCAGCCGCCGCGACCTCGATGGATCACACCAGCGTCACGCTGTGGCGCGGGAATGATCGAGATGGGCAGGCTGTGTTCAACGTCCTGGTATTTGCGACGTTCGCGGAGAGCCTGTGGCACACGATGCTGGATTCGGCCGCGGAGTATGGCGTGGCGATCGCGCATTCAGAGGAACTGACGTAGCGCATGCACGCCCTTCCCTCTCGCCTTGTGGGAGAAGGAAGAAAGGGCGGTCCGCCTTGCCAAATGCCACCGCGCTGCTATTCTTGCTGCTAAAATAATTTCACACACAGGCAAACTTTTTTCTCGAACCGCAAGGCTGAGATGAGCCAGTCGCCCTACCCCGCAGTCACAGCCGGACCGCCGCGCCCGAGCCTCATCCTGAGGCCCGGCCAGATCGCGCTGCCGCCGGGGATGGAGCGCTATACGATCCAGGGCAATGGCGCGGTGCTGATCGAGGTCGAGGCCGGCGACACGATCACTGTGCGCAATGTCGAAGGCGGCCAGGCCTGCGAGCTGGTGGCGTGGGACAAGTCAGGGGCGACCGATCCCGCCATCTTCGGCGAGAAATCCAACAGCAATGCCGCCGGCATCAAGGCGTTGTTGTCCGAGGGCGACGACAGTATCGGCGCGTTGCGGCGCGGTATTGCGCGCCGGCAGGTGCAGCTCGACCAGGCCAAGGCTGTGCGCGTGTTCGGCGCGACCACACCTGCCGGTACGGAACAAGCATTCACCGTCGCGCGTGATGGCTCGATGGTCATCGCTGCCCCCGGCGGCCCGATGCTGGTCGACGGCCATGACACGGCGACGCCGCTCACCGTCATCGTGCGCCGCGCCACGATCCGCCTGAAGACAAAATCGCAGTTGGCCGATCCTCTCGCCGATCCGGTGCTTGATCTGCGTGTCCATTCAGCGACGGCGGAATCCTACTTCGTCAAAGCCGGCGACTATCTGCAGATCATCGATGTCGATGGGCGTCAATGCACCGACTTCCAGTGCTTTTCGGCGCGCAAGCTGGACAAGGGGCTCGACCATCCGCTCGATGTGACGACGACCCGCACGCTGATGGGATCGAGCTATCCCGTGCCCGGCCTGCATTCCAAATATTACGACCAGGATATGGAGCCGCTGGTCGAGGTGGTGCAGGACACATGCGGCCGGCATGATGCTTTCGCGCTCGCCTGTGCCGCCAAATATTACGACGACATCGGCTATCCCGGCCACACCAACTGCTCTGAGAATTTCAACGGCGCGCTGGCCGGCAAGGGCGTCAATCCGCGCGCGGGCTGGATGGCGATCAACTTCTTCTTCAACACGGCGATCGATGCGCATGGCGTGATGGTGTCCGACGAGCCGTGGTCGCGACCCGGCGATTATGTGCTGCTCAGGGCGCTGACCGACATCGTCTGCGTCTCCTCCGCCTGCCCCGACGACACGACGCCGGCCAATGGCTGGGACCTGACCGACATCCATGTGCGGACCTATTCCGGCCAGCACAAATTCTCGCGAGCGATCGCCAGACGCATGACGCCCGATTCGGAACCGAAAATGACCCGCGAGACATCCTTTCATTCGAGCTTTGCCAAGCACACCCGCAACTTCTCGGAGTACAGGGGCTACTGGCTGGCCAACTCCTTCGCCAAGGAAGGCCCCATCGCCGAATATTGGGCCTGCCGGCAGGACGCGGTGATCATGGACCTGTCGCCGCTCAGAAAATTCGAGGTCACCGGCCCGGATTCCGAAGCGCTGCTGCAATACACGCTGACCCGCGACGTGAAAAAACTCGGCGTCGGTCAGGTCGTCTACTCCGCCATGTGCTACGAGCATGGCGGCATGATCGACGACGGCACGCTGCTGCGGCTCGGCAAGGATAATTTCCGCTGGGTCGGCGGCGACGATCTTTCCGGCGAATGCCTGCGCGAGACCGCCAAGAAGCTTGGGCTTAATGTCCTGGTGCGCTCCTCCACAGACCAGATGCACAATGTCGCCGTGCAGGGGCCAAAGAGCCGTGACATCCTGAGAGAAGTGATCTGGACCTCGCCGCTGCAGCCGTCGATCGATGAACTCGAATGGTTCCGCTTCGCCGTCGCCCGCATCGGCGGCGGCAACGGCATTCCTGTCGTCGTCTCGCGCACCGGCTATACCGGTGAACTCGGCTATGAGATCTGGTGCCATCCGCGCGACGCCGAAAAAGTGTTCGACGCCATTTGGGAAGCCGGCCAGCCACATGGGCTGAAACCCATGGGCCTGCAGGCGCTCGACATGGTGCGCATCGAGGCTGGGCTGATCTTCGCGGGCTACGAGTTCTCCGACCAGACAGATCCGTTCGAGGCCGGCATCGGTTTCACCGTGCCGCTGAAGAGCAAGACCGACGATTTCATCGGCCGCGAGGCGCTGATCCGGCGCAAGGAGAACCCGCAGAACAAACTGGTCGGGCTCGACATCGACAGCAATGTCGCGGTCGGCCATGGCGATTGCGTCCATGTCGGCCGCGCCCAGATCGGCGTCGTCACCTCGGGCATGCGTTCGCCGGTGCTTGGCAAGAACATCGCGCTGGCCAGGCTCGACGTCACCCACGCGGCCATCGGCACGGAGGTCGAGATCGGCAAGCTCGACGGCCATGCCAAGCGGCTGCCGGCGCGCGTCGTCGCCTTTGCCCATTACGATCCGCAGAAGACCAGACCGCGCTCCTAAACGCTGCCTTTCGGACAGGCAAAACCGCGTGTCAGTTGTGCCGCGAGGCGTATTGTAGCGTGCGCGCGCAAGCGTGATGTGCACGGCGTCACAAAACGCTTGACGTGAAAGCGCGCCGGATCAATCTTCACTCCTAAGAAAAAAATACGACTGAGTGGAAACACCGGAGTCGTAAAGTCATATGCCGGGGAGCAAGCTTCGCAAAGCCGAGGCATCGCTGGCGGGGAACACGAGAAAAAGGGGAAGTCACTGACATGAGCACCATAAGCACGGCCCTCGAGCAGCCTGCCGAAAGCAAGCTGCTGAGGCATATCGACTGGCGCGGCGCCTTCTGGGTGGCGAGCGGCGTTCCGGCGCTGGTCCTGTTTTCGATCGGCGGCATCGCCGGCACGACCGGGACGATGGCCTTCCTGATCTGGACGGTGTCCATGATCATGGGTTTCCTGCAGTCCTTCACCTATGCCGAGATCGCCGGCCTGTTCCCGAACAAGTCGGGCGGCGCCTCGATCTACGGCGCCACCGCCTGGCTGCGCTATTCCAAGTTCATCGCGCCGTTGTCGGTGTGGTGCAACTGGTTCGCCTGGTCGCCGGTGCTGTCGCTCGGCTGCTCTATCGCCGCCGCCTATATCCTCAACGCACTGGCCCCGGTGCCGCTGTTCACCGAGACCTCGGCAGAAGTCGTCGCCTATATCGCGGCGCATGCCGGAACGGCGCCCGCTGACGCCATCACGGCGGTGACGGCGGCCGCGACACCGGCGATCCGCAACTGGACGCTGTACAGCCACACGCTGGGCCCGGTTTCCTTCACGCTCAACGCCACCTTCTTTATCGGCGCAGTGCTGATGCTGATCATCTTCTCGATCCAGCATCGCGGCATCCTCGGTACGGCCAATGTGCAGAAATATATCGGCCTGCTGGTCATCATCCCGATGCTGATCGTCGGCGTCGTGCCGATCTTCACCGGGCAGATCAACTGGGCCAATTTCTCGCCGCTGGTGCCCCTGGCCGCCGCCTATGCGCCGGACCCGGGCGCCTGGAACATCGCCGGCTGGACGTTGGTGCTCGGCGGCATGTTCATCGCCGCCTGGTCGACCTACGGTTTCGAGACCGCCGTCTGCTACACCTCCGAGTTCAAGAACCCCGGCACCGACACGTTCAAGGCCATCTTCTATTCCGGCCTGCTTTGCATGCTTCTGTTCATCCTGGTGCCCTTCACCTTCCAGGGCGTGCTGGGCTTGAACGGCATGCTGGCGACACCGATCGTCGACGGCTCCGGCGTGGCGGACGCGCTGGCCGGCATGGTCGGCGGCGGCAAGATTATCCATAGCCTCTTGGTGATGCTGATGATCCTGGCGCTGGTGCTGTGCATCATGACGGCGATGGCCGGCTCCTCGCGCACGCTCTACCAGGGCTCGGTCGACGGCTGGCTGCCGCGCTATCTCAGCCACGTCAACGAACATGGCGCGCCGACGCGGGCCATGTGGACCGACCTCTGCTTCAACCTGATCGTGCTGGCGATCGCCTCGGCCGATGCGACGAGCTTCTTCTTCATCCTCGCCGTGTCGAACTGCGGCTACATCATCTTCAACTTCCTCAACCTCAATGCCGGCTGGATCCACCGCATCGACAACGGTCATATCGCGCGACCGTGGAAAGCGCCGACCTGGCTTCTCGGCATCGGGGCGATCTTCGCCTATGTCAACGCCATCTTCATGGGCGCCGGCGCCAAGGTGTGGAACCCGATGGCATTGTGGGCCGGGCTGATCACCGCGGCGCTGATCATCCCGGTGTTCTGCTTCCGCCACTACATCCAGGACAAGGGCAAGTTCCCCGACCACATGCTGGCCGATCTCGGCATGACGGGTGCCGACCTCTCGGTGAAGAAAGCCGGCATGCTGCCCTATCTGACGCTGGTCGCCGGCGTGGCGGTGATGCTGATCGCCAACTGGATATTCGTCATCTGACAGGCCGACTTGTCAGACATAGGGCGCGCTTCGGCGCGCCCTATGTTTTTGGCCACAAGCCGGGACCTCACATCAGCCAGCCTTGCGGATTGTGGTCTTCTCGAAGAACCGGTTGGGCGGTCGCTTCAGGCCTAGATTCTCGCGCAGCGTCGATCCCTCATACTGCCGCCTGAAGATGCCGCGCCGCTGCAGCTCGGGCACCACCTTCTCGACGAAATCGTCGAGCCCCGCGGGCAGATAGGGAAACATGATGTTGAAACCGTCCGATCCCTCTGTAACCAGCCATTCCTCCATCTCGTCGGCAATGGTTTGCGGCGTGCCGACGAAGGCAAGGCCTGAATAACCGCCGAGCCTCTGGGCGAGTTGGCGCACCGTCAGGTTTTCATTCCGGGCCAGTTCAATGACGCGCTCGCGGCTGCTCTTTGAGGCATTGGTCTCCGGTATGTCCGGCAGCGCGGCATCGGGGTCAAAGGCCGACGCGTCATGTCCAAGGGCGATCGACAGGGAGGCGATGCCACTCTCGTAGTAGACCAGGCTATCGAGCTTCGCCCGCTTGGCCCGCGCCTCCTCGACGCTGTCGCCGACAATGACGAAGGCGCCAGGCAGGATCTTGATGTCGTCGCGGGAGCGGCCGAGTTTCTGTGCCCTGCCCTTCACGTCGGCAAAGAAGCGCTGCCCGGCGGCAAGATCCCCATGGGCGGCGAAAATCACCTCAGCCGTCTCGGCCGCCAGCTGCCGCCCGGCCTCCGAGGCGCCGGCCTGGACGATGACAGGCCAGCCCTGCACCGGGCGGGCTATGTTGAGCGGCCCGCGCACGGAGAGGTGCTCGCCCTTGTGGTCCAGCACATGCAATTTGGCGGGATCGAAATAGAGCCCGCTTTCGGCATCGCGGATGAAGGCATCGTCGGCAAAACTGTCCCACAGGCCGGTGACGACATCGTAGAATTCCCGCGCCCGGTGATAGCGCTCGTCATGCTCGACATGTTCGTCCAGCCCGAAATTGAGCGCCGCGTCGGGGTTGGACGTGGTGACGATGTTCCAGCCGGCGCGCCCGCCGCTGATATGGTCGAGCGACGCGAAGCGGCGGGCGATGTGATAGGGCGCGTCGAAGGTGGTTGAGGCCGTGGCGACCAGCCCGATGTGGTCGGTGACGGCGGCCAGCGCCGACAGCAGCGTGAACGGCTCGAACGAGGTCACCGTGTGGCTGCGACGCAACGCCTCGATCGGCATGTTGAGCACGGCCAGATGGTCGGCCATGAAGAAGGCATCGAATTTCGCTGCCTCCAGCGTCTGCGCGAAGCGCTTCAGATGCGCGAAGTTGAAGTTGGCGTCGGGATAGGCGCCGGGATAGCGCCAGGCGCCGGTGTGCAAGCTGACCGGGCGCATGAAGGCGCCAAGCCGCAATTGCCGTTTTTCTGTCATGGAAAGACACCCTGATGAGGACGAGCATTGCCGCTCCGGTGTCGCTCAGCATGGAACCGCTTTGCGGCCCTGGGAAGGAATTCTGTTTTGCAGAATCGGCAGAGCGGAGCATTTTCGTCGGCGTGACACCGCATCATCCGCCATCGCCGACGGCGGATGATGCTATAGAACCGCTCTATTCCGCGGCCAGGGCCAGTTGCGGCCGCTCGGCGGCCAGCTCCGGTTCGGGCGCCTGCTCGTTGTCCACCACCTTCTTCGGCTCGCGGCCGAAGAACAGGGCGTAGCCTGCCGGCAGCACCAGGATGGTCAGCACGGTGGCGACAACGATGCCGCCCATCATGGCGTAGGCGAGCGGCCCCCAGAACACGGCGCGCGAGATCGGGATCAGCGCCAGCACCGCCGTCATCGCCGTCAGCACGATCGGCCGGAAACGGCGCACGGCCGAACCGATGATGGCCTCCGAGCGCTCCATGCCCCTGGCGATGTCCTGGTCGATCTGGTCGACCAGGATGATCGAGTTGCGCATGATGATGCCGAGCAGCGCGATGACGCCGAGAATGGCGACGAAGCCAAACGGCGCACCGCTGATCAACAGCGCGGCGGCCGCGCCGATGATGCCGAGCGGACCGGTGGCCAGCACCAGCATCGCCTTGCCGAAGTTCTGCAGCTGGATCATCAAGAGCACGACGATGATGGCCAGCATGATCGGCGCCTTGGCGGCGATCGACGCCTGGCTTTCGGCCGAATCCTCGGCACCGCCCTGGATCTCGATCTTGTAGCCGGGCGCCAGGCCGTCGCGCAGGCCCTGCATGTCCTTGTACATCTTGGTGACGACGTCGTTGGACTGCACGCCATCAGGCAGCGTCGCCCGCACGCTGATGGTCGGCAAGCGATCGCGGCGCCATTCGATGCCTTGCTCCAGCACCGGCACCACCTTGGCCACCTGCGACAGCGGCACGAAGCCGCCGAAATCGGTCGGGATATAGACCGAGTCGACCGAGGACAGCAGGCTGCGGCTGGCATCCGGCTCGCGGGCGACGATGGAGACCGTCTCCTCGCCATCGCGGAAGTCGTCGAGCGGCGCACCCGCCATGGTCGCCTGCAGCATCTGGCGGATGCGCTGCGAGGTGACGCCGAGCGCCCGGGCGCGATCCTGGTCGATGACCAGCTTCATCGCCGGCACCGGTTCGAGCCAATCGTCATGCACGGCGCCCAGTAGCGGATCCTCGCGGAATTTCGCCTTCACCTGGTCGGCGATGCGGCGCACCTCCTGGCGATCCGGACCCATGACGCGCATCTGCACCGGCCAGCCGGTCGGCGGCCCGAGGAACAGGCGATCGACCTTGGCGCGGATCGAGGGGAAATCCTCGGCCAGAACCGTGCGCAGCTTGACGATCAGCCGCTCGCGCGCCGGCTCATCATTGGCCATGACAAGCATCTGCGCGAAGTTCGGGTTGCGCAGCTGCTGGTCGAGCGGCAGGAAGAAGCGCGGCGCGCCTTCGCCGATATAGGTGGCGATGAAGCGCTTGTCCTTGTCGTCCATCATCTTGGCTTCCAGCGCCTTGGCCTGTGCCTCGACCTCCTTGATGCTGGTGCCTTCCGGCAGCCAGAGGTCGACCAGGATTTCCGGCCGCGACGATTGCGGGAAGAAGTTCTGCGGGATGAACTGGAACGCCCACAGGCTGGTGCCGAAGGTCACCAGCGTCATGACCAGCACGATGATGCGGTGGCGCACGGCCCAGCCGACGGTCGAGCGCAGTCGGCGGTAGAAGCGCGTGTCGAAGACGTCATGATGGCTGCCGGCATGCTTGCGCTGCTTGAGGATCATGTTGCCGAGCCACGGCGTGAAATAGACCGCCACGAACCACGACACGATCAGCGCGATGCCGACGACATAGAACAGGGTGCGCACATATTCGCCGGCCGTGGAGGCAGCGAAGCCGACCGGGATGAAGCCGGCGGTGGTGATGAGCGTGCCGGTCAGCATCGGGAAGGCGGTCGATGTATAGGCGAAGCTCGCGGCCTCGATCTTGACCAGCCCCTCCTCCAGCTTGCGCTCCATCATCTCGACGACGATCATGGCGTCGTCGACGAGCAGGCCGAGCGCGATGATCAGGGCGCCCAGCGAAATGCGCTGCAGGTCGATGCCGAGTTCGTACATGATGGCGAAGGTGGCGGCCAGGACCAGCGGAATGGCGATGGCGATGACCAACCCAGAACGCCAGCCGATCGACAGGAACGAGACGACGAGCACGATCAGCAGCGCCTCGCCGAGGGCATGCATGAATTCGGCGACCGCATCCGTAACGACGCCTGGCTGGTCGGAAATCTGGTCGACCGACACACCATAGGGCAGCGCTTCCTCGAAGCGCTTGTAGGTCGCCTCGACGTCCTTGCCGACGTCGGTGACCTTGAATCCCTTGGCCATGACGACGCCGAGCTGCACGCTGTCATGACCGTTGAAGCGGTATTTGCGCTGGAAGGGATCTTCGAGCCCGGAGGTCACGGTGGCGATGTCGCCGAGACGCGTGACCTGCCCACCGGCACGCAGGCGCAATTCCCTGATGTCGGCGGCCTTGGTGACGTCGCCTTCGACGGAGATGCGCACCGAATTGACGCCGGTGTCGACGGCACCGGCCGGATCGACATTGTTCTGGCCCTTGATCGCGTTCTGCAGGTCAGGCAGCGTCAGGCCGCGCTCGGCCAGCGCCTTGGACGAGACGTCGATATAGAGCTTTTCCGGCTGGTCGCCGATGATGACGGCCTTCTCGACGCCGGGTGTCGTCAGCAGCATGTCGCGCGCCTGGATGGCGAACTTCTTCAGCTCCGGATAGGAGAAGCCATCGCCGCTGATCGAATGCAGGGTGATGAAGGTGTCGCCGAACTCGTCGTTGAAATAGGGGCCGAGCAGGCCTTGCGGCAGGTCGCCGGAAATGTCGCCGACCTTCTTGCGCACCTGGTAGAAGGCGTCCGCGACCTCGGCGGCGTTGGTGTCGCCCTTGATCTGCACGGTGATGATGGCACTGCCGGCGCGGGTGAAGGAGCGCACGAAGTCGAGATGCGGCGTCTCCTGCAGCTTGCGCTCGATCTTGTTGACGACCTGGTCTTCCATCTCCTGGATCGAGGAGCCCGGCCAGATTGCCTGCACGACCATGACGCGGAAGGTGAAGTCCGGGTCTTCCTTCTGGCCCATGCGCATCAGGCCGAGCGCGCCGGCGATGATGATCAACCCGAACAGGAAGCGCGCGATGGAGGGATGACCGATCGCCCAGCGCGACAGGTTGAAGGGCCGCTTTTCTTCAGTGGAGGTCGTCATCGTTGCAGGTCCAGTTTGCTTGTTGCCGGCGCCTGGCGCTTCGGAGAAGCACGGCGCGCGAAACGAAATCATCTGCGTTCGATCTGGCTTCCGGGCGGCGAGGCTTTCCGAGCGGAGAGACACTCATCGCGGTGGGACGCTAGGATCGATGCGGGGGTACATCGGCCTTGACGTCTCAACCTTCGGGCGCACGCCGCCCGGAAACCTGCGGCCGCGGGAACGCGCGGCCGGCCTGTTTGTCCTCAGCGCAGCCGGCTGGCGTCGTCGCCCTCGGCGGACGCTGATTGCTGCGCCACGCCGCCGGCGAGCTTCACCTTCAGATTCTCGGTCATGAACTGGGTGCCGGCGGCGACCACGATATCGCCGGGCTTCAATCCCTCGGCCACACGCACACCATCGGCGGCAAACTTGGCAACTGTCACCGGACGGGCATGAACGGTGTCGGCGCCGCGATCCACGGTCCAGACGATCGACTGGCTGTCTTTCTCTGCCAAGGCGCTCAAGGGGATCGAAACCAGCTGCTTTTCGTTGGCGGCCGAGGCTTCGATATTGGCGGTCATGCCGAGAAGCACACGTGGATCATTGGGCAGGCTGACACGGACGGCGAAGGTGCGCGACTGCGGATCGGCGCTGCCGGCAACCTCGCGGACCTTGCCGTCGAGCGCCAGCGCGCTGTCGGACCAGAACCCGGCCTTGACCGACTTGCCCGGCTTGAACTCGGCGATCTCCATTTCCGGCACCGCGATCAGCACTTCCTTTTCGCCGTCGACCGCGACAGTGACCACTGGCGTGCCGGAGCCGACCACCTGGCCGACATCGGCGTTGACAGCCGTGACGATGCCGTCCCTGTCGGCCTTAAGGTCGGTATAGCCGACCTGGTTCTTTGCCTGATCAAGCGACGAACGGGCGGAGTCGCGCGTGGCGACCGCCTGGTCATGGGTCAGCGTCGCCTGTTCGAGCTGCGATTTCGGCGCGAAGTTTTTGGTGAAAAGCTGCTCGGCGCGCTTGCGCGCAAGCTCCGTCGTCTCGACCTGCCGTTCGGCGGCATCAAGCGCCGCCTGCGCGCTCTTGACCGAAAGGTCGTAGTCGGTGGGATCGATGCGGGCGAGCACATTGCCCGGCGCCACGTGCTGACCGATGTCGACAAGGCGCTCGGTGATCTTGCCGTTGACGCGGAAAGCCAGGGCGCTTTCGGTGCGGGCTCGCACTGAACCCGAATAGGAGAGCATGCGGGTGTCATGCGCCTGGGCGATCTCGACGACCTTGACCGGGCGGATGATCTCCTTGACCTCGGCCTTCTCCTGGCTGCAGCTGGCAAGCGCGAGCGCCGCGACGACCAGGCCCGCGACCGGCAACCGGCGGATGATGGAATGGGACAAAGACACCTTGGCACTCCCGAACTGGAGATGAACTGTCGACCGGCGCCCGACGGGCGGCGGCTATTTCTTCAAGGCCTTGATCGCATAGTCGATCAGGTCGTCGGGCATCGCCCGGTTGGTCTTGGCAAGGCACTGCGCCACCATCTGCGGATGGCAAAGGATGATCGTAGCGGCGCCGAAGCAGCGTGACGCGATCACCGGGTCCTGCTTGGCGAACTCGCCGGCCTCGATACCCTCGCGGATCACTTCCGCGAAGAGATCGTGGATGCTGTCGATGTGCTTGTCGATGACGCCCCAGTCGCGCTCGAGCGCGACGATGACCATCTCATGGACCTTCTGCGCATCGAGCATGGTCTCCAGCGTCATCTTGTACTGCGCGTTAATGTAGCGACGAAGCCGCTCCTCGGCACCGATCGGCAGGTGCATGATCTCATAGGCCATCTTGTAGCTGGCGCCGAGCATCCGGCCGCAGACGGCTTGGTGGATTTCGACCTTGGAGGCGAAGAAACGGTAGATGTTGGCAGGCGACATGCCGAGCTCGCGGGCGATGTCGGCAACATTGGTCTTGCCGTAGCCATAGTGCCGGAACAGGCGCTCGGCGCAGTCGAGAATGCGCGTCACATTCTCCTGCCTGGCGGCATCGACCATGATGTTGGCGGCTTCGGACATGGCTCTTTCGTTTGACAAGTGACGAATTTCAATTTTCGTCAGTCGTAAATTGAAGAAGGTGGGATGTCAACGCGAAATCGACGTACGCGTACAAGATAGTGACAGATGGTGACATCCAACAGACGTCACCAAGCGGCCCAAGGATACGGGCGACTCAAAATATTTTTTAAAAGAGGTCGGCGGCGCTTCAGGTAAGCTTGGCCATGTCCCGCAGCCGGAATTTCTGGATCTTGCCGGTCGAAGTCTTTGGAATCTCGGCGAAAATCACCGCTTTCGGCACTTTGAAGCGCGCAAGCAGCGCACGGCAGTGCTCGATGATCTCGGCCTCGGTCGCGATCTTGCCGGGCTTCAGCTCGACATAGGCAACCGGCACCTCGCCCCATTTGTCGTCCGCGCGGGCAACCACACCGCATGACGCCACAGCCGAATGCTTGTAGAGCGCATCCTCGACCTCGATCGAGGAAATGTTCTCGCCGCCCGAGATGATGATGTCCTTGGAGCGGTCCTTGAGCTGGATATAGCCGTCGGGGTGCATGACGCCGAGATCGCCGGAATGGAACCAGCCGCCGGCGAAGGCTTCGTCGCTGGCCTTTCGGTTTTTCAGATAGCCCTTCATGACGATGTTGCCACGAAACATGACCTCGCCGATGGTTTCGCCGTCGGCCGGCGTCGCCTGCATCGTCTCGGGGTCCATGACGGTCAGGCCTTCGAGCGCGGCATAGCGCACGCCCTGCCTGGCCTTCTTGGCGCTGCGCTCGCCCTTTGCGAGACTGTCCCATTCGCCATGCCATTCGTTGACCACCGCCGGGCCATAGGTCTCGGTCAGACCATAGAGATGGGTGACGGCAAAGCCGGCATCGGCCATGCCCGACAGCACGGCTTCCGGCGGCGGCGCGGCCGCGGTGTTGAAGGTCACCGTCTGCGCGAACGTGCGCTTGTCCTCATCCCTGGCGTTGATCAGCACCGACATGACGACCGGCGCGCCGCAGAGATGGGTGACGCCATGATCGGCGATGGCGTCGTAGATCGGCTTCGGCCGCACCCAGCGCAGGCAGACATGGGTGCCGGCCTGGATGGCCAGCGTCCATGGAAAGCACCAGCCATTGCAGTGGAACATCGGCAGCGTCCAGAGATAGACGGCGTGCTTGGCCATGCCGGCATGGATGGTGTTGGTGTAGGCCATCAGGGCGGCACCGCGATGGTGATAGACGACGCCCTTCGGATTACCCGTCGTGCCCGAGGTGTAGTTGAGCGAGATGGCGTCCCATTCATCGTCGGGCATCGACCAGGCGAAATCCTCATCGCCGCCGGCGACAAAATCCTCATAGTCTGACGTGCCGATCCGCTCCCCCTTCGGATAAGGGGCGTCGGCGGCGTAGTCGGGATCGTCATAATCGATGACCAGCGGCCTGGCCTTGGCCTGATCGAGCGCCTGCCGGATGACGCCGGAGAATTCGCGGTCGACGATGAGCACCTTGGTCTCGGCATGGTCGAGCTGGAAGGCGATGACCGCGGCGTCGAGGCGGGTGTTGAGCGAATGCAGCACCGCCTTGGTCATCGGCACGCCGAAATGCGCCTCCAGCATTGGCGGCGTGTTGGACAGCATCACGGTGACCGTGTCGCCCTTGCCGATGCCACGCTTTTGCAGCGCCGATGCGAGCTTCAGCGAGCGGCGCCAGAAATCGCGGTAGCTGATGCGCTGGCGGCCGTGGATGATGGCGATGTGGTCGGGGTAGGTCTTTGCCGCGCGCTCCAGATAGGTGAGCGGCGTCAGCGGCTGATGGTTGGCCGCGTTCCTGTCGAGATCCTGTTCGTAGGGATTGCCCATCCCGTCCTCCCCAAAGTCCTTTTCGAACTTTCTAACCTTAGGACTCTCGTCAGGCCATCCCCCTGGATGGCCGAAAATGCTATGCTATCCAAGCTTTGTAGAACGGCCATCCCGGATGTGTTTCGTTTGGAGGCGATCGCACCCACGCATCCTAGTTTGACTTTTGTCGAGAGCCGTGACTAATGTCAGCCGAGGAGACGGCATGGCGATCCGACCGGCAGAACAGCTTATTCACAAAGCCGCCTGGCTCTATTATGCGCATGGCCTGCGGCAGGACCAGGTTGCAAGCCAGCTTAACATTTCGCGCGCTTCCGTGGCCATGTATCTGCGCAAGGCGCGCGAGACCGGCATCGTCAACATCTCGACCTCGACCCAGCTGTTCACCGACGACGTGATGGCGCGCAAGCTCGAGGACGCCTTGAAGCTCGACGCGGTCTGGATCGCGCCGGAGAACGGCTATATACCCGACCCGTCGACAGACATCGCGGTGCTGGCGGCCAGCGTCTTTCTCGAACTGGTCAAGAAGGGCGATCGCATCGGCGTCGCCTGGGGCCGCACCGTCTATACGATCGCCGACATCATGTCCTACGCCGACCTACAGGATGTCACGGTGGTGCAGCTCTGCGGCAATCTCGGCGCGCCCTACTCCTACCGGCCAGACCAGTGCACCATGGAAATCGCGCGCCGGCTCAACGCCAAGGGGCTTAATTTCTATGCGCCGCTGGTGCTGTCGACGGAAGATCTCGCGCGTGCGCTGCGCGCCGAGCCGGTGATCCGTGAGCAGTTGGCCGGCATCAGCGATTGCAATCTCGCGCTTTTCTCCGTCGGCACCGTCGATGCGGACAGCCATGTCGTCAAATGCGGCGCGCTGAACCCCGACGAAATGGCCGCGCTGCGCGGCATCGGCGCCGCCGGAGTGATTGCCGGACAGATCATCGACGCCAGGGGCGAGGCGCTCGACTGCAGTTACAACCGCAGGGTCATTTCGGCTGAACTCGGCTCGCTCCGCACCATCGAAAAACGCCTGATGGTGGTGCAGGAGGACAGCAAGTTCGAGCCATTGCTGGCGGCGCTCGCCGGCGGGCTTTGCACGCATCTGGTGGTCGGCGCGCATATGGCGCAGCGGTTGCTCGATCATGCCGGAGCGGCACCACAAAAAGCATCCTGAAAAAGCAACCCTTCGCCGGCGTCATCAAGGCGTCGCGGCATTCCTGTTTCACCACCCAAGACAACAACTGGACGAAGCGAACATGAAGAATTTGTGGAACGACGACACGGCCGAGAAACTCGTCGCCGACTATGCCAAGAAGGGCGTCGGCCGCGACCTCGCGCTGCGCGTCTACACGACGCGGCTCTTGGGCGGCGTGCCGCAACTGGTCCTGCATGGCGGCGGCAACACGTCCTGCAAGATCAAGGCGACCGATCTCGTCGGCGATGAATGGGACGTTCTCTGCGTCAAGGGCAGCGGCTGGGACATGGCCGTCATCGAGCCGCAGGGCCTGCCGGCGGTCAAGATGGGCGCCCTGCTCAAGGCGCGCGCGCTGGACAGGCTCGCCGACGAGGACATGGTGGCGCTGCAGCGGGCAAACCTCATCGATCCGTCCTCGCCCAACCCCTCGGTCGAGACGCTGCTGCACGCCTTCCTGCCGCATAAATTCGTCGACCACACCCATTCGACCGCCATCCTGGCCATCGTCGACCAGGAAGACTCGAAACCGCTGGTCAGGACGGTCTTCGGCAGCAAGATGGGCTACGTGCCCTATATCATGCCGGGCTTCGACCTCGCCAAGGCGGCGGCCGACGTCTTCGATGCCGACCCGACGGTCGAAGGCCTGATCCTCGACAAGCACGGCATCTTCACATTCGGCGACGATGCCAAACAGGCCTATGACCGGATGATCCACCATGTGAACGTCGCCGAGGAGTACGTCGCCAGGAACGCCAAGCCGAAAGCGGCAAAGGCGGCGTTGCCGGCAAAGCTCGCAACACCGGCGTCCATCGCCCCGATGCTGCGCGGTGCCGTCGCGGTGGCGCGCGGCGAAGGCCGCTTCGACCGCATGATCTCCGACTTCCGCACCTCCGACGCGATCGTCGATTTCATCAATTCGGCCGCCATCGCCGACTATGCCGCACGCGGCGTGTCGACACCGGACCTGTCGATCCGCATCAAGACCGGCCCGATGGCGGTGCCGGCGCCCGACGCCGAAAAGGTTGGCGACTACAGAGCCGTCATCAAGAGCCATGTCGACGCCTTCGCCAAGGAGTACCGCGCCTATTTCGAGACCAATGACGCGCACGACGACGTCAAGCGCACCATGCTCGACCCGATGCCGCGGCTGACGCTGGTGCCAGGGCTCGGCATGTTCGGCCATGGCCGCACGTTGAAGGATGCCAGGATCGCCTCCGATGTCGGCGAGATGTGGATCGAGGCGGTACGCGGCGCCGAAGCCATCGGCCGTTTCCATCCGCTGTCCAAGGCCGATTTGTTCCCGCTCGAATACTGGTCGCTCGAACAGGCCAAGCTTGCCTCCAACAAGCCGAAGCCGCTGACCGGCCAGGTGGTGCTGATCACCGGCGGCGCCGGTGCGATCGGGGCAGCAACAGCGAAGCTGTTCGCCGACAATGGCGCCCACGCGGTCGTTGTCGATCTCGACGCCGAAAAGGCCACCGATGCCGCCAAGAAAGCCGGCAACAATTCGATTGGTGTGGCCGCCGACATCACCGACCCGGCCCAGGTACGCGCCGCCTTCGACAAAGCGGTTGCCGTCTTCGGCGGTGTCGACATCCTGGTCTCCAATGCGGGCGCGGCCTGGGAAGGTCGCATCGGCGAGCTTGACGATGCGCTGCTGCGCAAGAGTTTCGAGCTCAATTTCTTCGCGCACCAGTCGGTGGCGCAGAACGCCGTGCGCATCATGCTGGAACAGGGCACCGGCGGCGTGCTTTTGTTCAACACCTCCAAGCAGGCGGTCAATCCGGGCCCGAAATTCGGCGCCTATGGCGTGCCGAAGGCGGCGACTTTGTTCCTGTCCAGGCAATACGCGCTCGACTACGGCGCCCACGGCATCCGTTCGAACGCAGTCAACGCCGACCGCATCCGCTCGGGCCTTTTGACCGACTCTATGATCGCAAGCCGTTCCGGCGCGCGCGGCGTGTCGGAGAAGGAATACATGTCCGGCAACCTGCTCGGCCAGGAAGTGACGGCACAGGATGTGGCGCAGGCCTTCCTGCATCACGCGCTGGCCGAACGCACGACCGCCGACGTGACGACGGTGGATGGAGGCAACATCGCGGCGGCGCTGCGGTAAACCTTCCAACAGACAACAAAAAAGGCGGCTCACGGGCCGCCCTTTTCGTTGCGCGATGATGAACCTTACTTCGCGTTCGGGTTCGGCATCCAGGCCGGCATGGCGACATTGGCATGGGCGAACTGCGGCAGCTTGGCCGACAGGTCTTCCATGTTCTTGATGTCCTTGTCGATCAGCTCCTTCTGGGTGATCAGCGTCGGCGGCACGATGACGTTGTGACCGGGATCTTCACCGGCGAGCAGCTGCGCCAGAGCGCGCACCGAGACCTGGCCGACGACGGCCGGGTTGGTCGCCGCGGTCGCCGCCCAGGCGCTGTCAGGCTCGCGCATCGCTGATATATCCGATGTCGAGATGTCGGCCGAATAGATCTTGATGCCCTTGTTCAGGCCGGCCTCGTCGACGGCGATCTTCACGCCCTTGGCGAACTCGTCATAGGGGGCGAACATCACCTTTATGTCGGGATGGGCCGACAGCACCGAGCGTGCCTGGTTGGCGACGGAGTTGGCAATCGGGTTGTCGAGCGTACCGAACATCGCGACTTCCTTGATGCCGGTATATTTCTTCTTCACATCGACCCAGGTCTCGTTGCGGCGGTCGAGCGGCGCGATACCGGCGACATAGACATAGCCGGCATTCCAGCTCTCGCCATTGTCCTTCACCGCCTGCTCAAGCGCGAGGCGGGCAAGGTCCTTGTCGGACTGTTCTATCTGCGGGATCTTGGGGTTTTCGACATTGACGTCGAAGGCCACCACCTTGATGCCGGCGTCGACCGCGCGCTGCGCGGCGTCCTTCATCGATTCCGTCAGGCCGTGTTGGATGATGATGCCTTGCACGCCGAGCGCGATGGCCTGATCGACCATATCGGACTGGAGCGCGGCGTCCTGGCGGCTGTCGAGCACGCGCAGGTCGATGCCAAGCGCCTTGGACTGCGCTTCGACGCCCGACAGATAGGCCTGGAAGAAGTCACCGGTCGAGAGATAGCGCACCAGCGCGATCTTGACTCCGGGCTTGTCGAACGGGGCCGGCTTGTCCGCGGCAAAAGCCGGGACCTGCATCAGCATGGTTGCGCCGGCGAGTCCGAGTGCCACCTTCCCCAGAAATCTTCTCGTGATGTTCACCTTGTTTTCCTCCACACTTGTTGAACCCAAAATCCTGTCCGGTCGAGACTACCCCCTGCCCCTGCCCGAAAGGGCAAAGGTGAAGACAAGGGCGACGACCAGAACCACGCCCTTGACGAAATCCTGCGTGTAGTAAGGCGCGTTCATCATCGTCAGGCCTTGCAGCAAGATACCGACGAACAGCGCGCCGACGGCCGTGCCGAAGGCGTTCGGCTTGGCGGCACCCAGCACCGCGTAGCCGATCAGCGCCGCGGCAACCGCATCGAGCAGCAGATTATTACCCGAGGCGATGTCGCCGCGTCCAAGCCGGGCGGCGAGCAAAATGCCGCCGATCGAGGCAAAAACTCCTGAAATAACGTAGGCCCAGATCTTGTATGCCTTGACAGGCGCACCGGCGAGTTCGGCGGCGCGCTCATTGGAGCCGACCGCATACATCATGCGGCCGAAGCGGGTGTATTCGAGGAAGAACCAAATCAGCACGGCCAGCACCAGCAGCACCACCACCGATACCGGAATGAGGTTCGGGATGAAGAAGTCGAAGCGGTGGCGGCCGAGCGCCAGGAATGCGTCGCCGAACTTGCCATTGGCGACCGAACCGTCGGGCATGGTCATGCCGGTGGCGATCGAGCGGCCTTCGGTCGGGATGCGCTGCAGGCCGACCAGCAGGAACATCATGCCGAGCGTCGCCAGGAGATCGGGCACGCGCATATAGACGATCAGCCAGCCATTGATCAGGCCGACAATGGCGCCGATGAGCAGGCAGACAACGACCGCCACGACAGCGTTCTGCTCCAGCACCACCATGACATAGGCAGCCGCCATCATGGCCGAGGTGGCGACTGAGCCGATCGACAGGTCGAAGCCGCCGACGACCAGCGTGGCGGTGACGCCGAGCGCCAGCACGCCGGTGATGGCGACCGACTGGAAGATGAAGACGGCACTTTGCGGCGAGACGAACCCGTCGGCGGCGATCGCGAAATAAGCGACCAGCCCGACCAAGAGGACGATGAACCCATAGCGGATGGCGTGGTCACGCAACGTCATTCAGCGCACCCCGGCGCCGCTGCCCACTTTACCCAACTCGAACCCATGCTCTCTCCATTCCAATTCTACCCGCCGCCACGCTCAGGCAGCGCTGTGCAGCGGCCCGCCGGCGACCTCGGCCAGCAGGCGATCGAGATCGACTTCGGCGTTGCGGTGTTCACCGACGATCGTGTGTTCCGACATGACCAGGATGCGGTCGGCCGTCTCCAGCGCCTCGTCGAGTTCGGTGACGAACAAAAGCGTCGCGCGGCCATGGGCGCTTGCCCTCAGCTTGGCGGCGATGTCGCGCCTGGCCGAGATGTCGACGCCCTGGAACGGCTCGTCGAGGATGAACAGCGCGGCCTTCTGCGCCATCCAGCGGGCAACCATGACCTTCTGCTGGTTGCCGCCGGACAATGCCGACATCTCGTCTTTCTCGGAACGGCAAACGATGCTGAGTTCCTCGATCTGCCGGCGCGCGGTGGCGCGTTCGAGGCGGCGTTTGAGCACGCTCAGATTCGACATCCGCTTGAGGAACGGCAGGCTGACATTGCGCTCGATGTTGAAGCCGCCGACGATGCCGCTGGTGGCGCGGTCCTTGGCGACGAGGAACACGCCGGCGGCGATCGCATCGCCGGCCGATCGCGGCGCATAGGGCTTGCCGTTCATCGTCATGGTTCCGGCCAGCGGCCTGCGCACGCCAAACAGCGTCTCGGCAAGTGCCGTCTTGCCGACGCCGACGAGGCCGGTGATGGCGACGACCTCGCCATCGCCAAGCGTCAGCGAAATCGGCCTGGCGCCCTGCCCGATGCGCAGGCCTTCGACGGTCAGGACCGGTTTGTCGGAACTCCTGGCAACGATCTGGTCGAGATGGATCTTGCGGCCGAGCATGGCATTGACCGCGCCTTCAAAGTCGAGCGGCTTGGTGTCGAAGACACCCGAAATGACGCCGTCACGCATCGAGACGATGCGGTCGGCAAGCCGCCTGATGTCGGACATGCGGTGCGAAATATAGAGGATCGCCACGCCTTGCTCGCGCAGCCGGTCGACCAGCGCGAACAGCCGGTCGGCCTCGGCGCTGGAGAGCGAGGAGGTCGGCTCGTCGAGGATCAGCACTTTCGGCTGATGCGCCAAAGCCCGCGCGATCGCCACCATCTGGCGATCGGCCAGCGAAAGGTCGTTGACGCGAGCCTTGAGATCGATGGCCAAGCCCATGCGGTCGGCGACGGCCTTGGCCTCGCGGCGCACGCGGGCTGGATTGAAAAGGGTCGGCACGCCCCGGCCGCTCAACCTGTCGAGTGTGAGGTTCGTGGCGACGTCGAGGTCGGCGACCACGCCGTCATTGATGTTCTGGTGCACGGTGACGACGCCTGCGCGGATCGCTTCCGCCGGCGTGTTCGGCGCAAAAACCTGATCGGCGAGGATCATCGTGCCGCCGCCGCGTTCGTAGACACCGCTGATGATCTTGACGAGGGTGGATTTGCCGGCGCCATTGGCGCCCATCAGCACCGTGACTTCGCCGGAATGCAGCTCGAGCGAGATGCCGCCAAGCACCTCGTTGCGGCCAAAGGATTTCCTAAGTCCCTCTACACGGAACACGGCATTGCCGACCATGCGTTCCTCCCTGACCATGACGCTATGGGCTACATCGGCAATTGTCAACACGATTGACAATTGCCAGATCGCTTCCTAGCTTGGCCCCGCCGTCAAGGCTCCCCTATGATCGGAGCGCACAGACGGGAGGGACACGAATGACCGGGAAATTGCCGTTCGAAGCACTGTCAGTGGAGACGCTTGCAATGCGTCTCGGCACGAACGAGGCGCTGTGCGCCAGGATCGGCAGGGATACGACACACTGGAAAGTCCGCGAGGTCGGCGACGGCAATCTCAACCTCGTCTTCATTGTCGAGGGCGCCGGCGGTGCGGCCGTGGTCAAGCAGGCCTTGCCCTATGTCCGCCTCGTCGGCGACAGCTGGCCGCTGCCGCTGAAGCGTTCCTTCTTCGAGTACCACGCGCTGACGCGGCAAGAGGCGCGCGCCCCGGGCTCGGTGCCGGCGATCTATCATTTCGATGAAGGCCAGGCGCTGATCATCATGGAGTATCTGGCGCCGCCACACATCATTCTCAGGCGCGCCCTGATCGACGGGCGCCAGTTGCCCAACATCGCCAGGGATATTGGCCTGTTCATGGCCCGCACGCTGTTTCGCGGTTCCGACCTGTCGATGGTGACCAGGGATCGCAAGGCCGATCTGGCGCTGTTCGCCGACAATGTCGAGCTCTGCGACATCACCGAGAACCTGGTGTTTTCCGATCCCTATTTCGACGCCAAGATGAACCGGCATACGCCGCAGCTCGACGGCATTGTTGCCGAACTGCGCGCCGACCGCGACCTCAAGGTCGAGGCGCAGCGGCTGAAGCACATTTTCGCCGCCAATGCCGAGACGCTGCTGCATGGCGATCTGCATTCCGGCTCGATCATGGTCACCGACACGGAGACCCGGATGATCGATCCGGAGTTCGCCTTCTATGGACCGATGGCGTTCGATGTCGGCATGCTGCTTGCCAATTTCTGGATGTCCTTCTTCTCGCAGCGCGGACACGAGGAGAAGGGCAAGCGCGATGCCATGCGCGCCTATCTGCTTGGGGTTACCGCACAGACATGGGCGGTGTTCCGCGCCGAGTTCTCGCGTCTGTGGCGAACAGAGCGCACCGGCATGCTCTACCAAAAAAGCCTGTTCGAGGATCAGGGCGACAGGCTGGGTGCGGAACAGGCGCTCGACCATGTCCTGCACCAGATCTGGACCGACCTGCTCGGCTTTGCCGGCATCGAGATACACAGGCGCATCCTCGGCCTCGCCCACAATGCCGATTTCGAGACCATTGCCGATGAAGAGCTTCGCGCCAATTGTGAGGCAAAGGCGTTGAAGTTCGGCCGTCACATCGCCGTCAATCGGCGCCAGATACACAGCATCGACGAGGTCAACACCCTGGCCGCGCTGATCGAACAGGAGAGCAGCATTTGAACGTCGGCGACCGCCACTACCGCACCATCTGGCTGAGCGACGACGGGCGTTCGGTCGAGATCATCGACCAGCGCTGGCTGCCGCATGATTTCCGCATCGAGACGATCGGCACGGTTGCCGGCATCGCCACCGCCATCCGCGACATGTGGGTGCGTGGCGCGCCGCTGATCGGCGTCACCGCGGCCTACGGCGTCGCCATGCGGATGGCCGATGATCCGTCCGACGCAGCGCTCGATGCCGTCTGGGAAACACTGCACGAGACGCGCCCGACGGCGATCAATCTGCGCTGGGCGCTGGATGAGATGCGGCGCTTCCTCAAGCCGCTCGCCCCGCAGGAGCGCGCCGCGGCCGCCTATCGGCGCGCCGCCGAAATCGCCGACGAGGATGTCGGGCTGAACCGCGCCATCGGCGAGAACGGCTTCGCCATCATCAAGGCGATCGCGGCGCGCAAGCAGCCGGGCGAGACGGTCAATATCCTCACCCATTGCAATGCCGGCTGGCTGGCGACCGTCGATTACGGCACCGCCACCGCGCCGATCTATCTGGCAACGGAAGCCGGCATCCCGGTCCATGTCTATGTCGACGAGACGCGCCCGCGCAACCAGGGTGCCCAACTCACCGCCTGGGAGATGGCCGGCCACGGCGTGCCGCACACGCTGATCGTCGACAATGCCGGCGGCCATCTGATGCAACGCGGCGCGATCGACATGGTCATCGTCGGCACCGACCGCACCACCGCCGACGGCGATGTCTGCAACAAGATCGGCACCTATCTGAAGGCGCTCGCCGCCGCCGACAACGACGTGCCGTTCTATGTCGCACTGCCCTCGCCGACCATCGACTGGACAGTGCATGACGGGCTGAACGAGATTCCGATCGAGCAGCGCTCGGCCGACGAGGTCTCGCTTGTCTGGGGCAAGACCGCCTCGGGCGAGATCGCCCAGGTACGCATCTCGCCCGAAGCAACGCCGGCCGCGAACCCGGCCTTCGACGTGACCCCGGCGCGGCTGGTGACCGGGCTGATCACCGAGCGCGGTGTCGCAAAGGCCTCGCGCGAGGGCTTGAAGGCGATGTTCCCCGAACGCGCATAGCGCCGATACCGGCTAGCTAGGGCGTTTCACCGTTTCATGGAAACGGCGAACCGCTCTAACTCTTTGTTTTGACGTAATTCCCTAGGGAAAGCGCTCACGCTTTTCCTGGAATTGCTCTAATACAGCGGCTTGCTCATGTGGCCCGGCGTCGGCCACTTGTCGGTGATGCCGGGCTGCACCGGCCGCTCGAGATAGGTCGACAGCACCACATAGCTGCGCGTCGAAGTGACGCCGGGCGTTTCGTAGAGGCGGGCAAGCAGGCCTTCCAGCGCCCTCGTATCTTCCGTGCGGACCTTCAGCAGCATGCAGGTATCGCCGGCGACGGTATGGATCTCCTCGACTTCCGGATATTGCGAAACCGCCATCAGCTCCGGAGTCTTGCCCCAGCCCCTGGTGTCGATATGCACGAAGGCGAGCAGCGGCTTCTTCACCGCCTTGGGGTCGATGATCGCTGCCGTGCCGCGAATGGCGCCGCTACGCCGAAGACGTTTGACCCGTTCATGCGCGGCTGGCGGCGAAAGCCCGACCCGATCGCCGAGCTCCGCGTAGCTGACCGTCGCATCGTCAACGAGAACGCCTAATATTTTTCGGTCAATCGCATCGATATCACGGGGCGCTGGCCTGTTCTGCAGAATGCCATCTGTTTCTTCATCCATGTCAAAAATCCTGATTGTCACGGAATTTAATACGGCCATTATGATGATATGTCGAACAGCAATCAAGCCATAGCCTTGGCAACAGACGCCAGGCCGCCGATCCCAGCCCTCGCCTATCTGTTGACCGGCTGCATTGCCGTGATCGGCTCGAATTCGCTGGTCCTGGGCCCGATAGCCCCGGCGGTGGCCTCGTCCTTCGAAAGCAGCGTGCCGACCGTCATGGTCGCGGCGGCAGCCTTTGGCTTGGGGACCTCGGCAAGCGCCCTGTTCCTCGCCCGCTATATCGACCGGCTCGGCGCCCGCCGGATGCTGCAAGGGGCATTGCTGTTGCTGGCCATTGCTCTCGTCGCCAGCGCGGCCGCACCGATACTGATCATGCTGGTCGCGGCCCAGCTCGTCGCCGGCATCGCCGCCGGCGTCGCCATGCCGGCGATCTATGCCAGTTCGGCGGCGATCGCGCCGCCCGGCCGCGAAAGCGGCACCATCGGCGTCGTGCTGACCGGATGGACGCTCAGCATGGTGGCCGGCGTTTCGCTGTCGGCGGTGCTTGCCGATCTCGTGCATTGGCGCGCGGTCTTCGCGACGGTCGCGGTGCTGGCAATGCTGGCGCTGGCCAGCCTCACCCTGACGTCGCTGAGCGACGTCAGGAAGAGCGGCCCGGCGCCAACGCCGTTGGCGGCGCTCGGCATTCCCGGGATCGTGCCGCTTCTCGTCGCCTGCGCGGCCTTCATGACCGCCTTCTACGGTGTCTATGGCTATCTCGGCGACTACCTGCACAGTGGGCTGGGCAAACCGGTGAGCGCCAATGGCTGGGCAGCATTTGCCTATGGCATCGGTTTCGGCACGGCTGCCCTCCTCGATGGCGTGATCGATCGCCTAGGCGCCCGCCGCGTCATGCCGTTCGCGTATCTTCTTGTCGCCGCCGTCTATGTCGCCATCGCCGCGACGAGCAACAGTTTCGGCCTGACTCTAGCCATGGTGGCGGTGTGGGGACTTGCCAATCATTTCGGGCTGAACGTCCTGGTGATGCGCCTCTCGGCACTCGATCCCTCACAGCGCGGCACGATCATGGGCCTGAACAGCGCGGTCACCTATCTGGCGGTCTTTATCGGCACCACCGGCTTCGGGCCGATCTATTCCAGCTTCGGCTTTGCAACCTGCGCGATCGTTGCGGCGCTGCTGATGCTGGTTGCCGTAGCGGCGGCGGCGTGGCGCACGCGATAGAGCGGTTCTTTCACCGGATTGTTCCAGTTGACAGAACGTGACTAGCCACTGGTCGTCGCGAGATTGACATCAGCGCGCCCGTCCCTCCATACAAAGCCGTTAATGTTCTCAGGGCGGGGTGAAAGTCCCCACCGGCGGTAAGAGTCTCGACTCAAGCCCGCGAGCGCTTTCCAAGACAATTGGAAAGGTCAGCAGATCCGGTGTGATTCCGGAGCCGACGGTTACAGTCCGGATGAAAGAGGACGAAACGGAAAACGGACCGCCCCGGCGGGCCGGATTACCGTATCGTGCGTCCTGATTCTGGTTCGAAACGGAAGGATGGACCCATGAATCAGCATTCCCACAAAGACTATGAAACTGTTCGCATCGCCGTCATCCGCGCGCGCTGGCACGCCGATATCGTCGATCAGTGCGTCAACGCCTTCGTGGCGGAACTGGCCGACATCGGAGGCGATCGCTTCGCCGTCGATGTCTTCGACGTGCCTGGCGCCTACGAAATCCCGCTGCACGCCAAGACCTTGGCTGAGACTGGCCGCTACGCCGCGATCCTCGGCACGGCCTTCGTCGTCAATGGCGGTATCTACCGGCATGAGTTTGTCGCCAGCGCCGTCATTGACGGTATGATGAACGTGCAGCTGTCGACCGGCGTTCCGGTGCTTTCGGCGGTGCTGACGCCGCACAATTACCACGACAGCGCCGAACACCATCGCTTCTTCTTCGAGCACTTCACCGTCAAGGGCAAGGAAGCGGCCAGGGCTTGCGTGGAAATTCTCGCCGCGCGGGAGGAGATCGCGGCATGAAATCTTCCCGGCCGGGTGGAAATCACGATAACACCCGGTAGTATTTGCGAAATACCGAGTTCGGGGAGGATGCCGGTGCAGACCAAGAAGATCATCAATGACGGCAACCGCGCGGTCGACGAGATGCTCGAAGGGATCCTCGCCGCGCATCCTCGCCACCTCAGGAGCGCGGACGGCAGCCCGCGCTCCATCATCGCCCGTGACGGGCCGCGGCCCGGCAAGGTCGGGCTGGTGATCGGTGGCGGCTCAGGCCATGAACCGACCTTTCTCGGCTTTGTCGGCAAGGGACTGGCGGATGCGGCCGCCATCGGCAACGTCTTTGCCTCGCCGCCGCCCGATCCGATCCTCGAATGCGCCAAGGCGGTCAGCGGCGGCGTCGGCGTCTTGTTCATGTACGGCAACTATGCCGGCGACGTTATGAATTTCGACATGGCGGCCGAAATGGCCGCGATGGACGACATCGAAGTGCGTACCGTGTTGACTACCGACGACGTCGCCTCGGCGCCGCGCGACCAACGGCAGAAGCGTCGCGGCGTCGCCGGCAATTTCTTCATCTTCAAGGCCGCCGGTGCGGCCTGCGACCGGATGCTCTCCCTCGACGAAGTCGAGCGCATCGCGCGCAAGGCAAACGACCACACCTTCACCATGGGCGTAGCGCTGTCGCCCTGCTCGCTGCCGCAGACGCGGCGGCCGAATTTCGAGATCGGCGCGGACGAAATGGAGATCGGCATGGGCATCCATGGCGAACCCGGCATCGCCCGCGGCAAGCTCGGGAGCGCCGATGCGATCACCGACGAGATGCTGGACAAGATTTTCGCCGAGATGGCGCCGAAGCGCGGCGACAAGGTCGCGGTGCTGGTCAACTCGCTCGGCTCGACGCCGCTGATGGAGCTCTACATCATGAACCGGCGGGTCAAGCAGCGGCTCGACGATATCGGTGTATCCATTCATGCGACCTGGGTCGGCAATTACTGCACGTCGCTGGAAATGGCCGGCGCCTCGGTGACACTTTTTCATCTCGACGCGGAATTGCAGACCATGCTCGACCATCCCTGCGACTGCGCCATGTTTCGTGCCGGCTGACGAAAGAGCAATCCAGTGACCATCGACACCGCTGACCTGAAAAGAATGTTCGATACGATCGCGGTGGCGATCGAGGCGGACAAGGACCGGCTCTGCCAGCTCGACGGCGTCATTGGCGATGCCGACCACGGCATTGCCATGGCGCTCGGCTTCAACGCCGTGCGCGATGCGCTGGCCTCGCTCGACCTTGCGGTGACCGAGCCGACGGTGCTGCTCAACACCGCGGCGAAATCATTCCTCAATGCCGTCGGCGCGTCCTCGGGCCCGCTCTATGCGACGGCCTTCATGCGCGCCGGTGCCGCCGTCAAGGGCAAGGCGGCGCTGGCGGATGCGGACTTCATCGCCCTGTTCCAGGCCATGGCACAAGGCATCAAGGATCGCGGCAAGGCGGAACCGGGCGAAAAGACGATGGTCGATGCCTGGCAACCGGCGGCCGAAGCGGCCGCCGCAGCCAGTGTAGCCGGCAAGACCTTGGCTCAGTGTCTCGAGGCGGCCCTTGCCGCCGCCGAGCGTGGGGCGGAAGCAACCAAGGACATGATCGCAGCCAAGGGCCGCTCCTCGCGGCTCGGCGAGCGATCGCTCGGGCATATCGACCCCGGCGCGGCATCGGCCGTCACCGCGATCGGCGCGATGCGCAAGGGTCTGGCTTCGGATCTATAGCTTCAGATCGAAACTGACCTTGAAGGCATGTCCCTGCGCGTCCTTGGCGATCTGCCCGGAATAGGACGCGCCGAGCGTCGCATTGGACGACAGGGAGACATCCAGTCCAGCTTCGATCGCCAGCGCGTCCCTGGCGATCGGCACACCCGAAATGGCAAAGGATGCTCCGGTATTGAAGGCCAGATTGGAAGCCGGATCGACATCGCCATAGGCGTGCTGCCAGCCCAGCATGCCGTGCAGGGCGGTCTTGGTCGTCCCTGCGTCGAACTGGGTCGAAGCGCGAACGCCAAATGTCGAGAAGGTGTTTTCGGTCGTTGTCTTCTGTGCCGCCAGCGCCGAAGTCGCGCCCCCGGTCTCGGCGAAGCCATCGGTGTTCAGATGGACATAGACGAGATTGGCGAAGGGTTCGAAGGCATTGCGGCCAATGTCGAACCGATAGGCCAGTTCGCTGAAAGCCTGCGCCGTCGCGGCATTGTAGTCGGCGGAGAGCTGTTCGCTGAAGGCGGGGAAGACCACGTTGCGCCTGGTCTCGATGTCATGCCAGCCATAGATCGCGCCGGCGCGGAAACCGAACTGGCCCATCTGCGTGCCGGCATAGAGACCGAGATTGTAGTTGTCGCTGGAGCCGGATGAAGCACGGTCGGGGACGTCGAAGCGCGAGTGGCTGTAGCCGCCGAGCACGCCAACTCGCCAGCTGCCGACCGGTGCGTCGGCGCCACCGATGAATCCTGCCGTGTTGCGGCCGAAGGCAGCGGCATCGCCGGAGCCGTTCGTATCGCCCGTCATTGCCAGTGCCTGGCTCCAGATCACGATGCCGTCGGCATTGGCGGGCGCGGCGTGGGCGCCGTCGGTGTCGATGCTGGCGGTTGTCAGGACGGGTGCGGAGACCGCATCGAAGGCAGAACGAATCCGGCTGTTCGCGGCATCCCGTGCGAAGCGGCTGTCCTCGACAAGCGCGCCATTGATATCGGCGTGGATTTCGCCGGAGAGCGCGTTTCCGTAGGGGCGCAGATAGCGATAGAAGCCGACCGCCTCAACGGTGGGGTCGCTCTCCAGCGCTTCCCGGTTGAGGATGTACATCGACCAGCCATCCTTCGTCTGGTTGAAGGAAAGCCCTTCGACTTCCTGCTCGCGACCGATGTTCAGATTGCCGAGATTCTCGACTTCGCCGGTCTTGAGGTTCGCCCGGTAGATGGTCTTCTGATCATTGTCGGTCGAAAAATACATCCAGCCGTCGAGCAGCTTGCCGCCCTGTGCCTGGGAGATGGTCTGCGTCAGTGGGATGTATTCCTTGAAGCTCCAATCCGACAGGTTGTAGACCGCCAATTCGGTCGCGTTCTCATATGCCATGCCGTAGCCGAGACCGTGCTTGGCGTCGACGGCAACCCAGCTGGCGATGTCATGGGTGCCATGGGGCGGGTTGAGCGAAAAGGCCTGGCCGGTATAGCTCATGTCGCTGGCGCGGAAGACCGCGAAAACCGGGTGGTCATATTTGCCGCCGGTAATCGGGTCGCGCTTGCTCGTGTCAAGTGAGATGTAGAGGAGCCCGTCGGCATAGTCGATGTCGCCAATATGGTTCAGCCCCATGCTGGAAAATTCAGACGGAAGCTGGAGAGCAAGCGGAATGGCAGGCGCGACACGCAGGTCCGGATTGTAGTTCTTGTCGGTGCGCTCGAGAATATTGGTGCCGGAAAAATACCAGTTCGTGCCGTCGGTGGTCACGCCCTGCTGCTTCGCAGTTATCGCATCGCCGGTGAAGGTCGTCTTCTCGACCATGATCCAGGGCTCGACGGCGTGTGCCGGCACCGATGTCATGGCAAGCGCGCTGGACACGAAGATGCAGGAGCTTATGGTTTTCGGAAGGCGAGCCGTTCCCTTCCGGGCGGCTTTGCTGGCGTGATCGATCATCTTGGGAGACATTTCTGGCGCGTTCCTGTTGGTGTTTATGATCGACGGCTCGACGCGCACGACATCGACCAACGACGGTGGCGGCCGTCGGCGATGACAAGACTCGAGATTTTGTGGTTCTTCGGGTGCTATCTGCGCTGTGGTTCGTCGATCGCTCTGGCGGGGAGTTCAACGATGTGCTCACTAGAATGAGCACGTGACAATCATATGAATAATGGGAATAGTATGAAGAATTCAGCAGCCCATCCCAGGGCATCCCGGATGACGTCGCGCATGGCAGGCTCGTCGCATTCCGGCCTCCACGCAAGGCTGCTCAACGAAATCGGCCTCAGCATCGTGCGCGGCGAATTGATCCCGGGCGACCAGTTGCCGAACGGCGACGATTGGAGCGCTTCCTATGGCGCGAGCCGCACCGGCCTGCGGGAAGTCGTCAAGGTGCTGGCGGGCAAGGGCATGGTGGAAATGCGCCCCCGGACCGGAACCAGGGTGCGCCCGCGCAAGGACTGGAATTTCCTCGACCCGGATGTGCTCTTGTGGCGTTTCGGCTCGAGAACGACGGCCGAGGAAGCGCGCTCCCTGTTCGAACTGCGCCGCGCGATCGAGCCGACTGCCGGGGCCCTGGCGGCGGAGCGCGCCAGCCCGGAGCAGATCGCCGAATTGCGGGCACTCCTCGAAGAGATGGAACAGGCCGGCGATGACGGCGAACGCTTCGCGGTACCGGATCTGGCCTTCCACCAGGCGATCCTGCATATGTCGGGCAATGAGCTGATCGGTTCGCTGGCGGCCTTGATCGAGACGGCACTGGTGATCAGCTTCCGGCTTTCGGACGACAATCCAGACGGTCAGCGCCACTCGCTCAGCCTGCACCGGCAGATTGTCGAGAACATCGAAAAGCGCGACCCGGCAGCCACCAGCAAGGTGCTGATCGACCTGCTGGACGGCGCGGAAGAGGACGTGCGGCGTTCCCTCGCGGCCAGGCTCGGCAGGCAGAAGTAGCGCCGGCATCGTCGCCCACGGCATTCCGGCCCGGTACGCCGGGGTTTTCTCAGCCTATGCCACAGGCTCGCCTGCGCGGATCATGCGGGTTTTGCCGCGTCGAGCCTGTTGATCGCCTGGACATTGCCGGCCGAGGGACCTTGTTCGTCGAACTCGGAGGCGAGCCACGTATCGACGATCGCCTTGGCCAGTTCCGGGCCGATGACACGGGCGCCCATGGTGATGATCTGCGCGTTGTTGGATTTCGCCGCGCGCTCGGCCGAATAGGTGTCGTGGGTGAGTGCGGCGCGGATGCCCGGCACCTTGTTGGCCGAGATCGAGACGCCGATGCCGGTGCCGCAGAACAGGATGCCGCGATCGTTCTCGCCGTCGATGATGGTCTGGGCGAGCTTTTGCGACAGGTCGGCATAATAGCCGGCCTGGCTGAGATCGCTGACCGTCAGGCCGGATTTGGTGGCAAGGTGCGCGGCGATGACATCGAGCAGCGGTTTGCCGGCGCTGTCGGCTCCGATGGCTATTTTCATGTTTTTCCCTTTCCGGTTCGGATGGTTTCAGATCGCCGCCGAGGCGCGGCCGAGAATGTCGATGTAGCCGTCCGCCTGCCAGGCGGAGCGGCCGATGAAGAGGCCATCTATATTGGGCTGGCCGACCAGTTCGGCGGCATTGCCGGGATTGACGCTGCCGCCATAAAGCACCGGCGGCACCGACGGAAGCAGGCCGCCGGCCACTGTCTTGATCAATGCCTGCTGCTTGTCGGCATAGTCGGCGCTGGCCGGAATGCCCTTGTCGCCGATCGCCCAGACCGGCTCGTAGGCGAACAGGATTTTCGCGCCCCTCGCCTCGCCTTCAAGGAATTGCAGCGCGCCCTCGACCTGGGCGCTCAGCACGGCATCGGCCTTGCCACTTTCACGCTCGCCCAGCGTCTCGCCGACACAGATCAGCGGGATCAACCCGTGCTTCACGGCGGCCGCCGTCTTCAGGCCAACCGTACGGTCGGTCTCGCCAAAGTGCTCGCGCCGTTCGCTGTGGCCGAGTTCGACCAGATCGAGCCCGCAATCCCTCAGCATCAACGGCGAGATTTCGCCGGTCCAGGCGCCGGCATCGGCCCAATGCATGTTCTGGGCGCCGACCTTGACGCGCGTCGACGACAGCGCCCGCTTGACCTCGCGCACGGCGGTGAAAGGCGGGATGACGAAAGGCTGGATGCGGTCATCGAAACCGGGAATGAAGCCGGCCAGGCGCTCCGCGAAATCCAGCGCCTCGGCGAGCGTCTTGTTCATCTTCCAGCTTGTACCGACCCAGTAGACCACGCGTACTGCTCCTTACCTTTGTTGATCACGATCCGCGGATTTTCGGGATCATGATCCCTTGTCGATCACCGTCAGCGAAACGCCGGCGGCATCCAGTGCCGCGCGCACGCCCGGTTCGGGCGCGCGGCCGGTGAAGACCGTGTCGAATGCGCTGAGATCGGTCAGGAAGTGCAGCGCCGTGCGGCCGAACTTGCCGTGATCGACCAGCAGATATTTGCGGGTCGCCGCCGCCATCATCAGCCGCTTGGCCTGCACCACCTCCTGGTCCTGGTGGAAGGCGCAAGCGCCATGGATGGCCGAAGATGACAGGAAGGCGATGTCGGCGCGCAGTGATTTGAGCGAAGCCTCGGCCAGCAGGCCGAAGAAGCCGTGGAACTTCTTGCTGTATTGGCCGCCGAGCGCGATCAGGTTGATCCCTCCGGCGCCGGCCAGTTCCTGGATGACGGCCAGATTGTTGGAGATCACGGTCAGCGGCCGCAGGTCGGCGAGATGGCGCGCAATGCCGCCCGCCGTCGAGCCGTCATCGATGATCACCGTCTGGCCGGGTTCGATCATGGCCACGGCGGCCGCGGCCAGGCGCAGCTTTTCCTCGGTCGCCTGCTTCTGCCGGTAGCGGAAATCGCTTTCGAACAGGCTGCTCGGCTGGATCGAGGCGCCGCCGCGCACCTTGCGCAGGAAACCGCTTTCCTCGAGCTCGTCGAGGTCGCGATGGACGGTCATCTTCGAGACGCCAAAGCGCAAGGCGAGGTCATCGACGCCGGCCTGACCGGCGTCCATCAGAAACTCCATAATGCCTTGCCGCCTGATATCGCTCTTCATTGCCGCTGACCGCCAACGTCTAACCGTGGCTCCTTGATCGAGCGCAAGATATAACAGCTTCCGTCGCAAAAGTATCAAATATTTTGTGATAATGAGACAAATCTTTGGGATGTTCCGCTTGCCCTGATCGCGGCGCTGTAACAAGAATTGCTGCTCAGACGGGCTGTGACGGTTGCGGTTGCGCGGAAATCCGGCCAGAAGCATCGGTGGGCTGGACGATGCGCGGACAGTCCGCAACCACCAGGTTTGAAACCAGATACGGGAGACTATTCGTTGGCTCGCATCACACTGAGACAATTGCTCGATCACGCCGCCGAATACGGCTATGGCGTGCCGGCCTTCAACATGAACAACATGGAACAGGGCCTCGCCATCATGGAGGCGGCGGAAGAGACCAAATCGCCTGTCATCCTGCAGGCAAGCCGCGGTGCGCGTGCCTATGCCAATGACGTGGTGCTGGCCAAGCTGATCGACGCGCTGGTCGAGATCCATCCCGACATCCCGGTCTGCATGCATCTCGACCATGGCAACAACGAAGCGACCTGCGTCACCGCGATCCAGTACGGCTTCACCTCGGTGATGATGGACGGTTCGCTCAAGGAAGACGGCAAGTCGCCGGCCGACTACGCCTACAATTCGGGCATCACCAAGCGCGTCGTCGACATGGCGCATTGGGGTGGCGTGTCCGTGGAAGGCGAGATCGGCGTGCTCGGTTCGCTGGAGAGCGGCGGCGGCGAGCAGGAAGACGGCCATGGCGTCGAGGGCGCGATCAGCCACGACCAGTTGCTGACCGACCCGGTGCAGGCCGAACAGTTCGTGCGCGACACCCATGTCGATGCGCTGGCGGTGGCGATGGGCACCAGCCACGGCGCCTATAAATTCTCGCGCAAGCCGGACGGCGCGGTGCTGGCGATGAACGTCATCGAGGAGATCCATCGCCGCCTGCCCAACATGCATCTGGTCATGCATGGCTCGTCCTCGGTGCCGGAGGACCTACAGGAGATCATCAACAAATATGGCGGCCAGATGAAGCCGACCTGGGGCGTGCCGGTGGAAGAGATCCAGCGCGGCATCAAGCATGGCGTGCGCAAGATCAACATCGACACCGACAACCGCATGGCGCTGACCGGCGCGATCCGCAAGGTGCTGACGGAAAACCCCAGCGAGTTCGACCCGCGCAAATATCTGACGCCGGCAATGGCGGCGATGCGCAAGCTCTGCAAGGAGCGGTTCGAGCAGTTCGGCACCGCCGGCAACGCACCGAAGATCAAGCCGCTGCCGGTTTCGGAAATGGCCAAGCGCTACAAGTCGGGCAGCCTCGACCCGAAGTTCGGCTGATTTCGGTCGACTTCAAATCTGTAGACTTCACGGGCAGGAGCCGCATCGGCCCCTGCCCGTTTTTCATCCGGCCTTTGGCAGGAGATCGGACCTGCCTGTCTCGATGAATGGCGCCCAGAAGTCGACCGACTCGCGGATCATCGCGACGACCTGATGATCCACCGGCTCGCGCTCGCGGAACGACAGTTCGAGGCAGATCTCGTTGTCGGTGCCGCCGCCGCGCCGCACCGTGTCCAGCAGCTTTTCAGGCGTGATGCGGCCATCCTTGTTGTAGGCTGATGTGAACGGCCAATGGCCGCCCTTGTTCATCGACGACTGCTTGATGTGGATGATCGGCGATTTCCTGGGAAAGGCTTCCGCCCAGGCGTAGGGGTCGATGTCGGCAGGATCGCTTGAAGTGACGTCACCATGGTCGATATCGACCATCATCTCCAGGGGGATCGCCATGCCGGCGGCGTCGATCCTATTCTGCAGCATCCGGCAATTCTCGATGGTGTGGCCGAATTCGCGGCCGACCGACATCGGCTCCCAGAACAGGTAGGTCAGGCCGGCCGCCTCGGCGTGCTCGGCCACCTCGCGCCAGCAGTCCAGCGCGATGTCGAACAGCCGATCGCGGCGCTCGGGGTCGTCAAAGTCGCGATGGGTGAAGATGGCGAATTGCGTGCCCATGCCACTGGCACCGAGCTCGGCCGAGATATCGGCAAAGGTCTTGAACCAATCGACATAGTAGCGCCGCACATCGGCATCGGGGTGACCAAAATGATTGAGCCGGCCGTAAGGACCGGTCATGCCGGACGTGACACGCACGCCGGTGCGGGCGAGCGCGCCGCGAAACAGGCGGACGAATTTGATGATCGTCGCAGCCGGCCAGCTGGGATTGACGAACTCATGCGTGAGCTGCACGTCCCTTATGCCGATGTCATGGGCGATGGTGTCGATCAGGTCGTCCGGATCGGCGAAGCGGTTCACCAGCGGATTGGTGTTGAGCGAGAGCTTGAAGGCCAACGCTATCCCTCCCAGAGCCACGGCACTACAGTGGAGCGGAACGCCGTCATTGCAGCGTCGCCCCCTCGCGGTTGAGCTGCTGGCGGTATTTCTCGGCGTCCCAGTTCAGCAACTCGGCATTCTCCTTCGGGCTGAGATAGTTGACGCGCGCCGCGCCATCGACGCGCGCGACGACGTCGGAGAGACAACGCGCCATCGCTTCGGCGCCGGCATTGGCATCCCGGCGCATCAGTACGCCCTTGCCGGGAAAGAGGATGGATGTCGGCGCGGAACCAGTGCGGGCCACGACCGCCGCCGCGTTCTCGCCGGGGCCGGCGATCACCGAGCCGACGCCGAGGAAGATCACATGATCCGGGTAGAGGCTGCCGGAGGCGGCGATGCGGCAACTGGCGAGATCAGTCGCGACGGCATGCGCGGCGACCGAGGCCGGCAGCCGGTAGTCGCTGCCGGCGGCGAGCCTCAACAGCGCATCGAGATCGGGCAACGGCGACGGTCGAGGCGGCCGCGCGAGCAGCCCGGTCACCCTCTGCAGCAGCAAGGCCGCTTCGGCGACCGTGTCGGCGGCAACCACCAGGCCGTGATTGCCAAGCACGAGCACGTTGGTCGCGGGCTTCAGCCGCTCGGAGATCGCCTGCGCAAGCGGCAGGCCGGGGCGACGATAGGGCACGAAGGCCCACTCGAGGCCGCGCAGGCGCTCCTCCAGCAGGGCTTCGGCATTGGCCTGCACGGCGATCGAGATCGTCTCGACGCAATGGACGTGGACCACGATCTTCTGCGGCAGCAGCGCATGCACCGTGGTCTCGATGGAGGGCCGCAACTGGCGGGGGTTGAGGTCCACCAGAGTGAACTGCCCGGCCGTCTCCGCCGCCGGGCTGCGATGCGCCACGGCATCCAGCAACGGCGCCAGCGCGACCGGCACCATGATCTCGTCGTCGCGTGCGTTCTTCAGCCAGGTGCCCGACGCCTTTATCCACAGCACGCCCGCCTGTTTGATGGAGGTGTTGCCGCCGGCCCCCTGAACCAGCAGCGGGTCGGCGCCGATGCTGGCGGACAAGGAGCGCAGCATGCGGAATTCGCTGGCGCCGGTATCGACGGGATGGACCATCAGCCTGCCCTCGCCAGCCGGTTCGCGCACCAATGCTCGAAGGCCGCCCTCTCCTCGGCGGACAGATGCAGGCCGTGCTTGGTGCGCCGCTCCAGAACATCGGCTGACGTCACGGCCCATTCCCGGTCGAAGAGATAGTTAGCCTCTCGCTCGAAGAAATCCCTGCCGAAGCAGCGGCCGAGTTCATCAAGCGAATGCGCCGCGCCAATCAAAGCTCGCGTCCTTGTGCCGTAGAGCCGGCCGTAATGCTTCAGCAGCGATGCCGGCATCCATGGATATTCGCCACCGAGATCGCCGAGAAACTGTTCGAAATCGGCATTGGCGATATCGCCGCCGGGCAAATGCGCCTTCGCGGTCCACGGCTTGCCCATTTTGGGAAAGAATGGGGCGATCCTGTCCAGCGCATGCTCGGCCAGCTTGCGGAAGGTGGTGATCTTGCCGCCGAAGACGGAGAGCAGCGGCGCCTGCGCGTCCGGCGCGTCGAGCTCGAAAATATAGTCGCGTGTCACAGCGCTGGGGTTGTCGGCATTGTCGTCATAAAGCGGCCGGACGCCGGAGAAGGAATAAACGACATCGCCGCGCGCCAGGCCGCGCTTGAAATAGCGGTTGACCACCCTGATCAGATAATCGATCTCGCTCTCATCCGCGGCCACGTCCTCGGGCCGGCCCTCATAAGGGATGTCGGTGGTGCCGATCAGAGCGAGATCGTTCTGATAGGGATTGATGAAGATCACGCGCTTGTCGCTGTTCTGGATGAGATAGGCCTGCCGCCCTTCCCAGAATTTCGGCACGACGATGTGGCTGCCCTTGACCAGGCGCACATTGCGCCTGGAGTTCTGGCCGGCAACGCGGTTGACGATGTCGTTGACCCAGGGGCCGGCGGCATTGATCAACGCACGGGCCCGAACCACCGTCCGGATACCCGTCCTGCCGTCCTGCACCTCGACAACCCACAGGCCGTTCTCGCGGCGGGCGGCGGTGCAGGCGGTGCGGGTGAAAACCCTGGCGCCGCGCTCGGCGGCGTCGAGCGCATTGATGACGACGAGGCGGGCATCGTCGACCCAGCAGTCGGAATATTCGAAGCCGCGCTTGAAGGCATCCTTGATCGGCGCGCCCTCGGGAGCGGTGCGCAGGTCGAGCGTGCGGGTCGCCGGCAGCCGCTTGCGGCCGCCGAGATGGTCGTAGAGGAACAGGCCGAGCCGCACCAGCCATGCCGGACGGTCGTCAGGGCTGTGCGGCAGCACGAAGCGCATCGGCCAGATGATGTGCGGCGCCGATTCCAGCAGCACCTCGCGCTCGATCAGCGCCTCCCGCACCAGGCGGAACTCGTAATATTCGAGATAGCGCAAGCCGCCATGGACGAGCTTGCCAGAGCGCGAACTGGTGCCTTCGGCAAGATCGTCCTTTTCGCACAGGATGACGGAAAGGCCACGGCCGGCGGCGTCGCGCGCGATGCCGGCGCCATTGACGCCGCCGCCGATGACGAAGAGGTCGACGATTTCAGGGCCGCCGTTCATGTCGCCTTGGCCTCGATGCCGGTTTGATGCGTCATGGCCATTGCCTCAGCACGGATTGACCGGAGGCAGGCCGGCGAGGTAGCGGCGCACCTCTTCGGCGGCCTGTTCGGCCGCATAGGTGACGGTGCGCACCGAAGCGCCGGCAATGTGCGGCGTCAGTGTCACATTGGGAAGCAGCAGCAAGGGCCAGTCCGACGGCACCGGCTCGATCGCGAAGGTCTCCAGCATGGCGCTGGCGATCTGGCCTGAAACCAGCGCCTCGTAGAGCGCATCATAGTCGACCAGCGGCCCGCGCGCGGTGTTGATGAGAATCACGCCCGGTTTCATCCGCGCGATGGTGTCCTGGCCGATCAGGCCGCGCGTCTCCTCGGTCACCCGGGGATGCAGCGTGACCACGTCGGAGCGGACGAGGAGATTGTCCAGCGAGACGAGTTCGACACCGGCATTACGGTCGTCGGCGCTCAACTGCACATAGGGGTCGCAAACCAGGACGTGGCAGCCGAAGGCGCGCAGCAGGCGCACCACTTTCGTGCCGATATTGCCATAGCCGATAACGCCGACTGTCATTTCGCTGAGCTCACGGCCGGTGCGGTCGGCGCGGTAGAGGTCGCCGCGCCATTCGCCCTTGCGCAAGGCCTCGTGACCGACCCGGATCAGCCGCGTCTCTGCAAGGATCGCGCCGATGGTGAACTCCGCCACCGCGGTGGCGTTGCGGCCGGGCACGTTGACCACGGTGATGCCGTGCGCCCTGGCGGCGGCCATGTCGATGTTGATCGGCCCGCCGCGCGAAACCGCCACCAGCTTAAGCGTCGGCAAGCGCCGCATCATGGCCTCCGACAGCGGCGCCAGCTGGGTGACGAGGATTTCGGCATCGCCGATGAAATCGACGACTTCGTCCGGATGGCCGAAATACTCCTTGACCTTGTCGAGCCCCAACGCCGGATTGCCGAATTCCATCGGCTCGTCGGGCCAGGTGGTCTGCAATGTCCTGATGTCGAGGTCGCCAGTCGCAACCTTCTCGATTTTGGCGCGAAACACCTCCGGGAGCATGAAGTTGTCGCCAATGATCGCTATTTTCTTACGCATACTCGACTTCTCAATTTGCCTGCGATCCCGCCATTGCGCGCCAGACCGGCCGCAATGCCTGATGCGCCAACATGTAGGACGGGGCCATCTTGTCGTAGATCGCGGCGAGGTTCCGGTCACTCGGCTCGGCCTCGCCAAGCAGCGGCGTCACCCATTCGCCGACGCATTCGTCCATGGACGGGTAGAGACCGACGCAGACAGCGGCGATCATCGCCGCGCCTGCTGCTCCCGCCTCCTCGCGCGCGCTGGTGCGGATGTCGGCGCCCAGCGCCGCCCCCAGGATCTTGCGCAGCGCCGGGCTTCTGGCGGCGCCGCCGGTGAGACGGACTTCGCGCGGCAGCGGCCCCATGGCGGCGTAGCAGTCGCGCGCCGCGAAGGCCAAGCCCTCGAAGACGGCGCGGATGAGGTCGGGATAACCATGCCGCGAGGAAATGCCGACGAACCCCGCCCGGGCGTTGGCGTCGACGAACGGGCCTCGCTCACCGGCTTCCGACACATAGGGCTGATAGAGCAAAGAGGCCGGCTGTGCGGCGGCTATCCAGGCATCGACCAGCGCGATCATCTCGCCATTGCTGCGCGAAATGCCTTGCGAGGCGAGAATGCCGGAGGCAAGCCCCAGCACCCAGTCGATGTTGAGCGTCGCCGCCAGGTTCGACTGCATCTGCGCGAACACGCCTGGCGCCGGCATCGCCATCGTATAGCCGGTCGCCGCTTCGTTGAGCTGGACATCGTCGGGGGTTTCGGCCAGCCGCATATGCATGCCGGTGGAGCCGATGATCGAACAGCCGGGCCTGCGCTCGCGGTCGAGCAGGCCGGCGCCGAGCGCGGTGCAGACGACGTCGACATAGCCGAGCACGACAGGCGTGCCGGCCAGCATGCCGGTTGCGTCGGCTGCTGCCTGCGACAGCCCGGTGCTGTGCCTGGTGCCATCGACGATCGGCGGCAGCAGATGCCTGAGATCGGGAACGCCGAGCACGTCGAGCACATCGTCGCTGTAGTCGCGGGTGTGGAAATCGCCGAAGGTGAAGGTGCCCTCCGACGGATCGGTGGCGCGTTCGCCGGTCAGCTTGAAATAGAGCCAGTCCTTGCAGTGGAAGGCGGTTGCCGCCTTGCCGAGCATTGCGGGCATGGTTCGCTTCATGAAGACGAATTGCGAGCCCTGCTGGCAGGCGGCGAGCCCGCTGCCGGTCTTCTCGAAGCGAAGCCGGTCCTCGGGGCGCGCGCGGATCTCCTCGACGACGGCCGCGGCGCGCGCATCGAGCCAGAGCCAGCCCTTGGCGACCGGCTCGCCCTTGGCGTCGATCAGCCAGGTGCCGTCACCTTGCCCGGTCACCGCGATCGCCACCGTCCGGCTGGCAAGATCGGGCACCTTGTCGGCGAGCTGGCGCAAGGTCGTTGCGGCATCGCTCCATGTTCGCGCCAGATCCTGTTCGGCGCCGCCGCCCGGCAGCGTTTCATAGTGGTTCGGGAGTGCCGCGGCGGCAATCTGCCGGCCCGACGTGTCGAAGGCGATGGACTTGATGACGGAGGTGCCGGCGTCGATGCCGATCAGTATGTCACGCATCAGGCAAGCTCCATGCCGTGCGAAATCGCCTTGCCGCTCGCCTGATCAAAGACATGCAGGTTCTTCGGATCGATGCTGACATTGATCGGCGCGCCAAGGTCGAGGCGGGTGCGGTCATGTTCGACCAGGACCAGCGAACCGCCGGCAAAATCCGCCGCGATATGCGTCTGGTCGCCAAGCCATTGATTGGCCGAAACCCTGGCGGGAACACCCTCCCTCGAACGCCGGACCGCGTAGGGCCTGATGCCGATCACCACCCGCTCGCGGCTGAGCAATTGATCGCGAACCGGTGCGCTGAAGGCGTCCTTGTCGTAGTCGAGCGACAGGCCGTCGGGCAGCTTGAGATTGATGCGGCCGGCGGCTGTCGCGACATAGGCCTCGAAGACGTTCATCGGCGGCTCGCCGACAAAGGTGCCGGTGAACAGGTTCGCCGGCCGCTCCTTGATCCGCTCCGGCGTGTCGAACTGCTGCAGCACACCGCCTTCCATCACGGCGATGCGGTCGGCAAGCGCATTGGCCTCGGTCTGGTCGTGGGTGACCAGGATCGCGGTCAGGCCGCGCTCCTTGATGAAATGCTTGATGCGGCCGCGCAGCACGGCGCGCAACTGCGGCTCGAGCTGCCCCATCGGCTCGTCCAGCAGATGCAGGTCGGCCTCGCGGATCAGTGCCCGGCCCAGGCTGGCGCGTTGCTGCTGGCCGCCGGAAATCGAGCTTGGATAGCGCTCCAATATGTCCTCGATCTCGAGCAATTTGGCGATGCTGGCGACCTTGGCGTCGACCTCGCTCTTCGGCAGCCTTGCCGCCTTCAGCGCGAAAGCCATGTTCTCGCGCACGGTCAGCGGCGGATAGAGCGAGTAGCCCTCGAAGGCCATCGCCACATTGCGTTTGACCGGCGGCAAGGTGTGCACCTGACGGCCACCGACTGAGATGGCGCCGCGCGACACCTCCTCGAAACCGGCAATCATGCGCAGCGTCGATGTCTTGCCGCAGCCGGAGGAGCCAAGCAGGGCGACGATCTCGCCCTTGCCGATTTCCATCGTCAGGTTCTTGACCGCGTGAACGCCGCGATCGATCGGGCCGTAAAACTTGTCGACACCTGATATGGTGAGCGCGCTCAGGCTCATGCCGCTTCTCCATTGCGCAAGGCGACGACGTTCTTGGAACCGATGCGGTCGCCGCTGGCGTGATCAAACAGCAAGGCGCTCTTGCCGTCGACGGCGATATGGGCCTTGCCTTCGCTGCGGCCCAGCGTTCCGGCCGGGCGCGAGACCAGTATCTCGCGGCCGCGCACGGTGCGCACCAGCGTGACGATCTTTTCGTTGAGCGGCGTCTCGGCCTCGACCGTCACCGGAATGGCACCCGGGATGCCCTCCTCGACGAAACTCAGCGCTTCGGGCCGCAGGCCGATCACGCAATCGCGTCCGACCGCCGTCTCATAGGCGCCGGCCAGATGGACCTGGACGTTGGACAGGCCGACATAAATCCCCCTGGTATCTCGCGCGGGCTTGACATCGAGCAGGTTGATGGTGGGGTCGCCAAACAGCCGCGCGATCTCGATATTGGCCGGTTCGCGATAGATCTGCTCGGGCGTGCCGAGCTGTCGGATGACGCCTTGCGACATCACCGCGATGCGGTCGCCGAGCGCCATGGCTTCCTTGTAGTCCTGGGTGACATAGACGACGGTGGCGCCGCGATCGGCAAGCAGGCGCGGCAGTTCCAGCCGCATCTCGAAGCGCAGCTTGGCGTCGACATTGCGCAAGGGGTCGTCGAGCAGCAGAAGCGGTGGCGAGCCGACCAGAGCGCGGGCAAGTGCCGTGCGCTGCTTCTGGCCGTTGGAGAGTGCGCGCGGCTTGTGGGAGAGCACATGGGCGATCTTCAACAGCTTGGCGACGCTCTCGACACCGGCCTTGATCGCACCTTGCGAGGAACGCTTGGCCTCCAAGGGCGTCGCGATGTTGTCGAAGGCGCTCATATGCGGAAACAGCGCGAAATTCTGGAACGCCATGCCGACGCCGCGGAATTCCGCGTCGACATCGGTCATGTCGTCACCGCCGATGAAGATCTTGCCCTCATCGGGATCGATGACGCCGGCGACAAGGCGCAACAGCACCGTCTTGCCGGCGCCGGACGGGCCGAACAGCACTAGGGTTTCGCCATCGGCGACCGTCAGCGACAGATTGTCGAGGACGGTCTGGCTCTTGTAGCGCTTGACGATGTTTTTGAGTTCGAGGCTGGCCATGTCTATCCTTTCACCGCGCCAAGCGAGAGGCCTTCGACGAGATAGCGCTGCGCATAGAGGGCGAGCGCCAGCGTCGGCGTGATCGAAAGCACGATGGCCGCCGAGATCTGGCCGTACTGGATGCCCGAGGAGGTGATGAAGGCAAGCGCGCCGACCGTCACCGGCTGCTTGTCGGCCGAGGCCAGCACCAGGGCGAAGACGAAATTGTTCCAGGCGAAAATGAAGGCGAGCAGGCCGGCGGCGGCGATGCCGGGACCGGCGAGCGGCAGCGCGATCTTGCGGAAGGTGGCGAACCAGGAATGGCCGCCGATGCGGTAGGCATATTCGATGTCGGCCGGGATATCCTCGAAATAGCCGCGCACGATCCATAAGATCAGCGGCAGGCAGATCAGCTGGTAGACCCAGATCAGGCCGATATAGGTGTTGGCGAGCCCGAGCTTCTGGAAATAGAGGGTGAGCGGCAGCAGCACCAGCAGCGCCGGCGCGAACTTGAACGACAGGAGCGTGAAGGCGATGTCCTCGGAGCCGCGGAATTTGTGGCGCGCGAAGGCGTAGGCCGCCGGCACGCCGAGCAGCAGCGAGACCGCCACCGAGGTCACCGACAGGAACACCGAATTCCCGAGGTTGCGCATGAAGGCGATGTCGAGCGTGCCGGCGGCGGTCATCAGCTTGCCGGTGATCAGCGCCGTGTAATTGGCGAGCGTCGGCTCGAAGATCAGCTGCGGCGGAATGCGCAGGATCGTCTCATTGGTTTGGAACGACATCATGAAGATCCAGACGATCGGGAACATGAAGAAGATCACGACCAGCGTCAGGGCTATGCCACGCAGGATGCGCTCGAGAAGCGAGGTATGTTCCATCCCGGCCTCCTATGCCTGCCCACGGGCGCGTTCGCGCAGCCGCAGCCAGTTCTTGATGAAGATGTTGGAGAGGAAATAGGTGATCGCCCACAGGATGATCATCAGCGCCGCCGAGCGGCCGACATTGGTCGACTGGAAGAAGTTGAGATAGGCCTCGACCTGAAAGACGGTCAGCGTGTCGCCCGGGCCACCTTGGGTCATGGCGTAGATGATATCGAACTGCTGGATGGAATCGAGCAGCCGGAACAAGGTCGCCGTGAGGATGTATGGCGTCAGCATCGGCAGTGTGATGCGGAAGAAGACGAAGCTTCGCGGCACGCCATCCAGTGCCGCCGCCTCGAAGGGCTGCGTCGGCAGGCTGCGCAGGCCGGCGAGCAGCAGGATCATGATGAAGGGCGTGTAGACCCAGATGTCGACAAGCACGACGGTGAACAGCGCCGTCGACGGCGACGACGCCCAGCGGAAGTCCTGCAACCCGATGAGGCTGGCGAGATAGCTGAGCACGCCGAAGCCGGGATTGGTCATCAGCTTCCACATCAGCGCGGCAAGCGCCGGTGCCGTCATCAGCGGCATCAACAGCATGATCGAGATGAAGTTGTTCAGCGTCGAGCGCTTCTGCAGCAGCAAGGCGATGGCGAGGCCGAGAAGCAGTTCCAGCACGACGGTGGTGCCGGCATAGAGCAGCGACACCTCGAGCGTGTTCCAGAATTTCGGATCGGTGAAGAAGGAGATGTAGTTGTCGCCCCAGTTGAACTGCCGCGCCCAGGGCTGGCTAAGCCGGTAGCGCTGGAAGGAATAGACGACCGAGGTGAGGAACGGGATCAGGATGCCGATGCAGACGAGCAAGGCCGGCAGGCTGAGCACATAGGGCAACACCCGCTTGCTGATCCTGAAGCCGGATGGCTTGGGCCTTTGCGATACCACCGCAGTCATCGAGCTGCTCCGTTGTTGCTGTCGCTTCGCCCTGCCGGCCGCCCAAGGGAGCAAGGCGACCGGTCGGGCGAAATAGCGGCCGCCTTCCGGCACCGCATCGCAAGCTTGAAAAAGTATGACGAGGGCCGGCCCGCCAGGCAGGCCGGCCCTCGTTGCGACTTAACCGAGACCGGCTTCCTTGAGCTGGCCGTTGATGCTTTCGGCGAGCTTGTCGAGGCCCTCGTCGACCGGCACTTCCTTGGCCACCATCTTCTGCAGCGTCGCCGCCCATTCGGTGGTGAGATCGAAGAACAGCGGCTGCGCCGTGAACTTGATCGAGGCGCCCGGCGCCGAGGCGTCGAACATCTCGACATAACCTGGATAGCTCTTGTTCAGCTTTTCGCGGAACATCTCGTCCTTCCAGACCGACTGGCGAACCGGATTGACGAAGTCCATCTTGGTCGCGCCGAACAGCCCATGCTCCGGCCCGGAGGCCCATTGCATGAAATACCAGGTGGCGTCCTTGTCCTTGGAGAAATTGGACATCGCCAGCGACCAGATCCAGATGTTGGGTGTCGCCGCCTTGGCTGCCGGGTTGGCCTTGAAGCTGGCGAAGGCGAGCTTGCCGGCCATCTTGTTGTCGCCGCCATTCATGAAGTAACCGAGGATATCGGCGTCGAAGATCATCGCCGAGGCGCCGGCGCCGAGATCGGTGCCGACCTGATACCAGGTGTAGGTCGACCAGTCCTTCGGGCCGCTTTCCTGGATCATCTGAACCCACTGCTTGTGGAAGGCCTTGGACTGGGCGGTGTTCATCGCGGCCGACAATTTGCCGTCTGCCGAAACGTTGAGGTCCTTCTGGTCAAAATTGGCGTAGGCCGACAGGAAGCCTGGATGGATCGTCGCCCAGGAGCGCGAGCCACGCACGCCGATGCCGTAGACGCCGCCACCGACATCCTTGGTGAGCTTGGCCGCCGCGGCAACCATCTCGTCCATGTTACCGGGAATGGTGACGCCGGCCTTGTCGAACATCGCCTTGTTGTAGGTGATGTTGTTCTGTTCGAAGCCCCACGGAATGCACCACTGCTTGGCATCATCCGAACCCAGCGCACCGCCCGGCTTGCCATTCCAGGCACAGGAATTCTTCACGCCAGGCAGGAAGTCGTCCCAGGCATAGTTCGGGTTGGTCTTGGCCGGATCCTTGATCCATTCGTTGAGGTCGGTGATCCAGCCGGCGGGGCCATAGGTCCAGGTCATGTAGGCGCCGGTCATGAAGGCATCGTATTCTGGCGAGCTTGCCGAAAGGGCTGCCGTGACCTTGTCGAAATAGACGTCTTCCGGGAACACGTCATAGACGACGTTCATGCCGGTCAGCTTCTTGAAGTTTTCCAGATCGGCGATCATCGCATCGGCATAGGGATGCTTGTTGAGCAGGAGCTTGATGGTCTTGCCCTTATGCGCCTGCCAGTCGAAGTCGGCGGCAAGCGCGCGGGTCTGGCCCAGATTGAGCAGCGTGCCGGCGGTGCCGGCGGCAAGGCCCATGGCACCGAGGCCCTTGATCAGCCCGCGACGGTCGACTTGTCCGCGCAGGAAGGCGTCAATGAGGTCTTTCTCTTTCTCATGCATTTCGTCTTCTCCTCCACAGGGTAGTTTCAACTGAAACTGATGCCGGCTACCCGACCGGCGTCTCTTCCACGAGCGATCGCGCCGTCCGCTCGTCCGTTATCAGGCCCTTGAGATAGCGCCCCTCCAGCACTGATTTGATGGCGCGAACCTTGATCTTGCCGCCGGCGACGGCGACGATCCGGCGGCTGGCAATGTCCTCACGCGTCAAGGCCAGCGCCCGGTCGGAAACGGTCGTCGCCACCGCCTTTCCGGCCTCGTCGAAGAAATGACCGAGCAATTCGCCGACGCCGCCGTTGCGGCGGATCTCCTCCATCTCGCCCTTTTCGATCATGCCGGTGGCAACCAGCGACGCCTCGCGTTCGGCGGTGCCGATGCCGGCGAATAGGAGGTCGGCGGACCGCGCGAGATCGAAGACCTCGCTGATGCCCTTCTGCCCAAGCAGCACGGTGCGATCCTCGGCCGTGTTGGCGAACATCGGCACCGGCATGACATAGGCTTCGGCGCCGGTGCGTTCGGCCAGGCGGTGAATGACATCGTGCGGGTTGGCCGAGAATTTCCGCGTCAGGCCGCCGAGCAGCGATACGAAGCGGACCTTGTCTGTCGAGGTGCGCGGCAGATATTCCACGCAGGCGGCAAGCGTGCGGCCATGGCCGACACCGATCAGCGCCTCCTCGCCGCGCTCGATCTCGCGCTTGAGGAACTGCGCGCCGGCAATGCCGAGCGCCTTGAGCGGCAGATCCTCGGAATCGAAGTCCGGAACCACCTCGCAATAGTCGAGGCCGTAGCGGCGGGAGAGTTCATCTTCAAGCTCGACGCATTCCGACACTTCACCGTCGATATAGACCTTCACCAGCCCTTCCTGGTTGGCCTTGGTGATGAGGCGGTGGGCCTTGAGGCTGGTCAGCCCGAGCCGCTTGGCGACCTCGGACTGGGTCAGGCCACCGGCATAGTGAAGCCACGCGGCGCGCGTGGCCATGCTGGTTTCGTCGTCGCGCAGGAGACCGTTGCCGAATCCTACCATTTCCACCCTATGATATTTTTATCAGTTGCTGCAAAATTTTTCATAACGGGCGATCGGAGTCAAGCGACCGCTTGTGCAAATCGCTGCATGACGACCGAAGCGGGCTTCGGCCTTCTGTCTGGCGATGCCGACGAACGGCGATACGAGCGGCCCTATCCGGCGTGCAGGTCAGCACCGCCAGTTGTTCAAGCCAAGTTCTGAATTGCCGTTTCTTGATTGCGCCAGGTTGAGCGCGCGCTTACGCGTTGGCCGCCGGACTCTCGTCCTCGGCGCGGACCAGCTTGATGTCGGCGCCTGCGGCCCATGCGCCGACATCCTCCCGCCGCAAGGCGGCCGCCATCATGTCGGGAAACAGGTCCGGCGTGCAGGCGAAGACCGGGATGCCGAGGGCCGCCACCGAGCCTGCCATCTTCGGGTCATAGCCCGGCCTGCCCTGGTCCGTCAGCGCCAGCAGCACCACGACATTGACGCCGGAGCGAACGAGTGACGCCAGCCGCTGCAGCAATTCCTGGCCGTTGCCGCCTTCATAGAGGTCGGTGATCAGCACCATATGCGACTTGGTCGGCCGTTCGATGCGGTCGGCGCAGTAGGCGACAGCCTGGTTGATGTCGGTGCCGCCGCCAAGCTGCACGCCGAACAGGACCTCGACCGGATCGCTGAGCTCCTCCGTCAGGTCGACGATCGCCGTATCGAAGCAGACGAGTTTTGTCCGCACCACCGGCAATGAGGCCATCACCGCGGCGAAGATCGAGGCGTAGATCACCGAGCTTGCCATCGAGCCCGATTGATCGACGCACAGCACCACCTCGTCCAGATCGACCAGCCTGCGCTGCTTGCGCATGAAGCCGACCAGCTTCTCCGGCACGATGGTTTTGTGCTCGGCCTGATAGTGGCGAAGGTTGGCCGAGATGGTGCGTGGCCAGTCGATGTCACGCTGGCGCGGGCGATTGGTGCGCTGCGACCGATCGAGCGCGCCACGGATCGCCTCGGCGGTCTTCTGCTCCAGCCGTTGCATCAGCTTGGCGACAATATCGGCGATGATGGTGCGCGCTATATCCTTGGTCTTGGCCGGCATGACCGAGCGCAGCGAGATCAGGTCGGCGACGAGATTGACGTCGGCCTCGATCGCCTTGAGGAATTCCGGCTCCATCAGCATCTGCTTCAGATTAAGCCGCTCGAACGCATCCTTCTGGACGATCTGCACGACCTGCGCGGGAAAGAACGACCTGATATCGCCCATCCATTGCGCCACTTTCGGCGCCGAGCGGCCGAGCCCGCCGCGACGCTTGCGCGGATCGGCCGCCGCGTCGCCGGCGCCATCGCCGTAAAGCGCATCGAGCGCCGCCGACAGCCGCTTGTCCGTGTCGGAGAGCGCTGAAGAGGACTCGTCATCGGCGCCGATGGCCAGGCGCCAGCGGCGCTCCCGTCCGTCGCCGGCGGCCTCCGTTTCGCCGATGTCGACTTCGTCATCCATTGCCGTTCCCACCCGTCAGCAAAGGTCCAAGCCGCTCGAGATGCCGGCGCCATGCCTCTTCGCCGCTTGGTGTCGGCGTCAGCCCGGCCGGCAGGCGCCTGACACGGCCGAGCACCGCTTCGATCAGTCGGCGCCGCTCCATCGAATCCAGATGCGAAAAGACCCGGCGCAGCAGCGGCAAATGCGCGATGAAGGCATCCTCGTCGAGGGATTTCAGCCAGGCATCGACCGCGCCGCGCAGGCTTTCGTCATAGATCAGCCTTTGACCGGCGGTGCTGAAGAAGCCCTCGAAAAACCCTGCTGCCTCGGTGACCGGCGTGCCCGGAGACAGGCGCCTTTCGATCAGACCGGCTGCGGCCTCGGCGGACAGGTGCCCGGCTTCGTAGAGCAGATGCGCGGCGCAGCCGGCCACCAGCGCGGTCGATCGCGATCCGTCGAGCACGGCCGCCAGTCCGGCGCGCCAGGCGTCCAGAACGCCCTGTTCCGGTTCGACGAGCTTGATCGCCTCATCCGCCTTGCGCATGGCGCCGACCAGTGCCGAGGCAGCCTGCGCATCGAGGTCGCGGGCGGCATAGGCGAGCGCGATGCCGCCTTCGATGATCAGCCGCTGCAGCAGGCCGGACAGGCGAGCGGTTTCCGTCTTGCGGGCTTCGCCATAGCGGATGATGTCGGCGAGTGGCGGGACCGATGCCAGGATTTCCAGGCATTCGCTGCTGAGCGCCGCGCGTTCCTCCAGTGCCTTCAGGCCTGATGTCGAGGCCTCCGACAAATTGGCCGTGATGGCGCCCTGAACCAGCGCCGCCAGCGTGTCGAGCGATGTCGCCGCGCCGATCATCTGGACCAACCGGCCGTTGGCGGCCTTTTCGATGGTCGGCCCATGGACCAGGTTCTCGACGAGGCGAACGGCGTATTCCGGCTCCCAGGACAGGGTCCAGCGCTCGCGAAACGTGCCGCGGCTGCGGCCGCTGTCGGTCAGCCTGCCCCAGTGCACGCCAAGCACGTTCAGCCGGTGCAGCAAGGTCGACCGGAACAGCCCGCTGTCGCTGCGCAGGTCGACCGACAATTCGCGCTCCAGCGCCTCCGGCTTCAGCCGCGCCGCCTTCTGGTTGCGCTGCAGATCCTCGATCAATGGCGCCAGCGGAGTGTCGGGCGGAATTTCACCGACATCGGCGCCCAGAAGCAGTTCGGCTTCGACCAGCGCCCACAGCACCGCTTCGCCGTTGAACAAAGCGGCGACCGCGGCATCGCGCAATTCCTCGAAGCCGGGCTTTGGCCGCTCGCGGATCGCCGCCAGCGCGCGGGCCAGTCTTTCGGCTTCGATCAGCGAGGCGGTCGAGACCATGTGCCCCTTTGCCCGCAGCACTGTGGCGATCATGGCGAGCCACAGCGTCGCCGCGTCATGCCGGCCTCGCGTGCGCCACAGATGCTTGCACCAGCCGGGCGCGACGACACCGGCGCCGTAGCCCAAACCGAGCGCGAGGCGCGGACCTGTCCATGGCGCCCAGGTCATCGTGCTCTTGCGCCGGGCGAGCCCCTTGAGCAGGGCCTGGTCCTCTTTGAGCGGTCGTATCGCCTGCAGCGCCGGCACGTGGAAGGCGCCGCAGACGACGGCGATCGGCCCGTCGAATTCCTTGCGCGCGGCGGCGATTTCAAGCCGCATATGGGCTTCGCGTTTCGCCTCGAATTCGGCAAGCGGACCTTCGCCCTCGCGCAGCGTCGTCATCGCATCGGCGATTGCCGCGAAGATCGGGCCGGGCTCGGGGTTTTGCTCGATAATATCGGCCCACCAGCTCTCGCCATCCTCATAGCCGGCGGCCTGCGCCAGCGTGCCGATCGGGTCGCGCAGATGCGGCGCCGTCTCAACCTCGACAGTGGCTTCCGTACCATCGGTTTCTTGCGCAGCGTCAACCGGCGCTACCCGGGCCGAGGACGGCAGATCGATGAAGCGCACTTTAGCGCTGTTGGCCACGGCCCAAAGCGTCGCCTGGTACTCCGGCGAGAACTCGGCGAAAGGCCAGAAGCTGGTTGAGGCCGGATCGTCCTCGGGGTAGCACAGCAGCGCCACCGGCGGCTGCATCTCGGGGCGTGCGAGCAATGGCAGCAGCGCCGATGCGTCGGCCGGGCCTTCGATCAGCACGGCGACCGGTTTCAATTCCTGCAACGCCTGCACCAGGCTGGCGGCGGAGCCGGGCCCGTGATGGCGTATGCCGAAATAGGAAACGTCGCCCGATGCCATGGCGTCAGATCGCGGCGTTCAAGGCGGCGTAATAGCCGGCGTAGTCGGGCCGCTTCTTGAGCACGGTTTCCAGATATTCCTCCAGCACGAGCTTGTCCTGCACCGGATCTTTCACGATTGCGCCGACAAGGCTGGCGGCGAGGCCTTCGGCGCCGAGCTTGCCGCTGTCGAACCAGGCCGCCTGGCTGAGCCCGCCAACCATGGTGGCGATCGCTTCGGCCGTGGACAGCGAACCCGACGGCGTCTTCAGCGTGACCTTGCCATCCGATGTCGCGCCGGAGCGCAACTCGCGGAAAATGGTCAGCACGCGGGCGATCTCCTCGCCGACATTCTTCGGCACCGGCAGGTCGAGACCGCCGGCCATCTCGCCGACACGCTTAGAAACGATCGCCACTTCCTCCGCCATGTCTTCGGGCAAGGGCAGCACGACGACGTTGAAGCGGCGCTTTAGCGCCGACGACAATTCGTTGACGCCCTTGTCGCGGTTGTTTGCGGTCGCGATGATGTTGAAGCCGCGCTGCGCGTAGATCGAGGTGTTGAGTTCGGGGATCGGCATCATCTTTTCGGACAGCACGGTGATCAGCGTGTCCTGCACATCCGAACCCATGCGCGTCAGCTCCTCGAGACGGCAAAGCTTGCCGTCCTGCATGGCGCGGTAGAGCGGCGTCGGAACCAGCGCTTCCTGGCTTGGGCCCTTGGCCAGAAGCTGCGCATAGTTCCAGCCGTATCGGATCTGGTTTTCGTCGGTGCCGGCCGTGCACTGCACGATCAGCGTCGAGTCGCCCATGATGGCGGCGGCGAGATGCTCCGATACCCAGGATTTGGCGGTGCCGGGAACGCCGAGCAGCAACAATGCTCGGTCGGTGGCGAGCGTCGCCACGGCGGTCTCCATCAGCCGGCGGCGGCCGACATATTTGGGCGTGATCAGCGTGCCGTCGTCAGCTTTTCCGCCAAGCAGGTACGTCAACACCGCCTTTGGCGACAGGCTCCAGCCGGCGGGCCTTTGCCGGTCGTCATTGCGCGCGAGCGCCTGCAATTCGGCGGCGTAGGCCTGCTCGACCGGAAGACGGATGGCTGCGTTCATTTGCTGTTCTCCGGATTGATCATGTGTGGTTCAAGGGCCGGCCAGGGACGCGTTGAGGCGTAGAAGACCGAGCGAAGGCGCTGCCGGCGCCATGCCGGCAGCGACGACATCGCCGATCAATTTTTCCGCCGCCGCGGCGGTGGCGAAAAAGCCCAGGGTTTCCAGAAGCTGGTCGGCGCCGCGCTTTGCAGCCTCATCATTTCCCGCGACGGCGGCGCACAGTGCCGGCAGCGTCTTGCCGTTGGTCAGGTCGGCCCAGTCCAGCCAGCCTGCCTCGACGCCCTCGGCCAGGCTGAGCGCACCGAGATAATGCGTGTCCTTCAGGATCAGCCTGATCAGGTCCCGCTGCCTGCGACTGTCCAGGCGCGGCATCAAATGCAGGACGAAAGGCGCCGGCTTGCCGCCCTCGGCGGCAAGCGTGTCGGCCATGTGCGTGACCGCGGTGTCGCTGCCCGACGCGGCGACCATGCGGGAGACGAGGATATCGACATTGTTGTCGGCGCCGAACTGCCACGCGCCTATGAAGTCGGTTTCGGTGACGCCGAAGCGCGCGGCAAGGTCGACCAGGTTGCAGGTCTCGAACAGTTCGGCGCGGCGCCGCTCCTGCGCCGGGGACTTCAGCTTCGCCGGCGCGTAGGTGGTGCGGCGGCGGATGAAGCCGGATTTGCCTTCCGTGATGAAGGCGGCCAGTTCGGTTGTTGGATCTTCCAGCCCGCCATCACCTGGCTGGCCGTGCTCGCCCAACCGCGCCAGCATCCGGCCGGCCAATTCGCGCACCTTGCCGGAGCGGTCGGCGGACAGGCTTTTCAGGAACGGCACGTCACCGGCGCCCAGGCCGAAATGCATGAGCGCGATGAGCGCGAGCCTGATCTCGGCTGGTTCGCTTGATCCCTTGGTCTCGATCAGTTGCCGGGCCACAGCGGGTGCCGTGCGGCGCATGTCGGCCAGCGCACTGCGGCGCGCGGCAGGATAGAATTCGTCCCAATTCTCAGCCGTCAGTTGCTCCCGGCTCGTGTGTTTTTCGCCGTCGACGCCCGCCTGCCAGTCGATCCAGGGTGCATAGACATCCGGACTGGTCTGATCCGACGCGGCCGGCATCCAGTCCATCGGGTGCAGCACGAAGCCGCGGCTGGCGACGAGGGCCACCACGCGCGACTTGCCCCTTGCGTCGGCGGCGTGTTTCAGCGCCGCCCGCAACAGCGGCCGCAGCCGCTCCGGCAGCATCGGCAAGGCGAGTTCAGGCAGCGGGGGGCGACGCTTCAGCGTCTTTGGTGCTGCCGGCCGCAAGGCGATTTCGAGGGCTTGCGCGGCGATCGCCAGCAATCGGCGCTCACGTTCGTCGGGGCTGGCACCGGCGGCGAACTCCTTCCACGTGGCCGGAGCCAGCTCAAAGCTCGTTCCGCCGGTGATCCAGCAATCGCGCATGGTCGCAAGGCCTGTCTGCTCGATCTCGTTCACGACAGATCAAGCCTCCCGAAGCCGCTTTGCGCCGCCAGAAGATGAAGCCGGCTGCCGCTCCAGAGTGCAGCCGTCGCCGCAAGGTCGAGACCCAGCAATGTCGGATTGACGGCATCGGCGATCGGCAAGGCGATGCCGTGCGGATCGTCAGTGGATTGCCACCAGGCGTCGCCCCGATCGTCCAGCAGGATCGCGCCAGGGGGCAACAGGACAGGGCAATCGGTGAGCCAGGGGGCCGTGTCCTGGTGAGCGACATGGGCCGCGAGCGGATCGGCCGCGCCAAAGCTGAAATCCGGCCATTGCCCTGACGAGACGTCGCCCCTGCGCTCCGCCACCAGCGCCCGCAACGGCTGGCGCGCGGGATAAAAGACCAGCCTTGCAACGAAGCGATCGCCCGGCGTGAAGGCGTTGGACCGGCGACCGGCCGAGGCCGGGAAATAGTCGAGCAGGAGAGCAAATCGCGGGGCGGCGCTCTTCAGGTCGAGCAGCCAGGTCGAATGACTGACAAGGCCGTCACGGCGCGTCTCGATCTTTTCGCCGAGCACCTCCCAGAGGCTTTCGACCTGGATCGCGTCGGGATTGGCGAGCACCTGCTCGCGGCTTTCGGACGTCGACACCAGCCGCCTCAGTTCGGCGTCGTCAGGTGTTTGTCGCCAGGCCTTGGCCAGCAGCACGAGCTTGCCGAGTTCGCGGATTGCGGCGTCCGGCCGTTCCTCGCTGCGCAGACCCATCAGCCGCGACGGAATCTCGTCGATGCGGCCGGCAAGCGCCGTCGCCTTCATATCGACCAGCCGCGCGGCAATGCGGCGGCACCGATCACTGCTGTTGTCGACAAAGCCTGCAAGACCAAGCCGGAGCTGATCCGATATCCATTGATCGAGTTCGTCCAAAGCCGCCGCGACCGAGGACCGCGTATCCTCGACGCGCTTGCGCTGCGCGGCCTCGCGGCGTTCGATCGCGGCCGCGTCCTCGACGGTGGCGCTTTCGTCGTCAAGCGAGGCCTCGCCGATGCTCTTGCCTGCCGCGCCGGGCGTCGGTACAGCCGGCGGCGATGTGGTCTTCCTGCGACGGCCGAGCCAATCGTTCACCCATTCCGGCGCCGAGCCGGCAGCGGTGAAACTCGCCGGCGCGGTGGCCGCAATCCACATCAGCGCCAGAGTGTGCTTGCAGGGGAACTTCCGCGACGGACAGGTGCATTTGTAGCCGTGGTCGCCGGTGTCGACGACGACGCGGTAGGGGTTGGAGCCGGAGCCCTGGCATTCGCCCCAGACAAGCGCCAGTTCTTCGTTCTTTTCGAGCCGGGGCCAGTTCGATTGCCTGGTCAACTTGGAAGCCGCGCTCAACGACGCCTGGTCGGGCGCGAGCGCTTCGATGGTGTTCAAGTCAAATTCCAAGCCGCGCCTCTCGTCGCTCGAACGAATTCCGGTCGCCAGTATAGATGGCCCGATATGACGGATTCTTGTAGCAACAGAGGGATAGAGGTCGAGACAGCGGGCTGCAAGCACTCAACTGGCGTTGCGCAGAAACTCTATCACCATTGCCGCCGTCCAGGTGAAGCGGCCGCCGCCGAGCGGCTCGCCGGTGAGTGGGTCGTAATATTCGGCGAAGCCGCTTTCCCGGATCAAATCGAGGCTGGACTGCGTGATGCGTTGTGCCACCTCGCCGTGGCCGGCGGCGGTAAGCCCATCTGATATCATGTAGTTGACCACCAGCCAGACCGGACCGCGCCAATAGCGCTTGGCGTCGAAGCACGGATCGCCGGGATCATGCGACGGCACGACATAGCGTGCCTTGCCGGCAAGCCGTTCGACGGTCGCGGCGATCGCGGCAGCACGAGGCTTGGGGATGGCCGCGAAAGCCGGAAGGATGCCGCCGACCGACGCGCTGTCGATCAGTTCGCCAGTGATGCGGTCGAGGCAGAGATACTGGCCGTGCACGTCGCTCCACAGCCGCTCCATGGCAGCCAGGCCCTTTTTCGCGCGGGCACGGTTGGCGGCGGCAATCTCGGTTTCGCCGAGCGCCTCGGCGAGATCGGCAAGATCGGTCGCAGCGCGGATCAGGATGGCGTTGAAGCCGGGATCGACGACCTGGAAGGGCGAGGCGTCATGCAGCCTGGCATTGTCCCAGCCAAGTGCGCGAAAATGCTGCACCAGCCAGATGTAGCGGTCATACTGCTCGCGCGTCGGCCGATGCGCCGGGTCGGCGTGCAGGGTGTCGCGGCGCGTATAGGGCTCGACGCCCTCGGTCGGCACGCGTTCAAAAGCCTCGTCCCAGTCGATGGAATTGTCGCGGCCGGACTCCCAGGGATGGATGATGGCGACCAGCCCCTCCCCCTTGGGATCGCGGTTCTCGTAGAACCAGCGGTGCCAGGCATCGATTTTCGGCAGCAATGCGCGGGCTCGCTCCGCAGCCAGTTTCTTGTCGTTCGCCCGGTCGAACAGGCGGCGCGCGGCAAAGCCGGCGACCGCCGGCTGGGTGATGCCGGACGTCGCCGTCGGACGGCCAGTCCGCCAGACCTCGGGGCCGGGAAAATAGCCGTCGTTCCAGACATGGAAGACGATGTGCGGCACCATGCCGTCCGGCCACTGATGGGCGAACAAGGTCTCCATTTCAGTCCAGGCGCGCGCCTCGTCGTAATGGGCAAGGCCGAGCGCGGTCAGGCAGGAATCCCAGTTCCATTGGAAGGGATAGAGGCCTTTTGTCGGAATGGTGTAGGCGCCCTGGTCGTTCTCCCTGAGCACCTCGACGGCGCGAGCGATGATGTCATTGGTGGCGGAAACAGTCATGGGCGTTTCAGGGCTTTCGGCGTCAAAGGGCATTGGCGGTTTCGGGATCGAACCAGCGGATGCGGTCGGGTTTGGGAGCCAGGCGCAGGTCGTCGCCGACCTGAACGCTGGCGTTGGAGTCCAGGATGGCCCGGAACAGGCCGCCCTCGACATCGCAGGTGACCAGCGTGTGCGGCCCGAGCGGCTCGATGACGCGCACAGTGGCGCGCAAGCCCTCGCCGCCCGCATCGACATCCTCGGGACGGATGGCGAATTCTATTCTTGGCTTGTCCGACTTCGGGCCCGACAGCGTCAGTCCGGCAACGGTCCAACTGCCGTTCTCGGCCTTGGTCGCCGGGATAAAATTCATCGGCGGATTGCCGATGAAGGAGCCGACGAAACGCGCGGCCGGATTGCGGTAGACCTCGACCGGCGAGGCCGACTGGACGATGCGGCCCTGATGCATGACGGCGATGCGGTCGGCAAGGCTCATTGCCTCGACCTGGTCGTGGGTGACATAGATGGTGGTGGTCTTCGACGCGGCGAGCACGCCCTTGAGTTCGGCGCGCATTTCCAGCCGCAGCAGCGCGTCGAGGTTCGACAGCGGCTCGTCCATCAGGATGACGTCGGGCTCCATGGCGAGCGCGCGGGCGACCGCGACACGCTGGCGTTGGCCGCCGGACAACTGACCGGAATAGCGTTTCAGCAATTGCTCGATATGCATGAGCTCGGCGGTGCGGTTGACGCGGCGCTCGACCTCCTGCTGCGGCAATTTCTTCATGCGCAGGCCGAAGGCGATGTTCTCGAACACGGTCAGATGCGGGAAGACGGCATAGTTCTGGAACACCATGGCGATGCCGCGCTCACGCGGCGGCAGATGGTCGACGCGGCGCCCGCCGATCCAGACCTCGCCCTGGCTTGGGCGTTCCAGCCCGGCGACGATCCGAAGCAGCGTGGTCTTGCCGCAGCCCGATGCGCCGAGCAGCACCATGAATTCCTGGTCCGCTATTGTGAGGTCGACCTGGTGCAGCGCGGTGAAGCCGCCGAAGCGCTTGGCCACGCCCTTGATTGCGATTTCAGCCATGGGCCGTCTCCGTGTAACGCGTCATCGGTTGGCGATCCCCCACATGGCGAAAAGGTATTTGCGGACGGCGAAAATGAAGATCAGCGCCGGCACGACCAGCGCCGCCCCGCCGGCGAATTTGAGATAGAGCGGCGACTCGCCAAGGCTCTGCAGGAGGAAGGCGGTCAGCGTGCGGTTTTCGATCGTGAGCACGGCAGCCGCGAACACCTCGTTCCAGGAGATGGTGAAGGCAAACACCGCCGAGGCGGCGATGCCGGGCAGCGCCAGCGGCAGGATCACCTTGCGAAAGGCCTGCCAGCGCGTGCAGCCGAGCGTCCAGGCTGCTTCCTCCAGCTCGACGGGAATGCCAGAAAACAACGAGAAGGTGATCAGCACGGCAAAGGGCAGCGCCAGAGTGGTGTGCACGAGCGCCAGCCCGATGGCGGTATCGTCGAGGCCGGTGCGGATGAACATCACCGCCAGCGGCAGCGCCAGAAGCGGCAGCGGGAAGGCGCGGGTCATCAGCACCAGGAAACGGAACGTGCCCTTCCCCGGAAAATCGAAACGCGACAGCGCGTAACCGGCCGGCGCGCCGAAGCCGATGGCCAGGATCATTGTCAGCGTGGCGACGATCACCGAATTCCACAGCGCCCGGGCAACGCCGGCGAAATTGATGAAGAACGAAAGGCTGCCGAGATCGAAGGACGGAAAGAAGCGCTTGGGGAAAGCAGTCACCTGATCGGGCGACGACAGCGCATTGACGATCAAGAGATAGATCGGCAGCAGCACCCAGACGCAAAGGAGGACGGCGGTGGCGATCAGCAGCCAGTCGCCGGCCTTGTGCGCGTCGGCGATCCCGGCGACCGGCGTTTCGGTGGCAACGCTCATATCCGTGCCTCCTTGGGAACACGCAGCACCCTGAGGAAAAACAGCGTGAAGCCGATCGAGATGGCGAGGATGAGCAGCGCCGAGGCGGCGGCGACATTGCGATCCTGCAACGTGAATTGCCAGTTGTAGGTTTCGCCCATCAGCACCGGCAGATTGGTGCCGCCGAGTGCCGCGACCACGGCGAAGACCTCGAAGGCGAGGATGACGCGCAGGATGATCGCCGTCTGCAGCGAGGGGCGCAGCAGCGGCAGCGTGATGCGCACAAAGCGCTGCCACGGACTTGCCCCGAACACCTCGGCCGCCTCGTAATACTCCTTGGGGATCAGGCCCATGCCGGCAACGAGGATGACCATCATGATCGCAGTGGCCCGCCAGATCTCGGCCAGCGCCACGGCGATGAAGATGGTCAGCTTGCTCTGGTAGCCGAGGAACATGACCGGCCTGTCGACGACACCGAGGCTCGAAAGCAGCGTGTTGAGGAAGCCGGACTGGTCGAAGATGGCGAGCCAGATCAGCCCGGCGGCGAGGTCGGAAATGCCGAGCGGGATGGCGAAGACGTAAAGTGCGGCACTGCGCCCGGTCTCCAGCCGCGACACAACGCTTGCCATCAGCAAGGCCATGGTGAGCTGGATCGGCACGACGATCGCGGCAAGCAGCAGCGTGTTGCGGACCGTGACCGGGAATTTCCAGCTGCCGGCCATGGTTCGGAAATTGTCAAAAGTGAAAGCGCCGTCGCGGGTCACCGCCTCGAAGGCAACCAGTGCGAACGGGTAGAGGAAGAAGATGCACAGGAACAAGGTCGCCGGCATCAACAGCAGATAGGGCAGAGCCTTGCCGTGCATTTGTGGTGTCCTTTGAAGCCGCGGCCAAGCGGTGCGGTCTGGGCGCCCGGAGTGCAACAAACTCCAGGCGCCCCCTCGGGAGGATGTCTTATCGTTCGACCACGATCTCTTCCGAAAACCGGCTTCCCCCTTTTCGCTGACGCGGTCCTTCGGTTCGGGATCATGATCGGCCTATTCCACCGGGCAAGCGCCTTCGGATGGCTTGTCGGGCGCCCAGCATGGCGCCTTCGCCTGGTCGATGATCGCCTTGAGGGCCGCCGCCTGCTGTTCGAGCACGCCGTGCACGTCCTCACCGCCGAGCACGATGCGCTCGAAGGAGTCGGTATAGACCTGGTTGAACTTGCCGCCGAGATCGCCGAGCCCCATCGGCAGCAGCGCCGGCAGTGCATCGGGAGCACTGGTCATGGTGGCGATGGCCGGGCCGAACGCCTTCACCGAGGCAGGCATGTCGTCGGGCAGCTTGACGTCGACGACGGGGAAGAAATTGGTCGCCTTGAGCGTCGCGATCTGGGTTTCCGGCTTCAGCATATAGGCGACCAGCGCCTTGGCTTTCTCCTGGTCCGGCGAGGTCTTCGGAATGGCGACGCCGGCCACGACAGGCATGAAGCCACGGCCTGCAGGGCCTGCCGGCGCCGGGAAGGCGACGAAGTCATCCGGCTTCTTGTTGAAGGCATCGGCGAGACGCGCGACATGGTCGAACGCCACCCACACTTCGCCCGAAAGCAGCGGCTCCTGCATAAAGGCGTAATTGGTCGAGTTCGGGTTGGTGTACTGCCACAATTCCTTGAACTTGTTCCACGCCGTCTCGGCCTCGGCGGAACGGAATTTCGTGACCATCGAACCGGTGTAGGACGGATAGAGAAAGCCCTCGAAGAAGCGATGCTTCAGCCCCTTGGGGCCGGCCGGAAAACCGAATTTCGGCGAACCGGTCTTCTCGGCGATGGTCTTCGACCATTCGATCAACTGGTCATAGGTGATGGTGTTGAGATCGGTGCCGGCCGGCAGATATTGCAGCGCCTGCTTGTTGGCCGCCATCAGATAGGTGGCCTGCATCCAGGGCATGTATTTCTGCTCGCCGGTGCCGAGCATGCCTAGTTTTTTGTAGGCCTCGTTGACTTTGACCCCGCCGACATCGACAGCCGACAGGTCGACAAGGTTGGCGCCGACGGTGGAGAAATCGCCGTGCAGGCCGCCAAGCAGGCCGATCGTGCCGGAGCCGGCTTGCAATTCCGCCTGCAGGCGGGTGAGCCAGGGACCGTCCTCGGCAACCTGATAGTCGACCGCGCCTTCAAAGCCCTTGAGCACCTCGTCGCGCATCTTCTGCGTCTCTTCGACCGGCCGCGCCTGCGTCGACCAGAACAGCACCTGCTGGGCTTGCGCACCACCGGCGACCGACAGCGCCAGCGCCGCGCCTGCCAATATCTTCAATGCTCTCATCATGGTCTTCCTCCCTGGATATGCGCCGGCATTGCGGCGTCAGCTTCTTGTCCGTGGCGCCGGTCCATGGCTTGCCCGCGCAACCAGTGTCGGCCGGATCAGCCGCGTCAGCGGCTTGCCGGGCTTTTCGGCGATGACAGTGAGCAGCATGTCGGCGATCTCGCGCGCGCATTGCCGGATCGAGGCATCGAAAGTGGTCAGGCCCGGCGGCGCATAGGCCGACGCAGCGATGTTGTCGAAACCGATGACGGACAGGTCGCGCGGCACGCTGAGCCCGGCACGGGCAGCTTCCTCCATAACGGTCAGCGCCAGTTCGTCGAACAAAGCGACGATGGCCGTCGGCCTGTCGGGGCCTCGCAGAATCCGGTTGACGGCCTCGATGCGCGCCTCCTGGTCGAAGCGCGGCGCGGTGACCACGTCGAGCCGCACCGAGGGGTCGCCCCGCCGGGCGATGGCCGCTGCGAGGCCGTCCTGCCTGAGATGGCGAAAGGTCATCGCCTCCGAGATCGTCACCAGGCCGAAATGGCGGTGGCCGAGATCATAGAGCATGTCGAAGGCTTCGCCGAAGGCGTGCGCGCCGTCGGTGTCGAGCCAGTTGTAGCCAAAGTCGCTGTCGAGCAGCCGGCCGTGAGCGACAAACGGAAAGCCACGCTCGCGCAGATAGGCAAGGCGCTCGTCGGTCTCGGCGATGCGGGTGACGACGACGCCATCCGCGCGCCCGGATTCGACGACGTGGCGGAGCACCGACAGTTCGGAATGGCCAAGTGCGGCCGTGGCCAGGATGAGGTCGGCGCCATGAGACACCAGCCCTTCGCCGAGCCCGGTGACGAATTCGCCGAGGAAGGAATCGACAAGATTGGGGCCGCGTATCGGCAGGACGAGGCCGACGAAGCCGCTGCGGCCGGAGACAAGCGTGCGCGCCGCGGTGTTGGGCACATAGCCGGCCTGGCGCGCCGCCTGCACGACGCGCTCACGCGTCTTCAGCGCGATCTGCTCATGGCCGGCAAGCGCGCGCGACACCGTCGTGATCGACAGGTCGAGGCTTGCCGCAAGCTCCTTCAGCGTGATGACGCGGGTGGTCATCGATCCTCCCTCAGGCGAGTTTGAAACGTTTGTAATTGCCTTTTGCAAAAATGCAAACGTTTTAAATTTCGATCAGGGATGGCCGCCTTGTCCAAATGGGGAGCGCAAGCGATTGCGGCGCGCCTGCGTCATTCCGCAGGCCCCCCGCCCGAGGCTCAGTCAATTCGAAGAGAAAAGTCTACTGCAAGATCCGTGCGGCGGACGGCATGGAATGGTCATGCGCGATGCCGGCATCGGCATCGCCGATCGCCCTATCGAGACCGGTTGCTACGACGGAAACCCTGAAGCGGCCTTCCATGCTCTTGTCGAAGATGGCGCCGACGATGATGTCGGCGTCCTCGTAGACCTCCTCGCGGATGCGGGTGGCGGCCTCGTCGACCTCGAACAGGGTCATGTCGCGGCCGCCTGATATCGAGACCAGCACGCCCTTGGCGCCCTTCATCGACACTTCGTCGAGCAGCGGGTTGGCGATCGCGGCTTCCGCCGCCTTCATCGCCCGGCTTTCGCCCGACGCCTCGCCGGTCCCCATCATGGCGCGGCCCATGCCGCGCATGACCGATTTGACGTCGGCGAAGTCGAGATTGATCAAGCCTTCCTTGACGATGAGATCGGTGATGCAGCTGACGCCGGAATAGAGCACCCGGTCGGCGATGACGAAGGCATCGGCGAAGGTGGTCTTGGCATCGGCGATGCGGAACAGGTTCTGGTTCGGGATGACGATCACGGTGTCGGCGGCCTCGCGCAGCCGCTCGATACCTTCCTCGGCCATCTGCATGCGGCGCCTGCCCTCGAAGGTGAAAGGCTTGGTGACGACGCCCACCGTCAGGATGCCGGCCTTGCGCGCCGCCTGCGCGATGACCGGAGCAGCGCCGGTTCCCGTGCCGCCGCCCATGCCGGCGGTGACGAAACACATATGCGTGCCGGCCAGATGGTCCATGATCTCGTCAAGCGATTCCTCGGCGGCGGCACGGCCGATCTCGGGCAGCGAGCCGGCGCCAAGGCCCTCCGTGACGTGCGCGCCAAGCTGGATCAGCCGCGTCGCCTTCGACATGGTCAACGCCTGGGCATCGGTGTTGGCGGCGATGAATTCGGTTCCCTGAAGCTGCTCCGCGATCATGTTGTTGATGGCGTTGCCGCCACCGCCGCCGACGCCGATAACGGTGATCTTGGGTCTCATCTCGGAGATTTCCGGCTTCTTGAACTCGGCCATGCCTGCTTCTCCTTCGTCAATTGCGCGCGCTTCACGACCCACGAGCAGACTGTCTGCATGACATTGCAATCGAGCGGCATGACGCGAATCAGTCCGTTCGGATGGGTGCCCCAAAAAGCCAGAGAGCGGCCGGACGTGCAAGTGCGTGCAAGGTCAAGATTTGTGATCGCGATATTGCAGACCGCTACGCGACTTCCGCCTGCGCCGGCATCGTGCCGCGCGACCTGCCCTTGGCAGCATTGCTAACGGCTTGCCGCGTAACGATCGAGGCGTCTATCATGCGCCGATATATCGCTGACTTCGGCGTCCGCCACGCTCGGTCCAATCAGGATCATCTGCGGCTGCTGTCGTCAGGCCAGATTTCAGAACGAATGAAGTAGCGCCCCCGCCAATGGCCGACAGAACACAATTCGGGTTGAGCGCCATCGACAGCGTGCCCCTGCATGAGAAGGTCTATCTGGAGCTTGTGCGGGCGCTGATGTCCGGCCAGTTCACGCCCGGCCAGAAGCTGACGTCGCGCAAGCTTGCCAAGGAACTCGGCACCAGCGACATGCCGGTGCGCAGCGCCTTCATGCGGCTGCAGGCATTGCGGGCGCTGAGCCCGATGCCGAACGGCAGCGTCGAGGTGCCGGTCATTTCGGCCGACCGGTTTTCGCAACTGACCGCGGTGCGCACGATCCTCGAAGGCTCGGCGACCGAACTCGCGACAAAGCGCATCAACGGCAACAATCTGCGAGCGATCCGGCGCCACAGCAGCGAATTGACCCTGGCTGCGCGCGAGGGCGATATCGACGACTATCTCAGGAAGAACTACGCCTTCAAATTCTCGATCTATCGCCATTGCGGCAATGAGCAGATGATCTTCCTGATCGAGACCGTGTGGATGCAAGTCGGCCCGTTCCTGAGGAACCTCGCCATGGGGTTCGAGGACGATCTCTCCTCCATCCTCGACATCGATTATCACGAGGAAGTCGTTGCCGCGATCGAGGCGCAGGACGCGGCGCGCGCCCGCGCGGCCATCGTGCGCGACATCGACGAAGGTGCGGCGCATATCCTGCGGCAGGCCAGATTTCCGGGAGCCAGAGGCTAGGATTGGAGGGCGATAGCCGCTCGACCCAAAGGCCGATCGTGCCTGCCCGGCGGCGAAGCAGGCATGCCGAATGCCCCTTGGCTTTCCGCCTTCCAGCCTCTATGTTGCGATCGCAGATCGCGCAATTGGTTTTGAAATGCCTCCCGACATCCCAGCTAGTGACTTGAAAAAATAAGGAAAAATATCCGGCAGTGGCCGGATAGGCTTTCCTAAAACTCACAAGCACTTTTTACCAGGGATAGCGCAGCCGGCAGGGCTTGGGCACCTTCGAACCAGAGGTTTAAAATTGAGCGATGCAATTGCGGACGTTCTGAGCTGGCTTGAAAGCAGAAGCGACATACAGAGCCTGAGGGCGGCGGTGTGCGATCTCAACGGCGTCATGCGGGGAAAACGCATACCCGTGGAGCAGGCCCGCAAGGCGCTGGAAGGCAAGCTGCGCATGCCCTATTCGCTGATCGGGCTCGACATCTGGGGCGAGGATATCGAAGGCAACAGTCTGGTTTTCTCGACTGGCGATGCCGATGGGCTCTGCCAATGGACGGGACGTGGCATCCTGCCCGTGGACTGGACGGCGCATCCGACGGCACTCGTCCCGCTCTGGCTTGCCGACGAAAGCGGCGCGCCCTATCTCGGCGATCCTCGGCGGGCTCTGGCCCGCATCCTCGACCGCTACAAGGCGCTCGGCCTGACCCCGGTCGCGGCGACCGAACTCGAATTCTACCTGGTCGATCCGCAATCGCAGCGGCCGGTCGGGCCTGTCTCACCGGTCACCGGGCGCCGTCTTGATTCCGACGCGGCGCTGTCGATCGACGAGATCGACGATTTCGAGGCCTTCATCCACGATGTCTACGAAGCCTGCCGGGCGCAAGGCATTCCCGTCGACACGGCCATCGCCGAAAACGGCGTCGGCCAGTTCGAGATCAATCTGAACCATGTGGCCGACGCGCTGCGGGCGGCCGACGACGCGGTGCTGTTCAAGCGCACGGTGAAGGGCATTGCCCGCAAGCACGGCTTTGCCGCCTGCTTCATGGCCAAACCCTATGGCGACCGGGCCGGCAACGGCTTCCACGTCCATTTCAGCCTGGTCGACGCCGAAGGCCGCAATGTGTTCGACGACGGTACGGATCAGGGCTCGGAAACCATGCGCCACGCCGTCGGCGGGCTGCTGGCGGCGATGGCCGAGAGCACGCTGGTGTTCGCACCGCACTTCAATTCCTACCGCAGGCTCCGCCCGCGCTCCTATGCGCCGACCGCGGTCGCCTGGGGTTACGAGAACCGCATGGTGGCGATCCGCATTCCCGGCGGCCCGACCGGGGCGCGCCGCATCGAGCATCGCGTGTCGGGAGCGGACGCCAACCCCTATCTGGTGCTTGCCGCCATATTGGGCGCGGCCCTGATCGGCATCGAAAGGCAGCTGTCGCCGGGCGAGACCACCGGGAGCGACGGACAAGGTGCCACGCCAGCCAAGCTGCCGCCGGACTGGGCCTCCGCGATCGCCACCTTCGAAAGCGGGACGCATGTGGCGGAAATTTTCCCGGCGATCCTGCGCGACTCCTTCATCGCCTGCAAGCGCCAGGAATTGAATACGTTCGCTCTCAACGTCAGCGATTTCGAGATCGAGACCTATCTCGAAAGCGTCTGAGCTGCTTACGAGGACCGCTCGGCCTTCAGCACCGAGACCGCCGCTTCGCTGTTGTGCACATAGTCGTTGGCGTCCGGCTGCTTCTGCAGCAGGAGGATGAACAACAGATCGGTCAGCGTCAGCTGCGCGTCGCGCGCGGTGATGGATGAGGAGCGCGCACGCTCCTCATCGGCTATGGTGTAGAGGCGGATGTCGGCGACCCGGCTCAGCGGATTGTCGTGCAGGCCGGTGACGGCGATCACCGTCGTGCCGCGCTTGGCGGCGAGCTCGGCGATGCGCAAGGTTTCGATGCTGGCGCCGGAATAGGAGAGCGCGAACAGCACGTCGCCAGGCCCGAGCGTCGCGGCATTGGCCATCTGGATGTGGCTGTCGCTGTCATGCAGCACGTTGCGGCCGAGCTTCATCAGCTTATAGGAGAAATCGCGCGCCACCAGCGAGGAGGCGCCGACACCGACCAGATGGATGCGGCGCGCGCCGTCCAGCAGTTCCAGCGTCCGGGAAATGATGCGCTCGCTGTTGGCGGCGACGGTCTGCTGCATCGACAGAAGCTTGCTGCCGATCAACTTCTTGAGGATGACCGGATAGGTGTCGCCGACCTCGATCGAACCATGGATGACGCCGGCCGGCACCTGCCAGTCCTGCGCCTTGGCCTCGCTGACGGCGAGCTTGAGCTCCTGGTAGCTGGCATAGCCGAGCTTCTGGCTGAACTTGACGACGCTCGACTGGCTGCGGCCGATCTCGGCCGCAAGCGCTGCCGTCGACAGGCGCAGCATCTGGTCGGGGTTGTCGACGATGTACTGGCCGATCTCGCGATCGCCGGGCGCCATGCCGTCGAGCTTCGCGTTGATCTTCTTGAGAATGGACATGAACCCTCTGGTGCGCTTCTGCGTTCCAAGGAATAAAATATTCCAATTTCGATTGACAGCCAAGAACGCAGAATTAATTCTCGAGCCGGCCAGGGCCGGGAATCGAACGGCTCCCCCGGAGAGGCCGGACCGCCGCCCGGGCTTTCGTGACAAAAGGGTTCAGCCATGGACAGATTGCGGATCGTCGGCGGACGAAGACTGGAAGGCGCGGTCACCATTTCCGGCGCCAAGAACGCTGCCTTGCCGCAGATCGCGGCCGCCCTTCTCAGCCCCTACCCACTCGAACTGACCAATCTGCCAGATGTGACCGATGTCGAGAACATGCTGGGCGTGGTGCGGCTGCACGGCGCCGAGGTGACGCGATCGGCCCATGCCGCGACGATCGATACGAGTGCGGCGGTTTCGAAGGAAACGTCTTATGACACGGTGCGCAAAATGCGCGCGACGGTGCTCGTGCTGGCGCCGTTGCTGGCCCGGTTCGGCCATGCCCGGGTTTCACTGCCGGGCGGCTGCGCGATCGGTGCGCGGCCGGTCGACATGCATGTCGCCGCCCTCGCCGCACTCGGCGCCAAGATCGCCATCGAGAACGGCTTGATAGTCGCCTCGGCGCCGAACGGTCTGACCGGGACGCGCATCGTCCTCAGTTCGCCGTCCGTCGGAGCAACGGAAACCGCCATGATGGCCGCTGCCGCGGCCAAGGGCGAAACCGAGATCCTCAACGCGGCGCGCGAGCCGGAAGTGGCCGATCTCGCCGCTTGCCTCAACGCCATGGGGGCGCGCATCGAGGGCGCCGGCACGCACCGCATCCTGATCGCCGGCGACACAGGCTGGCACGCGGCCAGGCACGACATCATCCCGGACCGCATCGAGGCCGGCACTTATGCCATCGCCGCGGCGATCACCGGCGGCCAGCTTGAACTCACCCACGCCCGGCTCGAGCATATGGCCTCGGTGGTGCAATTGCTGGAAGCCACCGGCGTCAGCGTCTGGCCCGGCGATCGCGGGCTCATCGTGTCGCGCGAGCGGCCGCTCAAGGCCGCCGATCTCACGACGGAACCCTATCCGGGGTTTCCGACCGACCTGCAGGCGCAATTCATGGCGCTGATGTGCTGTGCCGAGGGTGCGTCGCTGCTGCGTGAAACCATCTTCGAGAACCGTTTCATGCATGTGCCCGAACTGATGCGGCTCGGCGCCAACATCAAGCTGCAAGGCACGATGGCGCTGGTGCGCGGGGGCGAGAAGCTGCATGGCGCGCAGGTGATGGCCACCGACCTGCGCGCTTCGGTGTCGCTGGTGCTTGCCGCGCTGGTCAGCGAAGGCGAGACGATCATCAACCGCGTCTATCATCTCGATCGCGGCTATGAGCAACTGGACCGCAAGCTGCGTCTATGCGGTGCCGATATCGAGCGGCTGAGCGCATGAGCAGCCCATACTATTTTCTCGGCGTCGACGGCGGCGGCACCGGCTGCCGGGCTCGCATAGAGGATGCGGAGGGAATCGTGCTGGGACAAGGCCTGTCCGGCCCGGCGACAACGCGGCTCGGCATCGACGCGGCCTGGGCCTCCATAGCCAAAGCCTTTGGCGCGGCGATCGAGGAGGCTGGCTTTGGACCGACCGAGGCCGCTCGGATTCGCGCCGGCATCGGGCTTGCCGGTATCGGCCGCAAGGGTGCGCTGGAAGCGTTGCGGGCGATCGCCCACCCCTTCGCCAGCATCGATTTCGTCAGCGACGGCGTCGGAGCCTGCCTGGGCGCGCATTCCGGCCAGGACGGCGCCATCGTCATTGCCGGCACCGGCTCGATCGGTCTCGGCTTTGTCGAAGGACGCGACCTGCGCGTCGGCGGCTACGGTTTTCCGATCTCCGACGAAGGCAGCGGCGCCCACCTTGGGCTGAAAGCCGTGCAACTGGCGTTGCGCGGCCATGACGGCCGGCACGAGCGGACGGCGCTGCTGGCGGAGGTGATGCAACGTTTCGAGGGTGACCCGATGGCAGCGGTCGCCTGGATGGACCGCGCCAGCGCCACGGATTACGCCGCTCTGGCGCCGATGGTGATGCGCCATGCCGATCAGGGCGATCCGGCCGGACGGCGGATCGTGCAGAGTGCCGCCGGGCAGATCGACACGCTGGTGCGGGTGCTGTTTGAAAAAGGCGCGCCGCGCGTGACCTTGCTGGGCGGTCTCGCCAGCCCGCTCGAACCCTGGCTTTCGCCCGATGTTCGGCGCCGCCTGAAGCCCGCCGACGGCGACGCCGTGTCCGGGGCGATCATCCTTGCCAAGAGATCGCTCCGCGCAGGGCAGGCTTAGCGGAGACAGGAATAAAATATTCCACTATCCTGTTGACGTTACGAATATCCAATTCTAGAAAGTTAACAAAGAAAACTGTGATGACGGATCAAACGTCCGTGTGCCCTGGCGCCCGTTGAGCCATGCCGGACGCCGGCAGCAGAATTTTTGAAAGCACTGGAATGACCGAGCAAGGTTTGATGTCTGAGCTGGACCTGCTGGTTTCCGAAGGCCGCAACCCGCGGACGATGGATATCGACCTGCTGCCGACCATCGATGTGCTGCGCAAGATCAATGACGAGGACAGGATTGTCCCGGCGGCTGTCGAAAAGGTGCTGCCGGCAATCGCCGCGGCAGTCGACCGCATCGTGCTTGCCTTCCAGAAAGGCGCGCGTCTGATCTATATCGGCGCCGGCACCAGCGGCCGGCTTGGAGTTCTCGATGCGTCGGAGTGCCCGCCCACTTTCGGCGTACCCGAAGACATGGTGATCGGCCTGATCGCCGGTGGTCCCGACGCTTTGGTGCGATCGACGGAAGGTGCCGAGGACGACCCAAAAATGGGCGCGCGGGCGTTGCAGGAGATTAGGCTCACACCGGACGACGTCGTGGTGGGCATCGCGGTCAGCGGGCGCACGCCTTACGTCATCGGCGGACTGAATTATGCGAAGCAGGTCGGCGCGACAACGGTTGCCCTGTCCTGCAATCCGGCATCGACCATTGCCGGCATCGCCGACATCGCCATCTCGCCGGTCGTCGGCCCGGAAGTGCTCACCGGCTCTACCCGGCTGAAATCCGGAACGGCGCAGAAGCTGGTGCTCAACATGCTGACCACGGCCTCGATGATCCGCATCGGCAAGAGCTATGAGAATCTGATGGTGGACCTCAACCCGTCCAACAAGAAGCTGGTCGCGAGAGCCATCAGGATCGTCATGCAGACCACCGGCTGCACGGCGCAGCGGGCCAAACAGGTGCTCGCCCAGTCAGGCAATGATGTAAAGCTTGCGATCCTGGTGGCGATCACCGGCTTCGATGTCGAGGCGGCACGGGCCGCCCTCGGCGAGGCAGGAGGATTCCTGCGAAAGGCAATCAGCGACAGGACCGCATGAAGCCGCACGGGACAAGACGGCAAGAAGCCGCTTTAGACAAGACGGCGTGAAGCCGCATAGACTGGGCCGATACTCCAAAGCATGTGTGTCTTGGAAGCGGTCCGTAGAAACTGCAAGGCATCAAGTTCAAATCATAATGGGAGACGAGAATGGTTCACCTCACAAGAAAGCTGCTGTCGGGCATAACGCTGGCCGCGATGCTCGGCGTGGCCGTGGTTTCAACACAAGCGAATGCCGCGACGCTGCACATGGCCTGGTCACAGGACGCCACGGGACTTGACCCGCACAAGCAGACGGCCTTTTCGTCGCTGCGGCTCCTGGAACTGATCTATGAGCCGCTGGTGCGCGTCGATGCCAGCCTGCAGATCATTCCGGCAATCGCCACCTCCTGGGAATTCTCCAAGGACGGCAAGATGCTGACCTTCAAGCTCGATCCCAAGGCGAAATTCCAGGACGGCACCGCCGTCACTTCGGCCGACGTCAAGGCCTCGTTCGAGCGCATCCTCGACGAGAAGACTGGTGCGGCCGCCCGCGCCAACTTCCTGTCGATCGCCGGCATCGACACGCCCGATGCGGCAACTGTCGTGTTCCACCTGTCACAGCCCGACGTGCCGATCCTGACGGCGATGAGCGACGTCAACGCGGCGATCGTGCCGGCCAGCGAAATCAAGGCTGGCTCGATCGGCACCAAGGCGCTCGGCTCGGGCCCGTTCAAGCTCGACAAATGGGATCCCAACGCTAAGGAGGTGCTCAGCGCCAACAAGGACTGGGCCGGCGGCGCGACCGGCGTCGACGGCATCGAGATCAGCGTGCTGCCGGACGAAGCGGCGATCCTTGCCGCCATGCGCACCAAGCAGATCGATTTCGCGCTGCTCAACGACCCGCTGGTCGCCACTCTGGTGCCGAAGGAGGCCAGCCTGCAGCTGAACCGCGTGCCGGTGCTTGCCTATCACGTGCTGCAGCTCAACCCGTCGCGCAAGCCGATGACCGAGCTCAAGGTGCGCCAGGCGATCTCCTGCGCCATCGACCGGCAAGAGGTGCTGGATACCGCATCGCTCGGCGAGGGCAAGGTTACGGGACCGCTGACCATCCCGGCGCTGGCGACCGATCCGAGCCAGCTGTTCTGCTACAAGCGCGATGTCGAAAAGGCCAAGAAGCTGATGGCAGAGGCCGGCTTTGCCGATGGCTTTTCGGCAACCGTGATCGGCGCCACCGGCGAGCCGCCGACGGCGGCGGCGGAGGCGCAGGTCATCCAGTCGCAGCTCGCCGAAATCGGCGTCAAGCTCGACATCAAGATGATGGAGCTCAACGTCTATGTCGACGCCTGGCTGAAGGGTGATTTCGACATGGCGATCGCGCTCAATGGCGGCCGCGCCGACCCCTACACCATGTACAACCGCTACTGGACCAAGGCCGGCAATCTGCAGAAGGTGGCCAACTACATCGACGACACGCTGGACAGCCAGATGCAGCAGGGCCGCGCCGAGACCGACCCGGCCAAACGCAAGGCGATCTTCGGCAAATTCGAGAAGCACCTCGCGGAAATGTCGCCGTGGATCTGGCTCTACACGTCTTACAGCTACACGGCCCAGCAGAAGAACATCGCCGGCTTCGTGCCGACGCCGACCGGCACGCTGTTCAGCCTGAGCAAGGTTACCATCCAGCAGTAGCCCTGTCAGGCATTGGGCGAGAGGACTTCTTCGCGTGAACTATCTGATGCGACGACTGGCGACGTTTCCTCTCGTCCTGCTTGGCGTGTCCATCCTGGTCTTCGTGGCGATCCGGATGGTGCCAGGCGATTCGATCACGGCGATGCTGGGCACTGAAGCCGGCCTGCTGACGCCGGCGCAGCGGGATTCGCTCGCCGCCTATTTCGGCATCGACCAGCCCTGGTTCATCCAGTACTGGCGCTGGATCGGCGGCATCCTGCACGGCAATTTCGGCATTTCCGTCACCTATGGCAGGCCGGTGCTCGACGTCATCCTCGAACGCTTCCCGCTGACGCTGGAATTGGCTCTGCTGTCGATGATCATCGCGCTTGCCGTCGGCATGCCGGCCGGCATCTACGCCGCCACGCATAATGAAAAACCGTCCGATCTTGGGGTCCGCATCGTCGCCATGATCGGCCAGTCGACGCCGAGCTTCGTGCTTGGCCTGCTGATCATCTACGCGCTGTCGGCCGGCTTTGGCGTGCTGCCGGCGATGGGCGAATTCGCGCCGCTCTGGCAGGATCCCTTGCGCAATCTCAGCCAGTTGATCCTGCCCGCCATCACGCTGGGTTTCGCCTTCGCTGCGTCGGTCACGCGCATATCGCGTTCGGCGATGCTCGACGTTTTGAGCGACGACTATGTGCGCACCGCGCGCAGCAAGGGGGCGTCGGCGCGCAGCGTCATCTGGCGGCATGCGCTCCCCAACGCGCTGATCCCGGTGGTGACGCTGAGCGGCATCGAGTTCGGCTATCTCCTGGGTGGTGCCGTCATCGTCGAGCAGATCTATGCTTTGCCGGGCCTCGGACGCATGGTGCTGGACGCCATCCTGCAGCGCGACTACGCGCTGGTGCAGGGAGCCGTGCTGTTCATCGCCTTCAACTTCATGATCGTCAATCTCCTGGTCGACCTCGCCTATGTCGCGCTCGATCCGCGCATCCGGCTGGGAGAGCAGTGATGCGCATCCTGCGCGCCATTTTCGGGCATGGCAGCGGCCGCATCGGCGGCGTCATCGTCGGCGTCTATTTGCTGATTGCCATTCTCGGCCTGGTCGGGCTGACGCCGCACAACCCGATCACGCAGTTCCGCGTCGACCGGCTGCACGCGCCCAATGGCGCCTACTGGATGGGCACCGACCTCTTCGGGCGCGACGTGGCCAGCCGCTTGATGGCCGGCATCGGGCAATCCTTCACCGTCGCCTTCTTCTCGGTGGCCTTCGCCACCCTTGCCGGCACAGTGCTCGGGCTGGCGGCCGCCTGGCTCGGACGCCGCTGGGATGGCGTGGTGATGCGCATCATGGATGTGTTGCTGGCCTTCCCGGCAATCCTTCTGGCGCTGCTCATCGTCACCGTCGCCGGGCCGGGCACATGGACCAGCGTCGTCGCCATCGGCATCGTCTACACGCCGATCTTCACGCGCGTGGTGCGCGGCCCTGCCCTGTCGCTCAAGGCACGCGAATTCGTCGACGCCGCGCGCACTTTCGGCAGCAGTTCCAGCTACATAGTCACGCGCCATCTGCTGCTCAATCTGGTGGCGCCATTGACCGTGCAGGTGACGCTGGCGCTGGCCTGGGCGCTGCTCACCGAAGCCGGCTTGAGCTTCCTCGGCCTCGGCACGCAGCCGCCCGCCGCCTCGCTCGGGCTGATGCTGAGCGACAGCCGCAATCTGATGGAGACCGCGCCCTGGCTGATGATTTTTCCGGGCCTGACCATCATGATCAGCATCCTCGGCTTCAACCTGCTGGGTGATGCCTTGCGCGATATCCTCGACCCCAGGATGCGGAGGGTGCCGGCATGACGCCGCTGCTGTCCGTCCGGGATCTGCGCGTCGGCTTTGGCCGCGATCCGCAAGCCAATGAGGTGGTGCGCGGCGTCAGCTTCGACATTGCCGATGGCGAAACGCTGGCCATTGTCGGCGAAAGCGGCTCCGGCAAATCCGTCACCGCGCTGTCGATCAACCGGCTGATCGATTTCGGCGGCGGCCGCATCACCGGCGGCGCGATGACGCTGAAACGGGCCGACGGCAGCCTCTTCGACCTGACAACTGCCGCAGAACCGCAGCTCCGTGCCATTCGCGGCGCGGAGATCGGCATGATCTTCCAGGAGCCGATGACTTCGCTCAACCCGGTGCTGACCATCGGCACGCAGATCGAGGAATCGTTTCGCCTGCACCGCGGCCTGACCGGCCGGCAAGCCACGGCGGCGGCCAAGGAGGCGCTCGACCGCGTGCGTATTCCCGATGCCGCGCGACGGCTGAAATACACGCCAAACCAGCTGTCGGGCGGCATGCTGCAAAGGGTGATGATCGCGATTGCACTGGCCTGCAATCCACGCCTGCTGATCGCCGACGAGCCGACCACCGCGCTCGACGTCACCGTGCAGGCGCAGATCATGGCGCTGCTTGCCGAGTTGAAGCGCGAGACCGGCATGTCTGTCATCCTCATCACCCACGATATTGGCCTGGTCGCCGGCATCGCCGACAAGGTGATGGTGATGCAGAACGGGCAGGCCGCGGAGCAAGGTGAGCTGAGCCAGATCCTCGACAGGCCGCGGCACCCCTACACACAGCACCTGCTGCACGCCGTGCCGCATTTCGCCAATGGAAGCGCGACGCGAGTGGACGGGCAGCGCGACAGGGGTGAAAGCACGGAGCCGGCCTTGAAGGTCGACGGCCTGGTGGTACGCTTTCCCCTCAAGAGCAATTTCTTCAGCCGCGCCACCGGCGCCGTGCACGCCGTCGATGGCGTCGATTTCGACCTGATGCCGGGCGAGACGCTGGCCATCGTCGGCGAGAGCGGCTCGGGCAAGTCCACCACCGCAAAGGCGGTGCTCGGTTTGGTGCGCTCGACGCGCGGCAGCTTCTCGGTGGGTTCTCGAAAGGCTTCGGCCGAGCGCAGTGCCAAGCCCGTGCAGATGGTGTTTCAGAATCCCTATGCCTCGCTCAATCCGAGGCTGGCCATCGAGAGCATCCTGGCCGAACCGGTGATCGCCAACGGTGGTCGTATGGATAGCGAAACACGCGCAAAGATGGCGAGCTTGCTGGAACGTGTCGGCCTGCCCGTGAATAGCCTTCAGCGCTATCCGCATGAATTCTCGGGCGGCCAGCGGCAAAGGCTTTGCATTGCCCGCGCGCTGATGCTCAACCCGTCCGTGGTGGTTCTGGACGAAGCGGTGTCGGCGCTCGATGTCTCGGTGCAGGCCAAGGTGCTGGAGCTGCTGGTCGAATTGCAGCGCGAGTTCGGTTTGGCCTATCTCTTCATCTCGCACGACATGGCGGTGGTCGAACGGATCGCGCACCGCATCGCCGTCATCTATGCAGGCCAGATCGTCGAGATCGGCGACGCGGCCTCGGTGCTGTCGAAGCCGCAGCACTCCTATACGAAGAAACTGATCGCCGCCGTTCCGACCATCGACCGGCGGCGCGAGCATTTCGAAATCGATACACGCCAGGTGCCCTCGCTGGTGCGGCCGCAAGGGTTTGAACCGGCGCCGGCGCGGTGGGAGCGGTTCGGGCCGGATCATCGAGCGAGGGTTGAGGCGTGACTTCAGTTCTTTCCACCGATCTTCAACAGCTCTTCGACCGCGCTTTCCAACCACTCGCAACAGCGGTGTCAACCAAGCGAATTCCCGGCGGCGTGCTCGGCATTGTCGACAAGAACAGCCACCGCATCGTCAGGGCGATCGGCTCGGCACAACTCGTGCCCAAGCAGCGGCCGATGAGCGTCGATACCTGGTTCGACCTGGCATCGCTGACCAAGGTCATCTTCACCACGCCTCGCATCCTGGCGCTGGCGGAAGATGGCGTCATCGATCTCGACGCACCGCTGATCTCGGTGCTGCCCGACCTTCGCCAGTACGATCAATCGGCGTGGGAGCGGAAGGTGACGTTTCGCCAGTGCCTCGGCCATCAAACGACGTTTCCGGCCGTCGAGCCGATCTACACCTACGGACGCGACCCCGACCTGCTGCGTACCTTCATCCTGCAGCGCGAATGGAGAGCCCGTGAGCCCGTCTATTCCGATATCAATTTCATCCTGCTCGGCTTTGCCCTCGAGCGGCTGTCGGGCATGACGATCCGCGACATGGATCCCGGCCCCAGCTTTGCCTGGTCCACGGAACCCGATGCCTCAGCCGCGACGGAGGATTGCACCTGGCGACATCGCGTTCTATCGGGCGAGGTGCACGACGATAATTGCTCGGCGCTGCAAGGTGCTGGTCATGCCGGGCTGTTCGGCACGGCGGCTTCGGTGCTGGATTTCGCGCAAGGGCTGCTGGATGGTACAGGTGCCAGCGACCGTTCGATCGCGCTGATGCGCACGCCCTTGTCCGCCACCCGCACGCATGGCTGGGAGCACCCCAATGAGGGCTGGTCCGGCGGGGCCTTGTGCAGCCCGGGAACCATCGGCCATACCGGCTTTACGGGCACCGGATTGTGGATCGATTTCGACAAGGGCAAGGCTTGGACCTTGCTCACCAACCGGATCCATCCGACACGTCATTTCGACAGCGGAATCGCTCAGCTTCGGCAGACGATCGGCGATCTCGTCAATGGACTTTAGGAGCTAGATGATGGAACCAATCTGGGCCGTCGGCCTGATGACCGGCACGGTGCTTGACGGCAATATCGACGTCGCGCTGATCAAGACCGATGGCGAGCGCATCGATAATTTCGGCACCTACCGGCTGATGCCCTATCCCCAATCGATCCGCTCGCTGCTGGAAGAGACGCTGACGGCGGCGCGGGCCTGGAATTTTGTCGGGCCGGAACCGGCGATCTTCCGCAAGGCCGAGGAAGCGCTGACGCGTGCCCAGTCGGCGGCGGTCAGGGAATTGGTCGAAGGCTACGGCATGACCATGGCCGATATCGGCGTCGTCGGCTTTCACGGTCAGACGGTGCTGCATCGCGCGCCGCAGGTGGGACGGCTCGGCCAGACGCGGCAATTGGGTGACGGCGAGCTGATGCATTCCCTGTTGGGCACCAAGGTCGCCTACGATTTCCGCTCGGCCGACATGCGCGCCGGCGGGCAAGGCGCCCCGCTGGCCGCCGCCTATCACACCGCGCTGATGCGCAGCGCCGGCGCAAGCGGCGAGGTGGCCGTGCTCAATCTCGGCGGCGTCGCAAACATCACCTGGTGGGATGGCGCCGACAATGTCGTTGCCTTCGACACCGGTCCGGCCAATGCGCCGCTCAACGATTTCATCAAGTCGAAGGGGCTCGGCGACATGGATCGCGACGGCGCGCTTGGCCGTGCGGGCACGGTCGACGAAGCAAGGCTCGCCAAGCTGTTGCAGCATCCTTATCTCAGCAAGCCCTACCCCAAGTCGCTGGACCGTTTCGATTTCGGCGCAGCCATGGCCGACGGACTCAATGCCGAGGATGGTGCCGCCCTGCTCACCGCCTTCACGGCCGGCGCCGTCGGCAAGGCGCTCGACCTCTTGCCGAGCCGGCCGAAAAAACTGGTGGTCAGCGGTGGCGGCCGCCACAACCCGACGATGATGGCAATGCTGGCCAGCCGCGCCGGCGTCGAGGTGGTGCAGGCGGAAAGCCTCGGCTGGAGCGGCGATGCGGTGGAGGCCGAGTGTTTTGCCTTCCTGGCGGTGCGCGTGCTCCGCGGCCTGCCGATCAGTTTTCCAAGCACCACCGGCGCGCCGCAGCCGATGCGCGGCGGAAGGCTGGCCGGTTAAGCCAGCCTCTTCTGCAGGAAGATGCGGCTGCGGCCGACGGGGAAATCGGCCAGCGTACCGAAGGACTGATAGCCCTGGCGCTGGTAGACCTTGGCGGCGTTGGGATTGAAGGTATCGATCCAGGCATTGCTGCAGCCGCGCGAGATCGCCTCCTGTTCGGCCGCATCCAGCATCCGGCCAGCCATGTGCTGGCCACGCAGCCTTTCATCGACCCACAGCCATTGCACGTAGAGCCAGCCCCAGGCGGTGTAGCCCGAAATGCCGGCGACGACCGCGCCATTCTCGTCGCGCACGAACACAGCGAGCGCCTTTCTTTCGGATGCGCCGACATCGCCGTCGTTGAATGCCGTCAGCTGTTCGGCGAGAAAGGCGAGGTCTGCCGGCAAGGGGTTTGCCGTTGTTTCGAGTGTCGTGTTCATGGCTCTTTCCAGAAGGCTCGGCTGGATGCGGTGAATGGCTACGGAGCGTGAGGCTCTCGGGCACTTTCTATGTCTGCTCTCGAACAGATTGGGGATCGCCGCCATTGCGAAATTCGGATGCGGCAATGCCGTAGCGCTTGAGCTTGTCGTAAAAAGTCTTACGCGGCACGCCAAGCGCGTCGATGGCGCCGCGCACATCGCCGCCATGGTCGCGCAGCGCGTCACGGATGAGTTGCGCTTCGTAGTGGGCCACGCGTTCAGGCAGCGAGACCGCTGGCTCTGTCGACTGCGAGGGGACCACTTTCGTCTCGTCGTCAGGCCCAAGACCGAGTGCGACGCGATCGGCAAAATGGGCGAGCTCGCGCACGTTGCCAGGCCAGGCATGCGACTGGAGATGATCGCTGACGGCGGCATTCACCCTGGCGACGGGCCGACCGAAGCGTTCGGCAGCCTTGCCGAGGAAATGGCCGAACAGCATCGGGATGTCGCCGCGCCGCTCGCGCAAAGGCGGAATGCGCAGCGTCACCACATTGAGGCGAAAATAGAGGTCCTCGCGGAAATCGCCGCGCTGGTCGGGCCGGCCGAGATCGACCTTGGTTGCCGCAACGACCCTCAGATCGAGGCGCCGGACCTCGTTCGAGCCAAGCGGCGTGAGGCTACGCGTCTCCAGCACCCGCAGCAGCTTGACCTGCAGGGCCGGCGGCATGGATTCGATCTCGTCGAGGAATAGCGTGCCGCCGCTGGAATGCTCGACGCGGCCGATCCGCCGCCGCTGCGCGCCGGTGAACGCGCCGGCCTCGTGGCCGAACAGCTCGCTTTCGATGACGGTCTCGGGCAAGGCACCGCAATTCAGCGCCACGAAGGGTTTGGAACGCCGCCGGCCCCACCGGTGCAGCAGGTCGGCCACCACTTCCTTGCCGGTTCCGGTCTCGCCTTCCACCAGCACGTCGACATCCATGTCGGCGATCTGTCGCAAGGTCTCGCGCAACCGCCGCATGGCGGGCGCTTCGCCGATCAGCGGCAAGCCGTCTGCAGCCAGTGCCGCGGCCTCGCGCAGCCGCCGGTTTTCCATCACCAGCCGCCGCTTCTCCGAGGCCCGTCTCAGCGCCTCGACCAAGCGATCTCCGGCATAGGGTTTTGGGATGAAATCATAGACGCCGTCCTTGAGTGCGGCCACCGCAAGATCGACATCGCCATGTCCGGTGACCAGGATCACCGGTATGTCAGGATCGATCGCCTTGATGCGGTCGAACAGTTGCAGCCCGTTCATGCCCGGCATGCGGATGTCGCTGACGACCACGCCGTCGAAATCCCTGTCGATGACGGCAAGTGCGGCTTCGGCGGCTTCGCGCCCGACCACGGTGAAGCCGGCAAGCTCGAGCAATTGCGTGGTGGCATGCAGAAGGTCGGCATCGTCGTCGACGAGCGCCACCCGTCCTGATCCCTCGTTCATTCAATCCGCCTCAAATCTATGGTGAAGGATGCGCCTTTGGCGCCGCCGGGATCGAGCCGCAGCGTGCCGCCCAATTCCTGGGCGATCTCCTGCGAGATCACCAGCCCGAGGCCGAGCCCCTTCTCCTTGGTGGTCTGGAACGGCATGAACAGATTGCCGGCCGCTTCCGGCCCGAGGCCGGGGCCGTTGTCGCGCACCGAGATCAACACCCGGTCATCGCGCTCTGCGAGTTCGATCTCGATGCGGGGATCGGGCTGGTCCTTCATGGCGTCCAGCGCGTTCTGCAACAGGTTGACGAGGATCTGCTCCAGTCGGATGCGGCTCGCCATCACCATCGGCGACGCATTGCCGGGCGGCTTGATGATGGTGACGCCGGAATCGCGGATGCGGCCGGAAAGCAGCGACAGGGCGCCGTCGATCGCCTCGCGCACCGGCAAGGGCGAAGCGGCGACACCGGGCCGGCGGGCGAAGGTGCGCAAGGTGCTGGTGATGGCACCGATGCGCTCGGTCATCGAGACGATCGACGCCAGGTTGCCGCTCGCCGGTTCAGTCTTGCCGGTTTCGAGAAAACGGCCTGCATTCTCCGCGTAGGTGCGGATCGCGGCGACCGGCTGGTTGATCTCATGCGCCACGCCGGCAGCGATCTGGCCGAGGATGGACAGCCGGTTGGCCTGGGCGAGATCGTCGCGCAGCCGGCGGACCTTCGCCTCGGCATTCTCACGCTCGGCGATCTCGCCGGCGAGCGCGGCGTTGGAGCGTGTCAGCTCCGCCGTCCGTGTGCTGACCCTGCTTTCCAGCTCGGCATTCATGCGCGCCAGCGCCTCCTGCCGCAGACGGCGTGTGCGGCGGCGCCTTGTGAACACGTAGGCAAGCAGGCCGGTCAGCAGCAGCCCGAGCAGCGTCGTCAGCCGGGCCGTGTTGGCGGCGGACGAGAGAGCAGCGTCGGCGGGCGTCAGCAGCCAAAGGCGCCAGCCGGGGACCGAACCGGGCAGGTCCTGCACGACCTCGACGAACTTGCGCGGCTTGCCGGGGCCGGTGATGGTGGCCAGGCCGTCTCCGGCACCGCGACGTATCGGCAGAGGTTCGAAGGCGGCATCGTCCAGTTGCAGTTGCTCGTGGGCAGTTGCGGCGTCTTTGGCGGAGAGCGGCGCCAGCGCATGAAACCGCCACTCAGGCAGGCTGGTGGCCAGCACGACGCCGCGTTCGTCCGTGACGAAAACGAGGAATCCGCTGGAGCGCCAATTGGCTTCGACGCCGTCGAGTTCGACCTTCAGCACAGCGACACCCAGCGGCTTGCCGTTGTCATCGACGCGGCTCGAAAGATAGAGACCCGGCCGGCCACTGATCGTGCCGAGCCCATATTGGCTGGCCGAACCCTTCGCCATCGCCTCGTTGAAATAGTGGCGGAAATTATAGTCGATGCCGACAAAGCTCGTCGGCTCGCCGGCATTGCTGGCCGATATGGCGATGCCAGCCGTATCGATGACATAGATAGCGGATGCCGAGGCGTCACTGGCGATCGCCTTGAGCTTGTCGTTGAGGGCCGCTTCCTGCATCTTTCCGGCCCGGCGCAACGCTCCGCGCACCGCATCATCACGAGCCAGCACCAGCGGCACCAGGCGCTGCTTCTCGATTTCGCCGGTCAGCGTCCCCGCCGCCAGCGGCAGGGCGGCGAGCGCGCCATCACGCAAATCATTGGTCGCCTGGCCGGTGGCAATTCGACCGGCAATGGCGATCGCACCCGCCAGGATCGCGAGGGCGACGACGATAACAAGCCAGCGGCCATCGCGCAGCCGCGCCACCGCCTCGCGCAGCAAGTCGCGACCGGCCGAGGAGCCGCTATCGGTGCCTGCCTGAAGCGTCTGCCCTCTCCTTTTTCTCGCGGCCTCGCCGCCACTCTAATGCGAAATTCCGCCCAGGCAAACGGGACGTGTGCGGAAATCCGCACACCTCTTCGCTGAAGAATACCCAACAAAGCCGGAAATCCCGGGATTCCGGGCTTCCCCCGATCTGGCACAGCGCTTGCAAAACTCCTTGCAGCGGCGGGCGACCGGAACGCCGCGATGGGAGAAGTCACGCAGGGCGGGTTCCGTCCATCCGGCCAGGGAGAGTTCGATGCACATCGCAGACCAATCGGGCGCGGCTGCCGCGCAGCGCAAGCCCCTCTATGCCCAACTCTACGTGCAGGTGCTGGTGGCGATCACCGTCGGCATCCTGCTCGGCCACTACTATCCGTCGATCGGCGAGAGCATGAAGCCGCTCGGCGACGCCTTCATCAAGCTGGTCAAGATGATCATCGCCCCAGTCATCTTCCTGACGGTGGCGACCGGCATTGCCGGCATGAGCGACCTTCAGAAGGTCGGCCGCGTCGCCGGCAAGGCGATGCTCTACTTCCTCACCTTCTCGACGCTGGCCCTGATCATCGGCCTTGTCGTCGCCAATGTCGTGCAGCCCGGCGCTGGCTTCAACATCGACCCGGCAACACTCGATGTCTCGACCGTCAACACCTATGCCGCCAAGGCGCATGACCAATCGGTCACCGGCTTCCTGATGAACATCATCCCCGGCACGATCGTCGGCGCCTTCGCCGATGGCGACATCTTGCAGGTGCTGTTCTTCTCGGTGCTCTTCGGCATCGCGCTGGCGCTGGTCGGCGACAAGGGCGCGCCGGTGCTCAACTTCCTGCAGGCGCTAATGGCACCGATGTTCAAGCTGGTCAGCGTCTTGATGAAGGCCGCCCCCATCGGTGCTTTCGGCGCCATGGCCTTCACCATCGGCAAATACGGCATCGGCTCGGTCATCAACCTCGCCATGCTGGTCGGTACTTTCTACGCGACGTCGCTGCTGTTCGTCTTCGTCGTGCTGGGCGCGGTCTGCCGTTACAACGGCTTCTCCATCCTGTCGCTGCTGCGCTACATCAAGGAAGAGCTGCTTTTGGTGCTCGGCACCTCCTCGTCGGAAGCCGCCCTGCCATCGCTGATGGAGAAGATGGAGAAGGCCGGCGCCAAGCGCTCGGTGGTCGGCCTGGTCATCCCGACCGGCTATTCCTTCAACCTCGACGGCACCAACATCTACATGACGCTTGCCGCGCTGTTCATCGCGCAGGCGACGAACATCCATCTGTCGATGGGCGATCAGATCCTGCTGCTGCTGGTGGCGATGCTCTCGTCCAAGGGTGCCGCCGGCATTACCGGAGCCGGCTTCATCACGCTCGCCGCGACGCTTTCGGTCGTACCCTCGGTGCCGGTCGCCGGCATGGCGCTGATCCTCGGCGTCGACCGCTTCATGTCGGAATGCCGGGCGCTGACCAACTTCATCGGCAACGCCGTCGCCACGCTGGTTGTCGCCCGCTGGGAAGGCGAACTCGACGAGGCAAAGCTGGCGAGAGCCCTGGCCGGCACGGCCGACGACAGCCTGCCGGCGGATATCGTTCCCGCCGAGTAATTCGCGCGGCTGCACGATGATAGAGAAATGGCCGGAGGCAGCGCTGCCTCCGGCCATTTTTTTACCTTGAAGTATCAGCCATTGAAGTCCCTCCTCGCTTCTGGAAACGTGCTTGGGCCGACAGGCATGCGGGCCGCCAAACTGCCATCGTCGAACAGGACAAGGCTGGCGGCGCCGACCAACCCGGCGTGGCGGCCCAGTTGCGCCTGGACCACCGGCACGTCGCGATAGGCGCGCATGGCGCGCTGCCGGATGGTGGCCTCGATGACCGGATGCATCAGGTCGAGGCCATTGGCGATGCCGCCGCCGACGACCAGCACGTCGGGCGAATAGAGATGCAAGAGGTTGGTGAAGCCGACGCCCAGCCAGCGCGCCTCTTCCTCGAGCAGGGCCAGAGCGAGGTCGTCCTGCAGCCTTGCTGCCTCGACCACGTGGCGGCCGGTAACCTCGGCATTGGCCGAGAGGCGGCGCAGCGCCGAGCCGTCGAAGGCCGATGTCGCGGCGTTGGCGCGACGGCCAAGCGCTGTGCCCGAGGCGATGGCCTCGAAGCAGCCGACGACGCCGCACACGCAGCGCTCGCCTTCATTGGTGATGGTCATATGGCCGATCTCGGCTGCGAGGCCACGGCGGCCGTGCAGGATGCGCCCGTCGGCAACGACACCGCCACCGATGCCGGTGGAAACCGTGACGAAGACCAGCGAGCGAGCGCCATGGCCGGCGCCGAAACGCCATTCGCCGAGTGCCGCCGCGTTGGCGTCGTTCTCCAGCCGCACCGGCAGGCCGAGCCGGCGCTCGAGGATGTCGGCCAGCGGCACATCCTGCCAGCCGGCGAGTGTCGGCGGTCCGACCGCGATGCCGGCCAGCGGATCGAGCGGCCCCGGCGCGCCGACGCCGACGCCGACAATGGCGAGGCCCGGCGCCTCGGCATGCACGGTCGCGGCCAGCGCCTCGATCTGGCCGATCACCACGTCAGGCCCGGCCTGAGCCTGCGTCGGCACGGCGGCGAAGGCGAGGATCTTGCCGTCACGATCGACCAGCGCGGCACGAAGCTCGGTGCCGCCAAGATCGATCGCGAGGGCGGCTTCCGTGCTCATGCCGCGACCTTCAGCCCATGCAGCCAGCCGATGCGACCGGCGAGATCCTTGTCGCCGAAGGCGAGCGAACCCAGAACCACGGTCTGCGCACCCGCGGCACGCAGCAACGGCACGGTCTCGTGGCGGATGCCGCCATCGGCGGCAAGCACGACGGCGCCCTCGCGGCCGGCCTCCCGCAGGATGGCGCGGGCGGCACCCAGTCTGTCGCATGCCTTGTCCGAAAGGCTCTGGCCCTTGACGCCGATCGCGGTGCCGAGCAGCGTGACGAAGGCGACCTCGGAGACGAAAGGTTTTACTGCCTCGACCGGCGTCTCCAGCCTCAGCACGACGCCCGCTTCGGCACCGAGCTCGCGCGCCAGCCGCACGGCGCGCAACCCCGCCTCGCCGTTTTCGGCATGCACGCTGATCATATCGGCGCCAGCCTCGATGAACTGGCGCGTCTGCGTCTCGACGATTGCGGCATCGACCATCAGATGGACATGGATGGGCTTGGCCGTCAGCCCGGCGATGCGGGCGACGAGATCGGGGAAGAACAGGAAGGACGGGGCGAAATGGCCGTCCGCCACATCGATGTGATGCAGATCGACATGGGGTTCGATGCGCCTGAGGTCGCTCTCGAAATTGGCGAGATTGGCCGACCAGAGCGAGAATTCGGCGATCAAGCGATCGCGCGGCAATGCGGCGATTGCCGCGGGGCCTGACAGGGGTTTTGACGTCATGATCGGTCCTGGTTGTTGAAATGTCTGTCGAGAAAGCCGTTGATGGCGGCGCGGATTTCGGCGAAATGGCGATCCTTGTCGGCGGCCTTCGGTGTCACCTCTGCGAAGGCGGCGTTCGGGATAGTCTCGGCAAGCTCGCTGGCGGTCGCCAGGGGATGGACGAGATCGATGCCGCTGCCGACGACCAGCGCGGGAATCGAGAGACGCGCGGCTGCCGCCCGCGTCACGCCAGGCCCATCATTGGCGATCGCCTGCATCACTTCGGCAAAGACGGTCGCATTCTCACGCGCGAAAAAACCACGCAGCGAGGCGAGATTGTCCGGCGCCTCGGTACGAAAGCGGGCCGATGTCGCGGAGGACGCGAAGGCGTCGCGCGCCTCAGCCAGTGGAAGCCGGCGGATGAGGTCCGCAACTTCGACATATGGGCGCATGTTCTGCGGCGCCGTGTCGAAGGCCCAGGCGGGGCGCACAAGCACCAAGCCAAGCACGCGGTCCGGGTGGCGGGCGGCAAGCCGTAGCGCGATGGCCGCACCCATCGAAATGCCGCCGGCGACGAAACGGTCGAGACCGGCCGCATCGGCGGCGGCCAGCACATCGTCGGCGAACATCGCGATCGAAAACGGACGCCTGCCGCCGGCACCGGAAGCGCCCTGCGCGCGGCATTCGACGGTCAGCCGGCGGTATGATGGTTGGTCGGGAAAATTCTGCGCCACCTGGGCGGCATCGCCGCCGAGACCATGCTGGAAGACGACGGGAAGCCTGGCCTGGCCCGTGTCGAAGACACGAAGCTCGGCATCGTCGCGCAGCATGATCGACGGCGCGGCGCCCATCAGAGCAGCCCCCGCAGGAAAGCGGCGACATCGGGCGCCTCATCAGCGGACAGTCCGTGCGTGACGAGCGCGCCGTCGAAACCCACGGCCTTCAGCCGCGCGACGAAATCCGGAAAATCGACGATGCCTTGTCCTGCGGTGGCGAAGCGGCCGTCACCATGACGGTCCTTGGCGTGCGCCATGGCGATGTGGCCGGCGGCCTCATCGATCGCGGCGGCGACGATGGCACGTGCTTCGTCCGGCGTGGCGTACTCGAACAGGTTTGCCGGATCGAGCACGATCTTCAGTCGCTTCGAGCGCATGTCGGCGATCAGACGTGTCGCGTCGCTCGCCGAAGTGACGATGTTGGCCTGCTCGGGCTCGATGCCGAGATCGACGCCTGCATCCTCGGCCAGCGCCAGCGCCTTGCCCATTTCGGCAGCCATGTCGCACCAGGCGGAAGGCGTGGCATTTTCGGGATGATAGGCCCATTGATCGGCGATGTTGCGCGAACCGGTGCAGAGCGTGACCAGTGGGATGCCCAGTGATGCCGCCGTCGTGATGACGACACCAAGGCGGCGAAGACCGTCGTCGCGCACCGCCCTGTCGGGATGCGCCATGTTGTAGGTGCCTGACAGGGCTGCAAGCGAAACGCCCGACGATTGCGCGGCAGCACGGATGGAAGCGATGGCATCCGCTGAAACAGCATCCGGCATAGACGGCAGGCCGGCGCAGGCGAGATTGAATTGCGTCGTCTCATATCCGGCCTGCTTCACCGCGGCCAGCACGATGGCCGGGTCGGTGCCTGGAAAAGTCTTGGCGAAAATGCCGAGGCGCATCAGACAGCACCCGAAACCGAGGCGAGTTCGACCCGCTCGCCGGTCTCGACCGACCGGGCAATCGCAACCATGGCGCGGATCGAGGCGATGCCGTCCTCGACATTGGCGCCGCGCATCGGCGCACCGTTCAGCACCGTATCGGCAAGGCCTTCCAGCTGGCGGCGGAAGAAATGACCGTCGGCGCCGAGCGGCTTGCGCGAGGTCGCATCCTTCTCATGGAAGATGTCGACCTCGCTGGCGCGGAAGTACCAGGGGTTGAATGTCTTGGCGATAACCGAACCGTTCTCGCCATAGAGCTGGAACCCTTCGTGCCAGTCCATGCGTACGGCGACGGTCAGGTCGAGATGGCCGAGTGCACCGCTCGCGAATTCGGTTTCGACGAACCAGCAATAGGCGCCGAAGCGTTCATTGAGGCGGGCACGCACGGCGATGATTTCGCCGCACAAGAAGCGCGCGGTGTCGACGAGATGCGAGCCATGCGCCAGCATGAAATATTGCCGCAGATCGGCCTTGGGATTGCCCGAAGGTTTCCTCGCCAGCTTGCTGGTGACCGGCAGCGGCTGCACGGCATCGGTGTTGGTGTAGCGGTGGGTGGAATCGCAATACCAGGCCTTCAGCGCCAGCACCTCGCCCATCTCGTCGCGGACGAAGTCGCGCGCGGCCTCCAGCGCCGGATCGAAGCGCTTCATGTGGCCGACCTGCAGCACCTTGCCCGAACGCTTCACCGCCGTGGCCAGCGCCTCGCCCTCCTCGACTGAAGTGCCGATCGGCTTTTCGCACAGAACATGCTTGCCGGCGTCGAGCGCCTTGATCGACATCGGCACGTGATAGGCGTCCGACGTGGCGACGATCACCGCCTCCAGCTCGGGATCGGCGAGCATGGCGTCATAGTCGGCATACATTTTTTGCGGCTCGTAGGTGGCGCCCATCCGGGCGAGCAGATCGGGGGCCGCGTCGCAGATGGCGTAGAGATCGGCATTGCCGGCTTTCACGCAGGATTCCAGGTGCGCGAACTGCGCGATCGGGCCGCAGCCGAGCACACCGACTCTCAGGCGTCTGTCTTGTTTCTTGATCATCGTCTCGTTCTTCAGGCGCCGTAGCTGCGCATCGTCTGGCGGTTGGTCTTCACCGCGCCGGCGGGATCGGCGGCGGCCGTTTCGGATTCCTCTTCCAGCACCAGCCAGCCATTGAAGCGCGGCGCGGTGCCGGCAATCTCGATGACGGCAGGGGTATCGCAGACGCCCTTGCCCAGCATCGCCCAGGTGCCTCTGGCGTCGACGTCCTTCAGATGGATGTAGCGGATGCGGTCGCGATAGGTGCGCAGCGTGTCGGCCATGTCCTTGTGGCCGCGCAAGATGTGGCCGGTGTCCGGCACCCAGCCGACCAGGTCGGGGTCGAGCAAGGCGAAGATCCTGTCGTAATCGGCGCGGTCGAACAGCAACGTGTTGTGGTGTGAGCTTGGATGCACCGCGACCTGGACACCGGCCTTGCGGCCGAGCTCGCCGGCTCTGTTGTAAACCTCGGCGGCGATGGCGAACTTGTCGTCGCGCGGCCCGTCGGACACCACGGTCGCCGACCCCATCGAGACCAGCGCGCCGGGAAAGGCGGAAGCGAAATCGATCCAGCGCCGCGCCGCCTCAAGGTCGGCGCCGATCTCCTCCCTGAGCGTAAAACCGCTGTCCGAGCCGAAGGCGAAGGAAACGAGCGTTAGGCCACACGACTTCAGCGCGGCGGCGAACTCGGCGGGTTTGCCGGCGTAGTGGCCGATCATGGTGTCGGTGATCTCGATGCCGGAATAGCCGCCATCGGCGATGGCCTTCAACAGATCGTCGGGACCGCCGGGAAAACGGTCGCCGAGCATTTCCCAGGTAAAGGTCTGGCAGCCGACTTTGAGGTCCTTCACGTTCATCCTTTCAATCCTTGATACCGCTTATAGTTGATGCCGCTGTGGCATGGACATCCTACTTGACCGAGCCCGCGGTCATCCCGGCGAGGAAGTACCTCTGGGCAACGAGGTAGATGAGCAAGAGCGGTAGCGAGCCGAGCACGCTCATCGCCATCATCTGGTTCCATTCGAAGGCGTGCTGCCCCATCAACAGCTGGATGCCGATCGGGACGGTGCGCATGGACGTCGACTTCGTCAGCGTCAGCGCAAAGAGAAATTCGTTCCAGCACAACAGGAAGGTGTAGACGGACGTCGCCACGATACCAGGCAGCGAAATCGGGACGATCACCCGCCAAAGCGCTGTCCAGCTGGTGCCGCCATCGACAGCCACGGCTTCATCGAGATCGCGGGGCAAGGTGTTCAGATATCCCGTCATCAGCAGGATCGCGTACGGCAGGGTGAACACCAGGTAAGTCAGGATCAGTGCGACATAGGTATCGAAGATACCGTATGAGACGACAAGCCCGAAGAACGGGATCAAAAGTGTGATCGGCGGAATCGTCTGCGTGCTGATGATGAGTGTGTTCAGGCTGCCCTTGCCGCGGAAGTTGAAGCGGCTGAACCCGTAGGCCGCCAGCAAGGCGATCAGCACCGTCAGCACGGTCACAGTTCCCGCCACGAAATAGCTGTTGAAGAAGAAGCGCAGCTTTACCGGGTCGCCGAGGATGGCTGCATACGCTTCCAGCGTGAAGGCCTTTGGCAGGATGGTTGGTGGCAGGGCAAAGATTTCGGTATTCGATTTGAACGAACTGCTCAGCATCCAGTAGATCGGGAATGCCGCGAAGAAGAGTCCCACTGCAAGCGCTACATGGAGCGCGACGGTGATCAGCCTGTCTTTTGGCGTATGCCTTTTCCTCATGGTGACTACCGAGCCTTTTGATAGCGAATATAGAACAGCGTCAGGCCGAGAGAGATCAACAAGATGACCACAGCGCTCGCCGAAGCCTGCGATAGGTTGTAGCTCGAAAACGCCAGCTTGTACGTGTAGGTGCTGAGGACCTCGGTCGAGTAGATCGGACCACCGCCCGTCGTTATCCAGATTAACGGGAAGACCTGCATGGTCCAGATGAAGTCGAGCAGCGAGATGCTGATGATGATCGGCATCAGCTGCGGAATAGTGATGAAGATAAGCTTCTGGTAGGCTTTTGCCCCGTCGATATCGGCGGCCTCATAGAAATCCTTGGGAATGCCCTGCAAGCCTGCGAGCAGGCTGACCATGAAGAGCGGATAACCCGCCCAGATGTTGGCGAAGGTGACGGCGTGCAGCGCGGTCTCAGGCGAGGAAAACCATTCGACCTTGGAACCGATAATGCCGATTTGCATGAGAATGCTGTTCACGACACCGTTCGGCTCGAGCAGCAGGCGCCAGATCACCGCGATGATCACCGCAGTGAACAGCCAGGGCAGTATGTAGAGCACGCGCAGAATATTGCGCAGCGTCGGATTGATGCGGTCGCTGTTCAGCATGAGCGCGAAGACCATGCCGATGGTCATGTGGAAAATGACACTCATGCAAGTGAAGTAGAGCGTGTGCCACAGCGATGCCCAGAACACCGGATCGTCGAAGATCGCCTGGTAGTGTTTCAGTCCGGCAAAGGTTGGGTCACGACGCAGCACCGCGCTGTTCTGGAACGAATAGGCAATCACCGTCACCATCGGCAGCAGCATCAGAAGCCCGATTATGAGCAGCGAGGGCGACAGATAGAGGTAGGGTGCGACCGCTCGTTTCAGCTTGTGGTGGGAGCGCTTTTGCCGGGTCATGTGCCAACCTTGGGATACGCCTTCAAGAGAAGGTGAGCTTCAAAAACAGGTCCATCTCAAATTGCCGATCCGTTGTTGCCGGGTGGCCTGCCCGAAGGCAGGCCACCCGGTCGAAGATAGCAAACAGGAACAGGCCGATCAGAATTTCGCCATCCAGCCCTTCTGAGCGGCGGCGGCGGCTTGTTCCGGAGACTGTTCGCCGGCGAGCATCTTCTGGGCTTGCACGTCGAACTGGGTCATCAGGTCTTCAGCCACCGGCAGGCCCGTGAACTCGTTGGCGAGATAGCCGGTCTTGAAGATTTCGAAAGCCTTGCCGAAAGCCTTGTCCGAGGTCACGAAATCGGGTTTGGCGTTGACGTTGCCCGGGAAGGCGTTGGCAAGCGACACGAGCTTGGCGTTCACCTTTTCACTCATCAGATACTGGACGAGTTTCCAGGCCTCGTCCTGATGTTTCGAGGCAGCGGAGATGCCGATGCCCCAGGAAGCATAGGGAAGGCCGCGCTTGCCCGTATAGCCCTCCACGACCGGGACCGGAATGAGGTCGAAATTCAGCTTGGGATTGCGCTTGCGGATGAGGTTCACATGCGCGAGCGAGTCGATCATCATCCCGACGCGGTCGTTGACGAATTCCTCCACCTTTTCCTGCTCGGTCTTGGTGGCGATGCCGGGCGAGATGGTGCCGGCGTCGTTGAGCGATTTGACGAAGGTGAGCATGTCCACCACCGGTTTGCCCTCAAGGGCTGGCTTGCCGTTCGCCATCATCGACTGACCCGAAGCCCAAACCCATGACATCATGTCGTTCTGGACGCCTGATGGCGTTTGCAGCGACAGCGGCAGCACCCAGCCATACTGGTTCTTGTCGGCATGGGTCATCTTCTTGGCGGCATCGAGAAACTCCGCACGGGTCGACGGCAGCTTGGTCACGCCTGCCTGGGCGGCGAGGTCCAGATTGACGAAGACAGGATAGACGAAGGAAGCGACGGGAAACATCACCGCCTTGCCGTCCACCTTGATGATGTCCGCGACTTGGGCTTTATCGAACTTGCTCGCATCCATCATCGGGTTCATGTCAGCCAGCGCACCCTGCGCGTTCAGATTGTTCACCCAGGCGCCGTCGAGACCGACGACGTCGCTGAGCGTTCCGGTTGCAGCGCCAACCGAGATCTGGTCTCGCGTGGTCGCATAGGGACCGCTGACCAGCGTCACCTTGATGCCGGGATTCGCGGCCTCGAAATCGTCCATGATTTTCCGCAAAGAGCCTGCGGGCAGCTCCGGCTCCCACCACTGGGTGAATTCCAGCGTGGTGTCCGCCATTGCCGCTGTTGCGCCAAGCAACCATGCTGCCGCGGCTATTTTCAGCATCGCGGGCTTTATCCGAAACGTCATTTTTTCTCCTCCTTCTTTGGGATCGACCGCACAATGCAGCCGATCGTCTGCTTCATTCAGAAGTCTTCTTACGTGTACTTCGCAGGCGCCTAGCTCGCCCGCGGGCTCTGCCACAATTCTTCAGATCGCCAGATGCGTCTCGGGATCGAAGAAATGGAGCTTGGTATCATCCAGGGCCAACCGGATTTCCGAACCGGAACGGACTGTGCTGTCCGGTTCGAATCTCGCCACCGCATTCGACGTCAGGCCGAAATCCTGCACCGCGTCGGGGTCGCCGGAGTCCACCCGGACCGCGTCGATGTTGAGATGGACGATATGTTCCGACCCGAGTTCTTCGATCGAGGTCACCCTTGCCGGTATCGTCTGATACTTGCGGCCGGATTCGAGGCTGCTGTCATAGAGATCCTCCGGTCGTATCCCGAACACGACCTTGCGCCCCGCATACGACTTCAAACCCGGCCTGCGCACGAAGGCCGCATCCTGCAGCCGAATGGCAAAGGCCCCGGACATCAGTTCGCCGCCCGTCAGGGTCGCTTCGAAAAGGTTCATCGAGGGAGAGCCGATAAAGCCGGCAACGAAGGCGTTCACCGGTGATTCGTAGAGCCTCTTGGGCGTGTCGACCTGCTGCAGCACACCGCCCTTCAGCACGGCGACCCGGTCCCCCATCGTCATCGCTTCGGTCTGGTCGTGGGTCACGTATATGGTCGTTACGCCGAGCTGCTTTTGCAGGCGGGTGATTTCGGCGCGCATTTGCACGCGCAGTTTGGCGTCCAGATTCGAAAGGGGTTCGTCCATGAGAAAGGCGGCCGGCTCGCGCACCATGGCGCGGCCCATGGCAACCCTTTGACGCTGTCCGCCCGAAAGGTTGGCGGGTTTGCTGTCCAGCAAAGACGTCAGCTGAAGGGTCTTGGCGATCTCGTCGACGCGCTTCTTGCGTTCGGCCTTCGGCTTGCCTGCCAGCCGCATCGAAAAGGCGATGTTTTCGAACACCGTCATATGCGGGTAGAGCGCATAGCTCTGGAAAACCATCGCGATGTCGCGGTCCTTGGGCGGCATGTCAACGACGTCGGTACCGCCGATCCGAAGACTACCGCTGGTGATGTCCTCCAATCCCGCGATCATCCGCAACGCGGTGGATTTTCCACAGCCCGACGGCCCGACGAGAATCAAAAACTCGCCGTCCTCGACCGACAGGTTCAATTGGTCGATTGCGCGAAAATTGTTCCCGTATGTCTTGCATATATTCTCAAGAACGACTTCTGCCATATTCCTCCCTCCACAAGTCTAAGCCACTGATTTTTATTATCCTTCTTGGCCCTTTCGCCTGTGAAAATGTTTCCCCGGATAGTTGCGGGCTATGTTCCGGTATCGAGTTGCGCATATTTCAGTTCGACCGCCGACGGCGCGCTCGTCGACGCCAGGAGTTCCGTTACCTGGTCTTCGGTCGGAAGCGCCTCGCGCCCGCCACGTCCCGTTATCGAAAGGGCCGCCGCCGCGGCAGCGAATGCCACCCGGCCTGCGGTGTCAGCGCCGCGCGTCAATGCATGGGCGTAGGCGCCGTGAAAGCAGTCACCGGCGCCGGTCGAGTCGACGACGGCAACCCGGTGCGGCGGAAGTTGCCAGAGCCGTGTCTCTTCACGCCCGCGATAATATACGCCCCTGCCGCCATCAGTCAGAACCACGGCGGATCGCGACGGCGACCACAATGCTTCGAGCATCTCGGCGGGCGATCGGCAGCCCGTAGCGGTCCGCGCAAAGCCAAGTGGAAGAATGAGGTGGTCGCAGAGCCCGATCAGCCTCTCCGTGGCTGGGCCACCGCTCCATTCGATATCGCCGAGGATCGCAAGGCCAAGATCGCGAGCCCGAGTCACGACATCCATCGACCGGATCGCGTAACTGTCGACGATCAGGACGGCCGCTCGGCCGAGGACCTCATCTGAGAAATCCGGCGTGGTGCCCAGCATCGCGTCGTCGTCATATGCGATGAACCGCTCCCCGTCCGAGCCGACCGTGATGCGTGAGCGCACCGGGCGCGCGTCGGCGTGGCGCGGCGCGAATGCGGTTTCAACACCGCTCTCAATGAGATCGCACAGTACCGGATCGTCCGCGGCATCGCCCAGCCATCCGACGAACCCGGCGCTTCCGCCCAGCCGCGCGACGGCGGCAAGGGCCGTCGCGACATTTCCCCCGAAAGCCCGGGCACTTTGCCGAACCCTCCCCTTGCCTGCCGACAACGGCTGATCGACATAGACGATGTCGTCGATCGCAATAGCGCCGAAGCCGAGGATCGAGGGGACGGCGGGCATCGTTCAGGCACCCGCCTTCGCCAGGGCGTCTTGCGCCGACAGGCCGTCATGGATGACGCTGCGAAAGGCAAGCGCTGCCTTCTGAGGATCGCCATGCCCCCAGAGATTGCGGCCCACCACGGCGCCGCGCGCGCCGGCACGGATGGCGTCCGCCGTCTGCTGAAGGGCGCCGAGCAGCGTGTCGGTCTTGGGGCCACCGGCGATCACAACCGGCACCGGACAGGTCCGAACGGTCTCTCGGAACGACTCGAAATCGCCCGTGTAACCGATCTTGATCACATCGACGCCGGATTCGTAGCCGATGCGCGCCGCATAGGCGATCTCGTCGGGGGTGAAGACGATCTTTGCCCCGTCGGTAAAATCGCGAGGGTAGATATGCGCCACCACCGGCATGCCGTAGCGGGCCGCGGCATTCACCGAATCGGTCAGCCAGCGAATGTATTTGCCCTCGGTCGCGCCGCGCACCGGAATGGCCACCGCCAACGCATCGGCGCCAGCGCGCACCGCATCCTCGGGCGTTGCAATCAGTTCGCTGATGCGATCGTCCGGGGTGAAGCAGCCGGCCTGGATCACCAGGGAAGCCTTGCCCGCATATTGCGGCCACAGATGGCGCGCGGTGCCAGGCTGGATGCTGACATAGTCGGGTTTGCCGGCCATGACGCGTGCAAGCGCGCCCGGCAGGTCGGCAAGACCTCCTTTGCGCACGTCGCCATAGCCGACAAAGTGGTCGACCGCGCCGCCAAAAAGATTCCCCGATGGATGTGAGAAGAGGCGCGCCAGGCGCACCTTGGTTCCGAGGCTCATGAGTCCAAAACTTTCCAATCGATTGATTTCAAAATCCTGGACCTAGTGTTTTCGAAAGAAAGGTTAAAAGCAATCTTTCGAAACCTTTCGAATTTGCATATTTTTGGTAGAGTGAACCGAGGCCAGGACGATCGCCTGGCGCATGGAGGTAAGGACAGGGCAATGTTGTCAGAGCAGAGACGCCAATCGATCCTGGGCGAGGTGCAACGAAGCGGACAGGTTCGCATCAAAGATCTGTCAGACAATTTTGGCGTGTCGGAAGTCACGGTGCGCTCCGACCTCGAGATACTGGACCGCAAGGGACTGCTGACCAAGACGCGTGGAGGGGCGGTGACCCGGACCACGGATTCGACCACGGCCGCTTTCGCCCGGCGGATGCAAACGAACCTCGATGCAAAGAAACGCATCGCCCGGGCAGCGGTAGAACTGTTCGAGGACAACCAATCGGTCATCTTCGACGGCGGCTCGACATTGATGCAGGTTGCCATGCTGTTACCGCCGCTCAGCAATGTCGTGGTCGCGGCCACGGCGATGAATATCGTGCAGCATCTGATGCATCGGCCCGGGCTCGACGTTCACATGATCGGCGGCCGGGTCTATCCGGACACGGTGAGCACGCTGATCACCGATGCCGACACGGCTCTCGGCGGCTTGGTAGCGCATCAGGTCTTTGTTGGAGCGCATGCGATTGACTCGTCACTGGATGTGGTCGACGTGAACGAAGACATGGCGCGAACGAAGCGAAACCTCGTGCGCATGGCTCGCCGCGTTGTCCTTCTTGCGGATTCGAGCAAATGGGGCGTCAGCGGGACCTCCAAGGCATTTTCGCTGTCGAGCGTCGATGTCGTGATCACCGACGATGGCCTGTCCGGCCCGATACGCAGCCAACTCGATAGGACCGGGGCCAAGGTGATCTATGCCTGACCCTGTCGCGGTCCCTGGCCGCGACGGAAATATCCAATGCGCGCATGACCCACGGGATTCGCATCGGCGGTCGGCCGTTTTTTCATGTCTGTCATCTTCTCCTCCTAGGGCTGGCAGCCTCCCGTTGTTGCGCCAGCATTTCCGCATGGTCTATAAAAATTTTACGCGCGTCAAGATTTAAAATGTTGTATAGCGCTCTTCCACCACGATCCGTTGCCGGCGCAGCGGATCCGGCAGAGCATGACCCTATTGGGAGGACCGACCAGAAATGCAGGCAAGATCGAAGGCGAAACTGGCAATTGGCGTCATCGGATGCGGCAACATCTCGATGACCTACCTGCGCAATGCCGCCCTCTTCGGTGGCATAGAACTGCGCGCCTGCGCCGACATCTCCGCCGACATGGCGGCGTTGCGGGCGAAGGAATATGGCATCCAGGCGCTTGGCGTCGATGCGCTGCTTTCCGACCCCGAGATCGATCTCGTCCTGAACCTGACCGTTCCCGCCGCGCATTTCGACATTTCGTTGTCAGCCCTTTCGGCCGGAAAACACGTCTTCACCGAAAAGCCGCTGGCGACGTCGGCCAGCGACGGGCGACGGCTGGTGGCGGAGGCGGCCAAGCGCGGCGTGCTGCTCGGCTCGGCACCCGATACATTCCTCGGCGCCGCCGGACGCCGGGCGCGGCGCTTGATGGATGAGGGTGCCATCGGCCGCCCGGTCACCGGCACTGCCTTCATGATGGGGCGCGGCATGGAGCACTGGCACCCCAACCCGCAATTCTACTATCAGCCGGGCGGCGGCCCGGTGTTCGACATGGGTCCCTATTACCTGACCATGCTGGTCAATCTGCTTGGCCCGGTCGCACGCGTCATGGCGATGGCGACACGCGGCCAGGAGGAACGCCTGATCACTGCCGAAGGGCCGTTCAAGAACACGACATTCGAGGTCGGGACGCCGACCAACGTGCTGTCCCTGCTCGAATTCCGCTCGGGCGCCACCGTTACGTTCGGCGCCTCATGGGACGTCTTCAAGCATTCCAACCATCCGATCGAATTGCACGGCACGGAAGGCTCGCTGCGCCTGCCCGATCCCGACACGTTCGGCGGCACTGTCTCGCTGTCCGAACGCGGCGCGGACTGGAAGGATTTCGCCAGCGAAGGCGAGCTCTACGGCGCCCGCAACTGGCCCTACGCAGCACCTGACCGCGCCAATTACCGCATGCTCGGCGTCGCCGATCTGGTGCGCTCGCTGAAGACAGGGGCTGTGCCCCGCGCCTCCGGCAATCTGGCGCTGCATGTGCTGGAGATCATGGAGGCGATCCTGCATTCCGGCGAAACCAGAAGTTCCGTCGCCATTGCCGGCGATGTCGTTCAGCCGGCGCTGTTGACCGAAGAAGAGGCAAACAGTTTACTGGCCTAAGCGCGGCCATGATGGAGATGGCGATGACGCTCGACCCTGATGCTTTGCGCGCCCTTGAAATCGGCCGTGCGGCCGGCGGCGAGCCATTCGAAAACGGCAGCGTGGCGGCGGCGCGGGCCGCCTACAACGCTTCGTTCCCGACACAGCAGGGCGAACACGAGCCGGTTGCGGACCTTGCAGCAAGAGATCGACGGGCTGAACGGCCCGGTCACGCTCCGCGTCCATCGCGGCATCGGCGCGCCGCGCACCGGGGCGCGCGCGGTGCTCTATCTGCATGGCGGCGGCTGGGTCGTCGGCAATCTCTCCTCGCATGACGAGATCTGCCGATGGCTGGCCAATCTGGGCAATGCCGTCGTGGTCTGCCCCGATTACCGGCTGGCGCCGGAGCACAAATTCCCCGCCGGGCTCGAGGATTGCATGGCGGCGCTCCGCTTCATGGCTGAGAATGCCGGCGAACTGGGCATCGACCCGGCCCGCACCAGCGTCGCCGGCGACAGCGCCGGCGGCAACCTTGCCGCCGTTCTGGCGTTGCTTGCCCGTGACGGGCTGGTACCCCGGCTTGCCGCGCAGATCCTGATCTACCCAAACACCGATGCCCGCCAGACGGCGGACAGCTACCGGCGTTTCGGCGACGGCTTCGGGCTCACCGCCGCCACCATGGCCTGGTTCCGCGACCACTATGTGCGGACGCCGGACGACATTATGGACTGGCGCGTCTCGCCGCTGCTGTCATCAAGCCTTGCCGGCGCGGCACCTGCATTCGTCGTGATCGCCGGCCATGACATTCTTGCCGACGAAGGTGCGGCCTATGCCGAGCGCCTGCGTGCCGAAGGCGTGCCGCTGGTCCTGCGGCCCTGGCCGGGCCAGATCCACGGCGTCGTCTCGATGGGACGCCATATACTGGCGGCGCGGCAAGCGGTGAGCGAGGCGGCGGCCTGGCTGCAATTGCAGACGCGTGTTCAGGCCGACTGACGCATCACCAGCGTCGCGCCGAGCTTGACGTTGCGCGCCAGACCCTGGCTGGGTGAATCGGCCTCATCCAGCAAGGCCAGCAGGATCTCGACGCTGCGGCCGGCCATGGCGGCGAAATCCTGCGCCATCGTGGTCAGCGCCGGGCAGGTGTAGCGGCTCAGCGGATGATCGTCATGGGCGGCGACCCGGAAATCGCAATCGGCCCTGCGGCCGATCTTCAGCCCGCGTGAGAAGGCCGCCGCCATGACGCCGAACGCGAGACGGTCGTTGGCGCACAGCAGCGTGCGCGCCGGCAGGCCGCCTGTCTCGAGCGTCCTGTCCATCCATTCATGGCCGATGCGCTCAAAATCCCAGCTGTAATCGCCCGCTGCCTTGAGCACGACGGGTTCCAGGCCGGCGGCCCGCATCGTGTCGATATAGCTCTGCAGGCGCTCGCCGGAATTGTGGTTCACGTGCGGAATGTCGACATAGGCAGGCGGTTCGCCGGACCGGCAGAGATAGTCGACGATGGTCGACGTGCTCTGGTGGTTGTCGTTGCCGACGAAAGGCGTATCGCCCTCGATATAGGTATCGAAATAGACGATCGGAATGTCCTCGCTCATCCGCTCGAAGACACCGGGTTCGGAGACCAACCCCAGCGGAGCGATGATGGCGCCGGCGACCTTCAGCGACATCAACGTCCTGACCGATTCCGCCTCCAGCTTCGGCGACCCGTGCGATGAGATGACGATCGGCCAGAAACCTTCGTCGCGGCAGCGCAACTCGATGCGGCTGACCATCTCGGCGTAGAACGGGTCGGTGAGCGCCGGCACGACGATGCCGACATTGCGGGTGCGCTTACGGTTGAGATTGCGCGCGAAAACGTTCGGCTGATAGTCCGAGGATCGCAGCGCCGCCTCGATGCGCGCCCGCGTCGCCGGCTTAACACTGGCCGGATCGTCGAAGTACTTCGACAGGGTCGGTCGCGACACGCCGGACGCCCTGGCGAAATCATCCATCGTGCGGTGGGTCTTCTCCGCCATCGATATGTCCAGCCCCTTTGCCCGCGCCCGCCAACCTTCCCGGTCGGGCCAGAATCAGTCTTGCGGCCGTTGCCGTGAGGCAGCATTGCTTGACCGAATTTGTTCAGTCAAATTTCTTGCGTTTCCAGTACAACGCAAAAGAGTTGCGCGCGTCAAATTATTTATTGACGCTCCAAAAGGCGCGACTTAGGTTTTGAAGCGGCATGTCATGGAAGGGCGCTCGGCAACCGGCCGCCAACCATCCGGCAATGGTGAGGATATGAAGAAACTGGTTTGCGCCGGCGAGATCCTGGTCGAGATCATGGCCGAGCGGATCGGCCAGAGTTTCCTTGCCCCCGGCCCGCTGGTCGGCCCGTTTCCGTCAGGCGCGCCGGCGATCTTCATCGACCAGGCGGCGCGGCTCGGCCAGCCGGCTGGCCTGATCGCGGCCGTCGGCGACGACGATTTCGGCCGTTTGAACATCGAGCGCCTGCGCGCCGACGGCGCCGACATCTCGGCCATCAAGGTCCACCGGGGCGCCGCGACGGGCTCGGCCTTCGTCACCTACGAGACCGATGGCAGCCGGCATTTCGTCTACAACATCAAGCACAGTGCCGCCGGCCTGATCGAGATCGGCGCCGAGGCGCGCACGCTGCTGGCCAGCGCCGACCATTTCCATGTCATGGGCACCTCGCTGTTCTCGCCAGAGGTGATCGAGGTGGCGCGCGCCGGGATCGAAGCAGTCAAGGCGCGCGGCGGCACGGTTTCCTTCGACCCCAACATCCGCAAGGAGATGCTCGATCTGCCGGGCATGCGCGACGCGCTGCATTTCGTGCTGTCGAAGACCGATGTCTTCCTGCCGAGCGGGCCGGAACTGTTCATCTTCGCCAAGGCGGCCGACGAAGAGAGAGCGGTGCGTGAAATGCTGGACCACGGTATCTCCGCCGTGGTCATCAAGAAAGGCGCGCAAGGTGCCGTTCACTACGACAAGACTGGACGCACCGCGTCACCCGGCTTCGTCGTCGACGAAATCGATCCGACCGGCGCCGGCGACTGTTTTGCGGCGGCCTTCGTCTCCTTCTGGCTGCGCGGAGAAACGCCGGAAAAGGCGCTGCGCATTGCCAATGGCTGCGGCGCGCTGGCGGTGACGAAGAAGGGACCGATGGAGGGCATCGCCTCGCTTGCCACGGTCGAGGCCTTCGTCGCGACCGCGCGGACCGGGACGCCGATATGAGCCAGGCGACGGACAGGCTGGCTGCCATCGCGGCGCGTCGTGCGGCCGGCGAACGCTGCGGCATCGCCTCGATCTGCTCTGCCCATCCGCTGGTCATCGAAGCAGCACTGCGCCACGGCAAGGCGCGCGAAACCGACGTGCTGATCGAGGCCACCTGCAACCAGGTGAACCACGAAGGCGGCTATACCGGCATGACACCGGCGGATTTCCGCCGCTTCGTCGAGACGATCGCCGGCAAGGTCGGCTTTTCCCTCGACAGGCTGGTGCTCGGCGGCGACCATCTCGGCCCCAATCCATGGAAGCACCTGCCGGCGCCCGAGGCGATGGCCAGGGCTTCGCGCATGGTCGACGCCTATGCCGAGGCCGGCTTCACCAAGGTCCACCTCGACGCCAGCATGGGCTGCGCCGGCGAAGGCGCCGCACCGCCCGATGCAACGATCGCCGCGCGCGCCGCCGAACTGGCCGAGGTGGCGGAGGCCGCCGTTGAACGAGTGGGCGGCACCAAGCCTGTCTACGTCATCGGCACCGAAGTGCCCGTGCCGGGCGGCGCCCTGGAAGCGATGGACCATCTGGCGGTGACGACGCCCGAGGCGGCACGAGAGACAGTGCGTATCCACCGCGATGCCTTCAGCCGGCGAGGTCTCGACCGGGCCTTTTCGCGCACGCTCGGCGTCGTCGTGCAGCCGGGCGTCGAATTCGGCAATGCCGAAGTGATCACCTACCAACCGGACCGCGCGCAGGCGTTGGCCGGCACGTTGCGGGATCTGCCGCAATTCGTCTTCGAGGCGCATTCGACCGACTATCAGCCGGCCTCGGCCCTTACCGCGTTGGTCGATGATGGCTTCGCCATCCTCAAGGTCGGGCCGTGGCTGACCTTCGCGCTGCGCGAAGCACTATATGGCCTGAGCCATATCGCCGACATTCTGGCTCCCGACCCGGCGCGCGAGAGCCTGCCGGCGGCGATGGAGCGCGTCATGCTGGCGGCGCCGGGCAATTGGAAGAACTACTATCACGGTTCGGAGGCTGAACAGCGTATCGAACGCCATTTCTCCTACAGCGACCGCATCCGCTATTACTGGCCGGCGCCGGCAGCCCAGCAGGCCACCGACGCGCTGATGCAGGCGCTCGGCGACCGCGACATCCCCCTGCCCCTCATCAGCCAGCATCTCGGCCGCCTCGACGGCGCGGTGGCGAACGGGTCGGTCGCGCCAAAAGCCGGGGCGTTGCTGATCGCCAGCGTGGCGAAAGTTCTCGACATCTACGCCAGCGCAACCAGCTGATCGCCGGTTACGGCTTCGTCAGCAAGACCAGCGCCCAGTCGTTAGACGGGCTGCCTGATCGCGGTGCGCATCGGGGAGGCATTGCCTCCCCGATCTCGGGATATCATTCGCCGCGCATCGTCGCCTGGAAGGTCGGCAGGTGTTTCTTCTGCGCTTCCAGCATGCGTTCGCGGTAGACGCCATAGATGACGTCGGTGTCGTGCAGCGTCACGCCTGATATCGTCGGCGAGGCAAAGACCGGCAGTTCGATGCCGCGCTTGGCGAGCTGCTCGGCGGTGCGTGCGATCAGTTCGTGCGCCAGGATCATGGCGAGCACCGTCGACGAGCCCGACACAGGACGGCTCCAGCCTTCGATCGGCACGATGGCGTCCTCGATCGGCGAGCACGTGTCGATAACGAGGTCCGCCGCATCGGCCAGCCGCTTGCCGGAGGAGTGCGTCGCAGGCTTGTCGAGATTGTTCTTGCTGGTTACCGCGACGACGAAGATGCCGCGTTTTTTCGCATAGAGCGCGGTGTCGATGCCGGAGGAATTGCGGCCGCTATGGCCGAAGATGATGATCGAATCGCCCTTGTTGAGCGGCTGGTGGTCGAGGAATTTCTCGGCGTATTTCTCCGTCCGCTCCAGCCACAAAAGCTCGCGCACACCGCCCGCGCCGAGCACGTTGTGCCACATGACACGCGGGTCGGTCAGCGGGTTGAAGCCGACATAACTGCCATAGCGCGGGAACACTTCCTGAACCGGCAGCACCGAATGGCCCGAACCGTAGAGATGGACCAGCCCGCCGCCTTCGAGCGAGTCGGCAAAGCGGCTGGCGGCCTGGCCAAAGGCCTCTTCATTGGCTTTTGCCGCCTGGTCGATAAGGGCGGTGAGACGGTGAATGTAGAGATCGGACACTTGGGTACTCCTGTTGATATCTAGGCTTGGAAAGGATCAGCTTCTGGGGGTTGACGGGACGCGGCCGGCGCGCAGCGTCGAACGGATTTCGTAGCGGTCGCCCCGCATGATCGAGACGGTGAATTCGAACGGGCCGCGCTCATCTGTGGTGATGCGTTCGACGATGAAAGCGGGGCTGCCGGCCGGAAGATCGAGCAGTTCGGCATCCGTCGCGCCGACGGCACCGACGCGGTAGTTCTCGCGCGCGGCCACCGGCACGATGCCGTAGTGGCGCTCCAGCGCCTCGTAGAGCGAGCCCTGCAGCAGGCCCGCATCGAGGAAGCCCGGCACGCGTACGGCCGACAGCTGTGCCGTCTGTATGCCGATCGGCTCATTGTTGCCGAGCCGCAGGCGCCGGATGCGCACCACCGGATCGCCCTCCTCGATCTCCAGCGCGCCGGCGGCGGCTGCATTGGCCGTGGTCAGGCTGCAATCGAGAAGGCGCGAGCCGGCGACCACGCCCATATTACCCATCTCCTGGGTGAAGCTGGTCAGCTCGCGGGTGCCGGCGACCAGCGTGGTCGAGCGCACGAAGGTGCCGCGGCCATGTTCGCGTCGCAGCAGCCCCGCCTCCTCGAGATTGCGCAGAGCGTGGCGCAAGGTGATGCGGCTAACGCCGAACAAGGCGCACAGCCTGTCTTCGGCCGGAATCTGGTCGCCCGTTGCCCATTCGCCGCTCTTGACGATGGCACGGATCGCTTCCTCCACCTGATACCAGAGCGGCTCCGGCCGTCTGCGGTCCGGCTGCTGAAAGCTCGCTTCGCTCATCGCACCTGCCTCCACCCTTCCCCCACACGGCCGGCCAGCGCCGCGCCTATAAGTCCCGCACCCGGGCCGAACTGGCCGGCCTGGATCTCGATGCCGCGCAAATGCGAGGGCAATTGCCGGCGCAGCGCCGCGAGCATCGGCGGGCGCATCACGTCCAGCGCCTCGGCCAGCCCGCCTGAAATCAGCACCACCTGCGGATCGAGCAGCGCCACCGCGCCGGCAAGCGCCGTGCCGAGCTGGCGTGCCGGCACTTCAAGCAAGGTTCGCGCAGCGAGCTCGCCGGCGCGGGCAGCGGCGATCAGCTGACGGCTGTCGGCGAGCCCGATCTGGCCGGCAAGCACGTCAAGCGCCCTGCCCGAGGCCACGCGCTCCAGCCAACCGCTGCGCTCCGCGCCATGGTCCTTGATGTCGGCGCAGGCCCAGCCGAAGGAGCAGGCGCCACCATGCGCGCCGGCAACGATACGGCCATTGGCCAGAACCGCCGAGCCGATACCGGTGCCGATGGCCAGCAGGATCGCGTCCGACATGCCTTTCGCGCTGCCTTCGACAGCCTCCGCCAGCAGCGCAATCTGCGCGTCATTGCCAAGCGCGATGCGCAGGTTTGGAAAGAGGGCCTTGAGGTCAACGCCGTCGAGGAATGGCAGGTTGGGAATCCAGCGGCAGGCCGAACCCTCGACCAGCCCCGGCACGGCGATGCCGAGCGCCTCGACCGAGCCGGCTTCCGCGCACAGTGCGTTGATGCGAGCGACAAGAGCATCGAGGCTTGCCGGAGCCGGCTCACGGCTCAGCACCTTCAACGCGCTGATATCGCCGGTAGAGATGGCGGCACGCAGATTTGTGCCGCCGAGATCGATGGCGAGAACCCGCGTCATCGGCTCGACCCTTTGCCGGACGGTGGCGAGAACAGTCCGCTGCCGGCATTCCAGGAATGCGACGCCCCGGCGAAAGCCTGGGCATGGCGCGTGCCGCGCAGGCAGCCGCGCAGCCGGTAGAGCGCGCTGTAATAGTCGACATAGGGAAAGCTGCTCAAGCCCCGCGCCAGCTCATATTCCTTGACCGCCTCGGTCCAGGCCTCGAACCCGTCGCTGACATCGACGAGATGCTCCGGGCGGAAACCGTCATCGTCCTCCCAGTTCTCGCCGAACAGCAGCAGTTGCGGCGTGTGCGCCGCGTGATCGCTGGCAATGGTCGGCAAGGCGGCGAAGAAGACGCCGGTCTGCGTCAGATGCGCGGCGGCGCGATGGTCCTTGTGCCAGCTGCCGTGCCAATGGGTGATGACGATCTCGGGCTTCAGCTCGCGAATGACGTCGCATACTTCCAGCGCCGTCTCGTCGTTGGAAGGCAGGAAAGCATCGCGCAGGCCGAGGCTGCGCGAGGTGACGCCCAGCCGCGCGGCTGCCCTGCCCGCTTCCTCTTCCTTCTGCGCGCAATAGTGCTGAGGGATGAGGCAAGGGTGCCCCTGTTCACCCATGGTCAGGTGCAGGAACGTTACCGCGGCCCCGCGCTTGACGGCGGCAGCCGCCAGCGGCCCGGCAATCACCTCGGCATCGAAGGCATGCGCTCCGATCACCAGGATGGAGCTTGCGGCGTAGATCCTGTCCTCGATCATTTCATGCCTCCCCCGGCGCCGACGCCTTCGCGAATCTGGCGCGCCAGCAGACAATACATGATCAGGATGGGCGCCATGGAGATCGCCAGCGAGGCGAACACCAGGCCCCAATCGGTGCGGAACTGGCCAACGAAGACGCTGATCGCCAGCGGCACGGTCTTGTAGCGATCGTCGAAGATGAAGATCAGCGGGAAGAAGAAATCGTTCCACACGGCGATTGCCGTGAAGATGGCGACGATCGACACCGCCGGCTTCACCATCGGCAGGATGATCTGGAACAGGATACGGACCTCGCCGGCGCCGTCCATGCGCGCCGCCTCGTCGAGTTCGGAGGGCAGTACGCGCATGAAATTGGCGAAGATGAAGACGGCGAAGGGAATGCGGATCGCCGCATAGACGAGGATCAGCCCGGTGAGCGAATCCAGGAGGCCGAGATTGCGCATCAGCGTGAACAGTTCGACCGAGGCGAGCCTGATCGGCAGCATGATGCCGGACAGGAACAGGCCGAGCATGACAGCATTCCAGCCGAGCCGATAGCGGCTCAACGGATAGGCGGCCATCGCCGAGACGACGATTGTTAGGATCACCGCACCGCCGGTGACGATCAGGCTGTTGATGAAATTATGGCCGAGATCGGCGCGCGTCCAGGCGTTGACGAAATTGTCGAGAGCCCAACTCCGCGGCAGGCCAAGCCGGTTGTCGTAGATCTCGGCCGTGGTCTTGAAGCAGGAGACGACCAGAATGTAGAGCGGCAACAGGACGGCCGCCGTCCACACGGCGAGCACCGTCCATCCAGGCAGCCGCGCCAGCTGCCGCGAGATCGCCGGGGCGCCTGAAATCGCCAGTGCGCTCATAGCTGCACCGTGCGGCGGTCGAAGAAACGCAGCATCAACAGCGTGCCGATGCTGAGGATCAGGAACAGCAGGGTGCCGAGCGCCAAAGCGAGACCGATATCGGTGATGCCGACGGCCCCCTCCGCGCCGAAGGCCAGCCGGTAGAAATAGGTCACCAGCGTGTCGGTCGAATAGCTCGGATTGCCCTGCACGCCCTGCATGACATAGACGATGTCGAACTGGTTGAAGGTGTTGATGAAGGACAGCGTCGTCAGCGTGCCCAGCGCCGGCATCAGCAGCGGCAGCGCGATCGAGAACAGCATGCGCGCATTGCCGGCGCCGTCGAGCTTCGCCGCCTCGAAAATCTGGCCGGAAATTTGTCTCAGACCCGCCGTGTAGATCAGCACCGGCAGGCCCATCCAGTTCCAGGCGTCGACGGCGATCAGCATGGCGAGCGCGGTATGGCTGTTGCCGAGCACGGTGAGGCTCCCCTGGTGGAGGCCAAGCCCATTCAGCGCCCATTCGACGACGCCGCCCGGCGCCAACAGCAGCCGCCACAGCGCGCCGACGATGACCGGGCTCAGCACAGCCGGGAAGAAAAAGACCGACTGGAAGAAGGCAGCCCCTTTGTCGCGCAGGAACAGCAACCAGGCGAACAAAAGGCCGATGCCGTTCTGGAAGACCATGATGCCGAAGAACCAGGCGGTGTTGTGCCAGAGCGCGCCATAGAGCCGTGCGCCGCTGGGGAAAACGAACAGCCGAGAGAAATTCGACAGGCCGGCAAATTCGACCATGCGCAGCCCCTTCCAGACGAAGAAGCTGCCCCACAGCGACATCGCCAGGGGATAGAGGACGAACAGCGCATAGACCGCCAGCGCCGGCAGGATGAACAGCACGGCCATGCGCTGCTGCGTGTGCTTCAGGCTGGTTGTGCGGCGAAGGGTAGTCATGCGCTGTTGTGTCCGGACGAGAGGCCGGCCGCAATGCGGCCGGCCGGCTCCTTACTGCTTTGGCTTGAACCAGGTGGCGACGGCGGCCTGCATGTCGGCCGCCAGTTTCTCCGGCGCGATGTTGCCTTCGACCATGTCGATGATCTCCGACTGCAACACAGAGGACGCCGTCGGCGACTGCCAGCGGAAGCCGACCAGCGTCAGATAGGGCGTCGAATTCTTCGACATCGCCATCATCTCAGCCAGGACCGGATCCTTCACCGTGACATCGGTGCGGGCCGGCGGCCAGCCGAGCTCATCTGCGAACATCTGCGCGAATTCGGCCGAGGCCATGAAGCCCAGCACCTTGGTCGCGGCTTCCTTGTTGGCGCTTTCGGAGACGAGCCCGTAGGAGCCGTCGGAGAAGGCAGAGGTGTAGAGTTTTGCCCCGGCATCATCGGCGGGAAATGGGAAGATCGAGAATTTCAGCTTCGGGTTCTGCGCCTTGAAGCTGCCGTTCTCGAACGAGCCGCCGAGGAACATCGCCGCCTTGCCGCCGATGAATTGCTGGGTGGCGGTGGTGTAGTCGATGCCGGCGAAGCCGTCAGGGAAATAGGGTTTCAAATCGGCGAAGCGCTTCAACGCCGCGACATAGCGCGGATCCTCGAAGGTCGCCTTGCCGGTCATCATCTCGTCGTAGAAACCCGGGCCATAGACGGTCGGGCCGACGACACCGACCCCGATCTCCAGCTCCCAGGCCGAGCCGTTGGCGCCGCCGGTGGCGATCGGCGTGATGCCCGCCGCCTTCAGCTTCTCGCAGGCGGCGACGAAATCCTTGTAGGTCTTGGGGATTTCGATGCCCTGGGCGGCAAAGATCTCCTGGTTGTAGAAGACGCCCATCATCGGCACCGAATAGGGCACGCCATAGAGCTTGCCGTCGGTGCGGCCGCGCGCGCCGCCCAGCGCGGCGTCCGCCATGTTCTTCAATTCGGGCACGCTGTCGTCGAGAGCATCGAGATAGCCGGCGTCGACGAAAGGCTGCAATTCGCCATAGGCCTTGAGCTGGGCGATATCTGGCCCGCGGCCGCCGCGCAAGGCGGTGCTCAGCCGGTTCTGGTAGTCGGCGTCCGGCGTGAACTGGATGTCGACCTTGATGCCGGGGTTCTTGGCCTCGAAGGCATCGAAGATGCGGCGCATCGCGGCCTCGTCCTCGGTGCGCCAGCTCCAGAGCGTCACCGTGCTGTCGGCCCTCGCCGGCAAGGTGGCGAAGGCGCCGGCGCAAGCGGCGGCAAGGCCGCCAATCAGGCCAAGGGCGGCGCGCCGGTGAAGTGAAAGCATGCTCATTGCCAGTCTCCCGTTGTTTTCTTTCCTTGGCGTCCCGCGGCGCGTCGACGCCGCGAGAGAGTCATTGGCTCGGGCAAAGTCATTATAACGACATAGCAGCGTTCGCAAGAGGTCTGGCGCGCTTCCAGGATGGCACCGACAGGGAAGAATTGGCAGTTCCATGCGGTCAATATATTGTTTCTAAACGATAAAATTCGTCTATTCGGCAATGGGAAGAAATCTGAAACCGGTCGATACCAAGCTTTTTCGCCAACAGGCTCTTGCGCCACCGCCTGAACTTGTCATAACGTCATCGTGATCGATGGACCTGAGGGGAGGATGAGGAATGTCGTTTGCCTGGACTTCGAAACTGGCGCTGGCCGCGGGCCTGGCCATCCTGCCTGCCACCGCCTGGGCACAATCGGTCAACATCTCCTATTTGACGCACTGGTCGCCGGAGACGGTCGCGCTGCTGGAGGCGGCGGCGAAGGACTATGCCAAGACCAATCCGGACGTCAGCGTCACCGTGCGCGCCGTTCCCTTCGGCGACCTCCTGACCACGCTGCGCTCGCAAGGCGGCGGTTCGGACGGCCCGACCATCGGCGGCATCTACGATCTGTGGCTGCCCGAGCTGGCGCGCGACAAGCTGGTCGCGCCCGCCCCCGACGCGGTGGCCAGCGAGGTCAAGGCCTCATGGCCAGCGGGCATCACAAGCGCGGCCTCTGTCGGCGGCACGCTCTACGGCATCCCGAACGAGATCGACGTCTATGCGCTGAACTACAACAAGGCGCTGTTCAAGCAGGCCGGCATCGCCGCCCCACCCAAAACCTGGGACGAGTTCAAGGATGCAGCCAAGAAGCTGACCAACAAGGAGGCCGGCCAGCAAGGTTTCGGCATGATCAACAGCTGGGCGGCGGGCGTCGTCCATCCCTTCGCCTCGCTGCTGGTCTCCAATGGCGGCGAATTGGTCAAGGACGGCAAGCCGGCGCTGGACAGCCCACAGGCCACGCAGACCTTCCAGCTCTATGAGGACCTGATCAAGTCGGGCGCCAGCGTGCCGGCTATGGCGACGGCGGATGCCAACACGACGGGTCCGTTCCTCGACAATTTCGTCTCCGGTAAGACCGGCATGATCATCATGGCCAATTGGTGGGAGAGCGCGCTAAAGACCGGCATGGGCAGCAAATTCGCGGACATCGCCACCGCGCCGATCCCGGTCGGCCCGAGCGGCGACAAGCCGCATTCGATCTCCTATTCCTGGATGACGGTGGTCAATGCCAATGCCGGCGCGGCCGAGCAAAAGGCGGCATGGGATTTCCTCGCCTGGCTCAACAATCCGAAGTCCGGGAAGAACGGCGCCTCGGCCATGTCCGACATCTTGATGTCGATGGGCATCCTGCCCTCGCGCCTGTCCGACATCGACGCACACAAGGACAAGCTCGGCTCCGAATTCCTCTCAGGCTATGTCAGCGTGCTCACGGATGCCAAGCCGTTCCCGGTGGTGCCGGGCGGGCAGGAATTTTCGGAATCCCTGCAGCAGACGATCGAGGCGTTGCAGTATGGCCAGGTCTCGGCCAAGGATGCGCAGGCGACGGCACAGGCCGACGCCACAGCGATCCTGGAGCGCGCCGCCAAATAATGATCCAGAGGTACCGTGCCTCGGCGGGCATCATGCTTGCGCCCGCCGTGACGCTGATCGGCATCTTCATCCTGTTGCCGATGCTGCTCACCGTCTGGCTGTCCTTCCAGGACTGGTCGACGCAGACGCCGTTTTCCAGCGCCAGCTTCATCGGCCTCGACAATTGCCGTGAGATCTTTGGAGCCTCCTCGGTCGGGCGTGACTTCAAAGTCGCGCTCATCAACACCGCCATCTACACCGCGCTCTCCGTCATCCTCATCCTGCCGCTGTCGGTGGCCTTCGGCCTGATGGTCTACCAGCATGACGTCGCCGGCGGCACGGCGCTGCGCACGGTGCTGTTTTCCACCTACATGGTGCCGATGATCGCGGTGGCGCTGGTCTGGTCGAAGCTCTATTCCCCGAGTGAAGGACCGCTCAACCAGATGCTCGGCCTCATCGGCATCGGCCCGCAGCCTTTTCTGTCGTCGCCGCGCTCGGCGCTGATCTCGATCGTCTTCCTCAATGTCTGGCAGCAGGTCGGTTATTTCACCGTGCTGGCGATCGCCGGCCTCACACAGATCCCGGGCAGCCTCTACGAGGCGGCGAAGCTCGACGGCGCCAACCGCTTCGAGCAGTTCCGCTTCATCACGCTGCCGCTGATGCGGCGCACGCTTTTGTTCAGCGCCGTCATCGCCATCATCAACGCCGTGCAGGTGTTCGAGCCTGTGGCGCTGATCACGCAAGGCGGGCCGGTCGGTTCGACCAATGTGCTCACCTACCACATCCGCCGTGTCGGCATCGAGCGCGCGCAGGGCGGTCTGGGTTCGGCCATGGCTGTCATGCTGATGCTGTCGCTGATCGTCGTGGTCTGCGCGCTGTTTGCTCTCGCCAACCGGAAGGATCGGGAATGAGCGGGGGATCGTCGAGCCGGCTGTCGCGCAAGCGCCCGTCCGGCCGCAAGGCGCTGCTGGCGACGCTGATGCTGCTGGTCGCCGTGGCCTCGGCCTTCCCGCTGGTGTGGATGGTGCTGTCGAGCCTCAAGACGCCTGCCGAGAGCATGCAGGTGCCGCCGGTGTGGATCCCCCATACGCCGAGCCTCGATGCCTATGAAAAGGTTTCCGGCGTGGTCAATGTCGGCCGTTCGATGTGGAATTCCCTGGTCATCGCCTCGGTCACCACCGCCGGCATCCTGATCACCAGCATGATGGCCGGCTACGCCTTCGCCAAATACCATTTCCCCGCCAAATCGCTTTTGTTTTCTGTGCTGATCGCCACCATGTTCCTGCCGCCGATCGTGACGCTGATCCCGCTCTATCGCCTCGTCGGCTCTATCGGTCTCAATGCCAGCCTGGCCGGCATCATCGTGCCCAACCTCGCCAATGCCTTCGGCATCTTCCTGATGCGCCAGTTTATCGCTGGCGTGCCCGACGACCTCATCGATGCCGCGCGCATGGACGGCGCATCGGAGCTGCTGATCCTGTTCAAGATCGTGGCGCCCAGCGTGGCGCCAGCCATTGCGGCGCTGGCACTGTTCGCCTTCGTCTATCACTGGAACAGCTATCTCTGGCCGCTGACCGTACTGCAAGGCAATGCCGACGCCTATCCGATCGTCATCAGCCTCAGCCGCCTGCTCAGCTACAACAGGGGCGCGGTCAACACCGGCCTGGTGATGGCCGGGGCGACGCTGGCCGTGCTGCCGCCGCTCATCCTGTTCGTCCTGCTGCAGCGCTTCTTCGTCGATTCCATCGTCGGCTCGGCCATCAAGGGATAGCTGCTTCAGTACGGCAGGCCGACATAGTTTTCGGCCAGCGCGGTTGACGCCGCCTGCGAGTGCACGAGGTAGTCGAGTTCGGCTTCCTGGATGCGCTGGCCGAAGTCGCCTGTGTCGGGAAAGCGATGCAGCATGGTCGTCATCCACCAGGAAAAGCGCACCGCTTTCCACACCCGCGCCAGCGCCTTTTGCGAATAGGCCTCAATGCCAGCTTGGGACTTTCCAACGTAGAACTCGCGCAGACCGGCGAAGAGATAGCGCACGTCACTGGCGGCGAGATTGAGGCCCTTGGCACCGGTCGGCGGCACGATATGGGCGGCGTCGCCGACCAGGAACAGCCGGCCGAAGCGCATCGGCTCGGCAACGAAGGAGCGCAGCGGCGCGATCGACTTTTCGAAGGATGGCCCGGTGGTGACGCTTGCCGCCGTGCGTTCCGGCAAGCGGCGGCGCAACTCGTCCCAGAAACGGTCGTCCGACCAGGCTTCGACCCGGTCGTCCTGCGGGCACTGCACATAGTAGCGGCTGCGATGCGTCGAGCGCATCGAGCACAATGCAAACCCCCGCTCGTGATTGGCATAGACCAGTTCGTGATCGGCCGGCGGCACTTCGGCCAGTACGCCGAGCCAGCCGAACGGATACTGCCGCTCGAAGGTTTTCAGCGCAGCACTCGGCACCGATTTGCGGCTGACGCCATGATAGCCGTCGCAGCCGGCGATGAAGTCGCAATCGATGCGATGGCTGATGCCGTCCTTGTCGTAGGTGACGAATGGTGCGGCGCCGTCGAAATCATGCAACGCGACATCTGACGCCTCGTAGACTGTGGCGAGCCCGGCCGCCTCGCGCCTGTCCATCAAATCATGCGTCACTTCGGTCTGGCCGTAGACGGTGACATGCTTGCCGCCGGTGAGCGCGGCGAGATCGATGCGGTGCAGGCGCCCGTCGAAAGCCAGCGAAATGCCGGAATGCGGCAAGCCTTCGGCATGCAGCCTTGCGGCAACACCAGCCTCTTCCAGCAATTCGACCGTGCCCTGTTCGAGCACCCCTGCCCGCACGCGGCCAAGCACATGCTCGCGGCTCGAGCGTTCCAGGATGATGGTCTCGACGCCGATGCCGGCGAGAAGCTGGCCAAGCAGCAGGCCGGAGGGTCCCGAGCCGATAATGGCGACCTGCGTGCGCATCAGTGACCGAGGCTTTCGATCTGTCCGGCCAGTTCGGCGGCGAGCCGCAGGGATGCGGCAGCGGCGACCACCATCTGCGGCAGCAGCAGCCATTCCAGCATCCAGGCCGCACCAGAACGTTCCTGCTCATGCACCAGCGCCTGATGCATGCCGGAAAGCTGCGTGGCGTTGAAGCGGGCGAGCGCCACCAGCGCTTCGGCCTTCACCGGGTTCTGCTTGTGCGGCATGGCCGACGAGCCGCCGCCACCGGAAAGCGCGATGTCGGTCCCGCCCTGCGCCATCAGCGCGATGTCCTGGCCGAACTTGCCGAGGCTACCGGTCAGCAGCGACAGCCAGCCGGCAAAGTCGGCGAGCCCGTCGCGCTGGCTCTGCCATTGCGGCGCATCGGCAAGGGCGAGTTTTGCGGCAAGCGCGGCGCGCACCGCCGGCCCCTTCTCGCCAAGCTTTTCCAGTGTGCCGGCGGCGCCGCCGAACTGCACCACCAGCAGACGCTTCGCCTGTTCCGACAATCTTTCCTGATGCCGCTGCAGCGGCGCCCGCCAGGCTGTCACGCGATCCGCCACTCTGATCGGGATCGCTGGTTGCATGCGGGTCATGCCGACCAGCGCGCTGCCGCCGAAGCGCTCCTCGAGCGAGGTGAGGCGCAAAACGGTTTCGGTCAACAGCAGACCAAGATGGTCGACGATCGCTTTCAGCCGAAGCACAAGGCTCGTGTCGATGACATCCTGGCTGGTGGCACCGAAATGTACCTTGTCGCCATGCGCTTCGCCGACCGCCATCCTGATCTGGCGCACCAGTTCCGGCACCATGATGCCGTCCTTGGCGACGGCGGTCCGCAGCAAGGCGGTGTCCGGCCGGAATGAGTTGAGCGCCACGGCGATCGCCGCTGCAGCGTCTCTGGTGATAACCCCGTTTTCAGCCTCAGCTTCGGCCAGCGCACGCTCGAACGCCAGCGCCGCCTCGATTTCCGCCTCGACGGAAAAATGCCTCGATGTTTCCTCGTCGCCGAGGAGAGCCGAAAGCAGCGGATGGTCGAAGGGCGATACGGTCATGAGATCTCCTAGCTGTCGAAGAAGACCGTTTCCTTCTCCCCCTGGAGATGGATATCGAAGACGTAGGTGTCGCCCTGGCGCTCGGCGATCAGGGTCGGCACGCGGACGCGGTGCTCGATGCGCGCCAGGATCGGATCCTCGCCATTGGCCTTTTCCTCATCGGAAAAATAGAGGCGTGTGTGCAGGCCGAGATTGATGCCGCGCGCGACGATCCACAGCGTGATATGCGGCGCCATAAGGCTTCCATCCCGGAACGGCACGCGGCCGGGCTTGATCGTCTCGAATGCACAGACGCCGGTTTCCATGTCGGTCGGGCAGCGGCCCCAGCCGAAGAAGTTCGGATCGGCGGCGCCGCGCATCTCGGTCGGCGAATTGTAGAGCCCGTCGGCGTCCGCCTGCCAGATCTCGATCAACGCGTCCTTGAGCGGCGTGCCGGTGCCGTCGAGCACCCGGATCTTGAGGCCGATGCGCTCGCCCTTGGTCCTGTCGTTGACCATGGTCGAGCCAAGATCGCTCGCATAGACGCCGCTGATGCCGCAAAAATTCGGCGTCAGCCCGATATGGACGTAAGGTCCGGCTGTCTGCGAGGGGCTCTCCTTCAGCCTGTCGAGCGACTGGGGCATCAATTGCCCTCCAGCCGGTTTTCGAACAGCGACGAGCGGCGGCCGCGCAGCACGATATCGAACTTGTAGGCGAGCGCATCCATCGGAATGGTCGCCTGCGTGTCGAGGACGGCCGTGAGCGCCTCGATGGCCGCCTTGTCGGCGATGCCACGCACGATCGGGCACTTCCAGATCAGGGGGTCGCCCTGGAAATACATCTGCGTGATCAGCCGCTGCGCGAAGCCATGGCCGAACACCGAGAAATGGATGTGCGCCGGGCGCCAGTCATTGGGACCGTTGGGCCACGGGTAAGGCCCAGGCTTGACGGTGCGGAAGGCATAGCCACCGTCCTCCCCAGTAATGGTGCGGCCGCAGCCGCCGAAATTCGGGTCGAGCGGCGCCAGATAGCCGTCCTTCTTGTGGCGGTAGCGGCCGCCGGCATTGGCCTGCCAGAATTCGATGAGCACGCCGGGAACGCCAACGCCGCGCTCGTCGAGCACCCGCCCATGGACGATGATGCGCTCACCGATGGCGCTCTCGCCCGGCCTGGCGAAATTGTGGATCAGGTCGGCGTCGAGTTCGCCTAGCATGGCGTGGCCGAAGACCGGTCCGGCTATTTCCGACAGCGTGTTGTCGAAGGACAAAAGCGCCTTTTGCGGCGAGCGCAGCACCGAACTCTTGTAGCCCGGCGTCAGCGCCGGCGGATGCCATGTCCGGTCGCGCTGGAAGAAAGCGCCGGTCTCGGGTCTACGGTTCGAGCCGGACTCAGAGGGCATTGTCGGCTCCGTCCATTTCCGAAAACACGTCCTTGGCTATTCTGAAGGCACGGTTGGCGGCCGGCACACCCGCATAGATGGCGACATGCAGGAACGCCTCGCAGATATCGTCGCGTGTGGCACCGGTGTTTGCAGTGGCGCGCACATGCAGGGCGACCTCCTCATCATGGCCAAGTGCCGCCAGCAGCGCCAGCGTGACGATCGAACGCTCGCGCTTGCTCAGGCCCGGCCGGGCCCACACTGTCCCCCAGGCGGCCTCGGTGATCAGTTCCTGGAAGGGTTGATCGAAATCGGTGGCGGCGACCTCGGCCCGATCGACATGCCGATCGCCGAGCACCGCGCGCCGCACCGCGAGGCCAGTGCGATATCTGGCTGCGTTGCCGGGGACTTCATCCATGGTTTTCTGCTCCAGGGGCAAGCGATGCGACAAAGTCGCGGATCAGCGCGATGAGCGCTTCAGGCCGTTCGACGCAGGGAATATGTCCGGCGTCGCGGATGATCTCGAAACGCGAACCGGGGATCAGAGCGGCCAGCGAGCGCACGAGAGCGGGAGGCGTCGAGCCGTCCTGGTCACCGACGATGCAGAGCGTCGGCACCGCGATGCGGCGAGCCGCGTCGGTAAAATCGGCGGCGCGTATGGCTGCGCAAGTCCCAACGTAACCGGCGACAGCCTGCCTGGTCATCATGTTCCAATAGCCGTCCAGCTCGGCCACCCGCGCGGTGTGGAAGCTGGGAGTGAACCACACTTTGAGCACGCCATCGGCAATGGCCTGGATGCCCTTGCGTTCGACGACCGCGATGCGGGTGTTCCAGCTCTCATTCGTGCCGATCTTGTGGGCCGTGTCGCACAGGATCATGGCCTCGACGATCCCGGGGCGCCTGGCGTAGAGCCCTTGCGCGATCATGCCGCCGACCGACAGGCCGCACAACACGACCTTCTTCAAGCCGAAATGATCGATGAGCCCCGAGAGATCGTCGACATGATCGTCGATCGAGCTGATGTCGCCGATGTCGGACAGCCCGTGGCCGCGCTTGTCATAGACCAGCAAGGACATTTCGCCATCAAGCGCCGAGACGATGTCGTCCCAGATGCGGAAGTCGGTGCCCAGCGAATTGATGAATATGATCGTGCGCGCATTGCCGGTCGCCTTGAAGTGGCGATGATGCAGCGTGATGCCGCCGATGGTGACGAATGACACGATTTCGATCCTCCAACTCCACATTGCACAAGGGATTTGGTTCGGTAAAATGATATTTTGCGCCATTTCATTAACTCAGGGGTTATCCAATTCATGGCCGAGAGCCGCATCCGCTTCCGTCACCTGCAGGCATTCCTGGAAGTCGCGCGGCAAGGCAGCGTGGCCCGCGCCGCCGATTTCCTGCATGTCAGCGCGCCGGCGGTGACCAAGACGTTGCGTGAGCTGGAAGAGGCGCTCGGTGTCGCTGTTGTCGAGCGTGACGGGCGCGGCATCCGGGTTACAAGGCTTGGCGAGATCTTCCTTGGCCATGCCGGCTCCGCGATCACGGCGTTGAAGCGCGGTGTCGATTCCGTTCGCCAGGACGGCGCCGTCAACCGCCATCCGATCCGCATCGGCGCGCTGCCGACCGTGTCGGCGAAGGTCATGCCCAAGGCCATGAGCCTGTTCCTTGAAGAAAATACCGGCGCGGCGATCAAGATCGTCACCGGCGAGAACGCCGTGCTGCTCGAACAATTGCGCACCGGCGCGCTCGATCTTGTCGTCGGTCGGCTGGCGGCGCCCGAAAACATGACCGGCTTCTTCTTCGAGCATCTCTATTCCGAACAGGTGCTGTTCGTGGTGCGGGCGGGGCATCCGCTGCTGGAGCCAGGGGCGGACATCTTCGCCAGGCTCGATGAATATCCGGTGCTGATGCCGACCCGGGAATCCGTCATCCGCCCTTTTGTCGATCGCCTGTTCATCACCAATGGCATGACCGCGCCGGCGACCGAGATCGAAACCGTCTCGGATTCGTTTGGTCGCTCCTTCATGCGGCAGAGCAATGCGGTGTGGATCATTTCGGCCGGCGTGGTCGCCAACGAGATCGCCAGCGGCGCCTTCGTCGCCCTGCCGGTCGACACCGAGGAAACCAAGGGACCCGTCGGCCTGACGATGCGCACCGACACGGCGCCATCACCGGCATTCACCATTCTGCTGCAGACCATTCGCGAGGCGGCAAGGCCGGACAGCTGAGGCGTCGGACCGTTCGGACCTGGCTCCGTCTTCGTCGGAAATCTCCTAACCCAGAGGTTAATGAAACACCGCAAAATATCATTTTACCGAACCAAAACGCTGGTGCACTGTGCCGATGGAGGAGCCACAGAGGGAGGAACGCATGACCCATTCTATCGGCAGCAAATCCAGTATTCGTGGCGTGTCGCGACGCCAGTTCATCGCCACCTCGATCGCCGGCGGCGCCGCGCTCGCGCTCGGCGGCAGCAAGGCCTTCGCCCAGGCGGCCGGCACGCTCAAGGTCGGCTTCGTCAGCCCGCGCACCGGACCGCTGGCCGGTTTTGGCCAGACCGACGGCTATGTGCTCGACCTTGCCCGCAAGGCGCTCGCCGGCGGCCTTGAGATCGGCGGCAAGAAGTACAGCGTCGAAATCCTCGACCAGGACACGCAGTCCGATCCCTCCCGCGCCGGCCAGCTCGCCAAGGACCTGATCAACAACCAGGCCATCGACCTGATGCTGGCGGTGTCGACGCCCGAGGTGATCAACCCGGTGGCCGATGCCTGCGAGGCCGCGGGGGTGCCCTGCCTGTCGACCGTCATGCCGTGGGAGGCCTGGTATTTCGGCCGCGGCGCAAAGCCGGGTGCGCCCTCGCCGTTCAAATGGACCTATCACTTCGGCTTCGGCGTCGGCGAGTTCTTCAAGACCTACATCTCGCAGTGGAACCTGATCGAGACCAACAAGAAGGTCGGCGTCATGTATCCTAACGACGCCGACGGCAACGCCATCCGCGCCAATCTGGCACCGCTCCTGGCCAAGCAAGGCTTCACCATCGTCGATCCCGGCGCCTACGAGACCGGCACCACCGACTATTCCTCGCAGATCGCGCTGTTCAAGCAGGAAGGCGTCGAGATCTTCAATTCCTTCCCGATCCCGCCTGACTTTGCCGCCTTCTGGCGCCAGGCGGCACAGCAGGGGCTGATCAAGCAGATCAAGATCGCCCAGGTCGCCAAGACCGGCCTTTTCCCGTCCGACATCGAGGCGCTCGGCGACCTCGGCATGAAGATTTCGAGCGCCGCCTACTGGCACAAGGCCTTCCCCTACAAGTCGCCGCTGACCGGCGTTTCGGGCACCGAGCTCGCCGACGGTTATGAGGCGGCGAGCGGCAAGCAGTGGACGCAGCAGCTCGGTGCCTCGATGTCGCTGCTCGACGCCGGCTTCGAAGCGCTGAAGGCCAGCACCGACGCCAAGGACAAGTCGGCGGTGGCGAAGGCGCTGAGCACGCTGAAGACCGAGACCATGATCGGCAAGGTCGATTTTACCAGCGGCCCTGTCGCAAATGTTTCGCCTGGCCCGATCATCGGCACGCAATGGGTGGCCGCCAAGGAAGGCAGCAAATTTCCGCTCGACTATGTCGTGACCGAGAACGCCACCGATCCGAAGGTGCCTGTCGAAGCCAAGCTCCAGCCTTACAACGGCTGATGGACCGCTGACGAGGATCGCCTGGTGCCCCATCCGCAACAACAGGCTGTTCTCACCGCTGCCGGCATCCACAAGCGCTTCGGCGCGCTTGTGGTGCTGGATGCGGTCGACTTCGCCATGGCGGCCGACGAGGCAGTCGGCATTGTCGGTCCGAACGGCGCCGGCAAGACGACGCTGCTCAGCGTGCTTTCCGGCGCCTTTCCGCCAACTGCGGGCACGGTCAGCTTCAAGGGTGGTGACGTGACGTCCCTGCCGGCGACGCAGCGCTGCCGGCTTGGCCTGGTGCGCACCCACCAGGTGCCCAAACCGTTCAGCGGCATGACCACTTTCGAAAATGTCTTCGTCGCGGCCTCGCATGGCGCCGGCCTCGGCCGTGACGAGGCCTATGAGGAAGCGCTCGGCTCGCTGAAACTGTGCGGCATGCTGGGTGTTGCCAACCGCCGCGCCGAGACGCTCGGCCTGCTCGACCGCAAGCGGCTGGAACTGGCGCGCGCGCTGGCGGCAAGGCCGACGCTGCTGCTGCTCGACGAAATCGGCGGCGGCCTGACCGACGGTGAAGCCGGTGAACTTGTCGGAACGATCAAGGAATTGCGGCGGCGCAAGATCGGCATCGTCTGGATCGAGCACATCGTCCATATCCTGTTGCAGGTGGCCGAACGGCTGATCTGCATGGATGCGGGAAAAATCATCGCCGACGGTGAGCCGCAAGCTGTCATGGCCGATCCGGAGGTCGTGCGCGCCTATCTCGGCGGAGGCCCGAAATGAGCCTGCTGTCGGTCGAGAACCTGGTTGTCCGCCACGGCCTCTTGCAGGCGGTGCGTGGTGTGAGCTTCACGGTCCAACGCGGCGAGACGTTGGCGCTGGTCGGCGCCAACGGCGCCGGCAAGACGACGCTGCTCAGGGCGATCGCCGGCGCGCATCAGCCGGCGGCCGGACGGGTGCTCCTGAACGGCGCCGATCTCTCCAGCGTGCCATCGCATAAACGCGTCGGCATGGGCATCGCGCTGGTGCCGGAGGGGCGAAAACTGTTCGTGCAGATGACGGTCGAAGAAAACCTTCTGCTCGGCAAGACGGCCGGCCGGGCGGGCGATTGGAGCGTCTCCAAGGTGCTCGAAATGTTTCCCAACCTTAAGCCGCGCCGCCATGCCAAGACGGGCCACCTCTCAGGCGGCGAGCAACAGGCGACAGCGATCGGCCGCGCGCTGATGAGCAATCCGGACGTGCTTTTGCTCGACGAGGTTTCGCTTGGCCTGTCGCCGCTGATCGTCGACCGCGTCTATGCGGCGCTTCAGGGACTGATCGCTTCCGGCACGACCATCGTTCTGGTCGAGCAGGACCTCAACCGCGCGCTGTCGGTGTCCGACCGGGTGATCTGCATGCTCGAAGGGCGCGTGGCGCTTGAAGGGCCTAGCAACGCGGTTTCGCGCGACGATGTAACGAAAGCCTATTTCGGCCTGCACCGGAAAAGCCCCGGGAGCGTTCCGGCATGAGCAACCAGATCGTCCAGGGCATCCTGCTTGGCGGCTATTACGCGCTGATTGCATGCGGCCTGTCCTTCATGTTCTCGGTGATGCGCATCATCAACCTCGCCCATGGCAGCCTTGCCGTGTTCGCGGCCTTTGCGCTGTGGTGGCTCGCCTCGCGGTTCCATGTCTCGCCCTTTGTCGGCCTGCTCATCGTGCTGCCGCTGATGGCGGCGATCGGCTGGGCGCTGCAGCGTTTCCTGCTCGAGCGAAGTGCGCGCGGCGGTGCGCTGCTGCCGATCCTGACCACGTTTGGGCTCGCCATCGTCATCGACAACATGCTGTTCGAGCAGTTCGGCGCCGACACGCGTTCGCTGGCGCCCTATATCGGCAGCCTGTCCTATGATTCCTGGGAATGGCCGGGCAGCATCTATGTCGGCAAGCTCGCCGTGATCATGTTCGCCACCGCCGTGATCCTGCTGGGCGGGCTGCAGCTGTTCCTCACCCGCACCCGGCTTGGCCGCTCGATCCGCGCCACCTCGGAAGACCCCGATACGGCCGGCCTGGTCGGCGTCGATGCGCGTCGCGCCAATGCCATCGCCGCCGCCATCGCCATGGTCACCGTCGGCCTTGCCGGCGCGTTCCTGGGCATGCGCGCCACCTTCGATCCCTATGCCGGCGCGCCGCAACTGCTGTTTGCTTTCGAAGCCGCTGTGATCGGCGGCGCCGGTTCGTTGTGGGGAACGCTGGTCGGCGGCATCGTGCTGGCGCTTGCGCAGACGCTCGGCGCGCAAGTGCATCCGCAAGGCTTCCTGATCGGCGGCCATGCCGTGTTCCTCGTCGTGCTGTTCGTGCGGCTGTCGACATCCGGCCTCGGCCTGCGCGGCCTGCTGCGCCTGCCTTCGCGGAGCGCGTCATGAGTGCCGCCTCGACCTCGCCGATCATAGAGCGCGGCACGACGACGTCGAAGATCGCGGCGATTGCGGTCGCCGTCATCATCGCGCTGCTCGCCATCGCGCCGCAGTTCCTCTCGGCGGGCGCGGTCGACCGCATGACGGCATTGTTCATCTATGTGATCCTGGCGGCGATGTGGAACGCTCTGGCCGGCTTCGGCGGCCTGGTTTCGGTCGGCCAGCAGGTGTTCTTCGGGCTCGGCGCCTATTTCGCCATCCGGCTGGCCGACACCGGCCTCAACCCTTTCGCCTCGCTTTTCGTCGCGGCGATCATTGTCGGCGTTGTCTCCTGGCCGCTGTCGCTGTTCATGTTGCGGCTGAGGAACGGCGAGTTCGCCATCGGCATGTGGGTGATCGCGGCGCTGACACATCTCCTGGTCAATCTCGACCGGCTGGTGCAAGGCGAAACCGGCACGTCGCTGATCTCGCTCAACGTCTACGACGCCGGTACCAGGCGGGTGGCGATCTACTGGCTGGCGCTGGGCTCGATGACCGCCCTGCTTGCGATCCTGTTTGGCCTGCTGCGCGGCAGCACGGGGGCCGCCATCCGCGCCATCCGCGACAATGAGGATGCCGCTGCCTCCGTCGGCGTGCGCGTCACCGGCACCAAGCGGCTCCTGTTCGTGCTTGCCGCCTTCGGCATCGGTGTTGCCGGTGCTTTGTGGCTGGCGACCTCCATCACCTTCCAGCCGAAAACCTACTTCAACGTCCAGTGGACCGCCTACATGATCTTCATGGTGCTGGTCGGCGGCATCGGAACGTTCGAGGGCGCCATCCTCGGCGCGCTGGTGTTCTTCCTCATCGAGACCTGGTTCGGCGGCACAGGTGTCTGGTACCTCGTCAGCCTCGGCGCCACCGCCGTGCTGTTCTCGCTTTTCCTGCCGCGCGGCCTGTGGGGAACGATCGAGGAGCGCTTTGGCCTGCGCCTGCTGCCGGTCGGCTACCGCGTCATTCTTCCGGGACATGCTCCGGCCGATGACGGCACCGCCCCCTCGCCGGAGCAAACCCCACTTGATCAGGAGAAGGCATGACCATGCTTTTCGGCAAGACGATCCTTATCACCGGCGTCGCCTCCGGCATCGGCGCGCGCACGGCGGAACTCGCTGGCCAGCTTGGCGCCGACGTGATCGGCGTCGATGTCCGTGAGCCGGCGGCAGCGGTGGGCAGTTTCGTCAAGGCCGATATTTCGTCGAAGGTCGACGTCGACGAGCTGGTCGCGCGACTGCCGCAACGCATCGATGCGCTCTGCAATGTCGCCGGCCTCTCCGGCAACACCGGCGCGGCAGCAACCCTGGCCGTCAACTTCTTTGGCCTGCGCGCACTGTCCGAAGCCGTCGCGCCAAAAATTCGCGAAGGCGGCGCCATCGTCAACGTCGCCTCGATCGCCGGCTATGGCTGGCGTGCCAACCTTAACCGCGCCGCTTCGATGGTCGGCATCGAGGGCTTTCCCGATGTCGCCGAGGTGGTCCGCGACCACGCCGTCAGGAACGAGGAAGGCTATCCCGTCTCGAAGGAACTCCTCCTGCTGTGGACCTTTCGCGCGGCGCATCAGGATCTGTTCAAACGCCGTGGCATCCGCGTCAATGCGGTGAGCCCGGGACCGGTCGAGACGCCGATCCTGAAACAGTTCCGCACCGTGCTTGGCGATGCCCGCGTCGACAGCGACATTGCCAGGGTCGGACGAGCCGGCACATCGGGCGATATAGCGCCAGTCGTGCTGTTCCTATGCTCGGACGGCGCGCGCTGGGTCAATGGCGCCAATGTGCCGGTCGACGGCGGCCTCGAAGCATCGATCAACGCCGAAGTACTCGGCTTCTGAAACCAATGAGGCGCTCCAGACGGAGCGAGGGAGACAATCATGGATATCGGACTTCTGATCGACGGCGACAAAAGGGATGCGTCCGGCGCGGCCGCCTACGAGCGCATGGACCCGTTCACCGGCAAGCTGGCGACGCGCGCCGCAGCCGCCAGCGTTGCCGACGCCAGCGCTGCCGTGGAAGCCGCGGCCGCCGCCTTTACGACCTGGTCGAAGACAGGTCCGGGCGAGCGCCGCGCCTTGCTGTCAAAGGCAGCTGACGTGATGGCCTCCAAGGTCGGCGAGTTCACCAAATTGATGATGGAAGAGACCGGCGCCACCGGTCCCTGGGCCGGCTTCAACGTGATGCTGGCAGCCAACATGCTACGCGAGGCGGCAGCGATGACGACGCAGATTTCTGGCGAGATCATCCCCTCCGACAAGCCGGGGACGCTCGCCATGGCGATCCGCCAGCCGGCCGGCGTGTGTCTCGGCATCGCGCCGTGGAACGCGCCAGTCATCCTTGGCACCCGCGCCATCGCCATGCCGCTCGCCTGTGGGAACACGGTGGTGCTGAAGGCCTCCGAAATGTGCCCGGGCACACATCGGCTGATTGGTCAGGTTCTGGTCGAGGCCGGCCTGCCCAAGGGCGTCATCAACGTCGTCACCAACGACCCCAGGGATGCCGCGGCAATCGTCGAGGCGCTGGTCGCGCATCCCATGGTCAAGCGCGTCAACTTCACCGGTTCGACCAAGGTCGGCCGCATCATCGCCGAGCTCGCCGGCCGGCACCTGAAGCCGGCGCTGCTCGAACTCGGCGGCAAGGCGCCACTGCTGGTTCTGGACGACGCCGACATCGACGCCGCGGTCAATGCGGCCACCTTCGGCGCCTTCATGCATCAAGGCCAGATCTGCATGTCGACCGAGCGGCTGGTCGTCGATGAAAAGATCGCCGACGAATTCGTTTCCAAGCTGGCCGCCCGCGCGTCGAGCTTGCCGGCCGGCGATCCACGCGGCCATGTCGTTCTGGGCTCGCTGATCAGCAGCCAGGCGGCCGACAAGATGGAGGAGCTCATTGCCGACGCCGTGGCCAAGGGCGCCAAGCTTGTCGCCGGCGGCAAGCGCACTGGCACCGTTGTCGAGGCGACGCTGCTCGACCATGTCACCCCGGCGATGCGCGTCTATGCGGAAGAATCCTTCGGGCCGGTCAAGCCGGTGATCCGGGTGAAGGGCGAGGACGAGGCGGTGCGTGTCGCCAACGACACCGAGTATGGCCTGTCGTCGGCCGTGTTCAGCCGCGACATCAGGCGCGCCATGGCGGTCGCGGCGCGCATCGAAGCCGGCATCTGCCACATCAACGGCCCGACCGTCGGCGACGAGGCGCAGATGCCGTTCGGCGGCGTCAAGGGCTCGGGCTATGGCCGCTTCGGCGGCAAGGCCTCGATCGCCGAATTCACCGATCTGCGCTGGGTGACGATCGAGGATCCGGGCCAGCACTATCCCTTCTGAGCCGGCCTCGTCTCGCGGTCGACAATGAAGGTCAAACGGCCAGGGACGGCGTGAAACGAACGCTGGCGGATTGCCTTTGGCCGGGCGCCAGCACGATGCAGCCGGTGTTGATGCCACCGCCCGTGCGGTTGAAGGCATCGGTGATGTTGCTGACCGGCTCGGCGCAAAAGAACGGCTCGCCAGGCGGCGTGTAGAGGACGAGGAAATCGAGCGGTGCCTCGGCCTCGATGTCCAGCCGCCGCCCCTGCTCCGGCCAGGTGATCCGGGCGCGGCGCGTCCATCCGGTGAAGACAGTGTCGAAATCCGCCTCGGACACGTCAAAGCCGACCGATGGGTCGACCCCCGCCGGCGGCAGGACGTGACGGACCGGCAGGACCTCCGCGTCGATTTCCCACATACCCGACACCGGCGCCTGGACATGCGTCCACGGCGTCGACGGGAAATAGGGATGGAGGCCGAAGCCAACCGGCATCGGCGCGTCCGACAGGTTGCGCACGGCAATGGTCATGCAAAGCCGGCCGTCAGCCAGCGTGATCTCTTGCTCGGCCTCATAGCTCCACGGCCAGGAATCGGCGGCGTGGCGGTAGCGCAGGACGATTGCGCTGGCTTCGTGCCTGACGACCACCCAAGGCCGACGCCAGCCATGACCATGCTCATGATGAGGATCATCCGCAGTCGTCGGAAGCTGGATGGTGCGTCCCGCGAACTCGAACCGGCCACCCCTTATGCGGTTGGAATAGGGAACGAGCGGGAAGCACGCCATGGCGCCGGCATCGCGGCCGCTGATCGCCGCCGGATCGGCCGGGCGCAGCCAATCCACGGCGGCGCCATCTTGCCACCATCGATACGACGCCAGCGCGCCGCCGGCGGCCGGAGCAATATCGACTGTTGCGACACCGTCGCCGATCGAGACCAGTTCCGTGTGCCGCGCGGCAACGGCAGCAAGATTCTTTGTCATCGGCGCTCCCCGTCCCTTGACTCCAATCGACATGGCTATAAGACATATCATATGAATAGTATGAAGAATAAGAAATCTTTCAGCACGGCGCGCACGTCACGGGTTGCGGTGGCGGTCTCCAGCGGCTCCACGGCGCTGCACGCGACCGTCGTCGAGCAGATCGGCCTGCGCATCGTGCAAGGCGACTTCCTGCCTGGCGAGGCGCTGCCCAATGCCGACGATTCCAGCGAGATGCTGGGGGTCAGCCGTACGGTGCTGCGCGAGGCGATCAAGGTGCTGGCCGGCAAGGGGCTGGTCGAATCGCGGCCGAAGACCGGTACACGCGTGCGCCCACGCGCCGACTGGAACTTCCTTGATCCGGACGTGCTGTCATGGCGCTACGCTGCCGGCGTCAGCGCCGACGATGTCCGCGCGCTGTTCGAACTGCGCCGCGCCATCGAGCCGATGTCGGCCGCACTTGCCGCCCAGCGCGCCACGCCTGCACAGATTGCCGAGATCCATGCGGCATTGGCCGAAATGGAAGCGGTGAGCGACGATGGCGACCGCTTCGCCAAGCCCGATCTGGTGTTCCACCAGACCATCCTGCGCATGACCGGCAACGAGCTGATCGGCTCGCTGGCGGCACTGGTCGAAACCGCATTGGTGATGAGCTTTCGCCTCTCCAACGACAATCCGGAGGGCCAGCGCCACTCCTTGCCGCTGCATCGCGAGGTGGCCGAGAAGATCGCCGCCGGCGACGCCGCCGGCGCGCAGAAGGCACTGCTGGTGCTCATCGACAATGCCGAGGACGACGTGCGCCGCAGCGTCGAGAACCGCAACAAACGCCGCACCGATCGGGGCCAGCAATCGTGACCGAGACCAAACGCAAACTGCGGTCCGAAGCCTGGTTCGGCGGTGAAGGCAAGAACGCCTTCATGCACCGCAGCTGGATGAAGAACCAGGGCATCCCTGCCGACGCTTTCGACGGCCGCCCGGTGATCGGCATCTGCAACACATGGTCGGAGCTGACGCCGTGCAATGCGCATCTGCGGGCGCTGGCCGATCACGTCAAGCGCGGCGTCTACGAGGCCGGTGGCCTGCCGCTAGAATTCCCGGTCATGTCGCTGGGCGAAAGCAACATGCGCCCCACGGCCATGCTGTTCCGCAATCTGGTCAGCATGGATGTCGAGGAATCCATCCGCGGTAATCCCATCGACGGCGTCATCCTGCTGGTGGGCTGCGACAAGACCACGCCGGCGCTCCTGATGGGGGCCGCCTCGTGCAATTTGCCGACCATCACCGTTTCCGGCGGGCCGATGCTCAACGGCAAGTTCCGTGGACAGGATATCGGCTCGGGTACCCATGTCTGGAAATTCGCCGAGGAAGTGAAGGCCGGCCGCATGCCGGTCGCCGATTTCCTCGCCGCGGAACAGGGCCAGAGCCGGTCGGCCGGCAGTTGCATGACCATGGGCACGGCCTCGACCATGGCCAGCATGGTGGAAGCGCTCGGCATCGGCATGCCGGACAATGCCGCGATCCCGGCGGTGGATTCGCGCCGTGGCGTGCTCGCCCAGATGGCCGGACGCCAGATCGTCGATCTGGTCCGCCGGGACGTGAAAGTTTCCGACATTCTGACCAGGCAAGCATTCGAGAACGCCATCCGCGTCAATGGCGCGATCGGCGGTTCGACCAATGCAGTGCTGCATCTGATCGCCATCGCCAACCGGGTCGGTGTCGATCTCAGCCTCGAAGACTGGGACCGCCTTGGCCGCGACGTTCCAACCATTGTCGACCTGATGCCGTCAGGCCGGTTCCTGATGGAAGATTTCTACTATGCCGGGGGGCTGGCTGCGGTCATGGCGTCGCTTGATGAAGTGGGGCTTCTTCATCGCGACGTCATGACCGTCAGCGACAAGACGATCGGCGAGTTGGTCGACGGCGCGCCCAACTACAACCGCGAGGTCATCCGGCCGCTGAGCGAACCGCTGACCGAGCAAGGCGGCATCTCGATCCTGCGCGGCAATCTGGCGCCCAATGGAGCGGTCATCAAGCCGTCGGCGGCAACGCCCGAACTGATGCAGCATCGCGGCAAGGCCGTCGTGTTCGAGAACATCGAGCATTATTATGCCCGGATCGACGATCCGGAGCTGGATATCGACGCGTCCTCGGTGATGGTGCTGAAGAACTGCGGGCCGCGCGGCTATCCCGGGATGGCCGAGGTCGGCAACATGCCGCTGCCGGCAAAACTGCTCAAGCAGGGCGTCTCCGACATGGTGCGCATTTCGGACGCGCGCATGAGCGGCACGGCCTACGGCACGGTGGTGCTGCATGTCGCGCCGGAGGCCGCGGCCGGTGGCGCGCTGGCCCTGGTGCGCGACGGCGATCTCATCGAGCTCGACGTTGCCGGCCGCCGCCTTGAACTGCTGGTATCGGATGAGGAGCTAGCGATCCGCCGCCGCGACTGGAAGCCGCCGGCGCCGCCTGAAGGCGGCTATCAGAGCCTCTATGTCGAGCGCGTGCTGCAGGCCGACAAGGGCTGCGATTTCGACTTTCTCGTCGGCCGGCGCGATGCCGGCATCCCCCGGCATTCCCACTAGAGAGGCGCGCGATGACGGATGAAATCGGCTACGCCATCTACCCGAGCCTCAAGGGTCGCAGCGTCTTCATAACCGGCGGCGGCAGCGGCATCGGCGAAAGCCTGGTGCGCCATTTCTGCGCGCAAGGCAGCCGCGTCGCCTTCGTCGATCTGGCGGAGGAGCCTTCACGGCGCCTGGTCGAGGCGATCGCGGCCGAAGGACACCCAGCGCCGCTGTTTATTCCGTGCGATCTGCGCGATGTCGAGCAGCTGCAGGCGGCAACCGAGCAAGCGATGCTGCACAATGGCCCGATCCAGGTGCTGTGCAACAATGCCGGTAACGATGACCGCCATCAGACCAAGGACGTGACGGTGGCCTATTGGGACGACCGCATGGCGGTCAATCTGCGCCACCAGTTCTTTGCTGTGCAGGCAGTGCGTCCGCAGATGAGCGCCCAGGGTGGCGGCTCGATCATCAATTTCGGCTCCATCACCTGGATGGTCGGCGATCCCGATTGTCCGGCCTATGTCACCGCAAAGGCCGCCGTCTACGGCATGACGCGGGCGCTGGCCCGCGAACTCGGCCCCGAGCGCATCCGGGTCAACTGCATGGTGCCGGGCTGGGTGATGACCGAGCGCCAGATGCGCCTGTGGCTCAATCCGGCCGGCGAACGCCAGATCGCCGAGAGGCAGTGCCTGCCCGACCGGCTGCAACCCGCCGATATCGCGCGTATGGCGCTGTTCCTCGCCGCCGACGACAGCCGCATGTGCACGAGCCAGCAGTTCATCGTCGATGCGGGCTGGGTGTGACCCGTACGGCTCCAAGGGAAGAAGGGTATTTCATGCGTCTTGTTCAGTACAGAATGCCGGATGGCAGCAGGCGGGTCGGCCGCGTCTCCGCCGACGGCAATCATCTGCACCCGCTCGACAAGACCAGCAGCGTGCTGGAACTCGCCGAAGCGGCGATCGCAGAGGACATGTCCATCGCGTCGCTGGTCGAGAAGCGCACGGGCGCTGCAACGATCGACTATGACGAATTGTTGCGCGATGGCCGCGTGCTGGCCCCCGTCGACCATCCGGAGCCTGCGCGCTTCCTGGTCACCGGTACCGGCCTGACCCATACCGGAAGTGCCGCCGCGCGCAACCAGATGCATGTTCTGACCCATGGCGACGGTGCCGAGGAATCCGATTCCTTGAAGATCTTCCGCATGGGGCTGGAGGGCGGCAAACCTGGCGCTGGCAAGATCGGCATCCAGCCTGAGTGGTTCTTCAAAGGCGTCGGCACCTGCGTTGTGCCGCCTGGCGCGCCATTGCCGATGCCGGCATTCGCGAAAGCCGGGGCAGAGGAAGCCGAGATCGTCGGGCTTTATCTCAACGGGCCGGACGGCCATCCCTATCGCATCGGCTATGCGCTCGGAAACGAGTATTCCGACCACGTGACGGAGGGCGAGAACTACCTCTACCTCGCGCACTCCAAGCTGCGCTCCTGCTCGATCGGACCCGAGCTGCTGATCGGCGACCTGCCCGAAGAAGTTCGGGGCCATTCCCGCATCCTACGCGACGGCGCCGTTATCTGGGAGCAGGAGTTCCTGTCGGGCGAAGCGCACATGTCGCACTCGATCGCCAATCTCGAACACTTCCATTTCCGCTACCCGATGCACCGCAGGGCGGGCGACCTGCACGCCTATTTCTTCGGCGCGGCAGTGATGAGCTACGCCTCCGGCATCAAGACGGCTTCCGGCGACGAGTACGAAATCCAGGCACAGGCATTCGGCAAGCCGCTGCGCAACCGGATGGTGTCGGTGCCGGACGAGGGACTGGTTACCGTCAGCCAACTGTGACGGCGCAGGCCCGGAAATTACGGTCCACCAGAACGACAATGGGAGATTAAAATGGGACTGAAGAAAGCATTTCTAAGACTGGCGACAATCGGGCTCGGCATCGGCCTGATGACATCGGCGGCGCTGGCCGCGAACCTTCGGGTGCTTGCGTGGGACGGCTATGCCGACCCGGACTGGGTAAAGGATTTCACCGCAGCAACCGGCATTGGCGTCGATGTCGTCTTCATCGGCAGCGATGACGAGATCTGGGCCAAGATCAAGGGCAGCGAAGGCCAGGATTTCGACGTCTTCGCCGTCAACACCGCCCAGCTGCAGCGCTACATCAAGGCCGATCTGGTGTCGCCCATCGACATCACCAAGCTGCCCAATCAGAAAGAGGTGCTGCCGCGCTTCCGCGATCTGTCGAAGGTGAGCGGCGACACCAAGGACGGCAAGGTCTACGGCATTCCGTTCTGCTTCGATTCCATCGGCCTGATCTACGACACCGACAAGGTCAAGCCGGCGCCGACGTCAATGTCGGTGCTGTGGGATCCCGCCTACAAGGGCAAGGTCCTGGCCTACGACAATGGCGAGCACAATTTCTCGTTCACCGCGCTGACGCTTGGCTACAAGGATCCGTTCAACCTCGACGCGGAGCAGATGGCTGCGGTCAAGGCCAGGCTGGTCGAACTCAAGCGCAATGTGCTGAGCTTCTACACGACCGCCGACGAGGCACAGCAGATCTACCAGAACAATGACGTTGCCCTGATCTGGGCCAATTACGGCCAGCAGCAGGTCAAGGCGCTGCAGAAGATCGGCGCCCATGTCGCCTACGTCAATCCGAGTGAAGGCGCTCTGGCATGGCTCGACAATTGGGTGATCTCCAAGGGCGTGCGCGACAATGCGGCAGCCGAGAAATGGATCGACTTCATGCTGACGAAGAAGGTCAGCGGCCAGCTTTCCGAGCGTACCGGCTTCGGCAACACCGTGGTCGAGTCGAGCAGCGCCGGCAGCAACGACAAGCTGGTCTGGCTCAACAATGTCGAGGACCCGCTGAAGCGGTCGGACATGTGGAACGAGATCAAGGCGACGCCCTGATCCTTTCCGCAGCCGAGCCTAGAAGGACCCGGCGGTCCGGACGTTCCGGACCGCCGCAGCGGATGCGAGACCATATCATGAACCAGAACACCGACCTGCTGACGCTGCGGTCCGTCTCGAAATCCTACGGCAAGGTTCCCGTCCTGCACGACATCGATCTGTCTATCCGAGACGGCGAGTTCCTGACCGTTCTTGGACCGTCAGGCTCGGGCAAGACCACGGTCTTGCGGCTGATCGGCGGGCTGGAGCCGTTGACCGCGGGCGAGATCCGCCTCGACGGCCAGGACATCAGCCGCATGCCGATCAACAAGCGGCCGTTCAACACCGTGTTCCAGGACTATGCGCTGTTCCCGCATATGACTGTTTCCGGCAATGTCGGCTATGGGCTTTCGGTGCGCCATGTCCAGCGCAGGGAGATCGCACGCCGCGTCGCGGAAGCCCTCGAACTGGTGCAGCTCGGGCGCTTCGCCGACCGCTTCCCGGCACAGCTTTCGGGCGGCCAGCGCCAGCGCGTCGCGCTCGCCCGCGCGCTGATCTGCCAGCCGCGGCTGATCCTGCTCGACGAGCCGCTGGCGGCACTCGACCTGGAGCTGCGCCGGCAGATGCAGGAATTCCTGAAATCCATCCAGCGCGAGATCAAGACCACCTTCCTTTTCGTCACCCACGACCAGGAGGAAGCCATCGGCATGGCCGACCGGATCTGCGTCATGCAGGCCGGCCATATCCGCCAGCTCGGCACGCCGCACGAACTTTACTACAAGCCGAATTGCGAGTTCGTGGCGCGCTTCTTCGGCGAGAACAATCTGGTGGCCGGAAAGCTCGGCCCCGTCCAGGGCGAGCAGCGGCCGATCGAGACCGCACTTGGGCGCCTTGTCTGTTCGATCAGCGACCAGCCGCATCTGAAGGCCGCGCCAGACGGCGCGAACGCCTTCGCGGCGTTCCGGCCCGAGGCCTTGCATCTCGCGGACGCCACGGAGGGCGACAACCGATTCTCCGGCACCATTGCCGACCTGGCTTTTGCCGGCTCATCCACCGTCGCCACGATCGCGGCGGGTTCGGACACTGCCGCGCAGCGGCTGCGGCTGCGAATCCCAAGCCGGATCGACGGCAGCGCGCTGAAAGCCGGCGAGACCGTTTCGCTTTCGTTTGCGCCGCATGAAGGCCATCTGGTGCTGGCATGAGCAAGGCCGGCTCGATGCAACCCAGGGAAAGGCGATTGTCGCTGCTGGTGACCGTGCTGGCTTTCGCTCTGCCGGTGATCTTCGTCCTGGTGCCGCTGGTGATCTTCCTGGTCTACAGTTTCTTCAGCGTCGACCAGGGCACGATTGTCTACGCGCCGACGCTCGGCAACTATGTCAGGTTCTTCACCGACCCGATCTTCCTGCCGGTGTTCTGGAACACCGTCGTGCTGTGCGTGTCGGTGGCCGTCATCTGCATCCTGCTCGCCTATCCAGCCGCCTATTTCCTGACGACGCTGAGAGGGCGGTGGCGCTATGCCCTGCTGATGCTGCTTCTGGTGCCGCTGCTGATGAGCTACGTCATCAAGATCTACGCGATCCGCAGCATCCTCGGCCTCAACGGCTTCCTCAACAAGGCGCTGGTGGCAATCGGTATCCTGCAGCAGCCGTCGACACTTTTCGTGTTCAACATGAACGCCATCCTGTTGACGCTGAGCCTGCTTTTGATCCCCTTCGCCATCCTGCCAATCTTCCTGTCGCTGGAGCGGATACCGCAGACCTTGCTGCGTGCCTCCGACGATCTTGGCGCCAGCGGCCTGCAGACGTTCCTGCGCATCACCTTGCCGCTCAGCCTGCCCGGCGTCGCCTCGGCGGCGAGCTTCGTCTTCGTGCTGGCGATCGGCGATTTCCTGACGCCGCAGATGGTCGGCGGGATCAGCGGCTTCACTTTCGGCCGCATCCTCTACAGCCAGTTTGGTACGGCCTATAATTGGCCGTTCGGCGCGGCACTCTCGGTGGCGCTGGCGATCGTGGTGATCTGCGCCATCCTCATCGGCGAACGGTTCGGGCGCAGCCGGGGGACGTCGGTATGAACGCCCTGCCCCGGCCATCGACCATCTTCCTGGCCGCGATCACGACGCTGGTCGCGGTGCTGCTCTACAGCCCGCTGTTCGTGCCGATCGTGTCGTCGTTCTTCACCATCTCGCACGGCGATGTCGACTGGTCGTCACCCACCCTCTCGACCTACCGGGCCCTGGCCGAAAACCACGACATCCTGGCTGCCTTGCGCACCACGCTGATCGTCGGCCTGTGCACCGTCGTGCTCTCGGTGGTCAGCGGAACGCTGCTGGCGCTCTATTATCACGGGCGCCGCTCGGGACGCTCGATCCTGCAGTTCATCATCTTCCTGCCGTTCCTGATGCCGCCGATCATCAGCGGCCTGGCGTTGCTGATCTTCTTCCGCGAGATCGGCCTCGAGCGTTCGCTGCTGACCGTCGTCATCGGCCATACGGTCTTCGTGCTGGCGATCGTCTATCGCACCGTGCTGATGCGGCTGCAGTCGATGAGCCGCACACTGGTCGAAGCCTCCTACGATCTCGGCGCCACCGGCTGGCAGACCTTCTGGCGCATCATCCTGCCGAACCTGTCGAGCGCGATGGTCGGCGGCGCCATCCTGGCCTTTGCGCTGTCGTTCGACGAAACGATGATCACCATCCTTGTCACCGGCACGCAAAGCACGCTGCCGGTCAGGCTGTGGGCGATGATGCGGCTTGGCTTCTCACCCGACATCAATGCACTGGTCGCCTTGATCCTGATGTTCACCGTGCTGCTTTGCGTGCTCGCCGCCCGTTTCCTGATCCCCAGGCAGATGGCGACGGAGCGGAGCTGAGTGCCGGCTTACGGGGCGATGCTTGTCATCGGGGGACGGCAGCTGGATCGAGGTCGAAGACACGCCCCCGATTAAGAATGTTCTTCGGGTCGAGCGCCGTCTTCAGCCGCCTCATCGTGGCGATTTCGGCGTCGCTACGCACCAGATCCAGCCACTGTTTCTTGTCGAGGCCGATGCCATGTTCGGCCGAAACACCACCGCCCGACGCCGCCACACCGCGATAGACGATGCCGTATGCTGCCGCCGGATCCGCCGTCAGCACCTGGTAGTGCAGATTGCCGTCGCCGAGATGACCGAAGACATAGATGTCGGCGCTGGGATCGACGGCATGGATGACGGCGTCGGTCTCCTGCAGGAACGCACCCATGCGCGCCAGCGGGATGCTGATGTCGACGCCGATCAGGCCTTTGATCGAAAACAGGACGCGATTGGCGTCCTCTCGCACGTCCCAGAGCGCCCGGAATTCACGTGGCGACTGCGAGACGACCACATCGTCGACCACGCCGTCCTCGACCGCTTGCATGAGAACTTCGGCGAAGCGCTCGCCGTCGCGCTCGGGCTCGCTGCCTTGGATTTCGGCCAGCACATACACGGGTGAGCCAATCGGCAACGGCGCCGGCATGGCCATGCTGGCAGCCATGACGTCATAGAGCGGCGCGAAATTGACCTCATAGGCGGACAATAATGGGCCGAGCCTTTGCCGCAGCAGCCCGAGCAAGGCGATCGCCGCATCGAGCGAAGGGAGCGCGCAGAAGGCGTTCACCTCGGAGGCCGGCTTCGGATGCAGCCGGAGCGCGGCGCGGGTGACGACGCCGAGCGTCCCTTCCGCGCCGATGAAGAGCTGGCCGAGGTCGTAGCCGGAATTGTCCTTGGGCAGGCCCTTCAACGAGGACAGCACGCTGCCATCGGCCAGCACGGCCTCCAGCCCCAGCACTTGCGCGCGGTACATGCCATAACGCAGCACGCGGATGCCGCCGGCATTGGTGGCGATGTTGCCGCCGACCGTGGCCGAGCCGCGCGCGCCGATATCGACGCCGAACATCAACCCGGCGCCGTCGGCCGCCTCCTGCACCGCCTGCAGCGTCGCGCCGGCTTCGGCGACGATGCTGGCGGCTTGAGTGTCCGGCGCGGCGAGGCCGCTCATGCGCTCCAGCGACAGCACGATCTCACCGGGCTGGACGCGTGTGCCACCCGCCAGCCCGGTGCGTCCGCCCTGGACGACAACCGGCTGGCCAAGAGCATTGCACCCTGCGAGTGCCGCCGCGACCCCAATAGTATCGCGCGGACGCAGCACCACTTCGGGCAGCACGCCAAGCTTGCCGTCGGGATCGTCGCGATAGCGCTGGTCGACATCGGAGCCTGCAAGCACGCCGCCCGCGCCCAGCCGATCGCCAAGGGCGGAGAGAAGCCGTTGCGTTTCAGGTGACATCGGGCTCAGGCGCCTGCGTGGCGAAGCGCGTCGTCTGCGTCCCGCGACCGCATGGGCCGATGAGTATTTCCGTCCGCCACGTTCGCCATCCTTCAATTGCAGCCGGCCGATCCTATTCGGGATCGCCTGTCGTGCAAGCGATATCGGCCTGCCCCGGGCGACACCGGCATCAATCACGGCAAGACGCGATTGATGCCGGCGCCACTGTCTCTGCTTACTGAAGCTTGGCCTGTAGCGCGTTGACGTCGTCGGTGGTCATTTCGCCATCGGTGGTCACCTTGCCGTCGATGATCTTCCACAGCCGGAACGGGCCGGTGATGTCGCCGAACTTGTCGAAGGCGACTGGACCGATGACGCCTTCGTAGCGGATCGGCTTGCCGTCCTTGATCAGGCCGAGCGCCTTGGCGAACTCCTCCTTGCCGGCGAAGATCGGCGTGCCGGCCGGATCGACCGCCTTGTACATGGCGTCCTTGATCTTGGCCGGATCCTCGGAGCCCGCAATGGCGATGGCCAGCCCGACGATGGCGCCGGCATCATAGGAACGGTCGGCCGCCGGATTGGAGGGTTCGATGCCCGAGAACGCCTTGTAGTTCTTGGTGAAATACTCGGTCGATGCGGTCGGGCTGGTTCCCGACGACGTGCCGTAGGCGTCCTTCAGGTAGTCGGCGCCGACGGACTCGATGAAGTCGGGGCTGTTCATGCCGTCATTGAGCAGGAATTTCTGCACGCCGCCTTGCGAAATCCAGGTGCGGGCAACGGTCGCGCCGTCAACCGGGGTGCTGACCAGATAGAGGCCGTCCGGCGCGCCGGCCATCGCTGCCGTGACTTCCGAGGCATAGCTCGACTGCTTCTCGTTATAAGGCGTGTCGGAAACGATGGTGCCGCCGAGTGCTTTGTAGGCGCGCGAGAATTCGGCCACCATGTTGACGCCGAAATCGTTGTTGACGTGGATGATCGACAGTTTCTTGAAGCCCTTGTCGATGGCGTATTTGGCGGCGGCCACACCTTGCAACGCATCGGACGTGATGGTGCGGAAGAAGATGCCGTTGGTCTTGCCGTCGCGGCCGAGCGCGGTCAGCGTTGGCGAGGACGACGCCGGCGAGACCTGGACGATCTTGGCAGGTGCCGTGACCGAGGTCAGGATCGGGATCGACACCGACGAGATGATGCCGCCGATGATGACCGGCACCTTCTTGACCTGCACCAGCTGGGTCGCGGCGTCGACGGCGATGTTGCCTTGGCTCTGACTGTCGCGCGTATCGGTCACCAGATCGCAGCCGCGCACTCCACCGGCTTCGTTGATGTCGCGAAAAGCCATTTCAACCGACTTGGCGCCGGCCTGGCCGTATTCGCCGGCCGGACCGGTCAGTTCCATGACGAGGCCGACGGTGATCTTGCAGTCGGCGGCCTGCGCGGCGCCCGCCATCGTGACAAGAGCAAGCGCGGTGGTGAGTTGGAGTATCGTCTTTCTCATTGTTGTTCCCCTTTCGTTACTCGACACTAATTTGATCTCTGGAGCCTGTTCAGCGTTCCGGCACCTGCAGCCAGGTTTCATGCAGGTGTCGCCATTCGACGCCGTTGGGCGCCGATGAACTGGTGGTGAAGACAGCACTCGACTGGCGGCGGCTGCGCTCGCCGCCACGCAACTGCGCCTCGACGTAAAGGACGACGATGGAGTCCTCGGTTTGCCAACCGGGTCGGATATCCTCGATCGAAATGGCAAACCCGTCGTCGCACGTGGCGCGGCTCGAGCGGACATGATCAATCACAGCGTCACGGTCGAGGATCTGGCCGCTCGGCGCGATCATGGTCAAGCCTTCGCCCATGACGTCTTCGAAGCGCGAGAAATCCACCGTGTCGGCACGCGCTGCGACGAACCAGTCGACGAAGAAGCGATGCAGGCCGACGACCTCGGCGCTGGCCTGTGAAAACAGTGTGGGGTTGCCGGCGCTCATGTGCGGCCTGCGTTCAGATTGTAGTGCATGATCGAGCCGTGGCGGCCATGACGGTCGCGCTCCAGCGTGTAGACGTCGCCCAGGGGACCCTGACTTTGCGCGATCACGGCCGCGATCTTCGCCCGGTCATCGGCGTCGAGCGCGACGTCCATGATGCCCGCATTGGCCAGCGCGTGCGCCTGGTTGCGGGCGCCGACGATGACGGCGGCGACTCGCGGCTGTTCCAGCACCCAGGCGCTGGCGACGGTGGCGATGTCGACGCCATGGCGGTCGCCAACGGCCTTCAGTGCCTGCAGCAGCTGCTGGAACAGGTCCCAGCCGCCGAAATCATCGATGATCAGCTTGTATTTGACCAGCGAGCGGTTTTCGAGCGGCGTTGCGGGTTCAGGCACACCGAGCCATTTGTCGCTGAGGAAGCCGCCGGCCACCGAGCCGTAGCAGAGGAAGCTGACGCCATTCTTGGCGGCAAGCGCGGCGAGGCTGTGCGCGGGCCGCTGGTCGAGCACCGAATACTGCAGTTGCTGGCTGACCAGCGGAGTGCCGGCGGCGAGAATTTCGGCGAGCCGCGGCGTGTCGAAATTGGTGGTGCCGAGATTGCGCACCTTGCCCTCGCGCCGGAGTTCGTCGAGCCAGCCCATCGCCTCGACATAGCGGGGCTGGTCATAGTCCCACCAATGAAACTGGACGAGATCGAGCCGCTCGGTCTTCAGCCTGCGCAGCGACTGCTCGACAATGCCCCTGATGTAGTCGCGGCTGATCGTGGCCAACCGTTCGAGGTCGGGCACCAGCTTGGTGTGCACCTTCATTCTTGCGGCAACGTCGAGGCCGCGCTCGCTGGCCAGACGCAGGCGCGCGGCGCCGATCAGTTCCTCGACGCCGGTGTAGATGTCGGCGCAATCATAGGTCCAGATGCCGGCATCGAAAGTGGCGATCAGATCGGTCACCGCCTGGTTGCGGTCGATGGCGCCGTGGCCGCCGGCAAGCTGCCAGCCGCCGCGAATGACGCGCGAGATGGTGTAGCCGGGGCCGAGTTCGAAGGTCTTGGCGGTCATCCCTTGTCATTCTCCTTCGGCAGCGGCACGGCCGTGGTCTGCGCATGGCTGAACCGCCGTTTGCCGGTCCTGATGATCCTGAGCCGGCTGGCGCAGTTGGGATCGGGACAGGCGATCTCGGCGTCCGAGGTCATCCAGTCGTTGGCGTGGGTTGGACGCTGCTTTGCCGCCAGCAGCGGCAGCACGGCGGCGAGCGAATAGATCGAAAAGCCCTGCCCCGCCGGCAGGGACAGCATCTCGCCCTTGAGTTCGAAATGGTCACCCACCTTGGCGCCGCAATAGATCGGCTTGCCCTCGGGAATGACCGCCTCGACACGAAGGTCGAAGAGCTCGAAACTATCGTCGGCCATGTCAGGCCTCCACCAGGCTGAAGGTGACGTCGCAGGCGCCGTTGCGGCGGATGACGCCACAGGCGGCAGCGAACTGCTCACGCTCCTGCGGCAGCACCTGCGCCACCACGCTGCCGGCCAACCAGCCGATCGGGAAAAGAAGCCGCGCGCCCTGCCCATAGTAGAGGCCGATGTCGAAGATGGCATTGGGGTTGCCACCCCACATGCGCGGCGGCACGTAGGACAGCACAATGTCGCCGGGCTGCGGCGTCAGTGTCGCGTTCTCCGCCGGCAATGGCTTGGCGAAGGACTGGCCTTCGAGATCGGCTGATGGAACCGGGCAGGAAATCTCAGGTCCCGTCCACATGGCATGGATGCCGGGAACGACACGCGGCGTGGCGAGGTACGTCTGGAGAAAAGTAGCGTTTTCCGGCGCCTTTTCGGGCAGCAGCAACGCCGTCACGGAAAGCTTCGAGCGCGGTTCGGTGATCCTGATGGCCGGCTTGTTCATGTCTGGTCTTTCGCGGCGGCGGATTGAAGCTTGTCGCGCAGGAAAGCGAAGGGCCTGCTGATATCGGCCACCAGTGCCTCGCGCGCCGCTTGCGCATCCTGCTTGGCCAGAGCCGCAACGATGCGGCGGTGATAGTGCGCGGTGTCGACCTCGCCGGCGTCGGAAAAGGCGTAGATGGCGACGCGGATGCAGGGGCCTGATTGCAGCCACAGGCTTTCGATCATCGGGATCAGCACGGCCGAACCGCAGCAGCGGTAGATCTCGAAATGGAAGCTCTGGTTGAGCGTCGCTTCGCGGTCGATATCCTTCTTGTGCTTCAGGGCGCGCATCTCGTCCCACTCGCCGAGCATGGCTTCGATCGAAGCGATCTGGCGCGGGCTCATGCGCGTGGCGGCAAGCGCGATCGCTTCGCCCTCGATGAGGGAACGGGCTCGCAGAAGATCGTCGATACGCTCCAGTGTGATCGGCGGAACACGCACCGAACGGTTGGGCAGCGCCTCCAGCGCTTTTTCCGTGATCAGCCGGCCTAGCGCTTCGCGCACCGGCATGGTCGAGGTGACCAGCGCATCGGCGAGACCACGGATGGTCAGCACCTGGTTCGGTTCGAAAAGGCCGCCGATCAAGGCGCGGCGCAATTCGGAATAGACGCGATCCTGCACGGTCTCGCGGCCGACCGGCGTAAGCTGGGCTGCGATCGTTTCGTTGTTTCGCTCGATGGCAGCCTTCTGCATTCCCGGCTTTTGCCCCGTTTTCGGCTTGCGGATGAAATTAAAGCCGAATAGCGTGATCAAAGCAAGTGTGATCACAAATCAAAAATCAGGAGACGACGATGATCGTCTTCGGCCCGAGGGTTTGATGAGCGAGGCAACCGAACGGCAGGGGAAGGAGACCCGTGCGCCGGTTCTGACGGCAAGCAATGTCGTCAGGCGGTTCGGCGGCCTTGTCGCCGTCAACGATGTCTCCTTTGACGTCAAAGCGGGCGAAATCCTCGGCCTCATCGGGCCGAACGGCGCCGGCAAGACAACCATGTTCGACCTGCTGGCCGGCAGCCTGTTGCCGACCAGCGGTGATATCCTGCTCAACGGTGCGCGCGTCTCCGGCGAAGCCGCGCATCTGCGCATCGGCCGTGGCCTCGGCCGCACCTTCCAGATACCGCGCCCGCTGCCCAATCTGACGCTGATCGAAAACATCATGCTGGCGGCACAGGACCAGGCCGGCGAAAGGCTGCTGGCCAACTTCCTCACACCATGGCGGGTGGCGGCACAGGAAAAAGCGGCCAGGGCAAAGGCGCTCGACCTGCTGGAGCTGGTCACCCTCACGCATCTGGCACATGAGCCGGCGCGGGTGCTGTCCGGCGGCCAGCGCAAGCTGCTCGAGCTTGCTCGCGTCATGATGGCCGACCCGGCGATCATCCTGCTCGACGAGCCGGCAGCCGGCGTCAACGCGACGCTGCTGGAAGTCATCATCGACCGGATCCGCGACATCAATGCGCGCGGCATCACCTTCCTGCTGATCGAGCACAACATCGATATGGTGACGCGGCTTTGCCACCGCGTTCTGGTCATGGCGAGCGGGCAACTGCTCAGCGAAGGCACGGCGGAAGAAGTCGCCCGCGACCCGCGTGTCATCGAAGCCTATCTCGGAGGCACGGCATGAGCGAAACCGTGCTCGATGTCCGCGATCTCGAGGCCGGCTACGAGCCTGGCGTGCCGATCGTGCGCGGCGCCTCGATCACTGTCAGAAAAAGCGAGATCGTCGTCGTGCTCGGCCCCAACGGCGCCGGCAAATCGAGCTTCATCAAAGCGATCGCCGGCCTCGTCCCGATCACCGGCGGCACGGTGCTTTTGGACGGCAAGGATATCACCGCCGCGCCCGCCCACACCATGGTGCGGCTTGGCCTCGCCTTCGTGCCGCAGACGGAAAATATCTTTCAGCTGATGTCGGTCGAGGACAATCTGAAAGTCGCCTGCGGCATCCTGGAGCGGCGTGAAATCCCTGCGCGTATCGACGAGATGTATGCGGCCTTCCCGGACCTCATGCGCCAGCGCCGCACCACCGCCGGCAATCTGTCGGGCGGACAGCGGCAGATGCTCGCGGTTGCTCGCGCCTTGATCGTCCATCCCAAGGTGCTGGTGCTCGACGAACCGTCGGCCGGCCTCTCGCCGAAATTCGTGTCGATGGTGTTCGAGATGCTGGCCGGCATCCGCAAATCCGGCGTCACCATCCTGCTGGTCGAGCAGAACGCCAAGGCGGCACTGGCCATCGGCGACCGCGCCTATGTGCTGGTCGAAGGCAAGGACCGGCACGAGGGCATCGCTTCCGAGCTATGGAACGATCCCGTCGTCGCCGAACTCTATCTAGGCCAACGCCCTTCTCGCGCCGGCAAGGGAGGCGCGGCATGAGCCTGCAATTTGTCATCGATGGATTGCTGACGGGCTCGATGATCGGCCTTGGCGCCATCGGCGTGACGCTGACCTATTCGATCCTTCGCTTCTCGAATTTTGCCCATGGCGACTTCATGGCCTGGGGCACCTATGCGACGCTCGCCGTCGTCAGCGCCATCGGCGCCACCTTCGGCAAGGTAGCGCCCATCGCGCCGCTGTCCTTCGGCTGGCCGCTCCTGGTTGCCCTGGTCGTCGGCATGGCCTTCACCGCCTTGCTGGCGCTGCTGCTCGACAGAGTGCTGTTTTCGCGGCTCCGCTCGCAGGGGCAAGCCATCATCGTGGTGATGGCAAGCTTCGGCGCCTCGATGGCGCTAAGGAGCCTGCTCGAATTCACCTTCACCTCGCGTCCAACCTATTTCAGCCGGGCGATCCAGATCGCCATGCCGGTCGGCTTCGGCATCCGCATCACGCCCGACCAGATCGCGCTTCTGCTGCTGACCGCGGTGCTGGTGCTCGGTGTACATCTTCTCATGACGCGCACGCAGACGGGCCGCGCGATGCAGGCACTGAGCCAGAACGCAGCACTGGCCCGCATCGTCGGCATTGACGTCGCCAGCGTCGTGCGCGTCACTTGGATCATCGGCGGAGCGCTTGCCTGCGTCGCCGGCGTGATGATCGGCATTTTGGTGCAGATCCGCCCGTTCATGGGCTTCGACATGCTGTTGCCGATGTTCGCCGCCGCCATCCTGGGCGGCATCGGCAGCATTCCGGGCGCGGTGCTCGGCGGCCTGATCATCGGGCTCGCCGAAGCCGGGGCGGTGCAGCTGATCGGCGCCGAATGGCGCGCCGCCGTCTCCTTCATCATCCTGATGGCGGTGCTGTTCGTGCGGCCGATCGGCCTTTTCGGAGTTCGGGAAAGATGATCGATCTCATCGGCTACGGCGCCTTTTTTCTAACCACCGCGCTGATCTTCTCGCTGGTCACGCTGGGGCTCAATCTGCAGTGGGGTCTGACCGGCCTGTTCAATGTCGGCCTCGCCGGCTTCGTCGCCATCGGCGCCTACACCTCGGCGCTGCTGACCACCCCGGACGACGCCGCGCGGCTGGGGGGCTTCGGCCTGCCGATCCTCGTCGGCTGGCTTGGCGCCATGATCGTCGGCGGCATCGCCGCTGCCCTGACCGGCATGGCGACACTGCGGCTCAGGTCCGACTATCTGGCGATCACCACCTTCGGGGTCGCCGTCGTCGTGCAACTGGTCGCGCTCAACGCGCAGAAGCTGACCGGCGGGCCGTTCGGCATCGGCTTCATTCCACGCCCGTTCGGCAGCCTCGCCGAGAAGCCGCTGCTGTTCAACCTGTCGAACCTTGCCGTCGTCGCAGCGGTGACCTTGGTCGCCTATCTCGCCCTGGAGCATCTGTCGCGCAGTCCGTGGGGGCGTGTGCTCAAGGCCTTGCGCGAGGATGAGCGGGCGGCGATTTCGCTTGGCAAAAGCGCGCGCTTCTACCGCGTCCAGGCCTTTGCCGTCGGCGGGGCGATCATGGCCCTTGCCGGTGCCCTGCAGGCGCATTTCACCGGCTTCATCGCGCCGGACAATTATTTGCCGATCCTGACCTTCCAGGTCTGGGTGATGCTGATCGTCGGCGGCTCGGGAAGCAATCTCGGCGCCGTCATCGGCAGCATCCTGGTCTGGGGGATATGGGCGGGGTCGGGCACATTGACCAGTGTCCTGTTCGCGCCCGAGCAGCAGGCGCGGGCCGCCTCGCTGCAGATCGTCGCCATCGGCGTCATGCTGTGCATCATCCTGCTGATCAGGCCGAACGGGCTGTTCGGCGACAGGCTGCGTCGCCCACGCTCCGGCAAGCCGGCGAAGGTGCCTGCGGGCGAAAGCGGCTCCGGTTCATGAATGCCCTGGTTCGACACGAGACGCACGGCGCTTCGCTCTGGCACGCCGTCAGCCGCAATCGCCGGGAACGGCCGGCGCTGCAAGGCGGGCTGGATGTCGATCTGGCCATCATCGGCGGTGGATTTTCCGGCCTGTCGACCGCGCTGCACGCCGCCGAAAAAGGCATCTCGGTCGCCGTCATCGAAGCCGAAATCATCGCCTTCGGCGCGACCGGCCGGAATGCCGGCTTTGTCGTGCCGAACTTCGCCAAGATGGACCCGGACAGCATCCTTGCGCATCTCGGCCCCGAGCGCGGCGAGAGACTGATCGAATTCGCCGCCGGCAGTGCAGACCTCGTCTTCGGCCTGATCAGGCGACACGGCATCGATTGCGACGCGGTGCAGAATGGATGGATCCAGCCGGCGCACTCCGCCGCTGCGTTCGAGAAGGTCAAATCGCGCGCCGGGCAATGGGCACGGCGCGACCGACCGGCTGTCACTTTGGACCGGCGGGAGGTCGAAGCACTGACCGGCGCGCGCGACTATGTCGGTGGGTGGATGGACCGTTCGGGCGGCGTGCTCAATCCGGTCGCCTACGCGCACGGGCTCGCGGATGCGGCGGAGAAGGCTGGCGCCAAGATCTTCGAGCGCGCGCCGGTTACCTCGGTCGATCGCGCAGCCGATGGCTGGTCGCTGAAAACGCCATCGGGCTCGGTGCGTGCCGGCAAGGTGCTGATCGCCACCAATGCCTATGGCGGGTCGCTCAATCCGCTGCTGCAACGAAGCTATTTTCCGCTGAAGATTTTCCAGGTCGCGACCGAGCCCTTGCCGCGCGAGGTGCGCACGCGTCTGCTTCCTGGCGGACAAGGCGTCGGCGACACAAGGCGCAATCTCTTCACCTTCCGCTTCGATGCCGACAATAGGCTGATCAGCGGCGGCATGCATATTCTGAGCGCCGGCGCGGACACCCGCGTGCCACACACGATCTGGCGGCGGCTGGCCAGGCATCTCGACCTGCCGGACCTGCCACCGCTGGCCTATAGCTGGTCAGGAATGGCCGCGGTCGAACCGGATTTCCTGCCGCATCTCCTGGACCTTGGGCCGGGGCTGATCGCCGGCCGCGCCTGCAACGGGCGCGGCATTGCCATGACGACGGCGATGGGCAAGGCGCTGGCCGACTGGGCCGCCGGAACCGAGGCGCGCGGTTTGCCGCTGCCGTTCGCACCGCCGGCGCCGATCCCCTTCCACGCGCTGCTACGGCACGCGCCCAACGCGCTGCTTGGCTGGAGCATGCTGCGCGACCGGTTGGACGAGACGGCATAGGGACGATCGCGTCTGGCCGCGGGGATCAGGCCGTCGTGCGAAGATTTTCGGAGAGAACCGCGGCCGCCACGGCGATGTCCTGTTCAAGGGAGAGCCGGACAGCTGGGCCATTGCGCTGCTCCAGCGCCGCGACAATCCTGCGATGCGCATCGTTCGACTGCGGAATGTAGCGGTCGGCCTGCATCAGAAGCTTGAGATAGGGCCCGACCCGGCCCCAGAGGTCGCGGATCATGTTCAGAAGGATCGGCGCGCCGGCATGCTGGTAAATGGCGAAGTGAAACGCCTCGTTCAGCGCGAGATAGGCGCTGGCGTCGCCGGCCTCTATGGCGCGCTGCATGCCGGCCAGCGTCGCCTGTATCTCGACCAGTCCGCTTTGGCTCATCCGCGTGGCTGCCATCTCACCCGCCAACCCCTCGACGGCGATGCGGATATGGGTCAGTTCCTCAAAGGCAGGAGCGGACAGCAAGGGCACGATAACAGAGCGATTGTTCTGCATCTCGAGCAGCCGCTCGGCGACCAGCCTCTGCAGCGCCTCGCGGATCGGCGTCGTCGAGATGCCGAAGGTCTCGGCAAGCTTGCGGATGACCAGCGTCTGGCCCGGGCTGAAACCGCCTGAAATCAATTCCTGCTTGAGCGCGCCATAGGCGCGGTCGTTGAGGGTTTGATGTTCAAGCTTCAGCATGGGTTCCGATCACCAGTTCGACAAAGCGCGATCGAGCGTCTCGGCCAGTTGCTCGGCATTGTCCCTGGCAAAGGGCAGCGGCGGCCTGATCTTCAGCACGTTACCTCGCGGGCCGCAGGACGAGATCAGCACGCCATCCTCGCGCATGGCTTCGACGACCGCCGATGTCTTGCTGGCGGCCAGCGATTCGTCGCCATCCGCTGTCAGTTCGACGCCGAAATAGAGGCCGTTGTGCCTGACGTCGCCGACCATGCCGTGCCGGCCCTGCAGCACGCGCAGCAGGTCAGCCGTATAGGCGCCGATATTGCGCGCGTTCTCGATCAGCCCCTCGCCTTCGATCACGTCCAGAACGGCGATGCCGACGGCGGCCGCGACCGGATTGCCGCCGAAGGTGTTGAAGTAGCCAGTGTTTGAGCCGAAGGATGAAACAAGCCGAGGCCGCACCAGCACCGCGCCCATCGGATGCCCGTCGCCTATCGGCTTGCCCATGGTGACGATGTCGGGTTCGATTCCATAATTGGCAAAGCCCCACATGCCCTGGCCAAGGCGGCCAAAGCCGGACTGGACCTCGTCGGCGATGACGATGCCGCCGGCCTTTCTCACATGATCCGCCGCCTCGCGCATGACAGCCGCACCGGGGAAGAAAATGCCGTCGCTGGAAAAGGCCGAGTCGAGCAGCAGCGCTGCCGGACGGATGTTCTGCGCACGCATGTCATCGATGGCGGCGGCGACATTCCTGGCGAAATCATGCGCGGCCCTGCCGTGGTCGCGGAACGTGTCCGGCGCGGCCACGGTCCGATGGTGCCCGGGCACGCCCTTGGCGCCGACCGCGGCCGGCGACAGCTGCGCGGTGGCGATCGTGGCGCCGTGATAGGCGAAATCGGTGATGATCACGCCGGTGCCGCCGCTCGAATGCTGGGCGATGCGGATGGCCAAATCGTTGGCCTCGCTGCCGGTGCAGGTGAACATGGCGTGGCCGAGATGGGCGGGAACCGTGCCGAGCAGTCTTTCGGCGTAGTCGAGGATGATCTCGCTCAAGTAGCGCGTGTGCGTGTTGAGCGTGGCGGCCTGGCCCGACAGCGCCTCGACGACGCGCGGGTGGCAGTGCCCGACCGAGGCGACATTGTTGTAGGCGTCGAGGAATTTGCGCCCTCTTGCATCGTAGAGCCAGACACCGCTGCCGCGCACCAGATGGATCGGGTTGCGGTAGAAGGCGCGGTAGGTCGGCCCAAGCAACCTGGCGCGGCGTTCGAGCAATGCGCGATCCCGTGCCGAAGCGTCAGTGTCGGCAAAGGTGGGTGAGGACTGAGACACGAGCATCTACTCCGGATTGGAATGGTCGAGAAAATAGCGGCGGGCTTCGGCGGACGACAGCCCGTCCAGCCGTTCGAGCGAAGTCCAGACCTCGGTGATGAGGCGCAGCACATAGTCGCGCTTGGGCGGGAACCGTTCCGCCTGCCAGCTGGCGATGTTGGCGATGAGCGCGAGGCGGGCGCGGATCAGATCGAAAAGAATCCCGATCTCTTCGGCCTCCAGCGGCTGTACCGATTGATAGCCGGCGACGAAGCGCGCGGCCGGCGCCAGCGGATGACCTTCAGCCGGCCAGCGGTAGACGGCGCCGATGGCGAGGTCGCAGATCAGCGGCGAATGGATCATGTCGCCGAAATCGAGGATGCCGCTCACCACCTCAGGCCGCGACGCATCCATCACCACATTGTAGGAATTCATGTCGTTGTGGACGATCTGCGCGCGAAGGGTCGGAATGACCGGCGCCGCGTGCTCCTCGAAGGCATCGATGACGCGCTCGACCATGGCCCGGTGGCCGGCATCGGCGATATAAGCCAGCATCGGCCGCGTCTTGGCGACCTTGCGGATGTCCCAGAGCAGATCGCTGCCGGCGGCCGGATGGAAGAAGCCCCGCAGTGCCCGGCCTAGGCGAGCGAGGAAGATGCCGAGATTGCGATCCTGCGCCGCCGACGTGGGCGAGCGCGACAGCAACTGGCCGGGCATATAGGTGACCAGCCGGATGATGCGCGGCGCCGACCCGCCGACGCCGACCGTGAACTGCGCTTCGCCCTCGAGGCTCTTGCGCACCGAAGGAACCGGCAAGGTCTGGTCGACCGCCAGGATATGGTCGAGAGCCTTGTTCTGGAAATCGGTGAAGCCGGCCTCCTCCGCCGGGTGGGAGACCTTGAGGACGAACTCGCCCTCGCCTTCAGTCTGGATGTGGAAATTGTGGTCGCGTTCGCCCGGCAGCGGACGCGCGCTGCCGGTCAGGCCGTAGTGACGGCGCAAGATGGCAAGCGCGTCCGCGATCGAAACGTCAGGCGCGTCCTCGGCGAGCGTTTCGCCGAAACCGTCAGGCACGGGCGCATTCATCAGCTCGCCTCCGGATCGATCGGCTCGAGGCCGCACCAGTCGGCGATGAACAGCGCGATGGTCTGCGTGACCTTGCGCACCGAGTCGAGATCGACGGCCTCGTCATAGCCATGCGGCATGCGGCAGATCGGGCCATAGACGATCGCCGGCGTGTCGGCATAGAGGCCGAAGAAGCGCGCATCCGTGGTCGCCGAGGTGACATGTTCCGTCAGCGGCTCGCCCCACACGGCGACATGGCTGCGGCGGAGCACGGCTTCCATCTCGTCGGCACCTTCCAGAACATAGCCCTCGGCCATGAAACCATTATAGCTCATCTTGGGCGGGCGATTGGCCAGGAACGGATCGTCGCGTGCCACATCGGCGATGCAGGCTTCGAGTTCGGCCCTGGCATCCTCGAGCTTCTGGCCGGGATAGGTGGCGACCCGCATCTCGAAGACGCAGCGCGCCGGAACGCTCGATGTCCATTCGCCGCCCTCGATCCTGCCGAGGTTGAAGCGGATCGGATGCGGATGATCGCAGAAATGCTTGTCGTCCACCTTGCGGGCGTTCCAGACGATTTCGAGCTGCTTCAGCGCCTGGATGATGAGAAACGCCTTTTCGATGGCATTGGCGCCGGCCGAGAAAGCGCCCGAGGCATGCTGCGGATCGCCGTCGACCTCGACCCTGAACCAGATCGGCCCGACCTGTGCGCGCATCAGCCTCGGTTCCAAGGGCTCGGGAATGAAGGCGGCGTCGGCGCGGTAGCCGCGTTGCAGGCAAGCGAGCGCGCCATTGCCGGTGCACTCCTCCTCGACTACCGACTGGAGGTACACATTCGCGGCCGGCTGGTAGCCGAGGCTACGCAAGGCGGCGAGCGCGTAGAGACAGGCCGACAGGCCGGCCTTCATGTCGCCGGCGCCGCGGCCATGCATCCAGCCGTCTTCGATGGCCGGATCGTAGGGGTCGCGCACCCAGCGCTCGAGCGGCCCCGTCGGCACCACATCGATATGGCCGTTGAGGATCAGCGAACGGCCGGTGGCGTTTCTCGGCGTGTGGGTGGCGACGACATTGAAGGCATCGTCATAGGAGACCGCAACCGGTGAAAACCCCGGAAGGTCGCGGATCGCGTCGACATCGACGCGCCACATGTCGACCGCATAGCCATCGGCCTCATAGGCGGCCGCCATGAAGGATTGCGCCGCGTGCTCCTCGCCGCGCTGGGAAGGAAAGCGCACGAGGTCCGCCAGGAACGCGACTTGCCGCGCGAAGCCATTATCGACCGCGCGCAAAATGGCTTCGTCGGCAATTCGCTCAGGCATCATATTTCCGCTTTCTCGTGAATGGTGTATCATATCTCATATGCCATTTCCTGAAAAGCCAAGGAGACAGGTCTGGCCAAAACCATAGCCCAACCCGGGAAGCTCTTGGCAGGCGGGCGCAGAGTTGGCATCAGCTTCCTGCATGCCAGCAAAGCTGCATGGCAGAGATCGAGGACAGATGCTGGTCACCGAAGGCCCATTGCCGGATGAAGTCACCGATCTCGCGGACGGCTACCGGCGCGTGCCGGCCGGCAAGATCGTGAATGCGGTGACATGGATGGAAGCGCGCGCGCCGAGGCCTGACCTCGCCAAGCCCCTGGCAATGACCCGGATCTCCGAGCCCGACAGCGCCGCCTACCGCGCGATCTTCCTCGAGATCGGCGCTCCCTGGCTGTGGGACCGCGCCGCCGAAATGTCGGATGCCGAAATATCAGCGCATTTCGCCGACCCGCGCCAGCATCTCTATTACGGCCATGATGAAAGCGGCGGCCATGTCGGCATGGTCGAATTCCGCATGGCCCACGACAACGAGATCGAGATTACCTATTTCGGACTGTTGCCCGCCTTGACCGGCCGGGGCCTCGGCAAGCGGCTGATGGCCGGTGCGCTCGACCAGGCATGGCGCCTCCGCCCCGACCGCATCTGGCTGCACACCAGCAGCATCGATCATCACAGCGTCATCGGTTTCTACCAGGCTTGCGGGTTTGAGCCCTATGCGGCCGGTTTCGAAATCACCGACGATCCCCGGATCAAGGGAACCCTGCCGCGCGATGCCGCCCCGCAAATCCCGCTGATCGAAAGGGAATGGGTGCCCAGCGCCAGATGAGACCGCCAGGGATTTTCGGCGCCATCACGCCTGTCACGCCTTACTGCAAAGTGTAGGATCTTACACCCCGAGAGGTCCTGACGGCGGCTTTGCCGCTGCCGTCAGGACGTCCGCGGCGCCGGCAGCCGCTCGCGCAATTCGTCGACAAGCACCCTGGTGTTTTCGGAATAGTCGATCGGCACGACGACGAGATGCACGCCGCCGCCGGTGAAGGCCTGTTCCAGCGCCGGCCGCAAATCGGCGATCTCCGTAACACTGGTCCCCTTGGCGCCATAGGCCTCGGCGTATTTGACGAAATCGGGATTGCCGAAGGTCATGCCGAAATCCGGGAATTCGTCGACCGCCTGCTTCCAGCGGATCATGCCATAGGCATGGTCCTCCAGCAGCAGGATGACGAGGTTGAGCTTCAGCCGGACGGCGGTCTCAAGCTCCTGGCTGTTCATCATGAAGCCGCCGTCGCCGCAAATGGCCATGACGCGGCGCGTGGGATAGAGCAGCGACGCCATCATCGCCGACGGCAGGCCGGCGCCCATGGTGGCCAGCGCGTTGTCGAGCAGCAGCGTGTTCGCCATGCGCGTACGGTAGTTGCGGGCGAACCAGATCTTGTACATGCCGTTGTCGAGGGCGAGGATCCCGTCCGCCGGCATCACGGCGCGCACATCATGCACGATGCGCTGCGGCGTGAAGCGGTCTTCGGTGGCGCGCACGGCAATCCGGCTCAAAATGCCCTCTCGCAGCGGCAGCAGGGCCTGCGCGTTGGGGATCTTGCCCTCGATGCGGTCAGCCAGCAGCGCCAGCGACGGGCCGAGGTCGCCGACGATCTCGGCCTGCGGGAAATATACCTGCTCGACATCGGCCGAGTGATAGCCGACATGGATCACCTTCGGTCCGTTGGCGCCCATGATGAAGGGTGGTTTCTCCACCGTGTCGTGGCCGATAGTAATGATCAGATCGGCCTGTTCTATGGCTTCGTGCACATAGTCGCGCTCCGAAAGGGCCGCCGTTCCCATGTAGAGCTCGGTGCCGCCGGGCACCGTGCCCTTGCCCATCTGCGTGGTGAAATAGGGTATTTGCGTGCGCAGAACGAACTGGGCGACATCGGGGGTCACGCGCGGCCGCGACGCCGCCGCGCCGAACATCAGCAGCGGACGTTTGGCCTCCATGATCATGCGGGCGGCGCGATCGAGCGCGCCCGGGCTGGCGAGCGGCAGTTCGACCGGATGCGTCGGCACCAGCGCCACAGGCTCGCACTCGGCCGCGGCAATGTCTTCCGGCAGTTCCAGATGCACCGGGCCGGGCCGCTCTTCCTGGGCGACGCGGAAGGCCTCGCGCACCAGCGACGGGATCATCTTCGGCGAGACGATCTGGCGCGACAGCTTGGTCAGCGGCTTCATCGCGGCGACGATGTCGACGATCTGGAAGCGCGCCTGGCGCGATGACAATATGCCCTTCTGGCCGGTGATCATGATCATCGGCATCGCGCCGAGCAGCGCATAGGCGGCGCCGGTCGTCAGGTTGAGCGCGCCGGGGCCAAGCGTGGTGATGCACACGCCCGCCTTGCCGGTGAGCCTGCCATAGGTGGCGGCCATGAAGGCGGCCGCCTGCTCGTGGCGGGTCAGGATCAGCTGGATCGACGAGCGGCGGATGGATTCGACGATGTCGAGATTCTCCTCGCCCGGAATGCCGAAAATCCGGTCCACCCCTTCGTTCTCGAGAGCCGCCACGAACAGATCCGAACCCTTGGTCATGAACCGCCTCTCCTGCAATGCGCACGTTGCGCCTTCATATGGCATTGGAAAGCGGCGCCTCAAAGAGCGCAAGCCTGATCTGTTGGTAATCAGCCCATCAGTTTCGGCAAGGCGGCCGCCAGCGCATCGACGGCGAGCCGGACCTTGAGCGGCAAATGCGGCGTCTGCAGCCAAAGGGCATGACAGTCGTAGAGATAGCGCGGCTGATCCGGCAACAGCGCGACCAGCGCACCGGCCTCTATGCGCTGGCGGACCAGCCACCACGGCAGCCACGCCAGCCCCATGCCTTCGACCGCTGCATCGGCGATGGCATCGAGATCATCGAGCCGCAGGCGGCCGGTCGGCATGATCTCCCGTGCGGGTTGCCCCTCGTGCGCAAACAGCCAGGGCTGAACGACCTGGCCGAGCCGGCGGTAGACGATCGCCTGATGATCGGCAAGGTCTTCGATCCGCCGCGGCTCGCCGTGAAGTCCGAGATAGGAGGGCGCGGCGCAGACGACCATGCCCTGCCGCGCGACACGCCGCGCGATCACGCCGGCCTTGTCGTCCAGATCGCCGGTGCGGATGGCAAGGTCAAAGCCATCCTCGGCGAGATCGGCGAAGCGGTCGCTGAGTGACAGGTCGAGTTCCAGCATCGGATAGTGCCGCGCCAGTTTCAGCAGCACGGGGGTGACGCAGTGGCGGCCGAAATGCGCCGGCATGGTGACGCGCAGTCTGCCTCTCGGTTCTGAAAACTGGTCGGCGGCCAGCGCATCGGCGGCTTCGGCCTCGGCCAGCACGATGCGGCAGCGTTCGTAATAGGCGCGGCCGAAATCGGTCAGACTCTGGCGGCGCGTGGTGCGGTTGATGAGGCGCACGCCCAGCCGGTCTTCGAGAAAGCGGACATGCTTGCCCACCATCGGCCCCGACAGGTCGAGCGCCACCGCCGCAGCCGCGAACGAGCCAAGGTCGACCGCCTTGACGAACACGGCCATGCTCTCGAGCCTATCCATATTCGAAACCTTTGGTTTCTACTCCTTTATCCCTACGCCCATTTATCGATGAAATCTTTGGCCGCATAGCTCATTCGGTTCAGATAATTTGGAGTAACCCGAATGGCACGTATTGTCCGCTTCCACCGGCATGGTGGTCCCGAAGTCCTGCGCATCGAGGATGTCGACCTCCCTCCACCGGGTCCGGGCGAGGTTCAGATCCGCGTCAAGGCACTCGGCCTCAACCGCGCCGAGGCGCTGCTGCGCGCGGGCAGCTATATCGAGACACCCGCCCTGCCCTCTGGGCTTGGCCTTGAAGCGGCGGGGGTTGTCGAAACAGTCGGCGAAGGCGTGAAGGATTTCGTCCCGGGCGACGCGGTCAGTGTCATCCCGCCGCAATCGATGGTTCGCTGGCCGGCTTACGGCGAGTTGGCCACTTATCCCGCCGGGCTCATCGTCAAGCACCCACCGTCGCTCGACTGGCAGACGGCGGCCGCTGTCTGGATGCAATATCTCACCGCCTATGGCGCCCTGATCGATATCGCCAGACTGAGCAACGGAGACGCTGTCGTCATCACCGCGGCCTCAAGCAGCGTCGGGCTTGCCGCGATCCAGATCGCCAACAAAATTGGCGCGACGGCGATCGCGGTGACGCGAACATCGGTCAAGAAACAGGCCTTGCTCGATGCCGGAGCGGCGCATGTTGTCGTACTGGCCGAGGAGGATCTCGCCGCAAGGTTGAGCGAGATCGCGGGACCGAAAGGCGTGCGTGTCGTGCTCGATGCAATTGGCGGTCCGATCTTCGAGCCGCTGACGGCGGCAATGTCAAAGGGCGGCATTCTCATCGAATATGGCGGGTTGAGCCGCGAGCCCACGCCGTTCCCCTTGGCTGCCGTGTTGGGCAAGACGCTGACGCTGCGTGGCTATCTCGTGCACGAGATCACTGGCGCCCCAGAGAGGCTGGAGACCGCCAAGGCGTTCATCCTCGAAGGCCTGGAGACGGGCACGCTGAGGCCGATCATCGACAGGACCTTTGCCTTCGACCAGATCGTCGACGCGCACCGGTACCTCGAATCGAACGAGCAGTTCGGCAAGATCGTCGTGACGGTCTGAGCAACGGCAAGGACAAATCATTCTTGCCGGCAATATCGCCCTTGAAGGCCTGGCTCCGCATTCCTAACTGTCTGGTGCGGGCCGGGCCCCTCTGACGATCGCTTCTGGCGATTGTGATGTCGGACCGCTTTAACGGGCCCGTTTCCACCTTTTCGGTCAAGCGGGCTCAATCCTTTCGGTTTGGAGCCCCGTATGACATCTTCTCTCCTTGGTTTGGTTTGCCCCTCCTGCCGCGTCGCGCTCGTGATGAGCGAACGCCAGGGCATCGAGATCGACTATTGTCCGCAGTGCCGCGGCGTCTGGCTTGATCGAGGCGAACTCGACAAGATCATCGAGCGTTCCGGCAGGGAGGCGTCACCCGCGCCGCAGCCCCAGCCGGCAGCCTTCTCCCAGACGCAACATGGCCGCGATGAGGATTATTCGCGCTCGCAGGGCCACCGCTATCCCAAGCGCAAGAAATCCTTCTTCGAAGAATTGTTCGATTGACCGCATGACGCCCGGCGCCTGCTGAAAATTTCCAAAACCACATCGATAAAGGTTCATTTCCGATGATGTCTCGCACCAGCCGATTTGCAGCCCTGTTTGCCGGACTGTTCCTCGCATTCTCCATGGTCGCGATCGATCATGCCGAGGCTCGGCGCGGCGGCAGTTTCGGCAGTCGCGGCACGCGCACGTTCCAGTCGGCGCCGCCGACCAGGACCGCGCCGGCGCCGACCGCTCCGGTCGAGCGTTCGATGACACCCAACACCGGTATGAACTCTGCCGCCCGACAGCCGCAGGCCGGCCCGCAGCGGCCCGGCTTCATGAGCGGTTTTGGCGGAACGATGATGCGCGGCCTGCTGATCGGTGGCCTGATCGGCCTGCTCGTGGGCCAAGGGTTCGGCGGTCTGGCCGGCATGTTCGGCTTCCTGCTTCAGGCCCTGCTCATCGGTGGCGCGATCATGCTGGCCATCCGCTTCTTCCGCTCGCAGTCGGCACGGAGCCCTGCCCCGGCGCTCGCCGGTGCCGGCAATGCCCAGGCGCCGCGATTTGAGAACCGCGCTGCGGCACAGCAGCGGACGGCAGGCTCGTTCACAATCCCCGGCTTTGGCGGCGGTTCGGGCGGAGGCTCTCCGGCTGATGTCTCCGAGGAGATCACGCTGGCTCAGGGCGACCTCGACGCCTTCCAGCAATTGTTGACCGAAGTCCAGGAAGCATTCGGGCGCGAAGACCATGCTGCGCTCCGCCGGGCGACAACGCCCGAGATGGTGTCCTATCTCTCGGAAGAACTGGCCGACAATGCCCAGAAAGGTCTCAGGAACGAGGTCTCCGACATCACCTTGCTGCAGGCCGACATCGCCGAAAGCTGGCGCGAGGATGACCGCGACTACGCCACGGCCGCGTTGCGCTACGAGTCTCGCGACGTCATGCGCGAACGGGCCAGCGGCAAGGTCGTCGAGGGCGACGAAGACCATCCGACAGAGACGACCGAACTGTGGACATTCACGCGTCAGAACGGCTCGAACTGGAAGCTCTCGGCAATCCAACAGGCCTGAGCCCGACTGTTGCGCAAGGGTCGTCGCGGGCGCCTCAGCGCACGATCCTGACGCACATCGGCGTGCCGATCGACGGTGGCGCCCGATGTCCATGGGTATGCCCCTGTCGAGGCCGCCCCTCCACGCGCTGAAGTAAGGGGGCTCCCGGTTCAGGCTGCCGACGGACACCAGTCGGGCATCGCGCATGATTTCCTCCCTGCCCGGCCGCGCTTGAGCGCGCGTGGCCGGCCAAAATTTCGCCTGTCCTCGCTTGCAACGTAATCCCATATGTGAAAATACTATTTACAAGAGAAGATTGACGGGAGGAGACGTCATGCAGTCCGGCGCTTTGAGGCGTGTTCCTATGGCAGACCTAGGCCTCCTGCGAGACTGCCGGAGCCAGCCATGAACGACTTCGCGCCCACCGTCGGCGTCGCCTCGACCTACCCCAAGAACATGCCTGATGCGCACGCGGCACTGCCGGTGTGGAACGCCGAGAACTGGTTCTACGAGGACTGGCCGGTCGGCCAGAAAATCCGTTCGTTGCGGCGCACGATGGCGGAGGGCGACAGCCACCTGTTCAACACGCTGGTGCTCGACATACACCCCTATGTGCAGGACCAGATGTTCGCGGAAAGCGAGGGCATTTTCGGCAAGCGGCTGATCGCCGGCGCTTTCGTCTTTTCGGCGGGGCTGGGGCTGGTCGCCACCAACTGCGTCAATGCCTTTTCCTATGGCTACGACAAGCTCCGTTTCATAAAGCCTGTCTTCATTGGCGACACGATCTATTCGATCCGCTCCAACCTCGACAAGAAGCCGCGCTACAAGGAGATGGGGCTGATCCGCGCCAGCTACGAAGTGTTCAAGGGCGAGGGCGAACTTGTCCTCTATTGCGAGCATCTGCAGACGGTGAAGTACCGCAACCCGGCCGATTTCGTCGGCAAGACGGAGAAGTGAAAATGCCGGCAGCAGCCGAATTGCCGCTTGCCGGTCTCACCGTCGTCGACATGAGCCAGTTCCTGTCCGGGCCTTATTGCTCGCTGCGGCTGCTCGACCTCGGCGCCCGTGTCATCAAGATCGAGCGCCCGGATGGCGGCGACCTGTCGCGCCGGCTCTATCTCAGCGACACCGAGATCGGCGGCGATTCCACCATCTTCCACGCCATCAACCGCGCCAAGGAGAGCTTTGCCATCGACCTCAAGAACGAGGCCGATCTCGAGGCGTTGCGCGGGCTTCTGGCCAAGGCCGATGTGCTGATCCAGAATTTCCGGCCGGGTGTCATCGAGCGGCTCGGCCTCGACTATGAGGCCGTCCGCAAGATCAATCCGCGTTTGGTCTACGCCTCGATCAGCGGCTATGGCGAGGACGGCCCATGGGTCAAGCGGCCCGGCCAGGACCTGCTGGCCCAATCGCGCTCCGGTGTGATGTGGCTGAACGGCGACGAGGACCAGGGACCGGTGCCCTTCGGACTGGCCATCGGTGACATGCTGGCGGGTGCGGCCTGCGCGCAAGGCATTCTGGCGGCGCTGGTGCGGCGCGGCATCACCGGCCTGGGCAGCCACATCGAAACCAGCCTCATGGAAGCGCTGGTCGACTTCCAGTTCGAGGTGCTGACGACGCATCTCAATGACGGCCGGCGTCTGCCGCGCCGCTCCAGCTTCCGCAGCGCGCATGCCTATCTCTCGGCGCCTTACGGCGTCTACCCGGCCAAGGACGGCTATCTCGCCATCGCCATGACGCCGATCCCGAAACTCGCCGACCTGCTGTCGCTCGAAGAACTGGCGCCCTATCGCGACAGGCCGGCTTCGTGGTTCACCGCGCGCGACGACATCAAGGCGATCATCGCGCAGCGGATCGCCAGCAAAACCATCGACGAATGGCTCGATATTCTTGAGCCCGCCGACATCTGGTGCGCCAAGGTGCTGACCTGGCCGGAGATGCTGGCCAGCGAGGGTTTCCAGTCGCTCGACATGTTGCAGACGGTGACGCGCGAGGACGATGTCTCGATCCTCACCACCAGTTCGCCGCTCAGGGTCGACGGTGTCAGGGCCAAGGTCGATCGCGCCGCGCCGCGCATCGGCGAGCACAGTGCCGCGATCCGCGAGGAGTTCGGCTTGTGACCACGCTCAAGGGCATGACCTGGAGCCACCCGCGCGGCTACGATCCGATGGTCGCCTGCTCGTCGCTCTGGCAGCAGAAGACCGGCGTCGCCATCCAATGGGACAAGCGATCGCTGCAGGATTTCGAATCCTTCCCGGTCGAGGAACTGGCGCGCGCCTATGATCTCATCGTCATCGACCACCCGCATGTCGGCCAGATAACCGCGGAACGCTGCCTCGCGCCGCTGGATGTCGCCGGCCGCGAGGCGGAGCGCATAGCGCTTGCCTCAGGCAGCGTCGGCCAGTCCTATCCGAGCTACGCTTGGCAAGGGCGGCAATGGGCTTTCCCGATCGATGCGGCCAGCCAGGTCCAGGCATGGCGGCCGGACGCGCTCGATGCGCCGCCGGCGCGCTGGAGCGAGGTGCTCGAACTCGCCCGGCAAGGCCGCGTGCTTTTGCCGCTGCGGCCGCCGCATGCGCTGATGGTGTTTTACACGCTTGCCGGCAATCTCGGGCACGCTTGCGCGGCTGATCCGTCTCGCGATCTCATCGAGCGCGAGACAGGCAGCGAAGTCTTCGAGATGATGCGGGAGATCGCCGCGCTGGTCGAACCGGCCTGTCTGGAGATGGATCCGATCGCGGTTTCCGAACGCATGGCGGAGGCCTGTTCCCGCATTGTCTGCGCTCCACTCATCTATGGCTACGTTTCCTATGCGATGTCAGAGTTTCGCGCGCACCGGCTGGCCTTCACCGATATCCCGGCTGTCGGCTCGAGCGGCCCAATCGGTTCGGCGCTCGGCGGCACGGGCATAGCGGTATCAGCCTTTTCCAAGGCGAAAGATGCAGCGACGGACTTCGCCTATTGGGTTGCCAGCGGCGACGTGCAGCGCGGCGCCTATGCCGCCGCCGGTGGCCAACCAGGCCATGCGGCTGGTTGGGAAGATCAGGCAGTCAACGCAGCGACCGGCAATTTCTATCGCGACACGCGCGCGACGCTGGAGGGTGCATGGGTGCGGCCGCGTCATGACGGCTACATGGCGTTCCAGCAGGCAGCGTCCGACCGCATCCTGTGCGGCATGACTTCCAGGCACAAAGCCGCCGAGGTCGTCGCCGATCTCATAAGCCTGTTCCGGGAGAGTGCTCCCGCGCAGGTGTCCGGCGCCGCCGGTGGAGGAGCCTGAACGAAACCGGACGGAAGAGGACATCTGGGCCACGCCCCGGCGAGACGCCGAGGCAAATCCAACTATTCCAACCGCCAGAGCTTGCGGGCATTGCCTGACAGCAACCCGTCGCGCTCCGTGATGCTGCAGCCGGAAAGCAGCGCGTGGGTCGCCGCCACCCAGGTCGACAGGCCGCCACCAAGCGTGCAGACCGGCCAGTCGCTGCCCCAGACGACACGGTCCCAGCCGAACGCGGCGATGGTGTGCTCGACATACGGCCGCAGCGTCCCGACTGTCCAGCTGCCGGGATCGGCATAGGCGACCACGCCGGAGATCTTGGCCACGACGTTCGGACGCCGCGCGATCTCGCTCATATGTGCGCGCCAGGGATGCTCGGCTCCGCCCTTGATGTCGGGGACGCCGCAATGGTCGAGAACGAACTGGACGTCGGGCGCGAGGTCGGCCAGCGCTATTGCCTTCGGAATCTGGTGCGGCAGCACGACGAGATCGAAGGTCAGGCCGGTGCCGCCAAGCCGCTTCATGTTTTCGCGAAACACAGCGCCTTCCGAAAGATCGTCGGGCACGACATGGAGCACACGGCGGAAGCCCTTGACGAAAGGATTTGCCCGCTGCCTTTCGAGATAGGCCGGGAAATTCGTGTCTTCCGGCCGACAGGACGCGATCGCCCCGACCAGCATGCTGCCAGCCTGCCGCGACAGACCGTCGACACGTGCGGTCTCGGCTTCGATGTCAGCCGGATCGACATCGACCTCCATATGCAGCACGCGCTCGACGCCGACGCGTTGCGCCTCGGCAGCGTATTCCTCATAGGAGAAATCGCGGTTGAGCGGCGGCACGCCGGCAAGCCAGGGATAGCGCAAGGCCGAGCGATCGATGAGATGCAGATGGGTGTCGATGATCATGGCGAGGCTCCTCCCTCCAGTGTTTTTAAATTATCCCACGGAGGAATTCTTTATTCAAATAAGAATTTATGCTGCCGACCCTACAGCCGACCCGGCCAGATGCGACAGCTTCTCGCAGGTCGCGAGCAGCAGCTCGATGGTCCTGGTGATATCGGGCGCGGACGGCGCATTGACCACGGTGATGTAGGGAATGGACAGGGCGGCGATGGCCTTGCCGTCAGAACTGCGCACCGGTGCCGACAGGTTGAAGACGCCGGCGGTCTGCATCGAGGCCATCATCTCGTAGCCACGGTCGCGGATCTGGTCGAGCCGGGTGAAGAACTCGGCCGACTGCGCCGTCTTGTCGGTGCTGCGGACATGTTCGGAGATCATCATCTGCCGCTCTTCCTGCGAGCGGAAGGCAAGCAGCACATGACCCGAACCAGTGTCGAACAGGCTGATGTGGGAGCCCACCCGGATCGAGATGCCCCAATAGTTCGGCGCCTCCTGCTGGGCGATGACCACGGCGGAACCGCGATCAAAAACAACGAGTTGATTGGCCTGCTGCGAGATCTCGGCCAGCTCGCGCATCAACGGCGTCGCGTAGGAGACCAGCCGCCGCACCGGAGCGTGCAATTGCGCCAGGCCGAAAAGTTTCAGTGTCAGTGAATAGCGGTCACCATCCAGCCTTGTGACATAGCCGCGCCGCACCAGCCGGTCGAGCATTCGGTAGAATTCGTTCGGACTGCGGTCGAGTTTCTTGGCGATTTCAGCCTGGGTCAGGCCGCCGTCGACGCCGGCCAACAGTTCCAGGATGTCGAGCCCCTTGTCGAGCGCCGGCGCGCGGTAGCGCTCATCTTCGCTGTCGTCCATGAGGCATTTCTCCAGTGAATTCTGCCCTTCATATACGCAGGAATGCGGCCGGCGGAAACAAATTTCGCCTTGACGTACGGATGAATGTTTTGTTTGTATATGAATGTAGCGTTTCTTGTCACGCGGACAAGTTGCGGTCGCCGCTAAGGCGCACCCCAGGGAGGAAACCAATGAACAGACTGCTTTCCGGCGTCTCCGCCGGCGCATTGGTGCTTGCATTTGGTGCAGGCACGGCCTTTGCCGGCGACCTGCCCGGCAAGTTCGAAGGCGTGACCGTCGACGTGAAGCTGATCGGCGGCCAGCAATATGAAAAGCTCTACGAACGCATTCCCGAGTGGGAGAAGGCGACGGGGGCCAAGGTCAACATCCTGACCAAGAAAAACGGCTTCGACATCGACAAGGAGTTGAAATCCGACATCGCCTCCGGCAGCACCAACTGGTGCGTCGGCTGGAACCATTCGTCCTTCGCGCCGCAATATACCGGCCTCTACACAGACCTAACCAAATTGCTGCCCAAGGAAGAGATCGACGCCTTCGTGCCGTCGACGATCAAGGCGGCAACCATCGACGGCAAGCTCGAGATGCTGCCGCGCGCGCAATTCGACGTCTCGGCGCTCTACTACCAGAAGAGCCTCTACGAGAACGCCGACAACAAGGCCAAGTTCAAGGCGAAGTACGGCTATGACCTGGTGCCGCCGGACAGCTGGAAGGAAGTCACCGACCAGGCCGAGTTCTTCGCCAACCCGCCCAATTTCTACGGCACGCAGTTCGCCGGCAAGGAAGAGGCGATCAACGGCCGCTTCTACGAAATGGTCGTCGCCGAGGGCGGCGAGTATCTCGACAAGGACGGCAAGCCTGTCTTCAACTCCGAGGCAGGTATCCGGGCACTCGATTGGTTCGTCAATCTCTACAAAGCCAAGGCGGTGCCGGCCGGAACCACCAACTATCTCTGGGACGATCTCGGCCAGGGCTTTGCCTCGGGCACCGTCGCCATCAATCTGGACTGGCCGGGTTGGGCCGGGTTCTTCAACGATCCGAAATCGTCGAAGGTTGCCGGCAATGTCGGCGTGAAGGTCGCGCCGAAGGGCTCTTCCGGCAAGCGCACCGGCTGGTCCGGTTTCCACGGCTTCTCGGTGACCGAGAACTGCCCGCACAAGGAGGCAGCGGCCTCGCTGGTCTGGTGGTTGACCAACGAGGACAGCCAGAAACTCGAGGCCGCAGCAGGCCCGCTGCCGACCCGCACCGCGGTGTGGGACTGGGACCTGAAGCAGGCCGAGAACGATCCCTACAAGAAGGAGGTTCTGTCCGCCTTCCAGGAAGAAGCCAAGCACGCCTTCGCCGTGCCGCAGACGCCGGAGTGGATCGAAATCTCCAACGCCGTCTATCCGGAACTGCAGGCTGCAATCCTTGGCGACAAGACCTCCAAGCAGGCATTGGACGAAGCCGCCGCCAAGGCGACGCAGATCCTGCAGGATGCCGGCAAGCTCTAGAGCCGTCCCAAGGCTGCCTCCCCCATCATGATGGGGGAGGCGATCGCGTCTCGTCGGAGGCGCCGCGATGCACACCGCCTTTCGGCGCCCCGCCCACGCAATGCAAAACCCCACAGGATTCTGATGAAGGGCTTCAAGCCATCGGCGCCATTCCTGCTGCTGCTTCCAGCCTTCATCGTGCTGGCCGCGGTCGTCGTCGTGCCGCTGCTTCTGTCGCTCTATTCCAGCTTCACACCGTTCCGCCTGACCAAGCCCGAAACGTTCTTCGTCTTCGTCGGCTTGCGGAACTATCTCTCGATCCTGGCCAACACCGATTTCTGGTGGGCGTTCGGGCGCACGGTGCTGCTGCTGACCATCGCGCTCAATCTCGAAATGCTGCTCGGCCTGGGGCTCGCCATGCTGGTCGAGAAGGCGACGCGCGGCCAGCGCATCCTGCGCACGCTGATGATGTTTCCGATGATGTTCTCGCCGATCCTCGTCGGCTTCCAGTTCAAGTTCATGTTCAATGACAATATCGGCCTGGTGAACAATGCCCTGCAGTCGCTCGGCATCACGCAGGACGCGATCCCGTGGCTGATCGAGGGCCATCTCGCTTTCATCGCCATCTCGATCGCCGAGATCTGGTCGTCGACCGCGATCTTCGCCATTCTGATCCTCGCCGGCCTGCTCGCCATGCCCAAGGAGCCGATCGAGGCGGCGCGCGTCGACGGCTGCACGCCGTGGCAGACATTCCGCTATGTGACGTGGCCGTTCGTCATGCCTTTCGCCTATATCGCCATGACCATCCGTTCGCTCGACGTCGCGCGTGCTTATGACATCGTCAAGATCATGACCGATGGCGGACCGGCGGGCCGAACCGAGCTGTTGTGGACGCTGGTGGCGCGCACCGCCTATAGCGACGGGCGCATGGGCATGGCCAACGCCATGGCCTATTTCTCGATCCTGCTGTCGATCGCCTTCACCGTCTATTTCTTCAACAAGCTCGCCGCGGCGCGCACGCAGATCGGTGCGGAGTGGTGATGGACGAGAATTCTTCCGCCCGCCTCAAGCGCCGGCTGCTGGGCATCGTCCATCGTATCGGCCTGTTCCTGGCGATGCTGACGATCTGCCTGCCCGGCCTATGGATCGTGCTGTCATCGCTGCGGCCGACCGTCGAGATCATGGCCAAGCCGCCTGTGTGGATCCCGCAGGAGATCTCGTTCGACGCCTATGTCGCGATGTTCTCGGGGATCGGCAAGGGCGGCATCCCGGTGATCGAATATTTCCGCAATTCGCTGATCATCTCGGTGACCTCGACGATCATTGCGGTCGCCATCGGCATGGCCGGCGGCTATGCCTTCGCGCGCTACCGCTTCCGCGGCAAATCCAGCGTCTTCCTCGGCCTGATGCTGACGCGCACCGTGCCGGGCATCGCGCTGTCGCTGCCTTTGTTCTTCCTCTATGTGCGGCTCGGCATCATCGACACGCATTTCGGGCTGATCCTCGCCTATGTCGCGCTCAACGTGCCGTTCACCATCTGGCTGATCGACGGCTTCTTCCGCCAGGTGCCGAAAGATCTCGCGGAGGCGGCACAGATCGATGGCTGCACGCGCTGGCAGGCCTTCTGGCAGGTCGAGTTCCCGCTCGCCGGTCCCGGCATCGCGTCGGCCGCGATCTTTGCCTTCCTGACCTGCTGGAACGAGTTCGCGCTGGCTTCGCAACTGACCCGCTCGGTCAGCGCCAAGACGTTGCCGGTCGGCCTGCTCGACTACACGGCCGAATTCACCATCGACTGGCGCGGCATGTGCGCGCTGGCCGTGGTGATGATCATTCCGGCGCTCACCCTCACCTACATCGTCCAGAAACACCTTGTCGGCGGCCTGACCTCCGGCGCGGTGAAAGGCTGATTCCATGGCAACGGTTTCCCTGAAAAAACTGACCAAGCGCTACGGCAATATCGGGATCGTGCACGGCATCGATCTCGACATCGCCGACCGCGAGTTCATCGCGCTGGTCGGCCCGTCCGGCTGCGGCAAGTCGACGACTTTGCGCATGATCGCCGGACTGGAAGAAATCAGCGCCGGCTCGATCGAGATCGGCGGGCGAATCGTCAACGACCTGCCGCCGCGCTCGCGCAACATCTCGATGGTGTTCCAGTCCTATGCACTCTACCCGCACATGACGGTGCGCGAGAACCTCGGCTTCTCCTTGAAGATCGCCGGCGCCGCCAAGGAAGAGATGGACCGCCGCGTCGCCGAGGCCTCGGCCATTCTGGGGCTCGACACGTTGCTTGACCGCCGCCCGTCGCAACTGTCGGGCGGCCAGCGCCAGCGCGTGGCCATGGGCCGCGCCATCGTGCGCGACCCCGACGTGTTCCTGTTCGACGAGCCGCTTTCCAATCTGGACGCCAAGCTCAGAACGCAGATGCGCACCGAGATCAAGAAGCTGCATGCCAAGGTGCAGTCGACGGTGATCTATGTCACCCACGACCAGGTCGAGGCGATGACGCTTGCCGACCGCATCGTCATCATGCGCGACGGCCATATCGAACAGGTCGGCACGCCCGACGAGGTGTTCCGCCGCCCGGCGACACGCTTTGTCGCCGGCTTCATCGGTTCGCCGCCGATGAATTTGCACGAGGCGACGGTCGATGACGGCCAGCTGGCTTTCGCCAGCGGCGAAAAGCTGCCGCTACCCGCCCAGTTCAAGACCAATGTCGCGACCGGCGACAGGGTCGTGTTCGGCCTGCGGCCTGATGACATCTATCCGACCGGCCATGGCATCAGCTCCGGCGGCGTCGCCGACGTGCATCAGATCGAACTGCCGATCACCATCACCGAGCCGCTCGGCAACGAGACGCTGGTGTTCGTCGAGTTCAACGGCACGGACTGGGTTTCGCGCATGCTGAACCCGCGCCCGCTGCGGCCAGGCGAGCGGGTGGCGATGAGCCTCGACCTGTCGCAGGCGCATCTGTTCGCCGCCGAGACCGGAAAGACATTGCGGAGCTGACCGATGGCTAGAATCGAGAAGATCGAACTGCGGATGGTGGACCTCGTGCCCAAGGTCAAGCGCACGGACGCCATCCAGAGTTTCGCCAGCCAGGAAACGCCTATCGTCACGATCACCGACTCCGACGGCGCGGTCGGCACCGGCTACAGTTACACCATCGGCACCGGCGGCTCGTCGGTGATGCGGTTGCTCTCGGACCACCTCGCGCCGCGCCTGATCGGCCGCGACCCCGACATGATCGAGGCGATCTGGCACGATCTCGAATTCGCCACCCATGCGACCACCATCGGCGCCATCACCGCCATTGCGATCGCGGCGATCGATACGGCGCTCTGGGATATGAGGGCAAAGAAGCAGAATCTGCCGCTGTGGAAACTGGCCGGCGGCGCCAAGGACCGCTGCCCGCTCTATACCACCGAGGGCGGCTGGCTGCACATCGAGACACAGGCACTTGTCGACGACGCACTGGCCGCCAAGGCCATGGGATTTCGCGGCTCGAAGGTGAAGATCGGCAGGCCGCACGGGTCGGAGGATCTCGCCCGGCTGTCGGCGGTGCGCAAGGCGGTGGGCGACGGC